>Ga0075433_10000971_pt1 | contig 20352 bp, 23 predicted proteins | sample RhiMethybrSRZTD2_FD_75299 | JGI IMG/M metagenome (GOLD analysis project Ga0075433, IMG submission 75299) | Populus rhizosphere microbial communities from Tennessee, USA - Rhizosphere MetaG P. TD hybrid SRZTD2 | ecosystem: Host-associated > Plants > Roots > Rhizosphere > Soil | place: USA... | reverse complement strand
CCACTGAACCAGGGGATTTGCGGGGCCGCCGCTTCGACCGGCAAGACTGTGATCGTGGATGATGTCAGCAAGGATCCTCGCTACCTCGCTGGCTCAACTGAAACCAACTCAGTAATCGTCGTGCCCATCTTTGTGCGTGGCAAAGTGATCGGCGAGTTGGACATCGATGGCTCCTTTCCCGCTGCTTTCAGTGATGCTGACCTCCGGCTGGTCGAGCACTGCGCTTGCCTTGTAGGCAGGCAATTGGAAAACATCCCCGTATGAAAGCTCGGCAATGAAGCAGGTCGTCGCGGCGCTGATCGTGAAGAATGGCAAAGTGTTGATTTGCCAGCGCACACGCCACCAGACCATGCCTCTGAAATGGGAGTTTCCCGGCGGCAAGATCGAGAATGGGGAACAGCCACGCGCCGCTTTGCGCCGGGAACTGGATGAAGAACTAGGCATTCAGGCACGCATCGAACAGGAAGTCGCGCGTGTTTGCCACGCTTACAAGAACGGCGGCAGCGTAGAACTGCGCTTCTATCTTGTGCGGGAATACGAGGGGGAAGTCGAGAACAGAATTTTTCGCGACGTGCAGTGGGCCAAGCGCCGGGACCTGCCCTCCTACGATTTTCTGGAAGCAGATCTGGGGCTAGTGAAGGACTTGGCTAGGGGAAAAATCATATAGCGGGACATATGCTGAATTCGCACCAGATCGTCGCATTCTTGCTGACAACCGATTATGCCCGCGCCCGCAGCTTTTATGTCGATACTCTCGGTCTAGAGTTCGTCAGCCAGGATCAGTTTGCTCTGGCGCTGCGAGCGAACGGGAACATGATTCGCATCGTCAAGCATGAGAAGTTCAAGCCTGCTCAATACACGGTTCTAGGATGGGAAGTTCCGAACATCGAGTCGGCCGTGAGCGATCTTATCAACAAAGGCATTTCGCTGGAGAAGTACCCCTGGGTGAAAGATGAGCGCGGGCTTGGAATCTGGACTGCGCCTAGCGGCGATCAGGTGGCCTGGTTCAAAGATCCCGATGGAAACGTTCTTTCCCTGTCTCGGCACACATAGCCTAGCACTTTTTCTGCGCGGAATAACTTAGAGAGAACTGGCGCTGCGCCGCTTCAGTGTGGGGCGATCGTCATCGCCCTGCCCTTTATCATCTCCGGCCTTGTTCTTGTCGTCTTCACTCGTGGAATGGGATCGGCGCCGCAAAGTGGGTCGCCCCGTGTCGCCACGATCGATCTTGTGATGACTCTCGAGTTCAGAGAGTCTTGCCTTCACGTCCTCGAACTCGGATGTATCAACTTTATATTCTTCCCTCGGCGGGAGCAGAGTGTTGATTTCCCGCTGCGATTTCTGGATGCGATCCGGTGTCTGGGGATGGGTTTCGAATGCCTTGGCGACGAAACCGGGCCGGTCTTTTTCCAAACTTTTTACCTTCTCGAAAAATGCAGTGAAAGCCTGGGGGTCGTAGCCGGACTTGTACATGTATTCCAGGCCTAGATAGTCGGCTTCGGATTCGAATCCACGAGAAAACTTCAGAAAGCCCAGCGGCAGGGCGAGGCCCGCCACGTTTTGCATTGCATAGCCAATGCCGCCGCCAACGAAGATTAACGGAATCGATGCCAGGTTCATCAACTGGCCGCGGGTGTTCTGACGGGCCGCGTGACAGGCGGCTACGTGGGCGATCTCGTGGGCCATCACCCCGGCCAGCTCGGCTTCGTTATCGGCAGCCAGAATAAGGCCGGAATCGACGTAGAAGAAGCCGCCGGGCAGAGCGAAGGCGTTGACATCGTCGGTGTCCAGAACCTTGATAGTGAATGGAACCCGAGCGTCGGAATTCCGTACCAGAGTCTGGCCAAGCCGATTGACGTACTCGGTAATGATGGGATCTTTAACCAGTCTTGCCGTGGATTCGACTTCCTGCGAGAACTGTCTGCCCATGGCGATTTGCCGGTCGAGGGTGTACCAGTTGCCTAAGCCGCGTGTACAACCTATTTTGCGATTGCCGATGGCATCCAGGTCGCGGATACCGCCATCGTGGTAGGCCTTGACCTGAGTGCGCGGTTCAGCCGCATTTTGGGCCGACGCGTAAGCAGTCCAAAGAAAGCAGAAGGTTGCGAGGCGAAGGACCTGAAGCCGAAACATTAAGACCGCCCGTTACTTCTGATTATAGTTAGAAGGAGGATCGCGCGGGAGAGTTATCTGCGAGTGGAATCCGCGAGATGGCCAGGATTTCTACCGTGGCCGACTCAGCGTCCAAAACCAGGCGATCGTAAGGCCCACCATCACCACCGTAGTAGTGCATGCGACCACGTTGTAGAAACGGGAGTTCACGTAGCTACCCATCACATCTTTATTGTTCACCAGCAATAACATGAACACCAGAACGAAGGGCAGGACGACCCCGTTTACAACTTGCGAGAAGATAGTGATCTGAACAAGCGGGAGATTGGGATAAAGAATTACCCCTCCACCCGCGACGATGAGGATGGTGTACAACCAATAGAAAACGGGCGCTTCCTTGAACCCCTTCCCTATTCCGGATTCGAAGCCCAGCCCCTCGCACACTGCGTACGCAGTGGAAAGCGGGAGGATCGAGGCAGCGAACAGAGAAGCATTGAACAATCCCATGGCAAACAGGATGTAGGCGTAGTTTCCGGCCAGCGGATGAAGGGCTTCGGCCGCGTCCTTGGCGTCTGCGATATTGTGAAAGCCGTGCGCGTACAAGGTGGCGGCGCAGGCGACAATAATGAACCACGCTACGATATCTGTGAAGATGCAGCCGGTGATGACGTCCAAACGTGAAGTTCGATATTGCCGCCTGGTTACTCCTTTCTCCACAATCGAAGCTTGCAGGTAAAACTGCATCCAGGGCGCGATCGTAGTCCCGACCACACCAATGACCATATACAAATAGTCCGGGCGCTTGAACCATTGCTTATTGGGAGGGACCACCGTGGCGATCAGCGCGTCTGTCCAGGCAGGCTTCGCAATAATGCCTGCGAAGATGTAGGTCACATAGAAGATTGAGGCGACCAGGAAAACCTTTTCTACGCTCTTGTACTGTCCCTTGACGACGATCAACCAGACGATCGCTGCACAAATGGGAACGGTAACGTATTTGGAAAGGCCAAAGAGGCCGAGGCTCCCGGCAATTCCAGCAAACTCAGTGATGATGTTGCCAAAATTAACAACCAGGATGCCAAGCATCATGAAGAAGGTAATCCGCAGTCCGAACTCTTCCCGAATGAGGTCGCTGAGCCCTTTGCCTGTAACCGCCCCCATGCGGGCAGAAATTTCCTGCACCACAATCAAAGCAATAGTGATTGGGACAAGAGTCCACAACAACATGTGCCCGAACTGCGCGCCGGCGGCTGAATACGTGTAGATGCCGCCGGCATCGTTGTCGACATTCGCGGTAATGAATCCGGGCCCGACCACCGCAAAGAAGATCAGGATCCGGGTCTTCCAACGCCTCAGAAATCTCATGGCCACGGTTCGCGCACATAAAGCTGAAACGACCGATCAGAATAAATGGAGTTGGAAAATCTGAACAGACGAAAAGTGTCGAGGACGCGAAATTAGTGCGGCAGCAAGGGCAAAAGTGGACTACAAGCCTACAGCTTCGCGCGCAGCAGGCTGATCACATCATCAGAAGTAATAACCCCAGTTAACTTTTTGTGCTCATCCACCACAGGCAATGTGACCAGATTGTACTTATCGAACAGTTCCGAGACCTGTTGCTCGCTAGCCCCGGCTGGAGCTGAGATCAGAGGTTCCTGAGTGAGCGACAGGAGTGGCGTATCGGGTTTGGCCAATACCAGGTTGACCAAAGGTACTGCACCAACTAGCGTTCCACTCGAGTCGATCAGGTAAATCGTGTTCACCGTCTCCACGCCGCCTTCAAAATGTCGTAACCCTTCGATTGCATCATTCGCGGTCTTGTTCACGTCCAGTGCCAGATACTCGGTCGTCATCCGTCCGGCAGCGGTGTTTTCCTTGAACTCGAGGAGTTCCACCATTTCCTCGCGCTCTTTGGGCTTCATCTCCAGCAGGATCTCGGACGTACGCTCCTCGGGCAGATCGGCCAGCAGATCGGCGGCCGCGTCGGGCTGCATTTCTTCCACGATGTCGGCCGCGCGCTCGGAGTCGAGCGATTCGACGATGGCTTTTTGCACTTTCGGCTGGACTTCCTCCAGAGCCTCGGCGGCGACTTCTTCGTCCAGAGTCTCGAAAACGGCTTCACGTTCGTCGGGCGCAAGGTCTTCGACAATATCGGCGATGTCGGCGGGATGCAGCCTGGCCAAACGCTCGTGGGAAATCTTGAGCTTTACACGGCGTGCGGGATCGGTCTCGATGAGATCGACGAACTCCCACGGGATCGTGCGCTGCGGGATTCTGTTCATCAGGGCCCGCAATGCCGGAACTGGGACTACGCCTTTCAGCAAGCGGCGGACCGCGCCTCTAATGCCAACGTCAACCGAGCCGACCTTCAGGGTCGGAGGGTCTGTGTAGGTTTCAAGGTAAAGTTCGAGATCATTGACCCGCACTACTTTTCTTCCAAAAACATCAATCACCTGCTGATCCAGTAGATCGCGCGCCAGGAGCAGCAAGCCTTCCGACGAATTACTCGGTGCCCAAACCGCCGGCCCCGTTTTCGCCCGGAATCCACCATTGATCGAGACCACCGATGTGAGCGGCAGTAGCCGGTCTCCAGCCGATGTTCTGACGATCGCCGCCGACACCCGGGCACGGTCTTCCTGTGGCACCAGGGCCAGCTCGCGCACACGTCCGCAACGGCTTCCGGCTATATCAAACACCGGAGCGCCGAGCAGCTCGGAAAGTGCGAGTGTCGCCATATTGCGAGAATACCCAACTGGCGCGCGAGAATCCAGAAGGCGCCTGCTACTTTAGAGCGAGCATTCGGAAATCTTGAAAACCCAAGGTCAGAAATTCGGACTGGTGGCAGAAAAAGTTCCCGGCTCATGCGTTGACATTTCCACAGGGGAAGTTCAAACTACCGAATCCGCCCGCCGCTGGGCTCCCGTGGTGACTGCCTCAAACAGTCTGGAGAGCGCTCAGGCTGGAGGATGTTCGGATTGAGGGGCGTATTCAGCAACTCTTGTCATGACCGATCAACAGGTCTCCTATACGCTGGATTCGACGCTGGAGACCGTCGATAGCGCCGAGCAGGCGGCCTCTCGCATGGCCACGGAAGCGGGCTTCGATGATGAAGACGTCATGCGCATTGCAATGGCAGTCCGTGAGGCGGCGGTTAATGCTGTGCTTCACGGCAATGCTTATGATCCGGACAAGAAGGTAAGCCTGGCCTTCGAGCGTACTGGAAAGACTCTGGTGATCACCATTCGGGATCAGGGTAAAGGGTTGGACCTGAAGAAGCTTCCCGATCCGCTGGCCCCAGAGAATTTACTCAAGACATCCGGGCGGGGTATTTTTCTCATTCGCTCGTTCATGGACGAGGTGCAGATTCATCCGTCGCAAACGGGCACAGAAATCAAACTCATAAAAAACGTCCCCGGACCTTCCGCGGGCGGCAAGGAGGCTTCCCAGTGACCATGAAGACCAGTACTCGGCAGGTGGATGGCGTCACCATCGTGGACTGCAGCGGGCGCATCACCCTGGGCGAGGGCAGCGTGATTCTGAAAGACACCGTCAAGGACCTGCTGTCAAAGGGCCAGAAGCGCATCCTGCTCAACCTGGGGGATGTGAACTACATCGATAGCTCGGGGATAGGGGAACTGGTGAGCGCTTTCACCACCGTGCGCAACCAGGGCGGCGAGCTAAAGTTGCTAAACCTGACCAAGAAGGTCCACGACCTGCTTCAGATTACCAAGCTGTACACGGTTTTCGACGTCAAGGACGACGAGAAAACCGCCGTCAAAGCCTTCAGCTGACTTCTTCACGGTTTTTCTCACCGGCCGGTTATGCAACCGGCCGGTGGGGACATTTTTCTGTTTCGGGAAATCTCCCCCGTTTTTGCGTTGGATTCCTTAGGTCTGACGATCTGCAGCGGCCTAAAATCATTGGCCGGGCTCGTAACAGGCGTAGGACTGTACCAATTTTCTTCTGCACAGTAGCGTTCTGCCCACTTGTTTCAGCTGACTGTATTCCCTTCACTGAGGCCTAGAATCATATTGGCGAGCTACGTTGCCTCTCGCGGGAAAGTCACGCCAGTAGAGCGTGGCGTTCACTACTTCGATTTCTGTGAAGATCATCGATTGTGTCCATTCACCGTTGTGGTGTTTGCTGGTGACCTGAAACATGGGGGCGATGGGCGACAACTCCAAGGCCGAGTGATTGAGGTGCCTGGCCCGGTGAAGGAATACGATGGGCGCGCGGAAACCGTACTTAGAGAAGCACGGCAGTTGGGCGGCGAAATGTCAAGCATTCCCCCGCTGCCGAAGACCTATGAGGTGGAACGGCAGGGCCGCTATAGTGCCGGCAAGCTCAGCCATCCGAAATCGGCAAGAAAGACCTCGAAGAAACGCAATTCTCCCGACGACCGATTGACGTAGCGGGCAGACGATACTGATTAAGGATTTTTTTGCCCCCGTTGTCTCGCGCGCCGATGCACGGCGTCGATTCGCCAAGCCAACAGGACACTGAAGAGCTTTCACGTGGCTGCCGGAATGCAGGGCTCAGAGTTTGGTTTCCTTTGCTGAAAAATCGGTGCCGAAGGCGTATTCGTTGAGGGGTCCGAAACGCTTCTTTTCGGCATACAGACGCCAGCGGCGCCACACGATGCGTAGGCTCGCCATCACAGGGATTGATAGATAGATTCCCAGTACGCCTGCAATTTCGCCGCCCGCCAGAACGCCAAAAATCGCGGCGAGTGGATGCAGCTCCATGCTCTTGCCCATAATGCGCGGGGAGACCACATAGTCCTGCACCAATCGCCATGCGCCCAGAAATAAGAGCAACAGCACCCAATGCGGATAACTCAGCAGGAGCGAGATGCCAAGAATCAGAACAGCCGCGGTGAGTGGGCCCACAACAGGAATAAATTCCATAATTCCACCCGCGGTGCCGAGGACTAAGGCGTAAGGAACCTTAGCCAGCCCGAGAAACGCCGTGTACACAAGCAGCGACAGCGCCGCGAGCGTCAATTGCGCGCGGATAAAATGGGCCAGCATCTGATTCAGATCGCCGAGCACGCCTTCCATAAACTCGCGCTGCGGCTTGGCAGTCACGAGCGACAAAAGAACTCGGCTGAAGGACCGCCCGTCTTTGAGAAAGAAAGCTGCAAGGATGGGCACCAGGACTAACAAATAGGACTGACGAGCCACTTCGGCGATGCGCAATCCGGCCCGTTGAGCGAGGTGCAGTAAGTCATCGCGATGGCCTGCCAGGAATGATTTCGCCTGCTGGATGGTGCGCAAACTCCAGCCCCGCTCCAACCCGATTTGCTCCGCAATCTGCCCAGAACCGACCTTTTCCAGTAGAGCAGGCAGTGCTTCACTTAATCGCTGCGCTTCATGTCCAATGTTCGGCCCTACAAAGAAAAAGAAGGTAATCAACAGCGTGATCAACAGTACGTAAATGATGGCGATCGCCGGTCCTCGACCGCGCACCCACTTCTCTATTCGGGAAACTGCCGGGTCAATCAGGTAGGCAAATAGGATCGCGAACAGAAATGCAATCAGCGTGCGGCGGGCGATGTATAAGAATCCAAGCGCCAGCGCGAAGAGAAGCACCGTGATCAAAACACGCGTGGTACGTAGATCGATCAGGGACATCGGGCCCCGAACTCACAGTCCCCAAATTCGCTAGTCTCGAACGATCTCAGTATTATCCCCCTTAACCACAATACGCACTAATTTGAACTGATCATCGAGCCAGAGAGACCAGTCCCCGACCTCACCCTTCAGAGTGAAATGGTTGAGCTCTCGTTCAACCCCCCGGACGGGAACCTTTTCTCTACCCGCAAATGTCATGGTCACCAGCATCGAAGCACGCGCGTGCGGGTTCAAAGCCCCAAATTTGGCCTCTTTTTCCTTGGGACAGGAAAGCCCTTCATTTTGCTGCTTGCATCCCGTGGCCAGGTACTTCCACGCCAAAATCTCCCGGTGGATGAAAAAGTAGTCGTCGAGGATATTGGTGGAGACAGGAAGCAAAAACGGGTGCTCCTCCTGTTTCGCCTGCGGGTTCTCGGTGGAGCGCTCGACGAGGAGATTGTCATTGGGCAGAACCACGGCCTGCGCCTTACCCGGACTGAGTTCCTTCCACTCGTACTTCCGCAGGTCTCCGGAGGCAGTGAGCTGCAGCTCGGATGACTGCATTGCCTTATCCACGCCTTCTTCAGTCTTGAACTCTGATGTGGCAATGCTGCCTGACGTACCTTTCTGGACTGAGAAAGTTTCAGTGGCGATTCGACGGCCATTCACGTATACACCGAAAGAACCCGAATCCACGACTTGCCCGGCGGTTTCTTTCTTGGTGTCAAATCCGATGCCCGCGCTTGAAACGGACAGCGCCAAGATGAATGCAAACGCAACTTGCGTCAGAGGCCTCAAGCACAACTCCTTTGAAACGAGCTTCAACTCAGACCTAAGTTCTCTGCGATTTCTTCCGTCACTCTTTCAATGTTCTTGCCGTTTGTATCGATGAGCAAGTCAGCTTTGGCATACACTGGCCGGCGTCTCTCATAAAGCTCGCGAAACTGCTCGATGTCCCGACGCAACGGGCGTGCCATGTGTTCCCGCTGGCAACGCCGAAAGAGTTCCTCCACGGGAGCATCCAGGAACACTACGGTCATTCCAGCGCTTGCGAGCAAGTCCGCATTCCTCGTTGGCATGTAGGCGCCACCACCCAGCGCCACAACGCGAGGAGGAGCAGCGGATTCAGCCACGAGATCCTTTAAGGAAGAGTGTTCCACCTCTCGAAAGCCGCTCTCGCCCGATTGCTCGAAAATTTCCTCTATTGTGCGGCCCTCCCGGGCCTGAATACGTTCATCCAGATCGACGAACTCCCAACCTAAACGTTGGCTCAGCCTTCGTCCCACACTCGTCTTCCCTGCTCCCATGAAGCCAATCAGAAAGACACTCCGAATTCCAGATGGAGGCGGAGACAAACCGGCTTGCGGTTTTCCCGCCTGGTCATCCATGCCGTGTATCAGGACAGCGTCCCGTTAGATTTTCAGCGTTTCTTGAGGTGGATTTTACCACTGAAGGAAAACAGCTTGACCGAAGAAGCGGCGCGGTTCATGGTGCCTGCGAAGGCACTCCCTGCTTTCACCACGAAGGGCGTGTGTTTGGGTTGGAGTGGAAAGTCGTTTTCTACCTTGCCGCGAACCGAACGTGCTGTGACGTCGAAAGAAGCGTCTTGCGGCGCGGTGGCGTCGATATCACCGGTGTGGCTGGAAAGATAATATTCGCCGCCGTATCCAAAGTCGCCGTCGTAGTGGATCCACCCACTATTGGAATTCACTTGCACATGCGGACCACTGACCGAAACCAGCGTTACATTACCGCTCACGGATGTGATCTCAACATGCCCGTCATGAATATTCGTCAGTGTAATCGGACCATTCAGAGTCTTAACGTGGACATGCGCATCTTTAATCTCGCGAACGTCTACGTTTGAGTTGGCACCTTCCAGGGTCACATCGCCGTGAAGCCCCTCAGCGCGCAAAGGACCTGAAGTTGAAGTGAGAATGACGCTGGCATCGCCCGGAACGACTAATTCGTAATCCACGCGGCCGTTCTCAGCGTTGGCACCATCAAGCAGGTGGGAAAGAACATCGATCCGGTTGCCGCTCTGGCCCTTGTCGATCTCAACTTTATCGGAGCGGAGAATTGCGGTTACGCTCACCAGATTGGCGGCGGAGGGTTTCACGGAAACGGAGCCGTACTGGTTGGTAACTGAAACCGTCGGACGGGCACCCACGGTAAAATGAAACTCTTTGCGGGTCTCCGCCGCCAGGAGGACAGCCCCGCTCAGCACAACCGCCGACACCAGTTTTGCTCCCCGGTTTACCCTCTGCATAGTGACCCAACTCCCGACCGCCTACGGTTTGTGCCTCCCATTATGGCAGAGAACGATCCAAAGCCATCTGATAAAGCATCGCCCTCTGGTCGTACGCGTTTAGGAGCGACTGCTGAGCGTCCTCATCGTTCGGATCGGATTGCGCCGACTGCTCTGCGTCCTCGATATACGAATTCACGTGATTCAAATCTGCGGCGTACTGCGCGCGAATTTCCGGCGAGCGCGTTCCCACAGCTTCCAGAAGCTGCAGGTCGTCGTCACGACTTATACGGGGAGCCGGCGAAGTTGAAGCCGGAACGACTGCGACAGTCGGAGCAGCGGCAACCGGCGCCTCGTTTCTCGCTGTTTCTGACGGCTGATTGGATCCCCGCTCGTACTTCATGATCCCGAACCCGACCAGCAGGGCCGCTACTGCCGGCACCATCCAACCCCACGGCCAACGTGCGCGAGACGAAACTAGAGCAGGCTCCCGCTGGGGCTGACGAATCAGCCCCTCCTGCCTCAATGCGATTTCAAGGGAATTCCAGAGCCGCGGGCTGGGCTCGTCCGAAGCTCGCAACTGCCGGGCCGCTTCGGAGATGGCCTTTAGGTCAGATATTAAGTCGGAACACGCCGAACAGGAGGCTAGATGTGCCGCGTGCTCGGTGTTACGGTCGCCCTCAAGCATCTCTGGCAGAACTTGTTGAAACTCTGCACAGCTCATAATCCTCTCTCCCCGATTTACCGCTCGTCCCTCGTGCTCACGGCTTTTCGGCTTTTAAGGCTCTGCTCGTGCGCAGCGAGTCGCGGAGTTTCATCCGCGCCTTGTGCAACTGTGATTTGCTGTTGCCGATGGAACAACCCACCATCTCAGCAATTTCATTATGCTCAAAACCCTCTATATCGTGCAGGACGAAAATCGTTCGATAACCTGGAGGTAACGCCTCTACCGCGCGTTGCAGCTCCAGCCGGTCCACTGCTCCTGCCAGCGATGGGTCCTGCGCTCCCGGTTCCTTCTTAGGTGAATCCTCGTCGGTTTCCATGGTCTCGTCCAACGGGACCACGGAAAGCCCTTTCTTCCGCAGCCGCATCAGGACGACGTTCACCGCCATCCGGTGCAGCCAGGTGGAAAAGGCCGATTCGCCTCGAAAAGTTCCAATCTTTCGGAACAACTGCAGGAACGCTTCCTGGCTCAAGTCCTCGGCTTCGGCCGTGTTGGCCGTCATGCGCAAGCACAACGAGTACACCCGCCGCTTATGCAGGTTATACAGAACCTCAAAGGCTTCGGCATCGCCTTGCTTAGCGCGCTCGATTGCTTCTGCTTCAGAAAGCCTGTCGCCCTGTGGTTTTCTTGCGTCCGTCAAGTCGCCTTTTCCGGCCGCACTTGGTCAGATGCGGCGTAACTCGCTTTTCGTTGTACTGCTTGCAACCCCCAGAGGTCAGTATTCCTGTCCGGAGTGGGAACAGAACCGGTTGACCTACTTGAACTTGGCCCATTTCCGCGCACAGTAACCTTGGTTACCCTTGGCAGCCTAAGGGGGGAGTCAGACGTAGTCAACAGGCGCGTTCTGGAGCAGTGCTGTTGGATCCATTCTTTGCGTCCGTTGCGACTTTTCCTTGCGATCTTTGCGGTCTCTGTCCTTGCTGAAAACCATTTAACCGCGAAGGACGCCAAGGTTTCGCAAAGCTCGCGAAACCCCGAGCAAACCGCTATTCTAAGCCGCCGCCGAAGCAGTTGTAATCGTCTCTAACCCATGTCCCCGGGGACTGGTTTCCCGCGCCCGGAGCAATATCGCAAAAGTCAGGCCTACGAAACCCAAGATCGAAAAGATCCACATGCCAAGGGCATAGCCCTGAGGGTTGCCAAGACCGGCGCCGCTGAAGTCGTTCGCCTTCCCGATGAGCAGATTCAGAATAAAGAACCCGATCTGCTGAATCAGCGTCATCAAGGCGTACGCCGTTCCCAATCGATTCTGTTCCACGATGTAGGCCACTGCCGTCCACATGACTGCCGGAATCAATGAAAATGCTATTCCCATCAGGCAAATGGGTACAGCCAGGGGAATGTCAGTGTAGGCCATCATCAGGTAGACGGGCATCAGCAGGATCGAGCCGAAGACCATGAACAAAGCACGCTTTCCGATCTTGTCGACCAGCAGTCCGAAGAGCGGAGTAGCAATCATTGCAGAAAATGGCAGCAAACTATTGAACAATCCGGCGCGTTCGTGGGCAATGACACGCAGCGCTTCAGATGCAGCTAGGCCACCCTGGGCCGCGAGAATTTTGTTGGTGAAGAAATCGATGGCAAACGTGCGGAACGGAAAAATAGCGGAGTAGAACGTGAAGCACAGCACCACGACGTACCAATAGGAGGTGTCAAAGCGGAATATCTTTCTGATTTCGAGTTTATCGATCTCGCCGGCTTTTCCAAGAGCATAACGGTGTTCCGCGCGGCTCTCCAATATCCAATAGACAATTGCTGCCAGCACGCAAATGCCTCCCGCTCCTACCGCGATCCATAAAGGTCCACGCCAGCTCGGCCCTGATGCTCCCTGCGGGTAGAAGACCGAATGCGCCCAACTCGGTGAGTTATCTGCAGCAACCGAGGCCAGCCTGGAAAGCGTTAAGTTGATCCCGAAGGCAAAACTGAGTTCCTTGCCCTTAAACCACTTGGCTAAGGCAGTGGTTACGGCGACAATCATCGACTCCGCACCGAGTCCCAAGACCGTGCGGCCTGCGACCATGGTCGCAAAATCGCCTTTCATGACGGTCAGAATCGCGCCCAGCAGACACAACACCGAGAAGATTGCCAGCGCCTTTTTCGTTCCGATCCGGTCAATGATGATCCCGCCGATCAGCAGCGTCAGGACAGCCGCAACGCTATAGCTGGAATTCAACCATCCGAACTTTTCGGCGGAGAAACCCAGTTGATCAATGAAGATTCGTTCCAGGGGGTTGATGCTGTCGTAGATGTAGTAGTTCCCGAAGCTGGTCAAGGCTACAAAGACGAGAACCGTCCAGCGATACAGGACCGATGGTTGCTGGGGATGCGTCTCAAGCGCGGGGGCGGTTGGGGCATTCAAAGATCAGCGTCTCCAAGCGTTTGTGAGAGGAAGAAGATAGCAGATAGATGCTCCAATGGCCATTTGCGAGTAAATCGGCCGTCCGTACAGGGCTTTCCCGATTACGCCCGTACAGTTACAACCGTCATCTTCTCAGATCAGCTCCAGAATAGGAAAATCACCGTCTCTTATGCGAACCAAAATCCTCTTTGTGACACTGATGCTTGCCGCGTCTGCTTACGCGAAAGAGCCCAAACACTACCAGTCCGGCACCTTGTTGCAAATGGACTCGGTGGAATGCGGCTTTGACGAAAACGGCGGCAAGAGCTTCGCGGGCGAGGTGTTGGGAACCGATTCCGAACACAAGAAGACCCACCAGTTGCTATGCCAGGAGTACCTTCTGCAAACCGACCGAGTGATCTACCGCATCCGGCCGAAGGACGATAAGCACCCGGTTTTATTGCCCGTCGGTGAAAAGGCGCAATTCCGTATTCAGAAGGACAAGATGCTGTTGCAGGTCGAAGATGCTGACAGCAAAGAGCGCGAATACAACGTCGTGTCAATGACACCAAGAACAGAGACCAAGGCTGCCGAAGCTACGCCGTCGCGGCTCAATCACCTACAGTAAAGAACATAATCAGGTACCCGAAATAACCCACGGCGCAACGTTTTGTTGCGCCGTGTTGATTTCTCCCCAAGTTGTTTCAAGTAAATGGCTTAGACGTCATTGTCTGAGTTGCTTCCAAGCCCAACCCGGCGCGGTACCCGCGCATCCAATTTTTTGCTAACCCGCTGCCGGGGGTCGGTGAGTTGTGGCCTGTCGGCACGGACATTCGCGGGTGGCAGCTGACAGGAGAAAAACCACTTATGAAACGTATCGCTGTTTTTACGATGTTGGCATTCTTGCTGGCTGCGCCAGGGGTCGTTCTTGGGCAGACAGAAAAGCATGTCGAAGTTGGCGCGTTTGCTGACTATTACCGTTTTGATCGGACTAACGTCATCAACTTCGTTGGCCTCGGCGGCCGGGCAGGGTTCTATGTAAGCCCGCACGCCAGTGTTGAAGGCGAATTGGCCTATGACTTCGAACGCAACCGCACCGACTTCTTTAGTAATGGTGCGACCACGACGTTCACCAGAACTCGCACCCGTCCGCTCCATGGGCTCTTTGGACCGAAGTTCGATTTCGGCACTGGCAACGCCAACTTCTTTGCCACAGGCAAAGTCGGCTTCATCAACTTCGCCAGCAGCTCGCAGACCGTCGGGCAGGCGTTTAGCAATGTGGATAACGGCAGCACCCGCTTTGCCCTGTACCCAGGTGTCGGGGTGGAAGGCTTCTGGGGAGCGTTTGGATTACGCGCGGAGGTTGGCGATGAGATCTACTTCCTTGACGGCGCCAGGAACAATTTGAGGATAACCTTCGGACCGCACCTCCGTTTCTAAGCAAACTTTTGCACATTCCACGGCAGCTGCGGCTGCCGTCTTTTTATTTGCTCCAACTTTTTTCCAGAAAATGCATGTTTCCAAGTTGCTTCTGCTCTCGACTGTGCTAATATCCCGCGCACGCGGCTGGGGCCTGTACTGTCCTGCGTTTCGGCCATGCCCAGGGTTTGGTTCTATTTGCGTGTCGTCGTCGCCACGCTGTGCGTCGCGCCCCTTCTGTGCCTCCCACCTGCCCATTCTCAATCCACCGATGAAGTTCACATAGTGCCGCGCAATTTACCGGACCAAGTAAAGCCCCAAGGCGCTCCGGCAACCATCGATATCGAGCCCAACCTCCGCCCCCTGAAGCCGATGAGGGTGGATGTCGACTTGGTGCTCGTGCCGGTCACGGTAACTGATGCTTTAAATCGCCCGGTGATGGGATTGGAGAAACAGAACTTCAATCTCTATGAGGGCGAACAACAACAGGAAATCATTCATTTCTCCTCCGACGACTCGCCCATCTCGATTGGCTTGCTGCTCGATCTCAGCAAGAGCATGGTGAATAAGTACGTGATCGAGCGTACTGCAGTGGAAGCTTTTTTTCACAACGCGAATCCTCAAGATGATTATTTTGTGGTCGCCTTCTCTGACCGTCCTCGCGTCCTGGCCACTTCTACCCAGTCCATTGACGATATTCAGCAAAAGCTCGCGGCAGACAATCCGGAGGGTGAGACTGCGCTGCTCGACGCCGTCTACCTCGCTCTTGCCAAGATGCGCTCAGCACGATATTCGCGCCGCGCCCTGCTGATCATTTCCGATGGCGGTGACAATCACAGCCGATATGGCATGAAAGAAGTAAAGAGCCTGGTGCAGGAGGCCAATGTCGAGGTTTACGCGATCGGCATTTTCGACAGCACGTTCTTCCGGTCGTTCGAAGAGTTCATGGGAAAGCGTTGGCTGGGGGAAATCACCGATGTCACCGGCGGACGCACCATCGCGGCCGGCGACCTGGGAAAAGTTCCTGAAATTGCCGCCACCGTGAGCCGCGAAATGCGCAGCGAATACGTCCTCGGGTATCGACCGCGCAATGCCAGGCGCGATGGCAAGTGGCGCAGGATCAGAGTGCAGGTAAATCCGTCAGCTTCTGCCGGACGTGTCCAAGCCTACTACAAGAAAGGCTATCTGGCCGGCCCCAGGTAAGTTCGCGCAATATCCAATGCCCGGAACTCCGTGGTCTGACGTTAGACAAATCCCCTTGACAGTATTTAGCTAATTTGCTATATTGCTATATGTGAAATCGGTATCGCACGTTTTTCGGGCGCTGGCTGACCCCACCCGCCGCCAGATTCTGCAGGAGTTGAAGCGTGGCGAACTTTCGGCCGGCCAGATAACCGCTTGCTTCAGCATCTCGGGACCCTCGATTTCACGACACCTCTCGATTCTGAAGAATGCCGATCTGCTCTTGGAAAGGCGGGACGGGAACAGAATCCTTTATCGCCTCGTGCCCGAAACCGTGGCGAACGCAGTTGGGGACTTTCTCAGCACGATCTGTCCCACTCAAATCACTCATCGGCGCCGTTTGAAGCGCAAGGACGCATCATGAGAATCGCAATCACCGGCGGCTCCGGTTTTATTGGCAGGCATTTGGCACGGCAGTTAGTCGAGGAAGGTCACTGCGTGAATTTGCTGGCTCGCGGCGTCGATCGCCGCGATACAACTCTGAGCCGGCATCCACGAGTTACGGTTTGTTCGAGCGACCTCGCTGACCCTCGAGTTTTGCAAACGGCATTCACGGAATGTGATGCGGTCGCGCACTGCGCCGGTATCAATCGTGAAATTGGGCGGCAAACATATCAAAGAGTTCACATCCAGGGTACCGCAAACGTGATTGAGGCCGCGCGCTCCGCAGGCGTGAAGAAGATTGTTCTGATGAGCTTCTTGCGCGCCCGCCCCAACTGTGGGTCGCCCTACCATGAATCAAAGTGGGCTGCCGAAGAGCTCGTGCGAAACTCAGGATTGGACTACACAATCCTCAAGTCGGGAATGGTTTACGGCCGTGGCGATCACATGCTGGATCACCTCAGCCATGCATTGCACACCCTTCCCTTCTTCGCTGCCGTCGGACTCGGGGAGAAACCGGTGCGACCCTTGGCCGTCGAGGAGCTAGTCCGTGTGATGCGTGCCGCTTTGGTTGATGGCCGTCTCATGCGGCAAACCATCGCCATCACGGGAGCGGAAGAACTGCGCCTCAGTGAAGCCGCGCGCCGCGTAGCTCGCGTTGTGGGGAAGAGGATCTTCGTGTTCCCCATGCCGGTGTCCTTCCATTACGGTCTGGCACAAATCTTCGAATGGACGATGAAAATTCCGCTTGTAGCGAAAGCCCAAGTTCGCATTCTGTCAGAAGGAGTTGTAGCGCCCGCTACCGCGTGTGATTGGTTACCCACCGACCTCGTGCCCAGCCGGCTGTTTAGTGACGCGCAGATATGCAGGGGATTACCCGATCCTGCTGCCTTCGGCTTGCAGGATCTGCGCTGCGGTGCCTTGAAGAGCTGACAGGAGCTGAGAGCAACCGGGAATGCTGGCGAACCACTCACGGGACGAGGAAGGGGTGCAACGTCAGTTAATTCTCTCGCCCGGGCGCCGTCTGAGCACGATGTCGGCGTTGACTCTTCGAACGCGTCGCTTCGAAGCAGAGATTAGTTTGTGCGATTTGGTAATCAACTCCCGGCTTGACTGGTAGCTGTCACCGCTGGCTTCCTCACTGACGAAATCCTCGGGGCGAATACTGCAACCATGGAGAAACGCTTCCGCGCTCCACAGTTCGCGACCTGCATACGGATAGCGCGGGCCCTCGCGATGCGCGTCCGTTTCGGCTGGCAGTTTCTCCCAAAGCCGCTGATTTGGAGCGCCGATTAACTCCTCGGCGTAGGGGGAATCGGATCGAGTGCGATTCGAGACTTGGGCATCATTGCGCGAGTTTTTCTCGTGAGCACCGCACTTTAAGGGCATGACTCACCTTGGCCAATCTTCGCATTAGATCACTTCACCGAGTCCGAGGTTGTTTGCGGCGTCTCAGGAATATTCAGAGAGCGGGGCGACAGCACCCCAATGGCAAAGCTAAACTGCAACTAGGCAGCCAACATTTCACGGTCTTCCGCGCGCGACAACAGTGCAACCATCTCGTCCGTCTTCGCCACATCAAAGTCCGATATGGAGCTGGCATCTTCGAGCCGCTCACGCACCGAACGCGACGGATTGAACAGTTTCAAACGAATGTCGTGGTCGCGAGCCCAACGCTGTAAGTAAATCAGCATGCCTAAGCCGCCACCCTCAACAGCATTTACATCGGTAAGATCCAGCACTACCACGCGGGCATCTTCCTGGCCCGTGACCGCGTCGCGTAACGTGAAAGCTGCGTCGCTGCGCACGATCCTGCCCTCGCATTGCAGGACTGCCACATCGCCTACTCTGTCTGAATGTACGCTCAGCATGATGGCCTCCAACGTCGTTATTGGAGTGCAAAAGACTTGCCACGATTTAAGTTGTGTATTTTCTACGACCTGTGGAAATTGCTAGCTGCTGACAGGAATTTCCTGGAAGGCGCCGCGCAAATCTGCGCTACAGAAAGTGCTGTATTCCGAAGGAAATAGAAGGATTGATGCAAACTCGATTTTATGCTCGCGCCGCCTACTGGCCTGCCGTCTTCGCTAGATATTCCCCGACTCTGTGCTCGAAAGCCGAGTAATCCTGCCCGGTGCTGCGTTCCAAGGCTTCTTCGGTTTTCGTCCCAGCGCCGATATTCTGCAACATTCTCAGCATCTCACCCATGCCGTATCGATCGCGGAAATACTCCACCGCCGATAACGATTCAGCGTACGCGACCTGTGCCTGCAAATCCGAGAAGCCGGTAAAAGAATGTTCGAGCATGAGAAAGGGAATTTCTTTTTTCGCCTGGAATAACGGCGCGAGTCGTTGTGCAAACATGCTGGAACTGCGAGGCTCCATCATCTGCGCCAGACCTTCGTTCAGCCATGCCGGACAATGCCCCGATGCCAACGATTGCAGGAATGAATGTGTCAGCTCATGCTTCAGAACGCGTGCGAGCTCGGGGTTCATGCTCGACACACCGCCGATGGGAATGCGAAGCTTGCCATCGTTGAGTGCTCCCGCCCAGGCTGGGGCCTCCGTGATATCCACAAATTCCTTCTGTGTGTACAGAATCACGATAATGTTTTCGGTGGGCTCATAGCTGAATTGCCGGGCGAGATCCTGGTAGTGTTCCTCCATCGTCGCCAGTAGTTGTTGCTGCAGCTCAGAAGACGTTCTGTCGCCCTGGTAGTGGAGCGTGAAGTGCCTGCTCTCCTTGCGCCGCGATCGCTCTTCCACGGCCAACTCGCGTTCAGCTTTATGTAGAAACCTTTCCGTAGATGCATCTGGGGAGATCTCTTGGGCATGCTTCCATGCAGCCACGGCGTCGCTGGTGCGATCGGCGTCATAGCGCGCCAGTCCTAAGAGACGCAGCAGGTCGGCTGAGTCGGGGCGCAATTGAGTAGCTCGCTCAAGATCAGTTGCGGCATCAGCATATCTTCCCTGCGCTGCCAGGGCGATGCCCTGCCACTCCAGGAACTGCACTTCGTCCGGCCTGGCCCGGATCGCGTGTTCAAAATAACCGCTCGCCTTTTCTGAGTTGCCACGTTGCATTTCCATCACGCCGGCCAGGTAGTAGACGTCACCGGTAAACTTGGCATCGTGTTGGATCTCAATTTCGGCCAGGCGCATGTCATCGATGGCATCGCCCACCATGATGCGATTGCGTAAGGCGGTCCAGTAGGCGTCGTCCTGTTTGGGCCCTTTAAGAAGAGGCAATTGAAGCTTTTCGTGCTGGGTGGCAGAGCTTGTTGCCGAATCTCTGTGAGTGAGGTCGGTAGGTAAGGCGCCGTTTGTCGGCGCCGAACGAGTGGTTGCGGCAGGTCCATTCCCGGCCTCAATCCTGAGCACTAGGTTTTTGCCGACCGTGTATTTCGTGCTTCCTACCCAATAGTCAATCTGCGTGCCCTTGTCTTCCGTCTTTCGCACGACCATGTACATGCCGTTTTTGAAGTAGATCGTATCGGCACGGCTGAGATTTACGAGCAGGAATACCGCACCAGCAATGAGCGCAGCTTTGTTGGGGAACATACTTTTAGGAAGTGCAATTCGTGGGGGAAGCCGCTTTATATCGTGAAGTGCGCCGGCAGTCAAGACAAAGCTAAGGCCATCAGATCGCCACGCCCTATCCACATGTGTGCAACAAATTGCCGCTAACACGCATCCGCATCGTTAAAGCCATGGATTGCTATCAAACGTTTGGCAGGTTCCGTGCTTCTCTGCGTGTGGAGTTAGACCCAGAAGGGCCTGAGAGACTCTGACGCCCCTTAAACTGGATCTCCCCTTGTTCGGTTGCATTTTGCCGCACAGCCCAGATTGAGTCCGCACAGAAATCCGGGTTCTTCCACCGAGAAAACGACTATGAAAACTATATTCCTTCTGCTGTGCTTTCTGTGTGCCACGCTGTCGTTCGGACAAACCTCAGTCGCCATTAACCCCATGGTGAATGAGCCGCAGATGGTGACGTTTTTCAGCCATCAGAGTCATGCGATTCAGCAGAGTATCTCTCAGGAACAAAACCTGCTGGAGAGATCCGGTTTTACCTATGCCCAGGGTGAGCGGCCGCTGTGGGAAGTTGCGCCAAAATCGCAGGCAACTCCTCTTGGCGATGTTGCACGTGCCCTGCGAAAAGAGCACGAGACCGCCAAGAAGGCCGATATCATCTGGCAGAACTGAGCCTCGCCCGTTCGAGGCTCAGCCTGGCCCAGGTCTGACGGTGTATCGCAAACGAGCGAGTTCCACGTTTTTA
>Ga0075433_10000969_pt1 | contig 20356 bp, 16 predicted proteins | sample RhiMethybrSRZTD2_FD_75299 | JGI IMG/M metagenome (GOLD analysis project Ga0075433, IMG submission 75299) | Populus rhizosphere microbial communities from Tennessee, USA - Rhizosphere MetaG P. TD hybrid SRZTD2 | ecosystem: Host-associated > Plants > Roots > Rhizosphere > Soil | place: USA... | reverse complement strand
GTCCTTCACGAGGGGAGGTACGCGGTGAAGAAACTGATGTTCGCAGTGGCTCTGATCGCGCTGGCGGGTGTCGCGCTGGCGGCCACATCCACGACGACGACGACGACGAAGACGATGCCGACGCATGCAGCGCCCAAGATGCCCGACCACGGCTTGAGCACTCCCGACAACTTGAAGTGGGGTCCCGCGCCGCCGGTGTTCCAGCCGGGCGCGCAGATGGCGGTGCTGCAGGGCGACCCTGGCGCCGAGGGTCCGTACGTCGTGCGCCTCCAGATGCCGGACGGTTACAAGATCATGCCCCACTGGCACCCCAAGACCGAGAACGTGACCGTGATCTCGGGTACGTTTCACCTCGGCATGGGAAAGACATTCGACGATACGAAGGGTTCGGACATGCCGGTGGGATCGTTCGGCTACATCGCGCCGAACATGAATCACTATGCGTGGGCCACAGGCGAGACGGTCGTGCAGGTGCACGGCATGGGGCCGTTCAAGCTGACCTATGTGAATCCGGCCGACGATCCAAGCAAGTCCGCCGCGAAGTAGCCGCTCCGATTCTCCGCTAGCGCAGTCCGAGGGCCGCCGCGATCCGGCGGCCCTCGGCATTCTGCGGGTCGATCGCGAGACAGCGGAGCACCGCCGGGATCGCGGCCTCGCGGTCCCCGCGGGCCGCGGCCAGCTTTGCCGAGAACAGCCAGGCGTTCGCGAGCTGCGGGTTCATGTCGAGCGCCCGTTGCACCAGCGAATCGGCGACGGCGATCTGCCCGCGCGTGAACGCGACGATCGCGCGGTTCAGGGCGATCGTGGACAGGAACGGCCCGCGCCGCACACCGCGCACCCCCTCGGCGGCCGCCATCAGCGAGTCGGCCCGGTCGATGCGGTTCTGGTCGAGCAGGACCATCGCCTCCTGGAACGCCTGCAGCGCCGCCGGGGGGATCACCGTCGCAGGCGAGCGCTCGTCCTTCACGTATTCGAGCATGGCGTCGACGTGCATGGTGATGCCCTTGACGCCGCCGAACGACCCCCATGTGAGCGTCGTGTCCCGGTACCACACCTGCGCCGCCCGCTCGTCCTGGAAGCCGACCATGACGTAGCGCGGCACCGTCCAGTAGCGCACCGCTGCGCCGCGGGGCAGCGCGGGAGCCCCGTCGCGCAGCGCCCGCCGCGTCGACTCGACCGTGAGCTGCAGGCGCGTGAGACGCGGGAACGAGAACTTCGAGGTGGTCTTGGGCGGCTCGGTCGCAACGACCGCGGGCGGCTCGGGCGCGAGCAGCAGGGCCACGAGCCGCAGCAGCACGAATCCCGCGGCGAGCGGCTGCGCTGCGGCGCCGAGCAGCAGCGTCACCGCCACGCCGAAGCCGATCGATGGCACCCAGGCGCGCCACCCGTTCCAGTCCGGCAGCACGTATACCAGGAGCGCCGTGCCCATCGCTGCCCACGCGACACTTCCCGCGATCGCCGGCAGCAGGGCCGCGATGCGCGCGCGGGCCAGGGGCCGGATCATGACGGCGATCGCGGCGACCAGCAACGCGCCATGGCAGACGAACAGGGTGGCGCGCGTGGCGGCGGGCAGGTCCTCCAGGTTGAGCCATGAGATCAGCCCGTGCTCGAACACCCCCGGGAGCATCGCGAGCGGCAGCGGGCCGCCCTGGCCGCCGGGCAGCTCGACGCCGCCGCGGCGCGCCATGGAATAGCCGAGTGCCCACGCCGCGCCTGCGATCGCGGCGGCGAGCCCGAAGCGCATCGTCTCGTCGAGTCGCCGGGAGCGGAACCACGCGACGAGCGGCACCAGCGGAATCGCGAAGACACCGGTCTCGTGGCTCAGCGCCGCGGCGAGCGCCGCGAGCCCAGCGGTCCAGCGCCGGCCCTCGAGCGTCTCGTGCAGCGTGGCCGCCGCGAACAGGGCCGGCAGCAGGTGCTGCCCACCGCTCGGCCACGAGAGCAACACGCGCGCCGGCTCGCTCGCGAGCGGGAAGAACGCGATCGCGGCAGCGAGCGGCGGCGCGACCGCGTAGCGCGCGCTCCGGTAGATGAGCACGAGCAGGGCGGACAGCAGCGCCATGTGGAGCAGCGCGATGCCCCAAGGGGCGAGGATCATCCAGTGCCCGGTCGCGAGGAAGTAGGCCTGGCGGCTCAGCGGGCGCCAGTAGTACGGCACCCCCATCGAGTCGAAGATGTGGATCTTCTGAAATGCGAGCGTGTGAAGGAAGTAATAGTCGTCGGCCACGGGCGTCCCGAGCGGCGCGCCGCGGCATGCGAACAGCAGCGCCGCGAACCCGATCGCGCCCAGCGCAGCGGGCCACACCCACTCGCGGCGTCCGCCGTGCTGCGGCGCGCGCTCGCCCGCCGGCGCGCGTGGGACGCCGGGTCGCGGGGGCGGGCCGGCCGCGCGATCGCGGCCGCGGGCGCGGGCCGAGGTCAGGGTCCGGGTCGATGGCATCGGCGCATCATAACCTCGGGACCGGGGCGGCCCGCGGCGGCGGTCGGCCGCCCCTAAGGGTTTCAGCTCGAGCCGGCCCGGCTCCGCCTCAGGATCCAGGCGGCGACCAGCGCGAAGAGCCCGATCACGATCCCCGATGCGACGCCGATGCACGGGCCGACGATCATCATCATGAGGCGCGGTGACATCGGCATGGAATCCATCATCGCCGCCTCGCTCTGGTGGTGAGCGAGATAGGTGCCGAACAGCAGCATGTGCACGGCCGTGATCCACAAGCTGTTCATGACGCCCAGCAGCAGGCCGTGCATGAACGGGTTCTGCGGGGCGTTCTTCGCGATCGCGTACGCGCAGAACAGGAAGATCGGCAGCCACAGCACGGGCTCGGCCCTCGTGGGGACGACGAACACGGTCGCAAATGCCATGGCCAGCCCGAACAGCGAAAGCCGGAATATCAGTCTCCTGTCCATCGGCGGCTCCTCCGGGTTCTGCTCCGCACCGACGTGCCTCACTTCTCGCGCATGCCGAGGTTCCGGACCAGGAAGGCGTAGGCATCGGCGTTCTGCTCGATCGTCTGGGCCATGGTGGTGCCGCCGTGATGACCCGAAGCCTGCTCGACGCGCAACAGGATGGGCGCGGGCCCCGACTGCGCCGCCTGCATCGCGGCCGCGAACTTGAACGAATGGGCGGGCATCACGCGCGTGTCGTGATCGCCGGTGATGATCAGGGTCGCCGGGTAGCGCGTCGCGGCGCGCACGTTGTGGTACGGCGAGTAGGCGTAGAGCGCCTTGAAGTCCTCCGGGTCACCCGGCGAGCCGAAGTCGCCCACCCAGCCGGCGCCCTGCCCGAACTGATCGAAGCGCAACATGTCCATCACGCCGACCGAGGCGACGACCGCGCCGTAGAGGTCGGGACGCTGCGTGACGCATGCGCCCACCAGCAGGCCCCCGTTCGATCCTCCCTGGATCGCGAGCTTGGGCGTCGATGTGTAGTGCTGGGCGATCAGCCACTCGGCCGCGGCGATGAAGTCGTCGAAGGCGGTCTGCCGGTGAGCGCGGATCGCGGCCCGGTGCCATTCCTCGCCGTACTCGCCGCCGCCGCGCAGGTTCGCGACCGCGTAGATCCCGCCCATTTCCATCCACGCCACGATCTTCGAGTTGAACGCCGGGAGCAGCGAGACGCCGAATCCGCCGTAGCCGTAGAGCAGCGCGGGGTTCGCCCCGTCGAGCTTCAGCCCCTTGCGGTAGGCCAGCGTCATCGGAATCTTGGTGCCGTCCTTGCCCGGATAGAAGACCTGCTTCTCCTCGAAATCGCCGGAATCGAACCGCACCTTGGGAGACCGGTAGATCGAGCTCGCGCCGGACTCGAGGTCGAGGCGATAGAGCGTGGGCGGCGTGATCAGGTCGTTGAACTGGTAGAACGTCTCGCGATCCTCCGCGCTGCCCTCGAACCCGCGCGCCGTGCCGGCGCCCGGCAGGCTCACCTCGCGCAGCCTCCGGCCGTCGAGCCCGTAGAGGATCGTGCGCGAGTGCGCGTCGTGGAGCGTCGTCACCACCAGCCGGTGATCCACCAGGGTCACGATGTTGATCGCATCCGCGCCTTGCGGCACGACTTCTTTCCAACGGGCGCGATCGCGGTCGAGCGGATCGATCGCGATCACGCGCCCGCGCGGCGCATCGAGAGTGGTCGCGAAGTAGATCCGGCCGCTGTCTGCGCCCACGTACTCGTATCCGGCGCCAAAGCCCTCGACCAGCGGCCCGACCTTCCACGCGGAAGCGGGCGCGGAAAGATCGATCGTGTACAGGTTCTCCACTCCCTTGTCGCCGACCTGGCCTTCGCCGACCGCCACCACCAGCCAGCGTCCGTCCCGCGTGAGATGCGGCTCGTACTGCCAATCGGTGTGTTCAGGCCGCTCGAAGAGCTTGCGGTCCGCGGACTGCGGCGTTCCGATCGCGTGGAAGTAGAGCGCATGTCCGAGGTCGCGAGCGCTCAGCTCCTGGCCCGGGGGCGGCGCCGGGAAGCCGCCGTAGAACAGGCCCTTGCCGTCGAGGGTGAGCACCGGCTTGTAGTATTTGGTCCACCGGATCACGTCCACGTCCTTGCCGCTCGCGAGATCGCGGATCCGCCAGTCGGTCCAGTCGGAGCCGCCGACCGAGACGCCGTAGGCAATCCGCCGGCCGTCCTGGCTCGCGACGTAGCCGGCGACCGCGAGGCTGCCGTCCAAGGAGAGCGTATTGGGGTCGAGCGCGATTTCGGGCTTGGCGTCTGGCCCGTCCGTGACGAACAGGACGTTCTGACCCTGGAGCCCCGTGTTGTGCTCGTAGAAGTAGTATCCACCCTCGTGGAAGGGGATGCCGAAGGTCTCGAAGTCGGCGAGCTCGGTGAGGCGTCGCTGGATCCCCGGACGGGCGTCGATCGTCGCGAGGTAGTCCTGGGCGACCTTCGCCTCGGCCGACACCCAGGCGCGGGTCTGGGGCGAGTCGAGGTCCTCCATCCAGCGGTACGGATCCGCAACCTTGACGCCATGGTAGTCGTCCACGACCGGGCCTTTGGCCGCGGGCGGATACGTGGCGGGCCCGGGCGTCGCGAGGCGTTGAGCATCCTGCGCCCAGGCGGCCGGTGCGAGCGCGAGAGCGCCGGTCAGGAGGAACGGGGAGAAGATCGAGAGCCACCTCGAATGCTGGGCCGACATGAAACCTCCGCGCCAATGAATGGAGGCGAGCTCCCCCAAGCTCACCTCACGCGTACGCCATCCTTGAACACGGCCCGCACCTTCCGCAGCGCGCCGATGTCGCGCGTCGGATCGCCATCGACCGCGACCAGATCCGCGAGGTACCCCGGCGCGATCCTCCCGAGCCGGTCGTCGAGCCGAAAGATCTTCGCGTTGCCGCTGGTGGCAGAGCGCAGCGCTGCGAGCGGCGCCATGCCGTACTCCACCATGTCCTCCAGCTCGCGCACGTTGTCGCCGTGCGGGAACACGCCGACGTCCCCGCCGAAGCAGATCGTCACACCCGCGGCGAGCGCGGCCTTGAAGCTCGCGCGCTTCGCCAGAAGATCGGCGGTCGGCGGCTTCTTGCCCTTGATCCAGCCGTTGAAGTAGGTGGCGTACGCCTCGGACGCCGCGAGCGTCGGGCACAGCGCCACGCCGTGCTGCTTCATGAGCTTGAACACCTCGGGCGTCCCGTCGTTGCCGTGCTCGATGGTTTCGACCCCGGCGAGCGTCGCACGCCGCATGCCCTCGGCCGTGGCCGCGTGCGCCGAGACCGGCCGGCCGCTGCCGTGCGCGGTCTCGACCAGTACCTCGAGCTCTTCCAGGCTGAACGTGGGCAGCGCCTCGCCCTTCGGCCCCCAGCGGTAGTCGGCGTACACCTTGATCCAGTCGGCGCCGTGGCCGATCTGGCTGCGCACCACGCGTGCGATCTCCTCCGCCCCGCTCGCCTCCTCCGCGCCCTGCGGCGGATCGAACCCATAGCTCTTGCGGCTCGGGCCGTAGCTCCCGGTCGCGACGATCGCGCGCGTCGTGGTGATGATGCGCGGCCCGGGCACCAGCCCCTGCTCGATCGCGCGCTTGAGCTGGACGTCGCCGTCGAAAGCGCCCTCGGTGCCGAGATCGCGCGTGGTGGTGATGCCGGCCTCGAGCGTGGCGCGCGCGTGCGCCACCGCCGCCGCCATGCGGAAGCCGAACGGCTCCTTCAGGACCTGGTCATCCCACAGCGTCTCGTTGTAAGGATGGAGGAAGAGGTGCGAGTGGCCTTCGATCAGGCCGGGGATGAGCATGGTGCTGGGGAGCGCGACGCGCTCGGCGTCGGCGGGTGCGCGGACGCTCGCTTCCGCACCGACCGCATCGATGCGGGCGCCGCGCACCAGGACGACCCAGCCCGAGTGCGGCGCGTCGGCGACGCCGTCCCACACCGATTCGGGGACGAGCAGAAGAGGATGGGGCGTCGCATCGGCCGCGTGCGACTGCAAGGGTGCCCCTCCGATGACGAAGATGGCGAGCGCGAGCAGCGCGCGAGTCGGTGTGCGGCTCCTGCCGGGCGAAGCTGCCGAGCGCGTTCCGGTCACGGTGCGCGAGGATAGCACGCGTACGGCCGCTGCGGCCTTGCGAAGACCGGGCCCTATCGCCGGAAGCCCTCGCGCTGGATGCCGTATCGCTCCATCTTGGCCTTGAGCGTGTTCGGGGCGATGTCCAGGATGCGCGCCGCCTTCCCCTGGTTTCCGCCGGTTGCATGGAGGACGCGACGGATGTGATCCGCCTCGACTTCCTCGAGGCTCGCGAGTCCCTCGGCCCAGAGATTCTCCCAATCGGGCTGGATATCCACCGGCTGGATGACATCCCGGGCCATGACCAGGGCGTTGCGCAGCGTACGACCCAGCTCGCGCACGTTCCCCGGCCAACGGTAGAGAAAGAAGGATTCCATCACCTTCGGTGCGATGTCCCGGTATGGTTCCCCCTGGGCCTGGGTCTGACGGTCGAGCAGGTAGTACGCGAGAATGGGCAGGTCCTGGGGGCGTCCATGGAGCGGCGTGGTCCGGATCGTGAAGCCGAGGCGATGGTAGAGGTCCTCGCGAAGAGCCCGCTCGCGCATCGCTTCCACCAGGTCGCGGTTCGAGGCGGCGATGATCCGCACGTCCACCGACTCGCTGGTTCCCCCCACCGGCGAAACCGCCCGGTCCTCGAGGACACGCAACAGTCGCGCCTGATGGTCGAGGGGAAGCTCTGCGAACTCGTCGAGGAAGAGCGTCCCGCCATTCGCCTCCCGCATGCGGCCGAGGCGATTCGAGGACGCCCCGGTGAAGGCGCCACGGAGGTGGCCGAACATCTCGCTCTCGAACAGATCGCGCGGGATGCTGGCGCAATTGACCGCGACGAAGGGGCCGTCGCAGCGTTTCGAGCGTTCGTGGATCCTGCGCGCGACCAGCTCCTTCCCCGTGCCGGTCGGACCGAGCACCAGCACGTCGACGTCCCGCGCGGCGCAGCGGTCGATCTCTTCGAGCAGGCGCCGGATGTCGGCGCTGACGCCCACCAGCTGGGTGTAGGTCCGGCGTGACTGCTGGAGCCGCTCGTGCCGCGTGCGCAGGCCGCGATGGTGCAGTGCGTTCTCGAGCGCGCTGCCGGCGTAGAGCACCAGGGCCGCGATCCATTCGATCCGGCGCTCGTCGAGCTGCGGCCCGGTCCAGGTCCGCCAATCGGCATACACGATCCCGCGTACCCGGCCATCCGCGACCAGCGGCAGGCACGCAGCCCGTGCGATGTCGAGGTCGCTCATGCTCCGCGTCATCGTGTGATAGGCCAATATCGGCTGCCCGGATTCGAGCGCGCGCGCCGTGATGCTCTGGCTCACCCGGATCTCCTCTTCCATCAGGCTCTTCCGAAGTCGGGCGCGCTTGGCCCTGATGTCGAGCGAGCCGTCCTCGGCGGCCAGGGCCGCGAAGCTCACGCTGGGAGCGATCAGCATCTCGACATGGTCGAGGAGACAACCGAGCATCTCGTCGAGATCCAGACGGCCCGCGACCGCGCGCACCGCCTCGAACAGTCGGCGCGGCGACACCTCGGCGAGCGCGTCGCGGTCCGGGGGGGTCCTCGACCAGTCGAAGTCGTGGGGCAACTCCTGAGTCTCCGGGTTCCTTCCCAGAGGGTCCTCGGATTCGCGGCTGAAGCAGAGGCGCAGCTCCCGACCGCCGCGCGGGACGCGCCTCTCGGGCTCATCCAGGGTGAATGTCAATCGGCAGGGCCCGAGTGTGAACTCGTCGCCATCCTGGAGCACTCGGGAGCGGATGCGCTCTTCGCCCAGCCACACTCCTGATGGGCTGCCGAGGTCCCGGAGCCGGTAGGAGGGGCCGGGGGTCTCGAAGATCGCCGCGTGCCAGCGGGCGATCTTCTCGTGTTCCAGCACGACGTGGTTCGACGGCTCGCGCCCGATCCCGACGCTGCCTTCCTTCCATGAAGCCGTGCCAATGGTGCCGTCAGGAGCGGTGATCTTCAGCGTCGGCATGGGTGCCGCCTCGTGTCCCCGGGCCGTGAGCGCGCGGCCCCGGGCGGCCCGGACGGGCGAGAGCGGCCACTGCTCACGGACGCGGAGCGTATCCCCCGACCGGGGTGCGCTCAAGCGGCGGGCACTCATCGCAATTCCTGCGAAATTGCCGGAGGACGCGCGCGGCCGCGCCGGGCGCGCACGTTCCTGCGATGCGCCGGACGCCGGCGCGGAAGGCCCGTCAGAAACTGCGAAGGCAAGCGGGGCGAAGCTCCGCGCCATCGATCCGGGAGCCGCGCGGGACGAAAGCGCAACCTCAGTCGTCATGCGGCGTAACGCCGTCGCGCGCGCGCCCACGCCATCGTTGGCACGACCGATGCCCTTACGCGAGTCCAGTCCGCGGATTCGCACGCAATCCTCGCATTGGGCCTGGTGGTCGTTCGCCTCAGGCGCGCGACCAGGAATGGAGGTCATCATGTTCAAGTCGATCGTGCTGGGTCTCACCGGCCTGGCCATCCTGCTTACCGTCGTGTCCGGCGCCCTGCGCCCCAAGGCCGGCGCGCTCGAGAACCTCAACGATGCCGCATCGGACACTCTGACTGCCATCGTGCTGGTGGACTCGATCCGGGTGATCGCGTACGTCGATAGCATGGGGGTCGCTCGTCCGCCCGACCGCACGCTCGTGCCGCCGGTGCCCATTGAGGGGATCACGAGGTTCCAGGTCGTCGTGCCGCGGAGGGCGGTGGCACGTCCTGTGGCGGCGAGGGAGAGGCAGCGATAAGGGAGTGCGGGGGTGAGGAGGCGGCGGACGCCGGGGCCGCTGTCCGACCCGGCGTCGGCCTGCGCCACTAGCGCCTCGTGCGGTCCGGATCGTCGTCGAGGCGACGCGGCACGACCGTCGCCGTGACCTCGCAGCCCGGCGGCGGGACGTACGTGGAGTCGGTCGGGTCGTACCCGGTCCAGTGGCCCTCGACCACGCACAGGAACTGCCGGCACACGAGCCCCATCTGTGTGCCGTCGTCGCCGTCGGCGGAGTAGTGCCAGTTGTCCACCCAGCCGGCGGCCCGCAAGGAGTCCATCAGCCGGTCGTGCGGGCAGGCGGTGGTGTCGTTCACGACGACATGGACTGCGAGCCCGCGCGCCGCAGTCTTGACCCAGATGTACTCGAACCGGACCGCCTCGCGGCGGAAGTGGATCGCCGTGTCCACCGCTGGCACCGCGCGGTGCAGCATGGCCTCGATCGCGTCACGCGCGGCTTCGAGCGATGCGTAGCGCGCCGTGGGCTCGGCGGGCGGCGGCTCCGGCGGGGTGAGTGAGGTCTCGCGCGGCGCGGCGACGAAGGCGCGCATCACGGCGACGGGCGCGCGGGTAGCGGGGGTGGCAGATGCGCCGGACGTGGGCGATGGCGCGTCGGACGACGGCGGCGACGAGGCCGGCTCCGCGCGGGATCCGCTGTGCGCGCTTCGTCCCTCACAGCCCGCCACGACGCACGCGAGGAGCATCAGCAACAGGACGACGGGCCTCGAGCCCGTATGGCAGATCCTCACGAGAGAGCCTCCTCGTTCCGTCGCCGGCCTGAAAGGCCTAGGGGGGCATGCGCTCCACGGTATCGGCCGGACCGCCGGGCGCATGCATGGGATCGCAGCCCGCGCGCTATCGAAACGCTGCCAGTCTCTTCAAGAGCACGCCCATGACGCTCAGCAGGAGCAGCGCGGCGATGATTCCGGGCACCCGGCCCTTCCACGTTCGGGAGAGCGCGGTCGCGCCGTGAAGGGCGATCAGAGCGACACCACACAGCCACACGCCGCGAACCAGGATGGGCCGATAGTCGTTCGTCGCAAATGTGGCGTACGCGCGGAAGAGCGCCTCGCTCCCCGCCAGCACTGCCCCGAGCCAGAGCGACCCGATCACGAGCGCTCGGGCTCGTGCGAAGGTCGAACGAGGCCGGCTTCCGGCGTCCGGCACCTCGGTTCCCGGAGCCAGCGCAACACTGGTCACCCGCATGTTGTGAGCCTGGCCGGGGGCGAGGGTCGTCACCTCGATGTCACCCACTCGCGGCTCCTCGGGACCGCCGGCGGAGATGTGAAAGTGCTGGTCCGGATCCTTCCGAAGGACGCGGAAATTCTCGATCAGCCGGTCGATTTCATCGGGCTCGATGGCGAGTCGAAGCCCGAACTGCTTCCCGCCCCAGTCCTCGACCTCGGCGTTCATTCGCGCCTCCTTTGCTGGAAAAGCCTACGCCACGTCGCGCCGGTCCTGCGGATCGAGCGCGTCGCGCAGGCCGTCGCCGAGGAAGTTGAAGCACAGCAGTGTGAGCGAGAGCGCCACGCCGGGGAAGATCACGAGCCAGGGGAAGAACGCGAGCAGGCGCGCGCCGTCCGAAACCAGCGTGCCCCACGAAGCTGCGGGCGGCTGGACGCCGAGGCCGAGAAACGAGAGGAACGCCTCCTGCAGGATCACCGCGGGCACGGTGAGCGTGGTGTAGACGATCACCGGTCCGAGCGTGTTGGGCACGATGTGGCGGAAGATGATGCGCGCGTCGCCGGCGCCGAGGGCGCGCGCTGCCTCGACGAAGGTCTGCTGCTTGAGCGACAGCACCTGGCCGCGCACGATGCGCGCCATGGTGAGCCACTGCACCAGGCCGAGCGCCACGAACAGCATGACGATGCTGCGGCTGAAGAAGACCAGCAGCAGGATCACGAGGAAGATGTAGGGCAGGGAGTAGAGAATGTCGACGACGCGCATCATGAAATCGTCGAGCCGCCCGCCGCGGTAGCCGGCGGTGGCGCCCCAGGTCACGCCGATCAGAAGGCTCACGAGCGTCGCCACCACGCCGACCATGAGCGAGATGCGCCCGCCGTAGATCACGCGCGCGAAGGCGTCGCGGCCCAGCTCGTCGGTGCCGAACCAATGCGCGATCGAAGGCGGCGAGGCGCCGAGCGCCAGGTCCTGCGCGGTCGGGTCCTGCATGCCGGGAAGCCACGGGGCGAACGCGGCGGTGAGGCTCATCCAGGCGAGGAACACCGCGCCCATGACGGCCGCGCGGTTGCGCCGGAGCCTAAGCCATGCGTCGTCCCACAGGCTCCTGGGCGCCGCACCGGCGAGGGCGAGGTCTGGCTCTGGCCCGACGGGATCGGGCTCGAAGACGTGGGCGGGCGGCGCGATGCCGATGCTCACGTTCGGGCTCCGCGCCGGGCGCACTGCGGCCCGCCCGTCACGCCAGCTCCACGCGCGGGTCGAGCCAGGTGTACGCCACGTCCACCAGCAGGTTCAGCGTCATCAGCAGCCCGGCGTAGAACAGCACCTCGCCCAGCACCAGCGTGTAGTCGCGGTTGAAAGCTGCGTTCACCAGATAGCGCCCCATGCCGGGCACCGAGAAGATGCTTTCGACCACGATCGAGCCCATCATGACGCGCGCGGCGGCTGGACCGATGAACGAGACTACCGGCAGGATGCCGAGCTTCGAGGCGTGCTTGAGCACGACGACACGCTCCGAGAGCCCCTTGGCACGCGCGGTGCGGATGAAATCCTGGCGCAGCACCTCGAGCATGCCGGCGCGGGTGAGCCGCGCGATGTACGCGACGTACGCGGTGGCGAGCGTGAGCACGGGGAGCACGCGGCTCTGCGGGCCCTCCCACAGTGCGGGCGGCAGCCAGTAGAGCGTGAGCGAGAGCGCGAGCACCAGCACCGGCCCGAGCACGAAGTTGGGGATCGACACACCCGCGAGCGCCACGGCCATGGCCGCGAAGTCGCCGGTGGTGTTCTGCCGCACTGCGGCGTAAATCCCGATCGGGACGCCCACCACGATCGCGAGCAGCAGCGCCCAGCCGCCGAGCTCGAGCGAGACCGGCAGCGCCTCGGCGATGATCTCGCGCACCTGGCGCGACGGGAACTTGTACGACGGCCCGAAGTCGAGGCGCGCCACGCCGGTGAGGAAGCGCAGGTACTGGACGTGGAGCGGCTGGTCGAGCCCGTACTTGTGCATGAGCTGCGCTCGGGCGATGGCCGGGATCTCCTTCTCGGACTGAAACGGCCCGCCCGGCGCGCCGCGTACCAGGAAGAACGCGAGCGTGGCGATCGCCCACAACGTCGGCACCATGAGGAGCACGCGCCGCAGCAGGAAGGTGACCATGCCGCTAGTGCGCGCGGGCCGCGGCGGCCGAGGGCGCGCGCCCCGCCCCGCCGGCCGCAGCGGGGCCGCCGCTCGCCGCGTCCTCCGCGCCCGGCGCCGCCAGCGCATGCGGCGCCCCGGCTTCGTGGTTCCGCCAGTCGCGATCGATCCACACGTAGTTGAGGGGATGGACGTCGAGCGGGTTCTGGTAGATGCCATGCACGTACGGCTTCACCAGCTCGTTGGTGGAGTAGTGGTACACCGGGATCGTCGGCCCCTCGTCGAGCAGGAGCGCCTCAGCCTCCCGCAGGATCGCGAAGCGAAGCACCGGATCGATCTCGCGCGCCGCCTGGCGGATCAGTCCGTCGTAGCGCCGGTTGCTCCAGCCGCTGCGGTTGTTGCCGTCGCCCGTGATCCAGCACGCGAGGAAGGTGTTGGGATCGAGGTAGTCGCCGAGCCACGAGCGCCGCGCGATGTCGTACTGGAGGCCGGTGAGGCCCTGCATGAACGAGCCCCATTCCTGGTTCGACAGCTCGACCTGGATGTGGAGGACGTTCTTCCACATCGCCTGGATGGCTTCTGCGATCCGGCGGTGGTCCTCGCTGGTGTTGAACTGGATCGAGATCTTCCGGAAACCCTTGCCGCCCGGATAGCCGGCCTTCGCCAGGCACTCGCGCGCCCGCACCGGGTCGTAGCGCAGCCCCGGCGGATGCTCGTAGCCGGGATAGCCTGAGGGCGTCATGTTGCCCCACGGCTCGCGGCTGCGCTTCAGCAGGCCGTTCGCGATCGCGTCCCGGTCGATCGCGAAGTTGAGCGCGCGGCGCACCCACACGTTGTCGAAGGGCGGGCGCTTCACGTTGATCGAGTAGAAATAGACGCCCTGATAGTTGCCGTGGCGGAAGTCCCGGTACTCGCGCAGGTACGGAATCGCCTGGGAGGGAAGGTAGCCGCTCGGCACCCAGTCGATCACCCCCGCCTTGTAGAGATTGGCGGAGGTGTTGAGGTCGTCGATGGTGTAGCCGACGATGCCCTGGAGCCGCACGTTGGCTGCGTCCCAGTAGCGGGGGTTGCGCGCGAACTCGAAGCGGTTGTTCTGCCGCCAGTAGCGCAGCGTGAACGCGCCGTTGCTCACGATGTTGCCCGGCATGGTCCAGCGGTTGCCATGGCGGGCGATGGCCTGCCGCGGCACCGGCACGTAGGTGTAGAACTGGGTGAGGTAGAGGAAGTATGCGGTGGGCTGGGCCAAGGTCACGACCAGGGTGCTGTCGTCCGGCGCCGCGATCCCCACCGCGTTCGAGTCGGCGGTCTCGCCGTGGTTGTACGCTTCGGCGTTCCGGATGGGCGAGAGCAGGCCGGCGTAGCGCGCCGCGTTCTCGGGCTTCAGGACGCGCAGCCACGACCAGCGGAAGTCGTCTGCGGTCAGCGGGGTTCCGTCACTCCAGCAGAGGCCGGGGCGGAGGTGAAAGGTGTACGTGAGCCCGTCCGTGCTCGTCTCCCAGCGGTACGCCTGTCCCGGACGCGGCTCGAGCGTGCGCGCGTCCTCGTGCGTGAGGCCCTCGAAGAGGATGCGGCACACGCGGCCGTCGGTCTGCCCCGCGGCCAGCGACGGATCGTAGATCTCGGGCTCCGCGCCGAGATTGAAGCGCAGCACGTCGTCCAAGGGCGGCGTGACGTCGCCGAAGTAGCGCGCATGGCCCGCCGCGACCTCGGCGGCCGGGCGCGCCGCCGGCGCGCAGCCGGCGCCGAGTGCGAGCAGCAGAGGCAGGCACGATGCGATGCGGCATCGTGGGGTTCCGGGCGCGCTCACCATGGCTGGAATATATCATCGGCCCTCGGACGAGCCTCCGTTACGCGACGCCACAATGCGTTCGTTCGCGCCCGAGTCGGGGTCGCCCTATCCTGCGCGCCGTGTCCGCCCACTCGTTCGCCCTCCGCTCGCGCCGCACGGTGACCCCGCGCGGGGAAATCGACGCGGTGGTCGTCGTGCGCGACGGGCGAATCGCGGAGCTGTCGCCTCCGTCGGAGGTCGCGGCGCGCGAGGTCGAGGATCTCGGCCCTCTCGTACTCATGCCGGGGCTCGTGGACACGCACGTCCACGTGAACGAGCCCGGGCGCGCGGAGTGGGAAGGGTTCGAGACCGCGACCCGCGCCGCGGCCGCCGGCGGTGTGACCACGATCGTGGACATGCCGCTCAACAGCGTGCCCGCGACCACGACCGCGGCGGCGCTGGCCGAGAAGCGCGCCGCCGCCGAGGGGAAGTGCAGCGTGGACGTCGCGTTCTGGGGCGGCGTCGTGCCCGGGAACGCGGGCGAGCTCGAGGCGCTGGCGCAGGCGGGAGTGCGCGGCTTCAAGTGCTTCCTCGTGCCCTCGGGCGTCGACGAGTTTCCGCACGTCGGCGAGCGCGACCTGCGCGCCGCGATGCCGGTGATCGCGCGGCTCGGCCTGCCGCTGCTGGCGCACGCCGAGGTGCCGGGCCCGATCGAGGCGGCGGCGCGCGCCGCTACCTGGCGCGATCCGCGCGCGCACGCTTCGTGGCTCGCCTCGCGCCCGTGCGCCGCCGAGCGCGAGGCGATCGAGCTGATGCTCTCGCTGTGCGAGGCGACCGGTTGCCGCGTTCACATCGTGCACCTGGCTGCGGCCGACGCCGTGCCGCTCCTGCGCAACGCGCGCGCGCGCCGGCTCCCGGTCACGGTCGAGACCTGCCCGCACTACCTCGGCTTCGCGGCGGAGGAGATCGAGGACGGCGCGACGCAGTTCAAGTGCGCGCCGCCGATCCGCGAGCGCGCGAACCGCGAGGCGCTGTGGGCGGCGCTGGCCGGCGGCGTGATCGACCTGGTCGCCACCGATCACTCACCCTGCCCGCCGGCGCTCAAGCGGATCGAGAGCGGCGATTTCTTCGCAGCTTGGGGCGGGATCGCGTCGCTCGAGCTGTCGCTCGCCGCGATGTGGACCGAGGCGCGCGCCCGCGGCTTCACGCCCGTCGATCTCGCGCGCTGGATGTGCGAGCGCCCCGCGCGCCTCGCCGGGCTCGAAGGCGCAAAGGGCGCGATCGCGCCCGGTCTCGACGCGGACCTGGTCGTGTGGGACCCCGCGGAGGAGTGGATCGTGGACGCCGCGGCGCTCCACCAGCGCCACAAGCTCACGCCTTATGCCGGGCGCAAGCTCGCGGGCCGCGTCCGCCGCACCTACGTGCGCGGCGAGCTCGCCTTCGCGGATGGAAGCCTCGTGAGCGCGCGGCCGGGGCGGCTCATCTAGGCTCGATCGCGAGCCTCGGTCACCCTGCCGCCAGCTCGAGCCGCCACGCGGCGGCATGCGGTTCGCTGCCGAATCCGGTAGGGTCGCGCGCCATGCCATCCGTGGTGGAAGTCACAGAGCGCACCCTCACCGAAACGCTGGAGGGTCTCGCGCGATTCACCGGCAATGGGCCGGGGGTCACGCGGATCGTCTACGACGCCGCCTGGCGCGATGCGCACCGCTGGCTGCGCGAGCGCGCCGCTACGCTGGGTCTCGCCGCGACCTTCGATGCCGCGGGCAATCTCTACTTCCACGATCCGGCGCTCGCGCCCGGCGGCGATGCGCGGACGTTGTTCGTCGGCTCGCACCTCGACTCCGTGGTCCATGGCGGGCGCTACGACGGCGCGTATGGCGCGGTGAGCGGCATGCTGATCGCCGCCGAGCTGCGCGGCGCGGGGAAGCTGCCGGTGGTGGGCTTCGTGACGTGCGAGGAGGAAGAGAGCCGGTTTCGCGCGCACCTGATGGGCGCGCGCAGCATGCTCGGCACCGCGAAGGCCGCCGAGCTGGACCAAGTCGTGGACGCCGCCGGCGTCTCGTGGCGCGCGGCGCTGGCGGAGGCGCGGGCCGCGGGCTGCGCGGCGCCGCTCGGCGCGGGCGAACAGCCGTTCCGGCCGCCGTTCCGGCCCGCCACCATGCTCGAGCTCCACATCGAGCAGGGCCCGGTGCTCGAGCGCGAGGGCGGCGCGATCGGCATCGTCGAGCACATCGCGGGCTACCGGCGTCTGGTCGCGCGCCTCCGCGGCGAGGCCCGGCACTCCGGCACCACGCCGATGGGCGAGCGCCGCGACACACTGGCGGCGTCGGCGGAGATGATCCTCGCGGCCGAGGCGGTGGCGACCGAGCTGGGCGCGCCGGCGGTGGCGACCGCGGGGAACGTGCGCCCCGGGCCCGGGCTGTTCAACGTGATCCCGGGCGAATGCGAATTGTGGCTCGAGGTCCGGCATCCGGGGGCGGCAGCACTCGACGCCATGGCACTCGAGCTCGGGCGGCGCTGCCGCGCGATCGCGGCGCGGCGGGGCGTGGAGGTGACGCTCGATCGCGCATCGGGCGAGGATCCCACGCCGCTCTCGGGCGCGCTCGCCACCGAGGCCACGAAGCTGGCTGCCGAGTTCGCCATCGCCCACCGCCGCATGACGAGCGGCGCGGGCCACGACGCGATGGAGTTCGCGCGCGCGGGCGTTCCCACGCTCATGGTGTTCGTGCCGAGCCGGGGCGGCATCAGCCACTCGCCGGAGGAGTTCACAGCAGCCCCGGCGCTCTACACCGGCTACCGCTTCACGCGCGAGCTGGCGCGGCGGCTGGCCGAGCGCGGCGCGGCGTGAGGCGCCCTTGACGCTCGATCAGCTCAACCGGCTCGACGCCGCCGCCGCGCGCGCCGCGCTCGAGCGCTGCTGCGGCGCGCGGCGCTGGGTCGAGCGCGTGAGCGGCGCGCGCCCCTTTGGCGATCGCGAAGCGCTGCTCGCCGCCGCCGCGCGCGCGTTCGCGGGGCTCGAGCGCGCCGACTGGCTCGAGGCGTTCGCGCACCATCCGAAGATCGGCGATCGGGCCTCGCTGCGGGCGAAGTACGCTTCCACCGCGGCGTGGGCAGGAGAGGAGCAGCGGGGTGCCTCGGCGGCGGGCGAAGCGACGCTCGAAGCCCTGGCCGAGGGCAATCGCGCCTATGAGGAACGCTTCGGCTATATTTTCATCGTGTGCGCCACCGGGAAGAGCGCGGAGGAGATGCTCGCCCTGCTGCGCGGCCGTCTGCCGAATCCTCCGGAGCGCGAGCTCCGGATTGCCGGCGAGGAGCAGATGAAGATCACGAACTTGAGGCTCGCGAAGCTGCTGGAGAGCGCAGGATGAGCGCCATCACCACCCACGTGCTCGACCTGAAGAGCGGGCTCCCGGCGCGCGGCGTCGCGGTGCGGCTCGAGATCCAGGGCCAGGGCCGCTGGACCGCGCTCGGCGATCGCGTCACCGACGACGACGGCCGGGTGCGCGACTTCATCGCGCCGGGCGCGCGCGTCGATCCGGGGCTCTACCGTCTCACTTTCCGGACCGGCGACTACTTCGGCGCGCAGGGCACGCCCGCGTTCCACCCCGAGGTCGTGGTGTCGTTCGAGATCGCGGACCCCGCGCGCCACCACCACGTCCCGCTGCTGATCTCGCCCTTCGGATACACCACGTATCGCGGGAGCTGAGCGCAGCGCTAGAACTTGGTGCGCCGCTCGGGCCGGGCGATCTCGAAGACGATCGTGTCGGTGTCGCGGCCGCGCTCGACCGTCACGAACACGCGGCCCGCCACTGTGAGCATCTGTTGGGCGGGCAGCGAGCGCTCCTCGACCGAGACCAGATGGGAGCCGGGTGCCACGCGCTCGAAGTGCGCAACGCCCGAAGCATCGGTGAAGCGCGACTCCTTGCCGTCGAGCATCACCAGCACGTCGGCCACGCCGGCCTGGTCGCCGCGGTGGACGACGCGCACCGTGATCAGGCCCTCTTCGCGGTTGAGGCGCGCGCCGCGCAGGGCTTCGTAGCGCTGGGCCGAGAGGTCGTACGACGCCGTGGTCTCGTATGTGCTCCGTCCCGATTCGCCGAGCCTGCGCACCTCGAGGTCGGCGCGGTCGCGCGCGCGCGGGACGAGCGCGATCGCGAGCGCGGCCTCGTGCATCGCGGGGCGGAACGCTTCACCCGGCGTTGCCGCCAGCGACACGAAGGCGCTGACCCGGGCGGAGAGCGGCGAGAACGGCCACGACAGGCGCAGGTCGGCGTTCGCCTGCTGCGCCTGGTTCGCATCCCACGCGCAGCGCGGCTCGATGCTGAGCCGGCCGCCGCGCGCGAGCGCCAGCGCCAGCTCGGCTGCGGCCTGCGTCACGTCGCGGCCGAGGTCGTCGCGGGTGCGGTCGTAGCGCAAGAGCAGCGCGTGACCGGAGCTCGAGATCCGTCCGGAGTACACGCTCAGGCGCCGCTCGTCGACGCCCTCGAGCACGCGCCGCGTGAAGTAGAGATCCGCGCCCGAGTACCAGCTCGTGGCGCCCCAGTTCCCCGAGCCGCCCGCCTGCATGGTGCGGGCCGCGACCGAGGGATCGCCGCCCTCGCGCACCACGCCGGTGAAGTGGGTCTCGGCGCGGCCGCGCAGCATCCTGGCCTGCGCGTTCCAGCGGTCCTCGCGCGTCGGCGCGGGCGTGAGCCCGTCGGTGCGCAGCAAGCGCGCGCGATCGGTCGCGCGCTCGTCCTCGAACGCGAGCGCGAACCGAGGCGTGACCAGCGACCAGCCGACGCCCTGCTGCGCGGCGAGCCCGGGGCGGCCGTCGAGGTTGTGGATCTGGGCGCCGACGGCGAACCGGAGCGCGCCCAGCGGCAGGGGAGCGTTCACGTCCACGGTCGCGACCCCGCCGCCGCCCGAGAGCGTGTCGCCCGGCACTGCAGCCTGTGCGGGCGCGAGGTGGCCGCGCCCGAATCCGAAGAACGCGAGCGACGTGCGGGCATCGTCCGCCTTCAGGTTCTCGATCACAGCGCCCGCGAGCCCCATGCGCGGCGTGATCTGTCCGGGCAGCGGCGTGGGCACGCCGCTCACCCCGCGCCACGAGACGCCGTCGCGCGGGAGCGAGACCACGCTCAGCCCGCGCAGCCGCTGGAGTGAGCCGAGCCGCCCGAGGCCGATGCTCGGGACGTCGCCGAGTCCGGCCAGCAGGTCGCCGAGGCGCGCCTGCAGCGCCATGGTTCGCAATGACGAGCGGCCGTAGCGCGCCTCGCCGGCCGCGCTGAACTCGAACGCGTCGTGATCGCGGCGTTGCTCGCCGGCGAACAACTGCCACTCGGAGTAGCCCGGCACTGGGCCGGCTCCGCGCTGCGCGACCTGCACGCGCAGGTGATCGATCGCGCGCAGCGGGCCGACGGTGGCGATCCCGAGCGCGGGGGCGGCGAGGGCCGGCGGTCGGTAGCGTGGGTTGGGCACGCGCTTGAGCGTGAAGCCCGAGGGGGTGGCGAGGCTCGCGCCCGCAGGCGCCGGGGCCGCGGCCGCGACGGCTCCGGCCGGAGCCTGCGCCTCCGCCGCGAAGGCCGCGGCGAACACCGCTGGAGCCGCGGCGAGCAGCGCGAGCAGCGCTAGCGCAGCGGGTCTTCTGCGAGCGGCAGCGTCGCTGCGGCAGGCATCGGCCATGTGAATGAGGCCTCACCTACGGTCAGCTCGGGCTCGCCGGTGTCGAGCGTCGCGGTGACCAGGTAGTGTCCGGGAACGAGCCCGGCCAGCGACGTCCATTGGAAGTAGCGGATCCCGCCCGGCAGCACCACGCCGTTGCCGAACGAGCCCATGCGCACGACGGTGCGGTTGGAATCGGCGACCGCGACGTCACCCGCGACGTAGAAGTGGCGCTCGCCCGCGTTGCGCACCCGCAGGGTGACCGAAATCGAGTCCGTGCCGGCCGGCCGCACGTCCAGCCCCAAGACTTCGGGGCGGATGCGCTCCGCGGGGACCCGCGTCAGGTAGAGCGTCGTGCCCAGCTCGGCGATCGCGCGCGGCCCGAAGCGCGCGGGCTTGGGCACGGCGGGACGCACCTCGCT
>Ga0075433_10000968_pt1 | contig 20370 bp, 20 predicted proteins | sample RhiMethybrSRZTD2_FD_75299 | JGI IMG/M metagenome (GOLD analysis project Ga0075433, IMG submission 75299) | Populus rhizosphere microbial communities from Tennessee, USA - Rhizosphere MetaG P. TD hybrid SRZTD2 | ecosystem: Host-associated > Plants > Roots > Rhizosphere > Soil | place: USA... | reverse complement strand
CGCCGGTGGGAGAGGCGAAGACGAGGAAGAAGAGGACGAAGGGCAGCGCCAACCCGTCGTTCAGCCCGGACTCGAGGTTGAGGGTGTGGCGGACGGCCGGAGGTACGAGTCGCGAGGTGACCACCGCCGAGGTGACCACGGGGTCGGTGGGAGCGAGCACCGCACCGAGCAGGAAGGCCTCGGGCCAGGTGAGGCTCGGGAAGAGCGCCTTCGCCGCCAGCGCCAGCAGGATCATCGTGATCGGCAGCGCGATCACGAGCGAGCGCGCGACCGGGCTCCAGTGGCGCAGCAGCAGCTCGCGCTCGACGAACATCCCGTCGGAGAAGAGGGTGAGGATCAGGGCCAGCTCGATCAGCTCGACAATCGACTGGTCGGTCGCGTCGACCTCGACGACCCCGGCGGCGGCGAGAGCGATGCCGAGCGCGACTGACAGCACCGAGGCGGAGAGCACCGTGCCCCGCATGAGGCCGGAGAGCGCCGCGACCACCGCGAGCAGCCCGCCGAAGAGCAGAACCGCCTCGCCGAAGCCGATGTCCATATAGCATCATGATTGCATAACTCTTGATGCTATGATGTATGCATGCGGACCACCGTTACCCTCGACCCTGACGTCGCCGCCAAGCTGAAACAGACAGCGAGAGAGGCCGGCATCTCCTTCAAGGAGGCGCTCAACAGCACGGTTCGGCGAGGGTTCGAGCGTGGGGAGGCGAAGCCCAAGCCCTATCGCCTCCCCCCTCCCCAGCGCCTGGAAGCCAAACCCGGCGTCAACCTCGACAAGGCCTTGCAGCTAGCCGGTGAACTCGAAGACGCGGAGACGATTCGCAAGCTTCGCCTGGGCAAGTGAAGCTGCCCGACGTCAACCTGCTGATCTACTCAATAGACGAATCTTCACGTCACCATTTGAGATCCAGGTCGTGGCTCGAGCAAACCCTCTCGGGAACCGAGGAGGTGGGGTTCGCCTGGTTGGCGCTGCTCGGCTTCATCCGGATTTCGACCAACCCGAGCATTCTTGGGAACCCCCTGTCTCCCGCCAGGGCTTTCGAATTCGTCGATAGCTGGCTCGATCAACCGGTCACCACGGTGGTGCATCCGACCCCTCGGCACACCAGGACCCTGCGGAAGCTGATCGAGCCGATAGGCACCGCGGGCAACCTGACCAGCGACGCCCACCTCGCCGCGCTGGCAATCGAGCATGGAGCGGAGCTGTGCTCCGGGGACGCCGACTTCTCCCGCTTCGACGGCCTCCGCTGGACCGACCCTCTTCGCTGAGCTTCAGCCTATGAGGCCGCGCTCCACCAGCAGCTCCGCCACCTGGACCGCGTTGGTCGCGGCGCCCTTGCGCAGGTTGTCGCCGGCGACCCAGAGGTTGAGGGTGCGCTCCTGGCCCGGGTCGCGGCGGATGCGGCCGACGAGGACGTCGTCGCGGCCGGCGGCGTCGATCGCCAGCGGGTAGCGCCCCGCGCCGGGGTCGTCGACGACGAGCACGCCCGGCGATTCGCCGAGCAGCTCGCGGCAGTCCTCAGGCGAGAGGTCCTCGCGGGTCTGCACGTTGACCGACTCCGAGTGGCCCGTGAAGACAGGCACGCGGGCGCAGGTGGCGGAGATCCCGACCTCCTCGCCGAGGCCGAGGATCTTGCGCGTCTCCGCCATCACCTTGCGCTCCTCGGTCGTGTAGTCGTCGCCGTCCTCGAAGACCTCGACCTGGGGCAGGACGTTGAAGGCGATCCGGTGCGGGTAGATCGAGGCGGGCGGCTCCTCCTCGCCGTCCAGCACCGCCTTCGATTGGCGGCGCAGCTCCTCGATCGCCTTCTGGCCGGTGCCCGAGACGGCCTGGTAGCTGGAGACGACGAGGCGCTGCAGGCCGACCGCGCGGTGGATCGGCCCAAGCGCCATCATCGCCACCATCGTCGTGCAGTTGGGGTTGGCGACGATCCCCCGGTGCGCGTCGACCGCCTCCGGGTTTACCCCCGCCACCACCAGCGGAACGTCGTCGTGCATGCGCCAGTAGCTGGTGTTGTCCACGACGACCGCGCCGGCATCGACGAACTTCGGCGCCCACTCCGAGCTGACCGCGCCGCCCGCCGACGAGAGGACCACGTCCAGCCCCTTGATCGTCTCCTCGCCCAACCCGCGGACCTCCAGCTCCCGACCGGCCCACTCGATCGAGCGCCCGGCCGACCGCTGCGAGGCGAACGGGACCACCTCGGCGGCCGGGAACTCGCGCTCGGCAAGCACTTCGAGCATGGTCGAGCCGACGGCCCCGGTCGCGCCCAGCACACCGACTCTGTATCCGTCGCCCGCCATCGACCGAGTATGCCGGGCTCAGCCGCTGACCGTGGGGCGGTGTTGGGCGCCCATCGGGTCCTCGGTCTTGACCGCGTCCTCGCCCAGCTCGAACGCCTGGTGGAGGGCACGCACCGCATCGGGCACGCGATCCGATGAGATGACGCAGGAGATCTTGATCGGCGAGGTGGAGATCATCTCGATGTTGATCCCCTCGCCGCCGAGCACCTCGAAGACCTTCGCGGCGACGCCCGGGTGCGAGCGCATGCCGGCGCCGACGATCGAAACCTTGCCGATGCGCTCGTCGCTGCGCACCCCCTGGCTGACTTCGAGCGCGCCGACAGTGTCGACGGCGGCGGTCAGGTCTGAGCGGTCGACGGTGAAGGAGAGGTCAGCGAGTTCGTCGTTGCCGACCGGCTCGTTCTGGATGATCACGTCGACGTTGATGCCAGCGTCGGCCAGGGCGGTGAAGATCCGCCCGGCGACCCCCGGTTCGTCCCGCACCCCGGTGATCGTCACCCGCGCCTCGCCGTCAGAGTGGGTGACCGCGGTTACGAATGGCTGCTCCATGGTCTGCTGCTCGCTCTCCTCTTCGCTGACCACGAGGGTACCGGGGCCGTCCTCGAAGCTGCTGCGGCAGTGGATCCGGACGCCGTTGTTGCGCGCGTACTCCACCGAGCGCAGCTGCAACACCTTCGCTCCGGAAGCCGACATCTCCAGCATCTCCTCATAAGAAGCGACCGGCAGCTTGCGTGCGTCGGCGACGATGCGCGGGTCGGCGCTGAAGACGCCGGCGACATCGGTGTAGATCTCGCAGACGCCGGCGTCGAGGGCGGCGGCGAGCGCCACCGCGGTCGTGTCCGAGCCGCCGCGGCCGAGCGTGGTCACGTCCTGGCTGTCGGTCGAGACGCCCTGGAAGCCGGCGACGAGGACGATCCGGTCCTCTTCCAGGGTCTCGCGGATGCGCTCGGCGCGCACGTCGACGATCTTCGCCTTGGTGTGGAAGGAGTCGGTGACGATCCCCGCCTGGGACCCCGTCAGCGAGATCGCGTTATGACCCATGTCGTGGATCGCCATCGCGCAGAGCGCGCAGGAGATCCGCTCGCCGGTCGAGAGCAGCATGTCCATCTCCCGCGCCACCGGCCGCTCGGAGATCTCCAGCGCCTGAGCGACCAGCTCGTCGGTCGTCTTCCCCCGCGCCGACAGCACCGCGACGACGCGGCTGCCGGCCTCGCGCGCGCCAACGATCCGCCGCGCGGCGCGCTTGATCTCCTCGGCGCCGGTGACCGAGGTGCCGCCGAACTTCATCACGACGATGTCCGAATTGGCCCCACTCATGAGGAAGGTCTGAGGATAGTCGCGTCGGTCAAGGAGGCGGGCCGCAAATCGCCTTGGGCCTTGTTATCCAAATCTTTTCAATTTCGAAACAAAGAGTTCACGGCCTGGCAGCGTCCGTCGGGCAGGGTCCCGTTCCATGCTGGTCGAACCGCCGGCTCCCCAGTTGCCAGAGATGCCCATGCGCATCGCCAACCTCGAGGTCCGACCCGCCGAGCTGCAGGTCTTGGTCGACGAGCGCCGGGTCGGCTTCACCGTACGCGAGTTCCAGCTCTTCTTCCTGCTGTTCAAGCGGATCGACAGCGTCGTCCAGCGACCCGAGATCTACCAGTCGATGTGGGGCGGGGAGATGCCGCGCCGCAACCGCTCGGTCGACGTCCTCGTGCGCAAGGTGCGAGCCAAGCTCGAGCAGGCGGCACCGGGCTGGCGCTACGTCCACACCCATTTCGGCATCGGCTACCGCTTCACACCCGAAGAGCTCTGAGCCGCATCGATCGAGGCCGGTGGCCTGAGTGACGAGAATCACGCTTTCAGATATATCTAGATACTATATCTAGAGGAGATGGATCTCAGTCCCACCGCCTACGTGATCCTTGGCATGGTTTCGCGCGAGCCGCGGTCCGGCTATGAGATCAAGGCGGTCGTGGACAACACGACTCGATTCTTCTGGGCGGCAAGCTACGGGCAGATCTACCCCGAGCTGAGGCGCCTCTCCGAGGCGGGCCTGGTCGAGGGGGTCGACGCCCCGCGCGGCGATCGCAAGCGGACCCTCTACGCGATCACCGCCGACGGCGAGACGGAGCTGAAGGACTGGCTGCGCCGGCCGCCGGAGACCTCGGAGATGCGCGAAGAAGGGCTGCTCAAACTCTTCTTCGCCGGCGTGCTGAAGCCGGCCGAGGCGGTCGAGACGCTGCGGTCGATGCGCCGGGCGCGGCTCGAGCTGGCCGAGCGGCTGCGCTCGATGGAGCCCGAGAAAGTCGAGCTGAAGGACCCCTACCCGCTGATGGTGCTGCGCCTGGGTATCGAGTTCAACGAATGGTTCGCCGGCTGGTGTGAGCGGATGGAGGCCCAGCTGCTCGAGCCGGCACGAGAGAAAGCGAGGAGCTGATGTTCGACTCACTGGCCCGACTCGCAAACGGTCATGCCCGCCGGATCGGCCTGATCGCGATCGCCTTCTTCCTGCTCGCCGGCGCCCTCGGCGGCTCGGTCGCCTCGCGGCTCGACCCCTACGGCGCTGACGACCCGTCCACCGAGTCGGTCGAAGCGCGGCAGCAGCTCGAGGACGCCGGCCTGCGCATTCCGGCGGTCTTCGCCGTCGTCGAAGACGCACCGGTGGCCGCGCCCGCGAGCCGTGCCCGGGTCGAGCGGCTGGAGCGAATCGTGCGCAGCCGCGGCGACGTCGCCTCGGTCAGCGGCTACTACGCCACCCACTCCCCCGCCTTCGTCTCCCGCGATCGCCGCTCGACCTACTTCGTCGTCTCGCTGAAGCCGACCGGGGACAAGGAGTGGCAGCAGGCCGGGGGCGATATCGCCGATCGCCTCTCGCGCGAGACCGGCGTGGTCGTCGGTGGCGGCGCCGTCGCCCAGGAGGAGGTCAACAAGCAGGTCGAGGAAGACCTGCGCAAAGCCGAGATGCTGGCCTTCCCGCTGCTCTTCCTGCTCTCCTTCCTCTTCTTCCGCAGCCTCGTCGCCTCGCTGCTGCCGGTGATGATCGGCCTGCTGGCAATAGTCGGCACCTTCCTCGTCCTGCGGATCGCCAGCGAATTCGGCTCGATCTCGATCTTCGCTCTCAACCTGACCACCGGCCTCGGGCTCGGGCTGGCGATCGACTACAGCCTCTTCATCGTCTCCCGCTACCGGGAGGAGATCGCCAAGGACGGCCCCGGCCTGGCGGCGATGCGCCGCGTCCTCGCCACCGCGGGGCGGACGGTCTTCTTCTCCTCGCTGACGGTGGCGGCGGCGCTCGCCTCGCTGCTCGTCTTCCCGCAGCGCTTCCTCTACTCGATGGGGCTCGGCGGCTCGCTCGTCGCGCTGCTGGCGGCGCTGATCTCGCTGACCGTGCTGCCCGCCGTCCTGACCCTGCTCGGGACGCGGGTCAACTCGCTGGCGCCGCGCTTCCTGCAGCGCCGCGCCGAAGCCGACGCACGCCCCGACGAGCGCGGCTTCTGGTACCGGCTCTCGCGCCTCGTCATGCACCGCCCGCTGCCGATCGCGACGCTCAGCGCGCTCTTCCTGATCGTCCTCGGCCTGCCCTTCTTCAACATCAAGTTCAACACCGTCGACCCGACCGTGCTGCCGAAGTCGGCCGGCGCCAGGCAGGCCTATGACACGATCAGCGCCGAGTTCCCGCCCTACCGGGAAACGCCGATCTGGCTCTCCGTCAAAGGTGCCGGCCCGCGGCAGACCGCCGCGCTGACCGCACAGGTGAGGCGCACCGACGGCGTCGCCGCGGTCTTGCCGCCGCAGCCGTTCAAGGACCGCGTGACCGCGATCGAGGCGATCTCGGCCAACCCGTTCGACTCCGAGGCCAGCCAGAAGACGGTCGAGCGGCTGCGCGACATCGCCGCGCCGGCGGGCGCGACGATCCTCGTCGGCGGCGCGACCGCCGACTTCGTCGACTTCCAGGGCAGCCTCGCCCGCCACCTGCCGATCGCCTTCGCGATCATCGTCCTCGCCACCCTGGTCATCCTCTTCCTGATGACGGGCTCGGTCGTGCTGCCGATCAAGTCGCTGATCATGAACGTGCTCAACCTCAGCGCCGTCTTCGGCCTGCTCGTCCTGATCTTCCAAGACGGGCGGCTCGAAGGGCTGCTCGGCTACACCAGCGCCGGCGCGATCGAGCAGACGATGCCGATCCTGCTCTTCGCCGTCGCCTTCGGCCTCTCCACCGACTATGCGGTCTTCCTACTCTCGCGGATCAAAGAGGCGCGGGACAACGGCGCCTCCGATTCGGAGTGCGTCGCGATCGGGCTGGAGCGGACCGGGCGGATCGTCACCGCAGCGGCGCTGATGTTCGCCGTCGCGATCGGCGCCTTCGCCACCTCGAAGATCATCTTCATCAAACAGAATGGGGTAGGTACCGCGCTCGCCGTGCTGATCGACGCCAGCATCATCCGCGCCCTGCTCGTGCCCTCGCTGATGGAGCTGCTCGGCAAGTGGAACTGGTGGGCGCCGGCGCCGCTGCGCCGGCTGCACCGGCGCTACGGGATCAGCGAGGCCGAGCTGCCGAGCCCGACGCCGTAAGGACCTATTCCGCTAGGTGAACGCCCCCCTGGATACGGCCCAGGACACGGCGCGGATTCGGCCCCGTCGCGAATCCCACATGGCGCTGCCATGCGGAATTCGCGCCGTGACCGCCCCGCTTGGTCCTGGACCGTCCCAGGGGCACGCCCCCTAACGGAATAGGTCCTGACCGTCGATTCTTCCGGGGAGGCGTCGAAGACGACTCCCGGTTCGAAGCCGGTCAGGGCCGGTTCGGCGGCGTAGCCGAGCGGTTCGAGGCCGAACAGTTCCTCGACGCTGCGCAGGAAGGAGAAGTGGTTGTAGTAGGAGGCTTCGTCGACCGTGCCGGCGGCGACATAGGGTGAGATCAGCAGCATCCCGACGCGACCGCCGCCGCCGCTCGGTTTGACCGGCCCGGGCGAAGGCGCTTCCGTGGTCGTGGGGGCCGGCAGGTTGGGGTATTCGGGGGTCGCGCAGCAGGCGCTCGTGTCGGGGGCGGGCGCGGTCGGCGAGGCCTGGTCGAAGGTGATCGCGATCAGGCCGCCTTCGTCCTGGAAGGCGGACGATTCGGTGATCTCGGGCACAAGCGCTTCGAGGAGCTTGTCGGCCGCGGCGAGCCCTGCCGGCTGTTCGGGCGCGCAGGGGGTGTCGCCGCCGTCGTGGCAGGCGTTGGCGACGATGTAGGAGAGGGCCGGCGTGGCTTTCGGGTCCTCGAGGTCGGTGGCGAGCTGCTCGAGGCTGGCTTCGTGCTTGTCGGCTTCAGGGTCTTCGCCGAGCGCCGCGAAGTAGTCGAACGGCTTGCGCCAGGCCGGCACGGGATCGGGCTCCACGTAGGCCTTCCAGCTCAGCTTGGCCTTAGCCAGCTGACCAGGCAGCGTTTCGACTTCGGCCGGGTAGACGCAGCCTTCGCCTTCGACCTGGTCTTCGGGGTTGACGGTGCCCGGTGCGATCGGCGTGGATTCGGGGCAGTTGAGCGCCGTCTGCGGCGTCGGGCCCTGGCCGCTGAGCAGGGCTACCTCGTTCGCCAGCCCGCCCTGCGTCACCGCGTAGTAGTTGGAGAGCAGCTTGCCTTCCTCGGTGAGGGTCTTGGCCAGGTAGGGCGCCGCCGATTCGTCGCCGAAGGCTTCTTCGTAGCCATGGCCGCTGAGCACGATCATGAAGACGTGCTTGATTTCCGGCAGCGTTTCCTCTTCGGGGATTTCCGGCAGGGTCGGTTCGGTCGGGGGCGCTTCGGGTTCGGCCGATTCTTCGAGCGGAGCCGCCAGGGGAGCTTCCGGCACGGCGGTCGGAACGGGCGCTTCCGCGACCGGAGCCGACGCTTCCGCGACCGGTTCGTCGACTGCTTCTTCCCCGGCCGGTTCGCCCATTTCGAGGATGATCGAGGCCGCCCCCGCACCCTGGGCGAGCGGGTTCGTGACCGAGCCGAGGATCACACCCGCCGCCAGCAGCGCCATCACCACGATCGCGGCGACCTGTGGTGAGGGCATGAAGCCCCAGGCGTCTTTCTCCTCCGCCTGATCGAGCTCGCCCGGGGTCGGATCCGCCGGCGAAACCGGCGTTCCGTTCGTCTCGGTGTCGCGCCGACGCCCCCGCTCCTTCAGCGCACCAACGCGGTTGGCGACCACGGCAGGTAGCGGACCGCGCCTGGTGCCACACTCGACGCAGTAGCGCTGACTCGCCGAGAGCGCCGCCCCGCACTCGGCGCACGCCTTGCCCGCACCCCCGTCATCGCTGGAGCCAGTCACGTCGGCACCGAAGTCTCACCGTCAGGTTCGGCGAAATTGTGAAGATCCTGGATACAACCTTTGACAAGTTGAATCCCGCGATTAACAACTCAGAAACATCTCACAGAAGGCTGCCGCGACAATCACGTACGACTTGACGGACGTCTCGATGCCACCCGCGTCTCAGCCCGGAATCGCCCTCGCTCAGCCCGAGAGCTCCCCCACGCTCCCTGAACGGGAGCTGCCCAGCCCGGTTCACCCGGCGGGGGCCCAGAGTGGCGACCATTGCGCCTCTTGCGGCGCACCGATGGTGGTCGACCAGCGCTACTGCCTCGAGTGCGGCCGGCGCCGCGGCGACCCCCGGCTCCCCTTCATGGACGCGGTCGTGTTGATGGACGCCGTGCAGCACCCCCGCCAGGCCCCTCCCCCGCAGCCGAAGAAAAGGAAGCGGGCCGGTATCTCTCCCAACGCCGCGCTGATCGCCGGCGTCGGAACGCTCTTGCTGGCGCTCGGGATCGGCGTCCTGATCGGCCGTTCCGGCCATCAGGAAGTCGCTCAGACCGCCGCCGCCCCGCAGGTGATCAAAGTCGGTGGCGGCGAAGCGGAAGCAGCGACCGCGAAGGGAAAGACGACGACGGGCGGTGGTGCGGCGGGCGCGAAGACCAAGAAGCAGAAAGAAGCGGCGGAAAAGGCGGCGGCGGCACATCCCGCGGCCGAAGAAGTCCTCAAACCGGCCGGGGACGTGAAGCTGGCGCCGCCGACGGTAAAGCCGGGCGACAAGTGCGAATCGGGCGCCGCGGGCTGCGAACACGGTGAATTCACCGGCAACTTCTTCGGCGAATGAGCATGCTGCCCAAATCCCTGCGCAACCCAAGGCGCGCCGCCAAGAGCGCATCCAAAGGATTCTCGCCCACCGCCGCGACCAACGGTCATGCGCCGGCGCCGGCGCAGAAGCCCCCGGCGCCGCAGGGACTGGCGAGCCCGGCCATCGGCCAGGAGCTGCTGGTCGACCTCGAACGGAGGCGCGACCAGCTTGTCGCCCGCGTCGCCGAGCTGCAGTGGGACCTTGGCGGCCTCGTCTACGAGATGGCGATCCGCAACCAGATCAAGGTCGAGGTCCTGGTCAAGCGGGCGGTTGCCCTGCAGGACGCCGACGCCGAGCTGAGCGAGGTCGAACGGATCGTCCGCACCGAGGAGACCGGCACCGCCGGCACCTGCTCCAACTGCAGCGCCCCGCACTCGAGCGGCGCGACCTACTGCTGGCAATGCGGCCAGCCGCTGCTCGCGCAGGTTTCGAGCGACTCGATCCTGCGCCGCTAGCCGAAGCGGCCGCTGACGTAGTCGCGCGTGCGCGGGTCGTCGGGGTGGCTGAAGATCTTCTCGGTGTCGGTGAACTCGATCAGCGTCCCGGACGGCTCGCCGTGGCTCGAGTCGAGGCTGAAGAACGCGGTGCGGTCGGCGACGCGGGCCGCCTGCTGCATGTTGTGGGTGACGATGACGATCGTGAAGCGGCCTTTGAGGCTGTGCATCAGGTCCTCGATCGAGGCGGTCGCGATCGGGTCGAGGGCCGAAGCCGGCTCGTCGAGCAGCAGCACGTCGGGTTCGATCGCGATCGCGCGGGCGATGCAGAGCCGCTGCTGCTGGCCGCCGGAGAGGCCGAGGGCGCTGTCCTTGAGCCGGTCCTTGACCTCGTCCCAGAGCGCCGCCCCGCGCAGGGCTTCCTCGACCCGCTGGTCGAGGCCGCGCTTCATGCCAAGGTTGCGCGGCGCCCAGGCGACGTTGTCGTAGATCGACTTCGCGAACGGGTTCGGTTTCTGGAAGACCATGCCGATCCGCCGCCGCACCTCGACCCGGTCGACGTTGCTGGCGTACATGTCGTGGCCGTGGTAGAGGATCTGTCCCTCGATCCTGAAGCCGACCACCGAGTCGTTCATCCGGTTGAGGCTGCGCAGAAAGGTGGTCTTGCCACAGCCTGAGGGCCCGATCAGGGCGGTAATCCGGTTGCGCGGGATGCGCAGGTTGACCGCCACGAGCGCCCGCTTGCGCCCGTAGTAGACCGATACCTCGCGGGCTTCGAAGACAGAGTCTAGGCCGGCCTCCCTGCTCGCGGCGCCGTTGACGCCGGCCGGACCGGCGATCGGCCCGCTCTGAATCCGGACACGGCCCGGCACCGGCAGGCCGCCTCCCTCGAAGCCCTCGAAGTCGCCGCTCATCGCGTCATCCTCGCCCGGCTGCGAGCCAGCAGCGCCCGCGCGCCGAGGCTGGCGAAGAGGATCGCCGAGAGCAGGATCAGCGAGCACCCCCAGGCGCGGGTGAAGCCTTCGGGGTTCGCTTCCTCCGAGAGGACGAAGATCGTGAACGGGATGCTGGGAAGTTCTTCGAAGATGTTGAAATTGAAGCTGGTTCCGATAGGGGCCGGGGTGAGGAGAAGCAGCGGCGCCGTCTCGCCGGCGGCGCGGGCGACGGCGAGGACGGTCGAGGTGACGATGCCGCCGAGCGCGGTCGGCAGGATCACGGTCAGCACCGAGCGCCAGCGACTGACGCCGAGCGCATCAGAGGCTTCACGCAGGCTGTTCGGCACCAGCAACAGCACCTCCTGGCTGCCGCGGGCGATCAGCGGCAGCTCGATGATCGCGAGCGCAAGCGCTCCCGCGAAGCCGGACAGGCTCTGCGTCGGTTTGACCAGCAGCACGAATATGAAGAGGCCGACGACGATCGAGGGCAGCCCGTTCATCAGGTCGAGCGTCGAGCGCACGAAGCCCGAGACCCGCGAGCCGGAGAACTCGGTCAGGTAGATCGCGATGAGGACGCCGATCGGCATCGCGATCGCGGTCGCGACGAGGACTATCAGGGCGGTGCCGAGCAGCGCCGGCCCGATCCCGGTCGGTTCGCCGGTGAAGAGGAAGTCGAGGCTGAGCGCCTTGGCGCCGCGGGCGACGACCGTGTAGGTGACGATGCCGAGCACGGCGACCGCAGCCACGGCGGCCGCGGTCGCGCCGCTCTCGGCGACACGGCTGACGAGTCGGCGCCTGCGCAGGTTGCCCGAGGCGGTCAGCGGGGCGGTGGGGTCGAAGCCGGTCTTGCTCATCTCGTCACGCTCCGGGAATAGTCGAAGCGGCGACCGATCCACTGGGCCAGGAGATTGGAGACCAGCCCGATCACGAGCAGGATCACGCCGAGGTAGTAGAGCGAGGCGATGTGCATCTCCGTGATCGCCCCCGGAAATTGATTGGCGATCCGAGCCGCCAGCGTGTCGCCCGTTTCGAACAGGTTGGCGTTGATCTTCGAGCCGGCGCCGATCACCTGGGTCACCGCGATCGCCTCGCCGAGGGCGCGGCCGAGGCCGAGCAGGGAGGCGGCGGTGACCCCGGAGGCGGTGGTCGGCAGGACGATGCCGCGCACGACCTCCCAGCGCGTCGCGCCGAGGGCGCTGGCACCGTCCTGCATCTCATGCGGAACAGCGAGGAAGAGGTCGCGCGAGATCGAGGCGATGATCGGGATGATCATGATCGTCAGGATCAGACTGGCGGTGAAGACGCTTGCACCGGTCGTCTGCGGCGGCCCGAAGAGGGGGATGAAGCCGAGCGTGTCGTGCAGCCAGGGCTCCACGTGCTTCTGGACGAAGGGCGCGAGCACCAGGATCCCCCAGAAGCCGAGGATGACGCTGGGGATCGCCGCCAGCATCTCGACCAGCGGCGAGATCACGCCGCGCACGCCACTCGGCGCCAGCAGGCTGAGGAAGAGCCCGATCGAAATCGCGATCGGCCCGCCGATCGCCAGCGCGACGAAGGAGCTGACGACGGTGCCGAAGATGAGCGTGCCGGCGCCGTAGACGTTGAAGTTGGGCTGCCAGGTCGTGTGGAAGAGAAAGCCGATGCCGAACTTGGAGATCGAGGGACTGGCGCCGTGAACCATCTGGTAGGCGACCAAGAGCAGGACCACCGCACCGAGCAGAGAGGCGAGCGCGCAGAGGCCGAATAGAAGGCCGTCGCCCAAGCGATCGATCCGGCGGAGCCTGCTCGCGGCGCGCGCGTCTCGCCCGCTGTCCCCCGCCGGTATGTAGGCCGGATTCACCGTGGTGCCGCTCATCGGCGCGCAGCGTAGAGGAGTTTCGCCTACCTGGACATACCTTTCGCCGATTTTCACAACCTGTACACATCTCGGTAACAAATCCGTAACGAGGCCGTTTGCACGGTGGACGGGTTGTGCGATGCATCTCTTTCACAGAATTGAAACACGGGTGTGATTTCACCCCCCGATGCTATGCCGTGCCGGGCCGCACCCTGCGCCCGCGAGAGACATCGAAACGAGTCGAAAGGAATTCTCTTGAATCGCATCAGGTTGCTTGGTGTGGCCATCGGGGCCGTGCTGGTCATGGCGACGGGAGTGGCTAATGCCTCCGCCGCCGGCCTCACCGGAGCCGGATCGTCGCTGGTTGCGCCGCTCATGGCCAACTGGATCAGCGGCTTCGAAATCAAAGAAGGCATCCCCGTCAAATACGCCTCGGTGGGCTCCGGGGCCGGCATCGCCCAGATCACCGCCCGCACGGTCGACTTCGGTGCCTCCGACGCACCGCTGACGCCCGAACAGGCCGGCGCCTGCAACAGCTGCGTTCAGATCCCGTGGGCGCTGACGGCAACCGGCATCGGCTTCCACATTCAGGGAATCAAGAAGTTGAACCTGACCGGGCCGATCCTCGCCAGCATCTACTTCGGCAAGATCACGAAGTGGAACGACCCGAAGATCAAGAAGATCAACCCGGGCGTCAAACTGCCGGGCCTGACGATCACCCCTGTCTTCCGCAGCGACGGCTCCGGTGACACCTATGCCTTCACCAGCTACCTCTCCAAAGTCAGCAAGGCGTGGAAGAACGAAGTCGGCTCGGCCACCAGCGTTCAGTTCCCCCCTGGCGGCGTCGGCGCCAAAGGCAACTCCGGCGTCACCTCGACGGTGACCGCGACCAATGGTTCGATCGGCTACATCTCGGCCTCCTACCTGATCGCCGCCGGGCTCGGCGCGGCCGCGCTTCAGAACAAGGCGGGCAAGTACGAGCTGCCAAACCTGAAGAACATCGAATCGGCGGCGTCCTACGTGAAGCACCTCTCGAAAGCCAACACGGTGAACATCACCAACCCGCCGGCGAAGGCCTCGATTGCATACCCGCTTTCGACCTTCACCTACGCGATCGTCCCGCACAGCGCCCCGCAGAAGGGCTTCCTGCAGCAGTTCCTCAACTACGCGATCACGATCGGCCAGAAATACGGCGCCGCGCTTGACTTCGCGCCGCTGCCCAAGGTCGTCTCCACGGCGGCCAAAAAAGCGATCGGCTCCCTCTAGGAGCTGAACCCAGCCCTCGCGCCGGTCAGGCGAAAGCCTGGCTGGCGCGCCGGCGCAGGTCGGCGTTGAGCATGGCGGTCACCTGGCTGGGATGCTCGCCGGCGCTGGGGATCGCGTCGCCGATCAAGCCGCCGGCGCGGAAGCCGTATAGCGGCGCGTCGAAGCCCGCCTCGCGGATCTTGCGCACCAGCTGCACGGCGGAAGGCGTGTCGGCGCCGGGCCCGCAGAGGACGATCGCGGTCGGGTCGAGCGCGCCGAGGGCGCGCTCCATCCGCTCCTCGCCGAGCTCGTCGGAGAGCATCAGCACGCGGAAGCCGGCGCGGCGCAGGGCGAGGTCGAGGGCCTGCGCGTGGACCGCCTCGGCCTCCGAGCCGCGACTCGAATCAAGCAAGAGGATCCCGGCCGGGCGCGACGCCGTCGACGCGAGGCGCCGGGCGCCGTGCAGCCAGCCCATCGCCCAGCGGGCGGCGAACTCGAGCTCCGCCTCGCGGTCCGGGGAGGCGGCGAGGTCGTCGATCGCCGGCAGCAGCAGCTCCTCCACCGTGCGCTCGAGCGGGCGGATCGCGAGGCTCTGCTCGATCGCGCGATCGGCGGCCTCCTCGTCGAAGCTCTCGAAGGCGGCCAACAGGCTGCCGCCGCTCGCCGGCGCTTCCTGGCGCTGGCGCGCCAGCTCGATCGCCGAGGAGATGTTGCCCGTCTCGGCGAGCGCGTCGCGCAGCGTCTGCAACTCGACCAGCTCGTAGTTGCGGTGGTTGCCGGGCGTGCGCTTCGGGACGGGATAGCCGTAGCGGCGCTCCCAGCTGCGCAGCGTGTTCGGGCTTACGCCCAGCACTTCGGCAGCGGCATTGGTTCTGATTCCCGGCACGCGCAGCATTCTGCCAGCGGTTTTCGAGGTTTACACCAGTTATGGACAGATTTCCGGAATCTGTCAGCGATCTTGCAAGAGGGACTCCAGGGCACCAATGCCCACCGGCTGGCCGACCGAGCGAGCCCGCCACATCGCCTCGTCGGCCTTGTGCAGAAGAACGTCCGCCTCGTTGCCGTGCTCGGGACAGGCGACGACGCCGGCCGAGATCCCGATCCGCAGGCCGCCAGCCCGCTCGAGCTCGTCGAGCTGGCGCAGCAGCCGCTCCGCCATCTGCACACCGCCGACGGTGTCCTGACCCGGTGCGAGCACGCAGAGTGCATCCTCCTCGAGGCGGAACGTCTCGTCGACGAGCCGGACGCTCTCCTGCAATGCGGCGCCGACGACGGCGAGCGCTGTCTGGCGGCCCCCGGCCTCCTCGTTGCGCGCACCCGGCCCCTCGACATCGAAGACGGCCAGCGCAAAGGGCTGCTCGTAGCGGCGGTGGCACTCGAGCAGCTGGTCGAGCCGGCGGCGCATCTGACCCGGCCGGTAGAGGCTCGGGTGCTCGGCGGCGGCGGCGGATGCCGTGCCGTTCCATAGCGTGCCGACCGCGGTCGCCGTGACCGAGCCGAACTCCTCAGCGAGCTTCTGCGCGGCGGCGGCGAAGAGCGCACCGTCGCCCCCGGCCATCTCCTCGTGCAGCTTGCCCAGCAGCGAAGCCTGCAGCGAGGAGACTTCGAGCGCGAGCTTCCCCGCCCGCGACCCCTCCTGCGGTCGATCCGATGTCGGGGTTTCTGTCGCCACGCCCAAACCTTGGCGCCTATAGCGGACGCCAGCGCGCCAAAAATCCGCAATTTGCGGCATGACACCTGTCTAATTGAAAATAGCGAGAAACGGCGAGCCAGAGTTGCCGGGGAGGTCAGTCGAGCCTGCGGCGGCCGGTGAAGGCGTTGCCGAGGGTGACCTCGTCGGCGTGCTCGAGGTCGGCGCCGATCGGCAGGCCGCTGGCGAGGCGGGTGACGGTGACCTGGCCGCGCAGCTGCTCGGCGATGTGGAGGGCGGTCGCCTCGCCGGTGGTGGTCGGGTTGGTGGCGAGGACCACCTCGCGCACGTCCTCCTCGCCGACCCGCCGCAGCAGCTCGGCGATCTTCAGGTCGCCGGCGTCGACGCCGTCGATCGGCGAGAGGGCGCCGCCGAGGACGTGGTAGAGGCCGCGGTACTCGTGGGTGCGCTCGATCGGGATCACGTCGGCCGGCTCCTCGACCACGCAGATCGTCGCCTGGTCGCGACCGGAGTCCGTGCAGATCCGGCAGAGCGGGCCCTCGGAGAGGTTGAAGCAGCGTTCGCAGAGGCCGACCTTCTCCTTCACCTCGCGGATCGCCGCCGCCAGCGCCTCGGCCTCCTCGTCGGGGGCGCGGAGGATGTGAAAGGCGAGGCGCTGCGCGGTGCGCTGACCGATCCCCGGCAGTCGCGATAGCTCGGCGACGAGGCGGGAGAGGGGGGCCGGCCCCTCGACGCTCACATCCCTGGGAGGCCGCCGAGGCCTCCCATGCCACCGGTGATCCCGCCCATCTTCGAGCCGGCCAGGTCCTGCGCCGCGCGCAGCGCCTCGTTGACCGCGGCTTGGACCATGTCGGCGAGAATCTCCGCCTCCTCGGGATCGATCGCCTCGGGATCGATCGCGATCTCGCGCAGGGTCAGGTCGCCGCCCATCTTCACCTTGACCATCCCCCCGCCGGCGCTGGCCTCGACGACCTCGTCCTTGAGCTGCTCCTGCGCCTCCAGCATCTGCTGCTGCATCTGCTGCGCCTGCTTCATCAGTGCGTTCACGTCGAAGCCGCCCGGACCGCCCCGTGCCATCAACCGACCTCCTCGGCGTCGAACTCGCTCTTGATCTTCTCCACCAGCGCGGCGTGGTCGACCGGCTCCTCGGCTGCATCGCCGTCCGAGCCGGCGTCCTCCCCGTCGAGCACGGCGTACACGGGCCTCAGCTTCTCCCCCAGCACCGTCTCCAACGCCGCCGCCATCTGCTCCCGCTTGTCGGGCGCCTCCGCCTTGCGCTTGTTGAAGGTGTGGTCGGCCGGGAACCCGATAGTCAAGCTTCTCTCCTCGGCATCCACACCGACCGGCCTGGCGCCCTCGAACGTGGCAGCCAACGCAGGCGCCGTCTGCAGCAGCTGGTCGAGCACCGACGGCCATACCCTCACGATCTGCTCGATATCCAGCTGGCCCGCGGGTCCTGCCGACGGGGAGGGGGTGTCCGACCGTGCGCTAGGTTCCTCGCCGGACGGCGGTGCGGCTCTCTCTGAGTCGGCGGGGCGAGGAACAGGACGCCGCGCCCGCTCGGACACCCCCTCCCCATCGTCACCCGCGGGAGAGTCGTCGGGTTTGGACGAAGAAGATGCGGGCGCGACAGGACCCGCGGCCCGGGTAGTCCCCGTCCCTTGCTCAAGCTGCTCGATGCGCCGTAGCAAACCCTCAGTGCTGGGGTCAAGGTCTGGGCGCGCGGCTTTGAGCAGCGCTATCTCGACCGCCATGCGAGCGTCGTCGCCCTCGCGGACGGCGGTGAGAGCTTGCGATAGCTCGTCGATCGTGCGGACGAGCGTCGCCGGGCCGATCGCCTGCGCTTGAGCTGCCAGGCGGCTCTGATCCGTGGCGGTGACGACGAAGGTGTTGGGCACCTCGCCGACCGTCTGGGTGACGAGCAGGTGGCGCAGGTGGGCGAGCAGGTCGCGGGCGAACTGGGAGGGGTCGCGGCCGGAGCGGGCCATCTCCTCGACCCCGAGCAGGACCGCCTTCGGGTCTTCCGCAATCACTCCGTCGATCGCGCCGAAGAGCAGCTCTGCGTCAGCCGCTCCAAGCAACTGCAGCACGTCGTCGAGTTTGATCGTGGCACCTTTGTTGCCACCAAATTCGCCCTCTCCACCGAAGGTGCCGCCACCCCCGAAGGCCACCAGCTGGTCGAGCGTGCCGAGCGCGTCGCGGAAGCTGCCCGAGGCCGAGCGCGCGATCATCGCCACAGCGCCCTCCTCGACCTCGATCCCCTCCGCCGCCGCGACCCGCGTCAGCACCTCGGAGATCTGCTCCAGCGAGGGCCGCTGGAAATCGAAGCGCTGGCAGCGGTCGGCGATCGTCGCCATGACCTTGTGCGACTCGGTCGTCGCCAGGACGAAGACGGTGTTCGGCGGCGGCTCCTCCAGCGTCTTGAGGAAGGCGTTCCAGGCCTCCTTGGTCAGCATGTGCGCCTCGTCGAGGATGTAGACCTTCCAGTGGCCGCCGGCCGGCGCGTAGGCGACCCGCTCGCGCAGGTCGCGGACGTCGTCGACCGAGCGGTTGGAGGCGGCGTCCATCTCGATCACGTCGATCGAGGTGCCGGCGGCGATCGTCAGGCAGGACTCGCACTCGCCGCAGGGGGTGACCGTCGGCCCGCCGCGCTCGCAGTTGAGCGAGCGGGCGAGGATCTTCGCCATCGAGGTCTTGCCGGTGCCGCGCGAGCCGACGAAGAGGTAGGCATGGTGGACCGTGCCCTGCTCGACCGCGTTGCGCAGGGTGCGGACGACGTGCTGCTGGCCGACCACCTCGTCGAACGAGCCTGGGCGGTGACGGCGATAGAGGGAGGTCGAGTCGCTGGGCGAGGGCACCGCAGCCAGTGTATCCACGCCCGCCCGAGCCGCCTGTGGCGCTTCGGTCGCGCTATGCGGTCCTAAAGCGCCACAACGCCCGGTAGGTTGCGCCGGTGCCGCCGGGGGCCCGCAACTGGTTGACGCCCGCCGCCTGGGTCGCCGCCGTCGCGGCGCTGCTGCTGGCGGTCTTCCCGCTCGGCTTCCCCAACTACGACACGATCTACGCGCTCGTCTGGGGGCGCGAACTGGCGCACGGGATGAGCCCGGACTACGGCGCCGCGCTTCCCCCCACCCCCCACCCGCTCGCCGATCTGCTCGGCCTGGTGACGACGCCGCTGGGCGACGGGGCGATCGGCGTGACGATGGTCATCGCCTACCTCTCCCTGGGCCTGATCGGCTACCTCGTCTACCGCCTCGGCTCGCTCTGGTTCGACCGCCCGATCGGCGCCGCGGCGGCGTTGATCGTCCTCACCCGCGCCCCCTACCTCTCCAACGGCCTGCGCGCCTACGTAGACCTCCCCTACATAGCCCTGGTCCTCGCCGCCCTAGTCATAGAGACCAAGCGCCCCCGAGCCGGCTGGCCCGTCCTGGCCCCGCTCGCCCTGGCCGGCCTGCTCCGCCCCGAGGCCTGGCTCTTCTCCCTCGCGTATCTGGCCTATCTGCTGCTGAACGTCGGAGAGCTCCGCAAGCGCCTTTCGGGGAAGGGGAATGCGCCCGAAGGGAGGGCGGGGGTGCCCCTCGAACCGGCGGATACTCAAAACGGCGGTCTAATTAGACCGCCGTTTGTCGGGGCGAGGGGCACCCCCGCCCTCCCCACCGCCATGCCGCTCATCGCCCTAGCCCTCGCCGCTCCGCTCCTCTGGGCCCTCTTCGACTGGATAACGGCCGGCAGCCCCACTTACTCGTTCACCGGCACCCGCGAAACCGTAGACACGCTGGCCCGCCACACCGGCCCGGTCGACCTCGTCCTCTACGGCCCGCGCGCCCTAGGCGAAGTCATGCAGTGGCCGGGGATGGTCGGCGCGCTGGGAGGAGCGACCCTGGCCATCGTCCTGCTCCGCCGCCGTGACCCCGCCCTGCCGCGTCGCCAAGACGGAGTTCCGGGGGCCGCGATCGGCCTCGTCGCGACGGCTCTCTCGCTCGGCGCCTTCGCCCTGCTCGCCTGCGCCGGCCTCGCGATCATCGCCCGCTACACGATGCTCGCCGGGGCGATCCTCGCGATCTTCGTCGCCCTCGCCCTGCTCGGCTGGCGGCTACTCGACGGCGACCATCCCTGGCGCCGCGCCTGGCAGGCCTTAGCCGCCGTCGTCGCTCTGATGTTCCTCCTCTGGATCCCGAACCAGTACGACCTGCTCTCGCAGGTGGACACCGACCTGACCAACCAGGGCGAGATCGAGTCCGATCTCGGCGACCTCGCCAACTCAGGCGCCTTCGAACCGCTCTGCCTGCCGATCTCGGTGCCGAACCATCGCGCTGTCCCCCGCCTCGCCTTCGACCTCGACATCGGGCCCTCGCGCATCATCAGCTCCTCTGAGCAGCGCCAACCCCGCCGCGGCTACTTCCTCGATCCGGCGAGCCCCTTCGTCATCCACAACTTCATCCTCGACCCCAACGACCCCTCCCGCTTCACCACCACCGTCCCCCCCGGCTTCCACCGCGTGGCCCGCAACCAGTCGTGGGTCCTCTACCGTCACTGTTGATGGCAGCGATCGAACTGCGCGGCGTCTTCAAGAGGTTCGGCCCGATCGTCGCGGTCGACGGCCTCGACCTCGACGTTCCCGAGGGCATCTGCCTCGGCCTGCTCGGCCCCAACGGCGCCGGCAAGTCGACCACGATGCGCCTGCTGACCGGACAGGCGCTGCCAGACGCCGGCGAACTGCGCGCCCTCGGCCACGAGCTGCCCGGCGACGCCAAGGCGGCCCGCGCCGAGATGGGAGTCGTGCCGCAGCTCGACAACCTCGACGTCGACGTCACGGTCGAAGACAACCTTGCCGTCTTC
>Ga0075433_10000967_pt1 | contig 20371 bp, 23 predicted proteins | sample RhiMethybrSRZTD2_FD_75299 | JGI IMG/M metagenome (GOLD analysis project Ga0075433, IMG submission 75299) | Populus rhizosphere microbial communities from Tennessee, USA - Rhizosphere MetaG P. TD hybrid SRZTD2 | ecosystem: Host-associated > Plants > Roots > Rhizosphere > Soil | place: USA... | reverse complement strand
GAGAGCGGCGTGGTGGCCACGATCGCGGTGCCCTTCAGGATGTCGCGGATGATCGCGTCCTTGTGCACCGCGTAGTTGAGCGCCTGGCGCACCCGCTTGTCCTTCAGCGCGGGATGGCGGGTGTTGAGCGCCACGTACCACACCGCCGAGGAGTTGGTCTCGGCCACCACCACGTCGGGGTCCTTGCGGAGATCCGCGAGGCTGTCCGGCGGCACGTCCATGGTGAGGTCGATCTCGCCGGTCTTGATCGCGGAGAGCCGCGCCTGGGCCTCGATGATCGGCACGTAGATCGCCTGGCGGATCTTGGGCGCCCCGCCCCAGTACTGGTCGTTGCGCGCGAGCACCACCCGCACACCCGGCTCCCAGGTCTCGAGCTTGAAGGGCCCGGTGCCCACCGGATGCTTCACCACGTCCTTGCCCCACTTCTTGAGCGCCTCGGGGCTGTAGATGTAGAGCGAGTGGTGCGCGAGGTACTGCAGAAATGGGGTCAGCGGCGCCTTGAGGCGGATCTGCACCGTGGTCGGGTTCACCACCTCCACGCCGGCCACGTTACCGAGGAAGCCTTTCACGTAGGGATACGTCCCGGTCGCGTAGAACGGCCCCTGCTCGTTCATCTGCCGGTCGAAGCAGAACTTCACCGCGTCCGCGGTCAGCGGGGTGCCGTCGTGGAAGGTCACGTTCGGGCGAAGGTGGAAGGTGTAGGTCAGCCCGTCCTTCGAGATGTCCCACGACTGGGCGAGGCCGGGGACGATCTTGTACGTCCCGAGCTCCTGGGCGGTGAGCCCCTCGAACATGCGTTTGATGACGCGCGTCGAGTTCAGGTCGGTGATCTGGGGCGGGTCCATGGTGACGGGCTCGGCGAGGAGCCCGATCACCATCGCGTCCTTCGGCGGCGCCGCGACGGCGACGGAAACCAGCAGCACGGCCACCAGCGCCAATCCCATCGTCCACGCGCGACGTCTCGACATGCGGGCCTCCTCCGGGAGAGTGAAATGCCCCGCATCTTGCCCCATCGCCTCCGGCTTGGCAACGGGCCGGCCCGGCGCTAAGATCCCGGCCTGGGAGGACCATCCAGATGGCCAAGCGAATGCTCTTCATCGGCGCGGGCGCGATCGGCAGCTACATCGGCTCGTTCCTGGCGCGGGCCGGCCACGACGTGACCCTGGTGGACCCGTGGCCCGAGCAGGTCGAGATGATCCGCCGCCGCGGCATCTCGGTGACCGGCCCGCACGATCCCTTCGACGCCCAGCCCACCGCGCTGCACGTGCACGAGCTGCAGCGGCTCGACGCCGACTTCGACGTTGCGTTCATCGCGATGAAGGCCTACGACACCGCGTGGGCCACCTGGATGGCCCTGCCCCACCTGAAGCCAGAGGGCTACGTGGTCTCGGCCCAGAACTGCTGGAACGATCCGATCGTGGCCTCGATCGCGGGGGCGGAGCGCTCGGTCGGCCTCATCATGTCCAAGATCGGCGTGGCGCTCTGGAAAGCGGGCGAGGTCGAGCGCGGCATGGAGAAAGGCCAGGGCGCGGGCCACGACGTCTTCCGCGCGGGTGAGCACGACGGGCGGATCACCGAGCGGGTCACCGAGCTGGCCGACATCATGAGCGTGATCGACGGCGCGCGGCCCACCGACAACCTGTGGGGCGAGCGCTGGTCCAAGCTCTGCGCCAACTGCATGGGCAACCCGGTGCAGGCCATGACCGGGCTCGGCAGCAAGGAGATCGCGGAGCAGGCGCGCGGGCGCGAGATCACCATCCGCATCGCGCAGGAGTCGGCCGCGGTCGGCCTCAAGCAGGGCTACCGCATCCCCAAGTTCAACGGCCGCGAGGCCGAGCAGTGGGCCCAGGCCGGCCGCCCCGACGTCTACGCCGAGCTCGACGCGATGCTCCGGCCGAAGGAGGGCGCGGGCCGCAACTGGCGCGCCTCGATGGCCCAGGACGTGATCAAGGGCCGGCGCAGCGAGATCGACTTCATGAACGGGCGCGTGGTCGACAAGGGCCGCGAGCTCGGCGTGCCGACCCCGGTGTCGGCCGCGGTGGTCGAGCTGATGCGCGAGGTGGACGCGGGCACCCGCAAGCCCGCCCCCGAGCACATCGAGCTGGCGCTCAAGCGCGCGAGCGCCTGATCGGAGATCAGCGCAGCGGCGAGAGCTCGACCACGCGGAGCTGGCTGAACACCACCTCCATGCCCCGCTGGTCCACGTAGAGCGCGAGCGTGCCGGAGGCCTCGGTGGGCAGCTCGGCGGTGGCCACCGGACGCCCGTTGACGTACGACACGATGCTCTTGTCGCGCAGCTCCACCGCCAGCGTGTTCAGCGCGCCGTACTCGGTCTTGACGCTCCGGGTGGCGGTGGGCGGCACCGGGTAGGCCCACTTGCCGGTCCAGCTCGCCACCCGGTAGGTCCCGTTGGCGGTGAGCCCGAGGGTGGCGAAGGTGCGATTCTCGGCGGCGCCGCGGCTCGCGAACATGAGACCGAAGGCGCCCTCGCGCGTGCCCTTGCGCTGGCGGGCCGAGACCTCGATGCGGACCGAGGCCGGGAAGACCTCGGGCTGCACCGGACCGATCAAACAGGGGGCGGCGGCCGCGATGTTCTCCACGATGTAGCCGCCGTCACCGTAGGAGGCCTTGCAGATGGAGCCGGTGGCGGCCGGCCAGTTGCGGGGCGCGCGCAGGTCGTCCTCGAAAAGCACGCGGGGCCCGCCGCTCACGATGGTGGTGCGCGGCTCGACGCGCGGCGGCCCGCACGCCGCGACGGCGAGCGTCGCCGTCAGCGCGAGGGTCAGAGCGAGCCGAGACATCGAGTGCCTCCCACGAGGGTGAGCGAGTGCGTACGTCTGGCCCAGGGCCACCACATCTTTTACACTACACCGGGCTCGAACGACAACGGCAGTCGCGGAGGCGTCCAATGCGAGGCATCGTGTTCACCGGAAACCGACAGCTCGAGGTGCGGAGCTTCCCCGACCCCACCCCCGGCCCGGGCGAGGTCGTGCTCGAGATCAAGGCCTCCGGCATGTGCGGGAGCGATCTGAAGTTCTACCGCGCGGCCGGCAACGAGGCCGCGTCCCTCGGCCTGGGCGGCAGCGGCAAGCAGGTCATCGCCGGGCACGAGCCCTGCGGGGTGATCGCGGCGATCGGGCCCGGGGTGAGCGAGACCGAGGCCCGGCTGGGGCAGCGGGTGATGAACCACCACTACGCGGGCTGCGGCCGCTGCAAGCACTGCCGGGTCGGCTGGTCGCAGCTCTGCGCGAGCGGCATCACCGTGTTCGGCGTCACCGGCGACGGAGCCCACGCGCGCTACCTGAAGGTGCCGGCCCGCACCAACGTGCCGCTGCCCGACGAGCTCTCCTTCGAGGAGGGCGCCGCCGTCTCGTGCGGCACCGGCACCGCCTACGGCGCGCTCAAGCGCCTCGACGTCTCGGGGCGCGACACCCTCGCGGTGTTCGGTCAAGGCCCGGTCGGCCTCTCCGCCACCATGCTGGGGTCCGCGATGGGAGCGCGGGTGATCGCGGTGGACATCGCGAAGGAGCGGCTCGACCTGGCCCGGGAGCTGGGCGCCGACGCGGTGGTGAACTCGCGCGAGACCGATCCGGTGAAGGCGATCCGAGAGCTGACCCGCGGCGAAGGGGCGGAGGCCACCATGGACTGCACCGGCCTGCCCGAGCCGCGGGTCGCCGCGGTGAAGAGCGCGGCCACCTGGGGCCGCATGTGCTTCGTGGGCGAGGGCGGGGCCACCAGCTTCGACATCAGCAGCGACCTGATCCGCAAGCAGCTCACCCTGGTCGCCTCGTGGACCTTCAGCAGCATGGGCCAGTGGGAGTGCGCGCGGTTCGTGGCGGACCGGAAGATTCCGCTGAGCCGGCTCCTCACCGAGCACTTCGGCCTCGACCAGGCGGTGGAGGCCTACCAGCGCTTCGACACCCAGACGACCGGCAAGGGCGTCTTCACGCGCTTCTGATGGCCGACCTCAAGATCCTCGGCATCCCCGGCAGCCTGCGGCAGGCGTCCTTCAACCGGTACGCGCTGGTGGCGGCCCAGTCGCTGCTGCCGTCCGGCGTGTCGCTCGACATCTTCGGCCTCGACGGCATCCCCGCCTACAACCAGGATCTCGACAAGCAGCCGCCGGCACGGGTGGTGGAGCTGAAGGCGCGCATCCGCGCCGCCGACGCCATCCTGTTCGCGACCCCCGAGTACAACTACTCGGTGCCCGGCGTGCTCAAGAACGCGATCGACTGGGCGTCGCGGCCCTACGGCGACAGCGCCTGGCAGGGCAAGCCGGTGGCGGTGATGAGCGCCTCGGTGGGCGCCTTCGGCGGCGCCCGCGCCCAGTATCACCTGCGCCAGTCCTTCGTGTTCCTCAACATGTATCCGGTGAATCAGCCCGAGGTGGTGATCCCTGGCGCGGCGCAGCGCTTCAACGAGCGCGGCGATCTGACCGACGAGGTGGCGCGCGACCTCATCCGCAAGCTGCTCGCCGAGCTGGTGGCCTGGACGACGAAGCTCCGGCGCTAGAGCGGCCCCCTTGACGATGCCCCGATCCCGGGGCAGGATCTGGGCCATCCAAGCCACTCCCAAGGGGGGAAACTGCATGGCACAGCTCCCATCGTCGAGGCCCACCCGTCGTAGCTTCCTGAAGCTCGCCGCCGCCGGGACCGCCGGGGTCGCGGCGGGCCCCTGGGTTTCCCGCCACGCCCAGGCCAAGCCGGTCTCCATCACGTTCGCGCGCGAAAGCTCCTACGTGAAGAACTTCGACGTGCACTTCCAGAACGTCATGGCGCCCGCCTACGAGAAGGCGACCGGCATCAAGATCGAGTACCAGATCCAGGCCGCGGGCGGCAGCGCGGTGCCCCAGCTGGTCTCCATGGTCGAGAACAAGACCGGCGCCGACCTGGCCTGGGTCCAGCAGGAGTGGCTCTATCGCGACGGTCTGGTGGACGTGTCCGACATCGCGGAGGAGGTGGGGAAGCAGCAGGGCGGCTGGTACGACGAGATCAAGCGCCTGTCGATCGACAAGGGCAAGTGGAAGTCGGTGCCCAACGGGAACATCGGCCAGCTGATGAATTACCGGAAGGACTGGTTCGACGAGGCGGGGATCAAGAGCTTCCCCGACACCTGGGACGAGTTCCTGGAGGCCGGCATCAAGCTCAAGGCCAAGGGCCATCCGTTCGGCATGTCGATGGGCCACGGCTTCGCGGACAACTACTCCTGGCTCTACCCGCTGCTGTGGTCCTACGGCGTGACGGTCATGGACAAGGACGGCAAGAAGGTCGCGCTGGACAGCAGCGAGACCGCGAAGGCGGTGGAGTACGTGAAGCGGCTCTACAAGGAAGCGTGCATCGAAGACTGCATCGGGTGGCTGGACCCGCACAACAACAAGGCGTTCCTGACCAGCCAGATCTCGTGCACCAACAACGCCTACAGCATCATGGTCTCCGCCAAGCGCGACCTGCCCGAGATGGGCAAGGTGATCGAGCACGCGCTGAATCCCAAGGGGCCCAACGGCCAGCGTTACCACGCGCTGGTGCCCGTGACCCACGGCGTGTTTGCCTACAGCAAGGACCCGCAGGCGGCGAAGGATTTCCTTCGCTGGATGATGGACCCGAAGCAGTACCGCCCGTGGATCGCCTCGGGCGACATGTACTTCGCCCCCTACCTGCACGCCTTCGACAAGGTGCCGGAGTGGGACATCGAGCCGCGCGTCAAGCCGTTCCAGAAGGTGCTCGAGACCGGCAAGCTCACGTCGTGGCCGGCGCCCGCCAATCGCCAGCACGGGGAAGTGATCAATCGCTGGATCGTCATCGACATGTTCACCAAGGCCATCACCGGCACGCCGACCAAGACCGCCATCGCCGAGGCGGTGGCGCAGATCAAGACCATCTATGGATAGCGAGGCCCGAGGGTAGGGATGCCCGAGGGTAGTCGGTGAGCAAGATCCTCGAGGCCTCGCGGACGGGCGGGCTGGCCGCGTCCGTCCGCCGGCCCCTGGGGCTGGGCGCGTTGCGCACGTTCGTGGAGCGCGAGTCCGTGTTCAGCTGGCTCATGCTCACGCCCCCCCTGCTGTTCCTGCTGCTCTTCCTGGGCTACCCGTTCTTCTACGGGGTGTACCTGAGCTTCTTCCACAAGGAGGTGGCCCGCGCCGCCTCGTTCGTGGGCTTCGGCAACTTCGTCAAGCTCTACAACGATCCGATCTTCTGGCAGTCGGTCCGGAACACGATCATCTTCACGGGGGCCGCGACCATCCTGAAGGCCTGCGGCGGGCTCGGCATGGCGCTCGTGATGAACCAGGACTTCCGGATGAAGGCGGTCACGCGGGCCATGCTGCTGCTCCCGTTCATCGTGCCCACCGTGCTCAGCACGGTGGCGTGGCAGTGGATCCTCGACCCCGGCATGGGCCTGTTCAACCGCATGCTGGTGGTGAGCGGTCTGGCCACCACGGGGCCGTCCTGGCTCGGCACCCCGACGATGGCGATGATCTCGATCATCATGGTCAACACGTGGCGCGGCCTGCCCTTCTTCGGGATCTCGATCCTCGCGGGCCTGCAGACCATTCCCGTCGACCTGCACGAGTCGGCGACCATCGACGGCGCGGGCACGTGGGGCCGCTTCCGCTACGTCACGCTGCCCTCGCTCCTGCCCGTGATCTTCATCGTGACCACGTTCTCGATCGTCATCACCTTCTTCGACTTCCAGCTCGTCTACGTGCTCACCGGCGGCGGACCCGCCAACTCCACGCACCTGATGGCGACCTACGCCTACAGCCTCAGCATGGGGGCCGGACAGATGGGGCTCGGCTCCGCGGTGGCGCTCAGCATGGTGCCGGTGCTGGGCCTCCTGCTGGTGCTGCTCACCCTGTACGTGCGCAAGGACTGACCCCGAGAATGAGCAGATGGTCGGCGAGCTGACCTGGCGCAAGCGGCTCCTCGGTCTCTGGCTGCCGCTGGCCGTGTTCCTCGTGGTGGCGCTGTTTCCGTTCACCTGGATGGCGGCCACGTCGCTCAAGACCAACGCGGAGCTCTACAACCCGAAGGCGAATCCGCTGACCATCCAGCACCCGTCCCTGGTCCACTACATCGACCTGCTCCGGGAGACCAACTTCCTGACCTGGGTCGCCAACACCATGCTGGTGGCGGTGATCGCGACCGCCATCTCGCTCCTGCTCGGGTGCATGCTGGCCTATCCGCTCGCGCGCATGCGGTTCCGCGGCGCGCCGCTGCTGGCCATCGCGGTGGCCGTGACGTACCTGATTCCCCAGACCCTCCTGTTCGTGCCGATGGCCGATCTCGTCGGCCGGATGAAGCTCGGCAACACGCTCAGCGCGGTGATCCTCACCTATCCGACGCTGCTCGTGCCCTTCATCGCCTGGCTCCTGATGGGCTACTTCAAGACGGTGCCGAAGGAGCTCGAGGAGCAGGCCATGATCGACGGGGCCAGCCGCTGGCGCGCCATGACGAGGATCATCCTTCCCCTCTGCCTGCCCGGCTTCCTGTCCGCCGGCATCTTCGCCTTCACCCTGTCGCAGAACGAGTTCCTCTACGCGCTCCTCTTCCTCAGCAAGTCGAGCGTGCGCACCGTCCCGATCGGCGTGGTGGGCGAGCTGATCCGGGGGGACGCCTTCTACTGGGGCCAGCTGATGGCGGGCGCCCTGCTGGGGTCGATCCCGGTCGCCCTCGTCTACTCGTTCTTCGTGAAGTACTACGTGGCGGGGCTCACCGCGGGGGCGGTCAAGGGCTAGGCGAGCCAGCCGCGGCGGCGGGCACCGCCGGCTCGCCGCGCGGAGCGCAGCGCGCGCGCCACCGCCTCCTCGGGGGTCCGGGCGCTCGGCAACGGAACCCGGCGGCCCTCCGGCTGGGCCAGGCGCCAGGTGCCGAGCCCCACCACCGGCCGCCCCAGCTTCAGCGCGAGCGCGATCTCGGGGAGGGTGCCGTAGCGCCCGCCGACCGCGATGACGGCATCCGACGAGCGCACCAGGATCACGTTGCGCGCCTGGTCCATGCCGGTCACGATCGGCACACCGACCCAGCGATTGGCGTCGCGGGCTTCGAAGCCAGGCAGGACGCCGACCACCACCCCGCCGGATCGGGCGGCGCCCCGTGCGGCCGCCTCCATCACGCCGCCGAGCCCTCCGCACAGGAGCACCGCGCCGGCCTCCGCGATGGCGCGGCCCACGCGCTCGGCGAGGGCCGCCACCCGGCGCGAGCACACGCCCTCGCCGACGACGGCGACGCGGAGACCGGGGCGCGCCGGCGTCACGCGGGCTCGACGCGCTGCCAGCCTCCTTCGGTGAGGGAGCGCAGCACCGCGTCCAGCACGAGCTGGGCCTTCAGGCCGTCCTCGAGCGATGGCGACGGGCTCTCCTCCTTGCGAATGCCCTCGAGGAAGCGCTTCACCAGCGGGGCGATCGTGGCCTTGCCGGTGACCTCGATGGGATCGCCCTCGCCGACCGAGCGAGGCAGCCCGGCCTTGACCGGGACGGGCTGGAGCGTGCCGCTCGCGCCCGCGCCGCGCAGCTCGCCCACGTACCACTTGGGCTTGTCGCGGTCCAGCCGGTAGACGAGCGCGCCCTGGCTGCCGTAGGCCTCGAGCGAGACCTCGTTGGCTCCGCGCGCGGCCCGGCTCGCCGAGAGCGTCACCTGCCCGCCCGAGGCCAGCTCGCCCAGGACGGTGCAGAAGTCCTCCGCGTCCGCCGGCTTGCCGCCCCCCGGGACGCTGCGCGACGCATAGGCGACGCCGGCCTGCGCGGTCACCCGGGTGAACTCGCCGAAGTGCCAGCGCACGAGATCGATCAGGTGCACGCCCATGTCGCCCATCGCCCCGTGGCCGGCCTGGGTGCGATCCATGCGCCAGGTGATCGGCGCCGCCTCGTCGGCCCAGCGCGCGCCCAGCCAGCGGCCGCCCGCGTGGAAGAGCCGGCCCACCGCGCCCTCCTCCACCAGGGCGTGGAAGCGCTGCATCGCGGGGATGAAGCGCCAGTTGAAGCCGGTCATCGCCACCCGCCGGGCGCGCGTCGCCGCCTCCACCATCTCTCGGCCCTCCGCCGCGGTCATGGCGAGCGGCTTCTCGCAGAGCACGTGCGCGCCCTGGCCGAGCGCGCGGAGCGCGATGTCGCGGTGGAGATGGGGCGGCGAGGCGATCACCACGATGTCGGGCTTGGCCTGGTCGAGCATCTCCTCCCAGCGCTCGAACACCGCCGGCACGTTGTAGCGCTGGGCCATCGCCCGCGCGGTCTCCTGGTTGCGCTGGCAGAGCGCCACCACCTCACACCCGCTCACCTGGAACGCGGGGATGTGCGCGCGGCCGAATCCGAGCCCGATGATGCCCACGGTGTGCTTCTTTCGAGCCATGCCTCGTCGATCCTTTCGCGGGCGGATTCCCTTCCCCCGCGGATTGGGTTAGAGTCGGCCCCATCCTACAGCAGATCCCGAGGAGGGCCCCATGAAGGCGGTCGCTGCAGTCGCCGAGATCCTGAAGCGCGAAGGTACCACTTTTCTGATCGGCTACCCGGTCAACCCGATCATCGAGGCGGCCGCCCAGGCCGATATCCGCACCATCATCGTCCGGCAGGAGCGCACCGGCCTGCACATGGCGGACGCGGTGAGCCGCATCACCTCCGGTCAGAAGATCGGCGTGTTCACGATGCAGCACGGTCCCGGCTCGGAGAACGCGTTCGGCGGGGTGGCCCAGGCCTACGGCGATTCGGTGCCGATCGTGGTGCTGCCCGGCGGCTACCCGCGCCGCATCACCAACATCCCGCCCAATTTCAACTCGTTCATCAACTATCGCAACGTCACCAAGTGGTGCGAGCAGGTGGTGATGGGCGACGCGGTGCCGGACGCGATGCGCCGCGCCTTCACCCAGGTGAAGAACGGCCGTCCGCGGCCGGTGCTGGTGGAGATCCCCGTCGACGTCTACCAGGAAGAGGTGCCGGAGCCGCTCAACTACAAGGCCACTCCGCGCACGCGGGTGGCGCCGGATCCGGACGCGGTCACCGAGGCGGCCCGCATCCTGGTGGAGGCGGAGCGGCCGGTGATCTACGCGGGGCAGGGCGTGCACTACGCGCGCGCGTGGCAGCAGCTGCGCGAGCTGGCCGAATTGCTGGAGGCGCCGGTCACCACCAGCCTCGAGGGCAAGAGCGCGTTCCCGGAGAACCATGCACTCTCGCTCGGCTCGGGCGGGCGCTCCATCCCCAAGACCGTCCACGAGTTCCTCAAGAACTCGGACGTGATCTTCGGCATCGGCTGCAGCTTCTCGACCACCAACTACGGCGTCACGATGCCGAAGGGCAAGACCATCGTCCACTCCACCATCGACGTGGCCGACCTCAACAAGGACGTGGTGGCCGAGCACGCGGTGATCGGCGACGCGGGCCTGGTGCTGGACGCCCTGCTCGCGGAGGTGCGCGACCGGCTGAAGGGCAAGCCGCGCGGCCGCAAGGCCGAGGTGGTCCGGCAGATCTCCACCACGAAGGCGGAGTGGATGGCCCAGTGGATGCCCAAGCTGACCTCCGGCGACAAGCCGCTCTCGCCCTACCGGGTGATCTGGGACCTCCTGCACACGGTGGACGTGGCCAACACCATCATCACCCACGACGCGGGGAGCCCGCGCGATCAGCTCTCGCCGTTCTGGGAGAGCACGCACCCGCTCACCTACATCGGCTGGGGCAAGACCACCCAGCTCGGCTACGGCCTCGGCCTCGCGATGGGGGCCAAGCTCGCCCGGCCGGAGGCGCTCTGCATCAACGTGTGGGGCGACGCGGCCATCGGCTTCACCGGCATGGACTTCGAGACCGCGGTGCGCGAGCGCATCCCGATCCTGTCGATCCTGCTCAACAACTTCTCGATGGCGATCGAGCTGCCGATCATGAAGACCGCCACCGAGAAGTACCGCTCCACCGACATCAGCGGACACTACGCGGACATGGCGAAGGCCTTCGGCGGCTACGGCGAGCGCATCAGCGAGCCCGGCGAGATCATCCCCGCGATCAAGCGCGGCATCGCCAAGACCCGCGAGGGCGTGCCGGTGCTGCTCGAGTTCATCACCGAGAAAGAGATCAACTTCTCGATCTTCAAGTAAGCGCGCCTCCTCCCTGCACCCTCTCCCCTTCGGGGAGAGGGCAGGGTGAGGGGGTCGAAGCGAGGGGACTCGGAGCCGTCATGACCTATCGTCTGGCCCCGATGTCTCCCGACGTCCTCGTCGTCACCCTCGTGCTCCTCCCGCTGCCGCTGGTCTTCCTCGTCCTGGGCGCGCTCTGGACGCCCCTGCTCTTCGCGCCCGCCGTCTTCATCCTGGTGATCTATGCCTGGATCTGGCTCCTCGCGCGCCCGACCGCGTTCGTGGTGCACCCGCGCGCCATCGAGATCACCTGGCCGCTCAAGCACGGCGAGATCCCACGCGACGACATCCGGGCGGTGCGGATCATCGATCGCCCGACGCTGCGCCGAGAGACCGGCTGGGGTATGCGGATCGGCGCGGGTGGGCTCTTCGGCGCGTTCGGCTACCTGTGGACCAGCCGGCGAGGGCTGGTGCGCATGTTCGTCACGCGCACCGACCGCTTCGTATGGATCGAGCGCACGCGCGAGCGACCCTGGCTGATCACCCCCGAGCAGCCCGACGCCTTCGTCCGGGCGCTCTCCTCCCGTGGCTGACCTGACCTATCGCTCGCCCAAGACCGAGGTGCGGCCGAGCCCGATCCACGGCCAGGGCCTCTTCGCGCGGACCGACATCGGGGCGGGCGAGATCGTCGCGGTGAAGGGCGGCCACGTGCTCACCGGGGCGCAGTGGGCGTCGCTCGAGCCCGCGCTCGGCGCGGCCGAGATCCAGATCGCGGAGGATCTCTTCATCGCTCCGGTGCGCCCGGACGACCGGCCCGGCAGCATGCTCTACACCAACCACTCCTGCGATCCCAACCTCGCCATCCGCGGCCAGATCGTCCTGGTCGCGATGCGGGCGATCGCCGCCGGCGAGGAGCTCACGATCGACTGGGCCACCACCGACGACGGCGATCACGAGATGGCCTGTCGCTGCGGCAGCCCGCGCTGCCGCGGCACCGTGACCGGCAAGGACTGGATGAAGCCGGAGCTGCAGGCGCGCTACCGCGGGTGGTTCTGCTGGTTCCTCGAGCGGAAGATCGCGGCGACCGGTTCACCATGAGCCCGAGCCTGGTCCTGCTGCCCGCGATGCTCTGCGACGACGACCTCTATACCCCGCAGATCGAGAGCTTGGGGGATCTCGTCGAGGCGCGGCCCCTCGTCGTGGCCGCGGCCGACATGACGGAGGCGGTGGACCGCGTCCTCCAGCAAGCTCCGCGCGACCCCGAGGGCGCCGATCGCCTTCGCCGGCGGGTCCAGGCGGGTGAGTTCTCGGCCGTCGTCGAGGAGCTCGGCGATCGATCCGTCTTTGCGGCCGGACCGAACGCGGCCACCGCGAGAGAGACGTTCCGGACCATGGCCCGACGCCTCGGAGCGGAGACATTCCTGCGGGCCTGGCTGGAGCGTATCGAGGCCGGCGTATGAGCGGTGCCACCGGTTCGACGGCACCCTACGGCGCGCTGCTTACCACCACGCTACGCGTGCTCACCTGGAACGCGTGGGGCCGGTTCGGGCCATGGGAGGCGCGCGAGACCGCGCTGATCCGGACCCTCGAGGCGCTCCAGCCTGACGTGATCGCGCTCCAGGAGTGCTGGCTCGACCGGGGCGGCGGGACCCAGGCGGCACGACTCGCCAAAGCGCTTGGTTACCACGCCGCGTACGGCGGCGGCACCTTCCTCGCTGAGGACTGGGCAACCGGATCCGGGCTCCTCTCACGATGGCCGATCGAACTCCACGAGTATCGGGAGTTTCCGGCGCCCGCGCCCAACGTCTGGGGTGGATCCGCCCTCTTCGGGCGCATCACCGGCCCGCGGGGGAACCTGTCCGTCTTCTCGGTCGCCCTCGACTGGCCGCCCCACGCCAGCGCGGCACGGCAAGCCTCGGTGAGGCAGCTCGTCGCCTTCGTCCTCGAGGTTGCCGGGCCCACGTTCCCGACGATCATCTGCGGGGACTTCAACGCGCCCCCCGACGCGGACGAGCTGCGCATGCTCACCGGGCGCGCGGCCACGGCGGCGCCCGGCTTCGCCCTGTTCGATGCCTGGGAGATGGCCGGCGCCGGCAGCGGTCACACCTGGGCCCGAAGCAACCCGTGGACGGTGCCGGTGCTGTTGCCGGACCGGCGGATCGACTACGTCCTGGTGGGCCGCCCACGCCGGGGCGGGGCGGGCCACGTGGTCCGCTGCTCCCTCGCGGGGACGGAGCCGGTCGGCGGCGTCGTCCCGTCCGATCACTACGCTGTTTTCGCGGACCTCCGATATTAGTGGGCGATACTAGCGGGCGATACTAGCGGACCAGCGCCGGACGTCATGATCATGCTCCTCGATCTGATCGCGCTGCTGTGCATCGGGCTCTTCGCGGGGGCCGCGCTCTACGTGACCCTGGTCGAGCACCCCGCGCGGCTTGGGTGCGGCCCCGCGCTCGCGATCGCTGAGTTCGGCCCGAGCTACCGGCGCGGCGCGGTCATGCAGGCCTCGCTCGCCGCGGTGGGCTGCCTGGCCGGCGTGGGAGCCTGGGCCGGCGGCCACGGCGTGCCCCCGCTCGCGGCCGGCCTCCTGATGGCGGCGGTCATCGCCTTCACCCTGGTGGTCATCCTGCCCACCAACAAGCGCCTGCTGGACCCCGCCCTCGATTCCGGCTCCGCGGAGGCGGCCACGCTCCTCGCGCGCTGGGGTCACCTCCACGCGGTGCGCACCCTGCTGGGCGGCGTCGCGCTCCTTCTCCTCGGCCTCCACCTGGTCGGAGCGCGCTGACCGTGGCGCCCGATGCCGGAAGCCGCGGGCTGACCCCGGAGCGCTTCGCCCGCGGCATGACGTTCGAGCAGTACATGCACTTCATGGGCACGCCGGAGAACCTCGCGCGCGAGGCCGGCTGGTGGCGCGGGACCGTTCGCATGGACTGGAGCGGGCCCCTGCGCGCCTGGTACGAGGATCTGCGGCTCCGCGACGATCAGATCGCCGCGGTCCGGTGGCTCGCCGCGCAGCCGCACGGTCCGGCCAAGGTCCTCGCGATCTCGGAGGAGTGGTCGTCGGACTGCCGCCGCGACGTCACCATCCTCGGGCGGCTCGCCGAGGCGGGCGCGCTCGAGCTCCGCGTCTTCTCCCGCGACGGCCAGCGAGTGGGACGCGCCCCGCGGGCCGACCCGGCGGAGTCGCCCAACGCGGACCTCGTGAACGCGTTTCTGCGCGAGCGGGACGGGCAGACGTATCAGTCGATTCCGATCGTGGCCTTCTACACGCGGGACTTCGAATACCTCTACCACTACACGGAGCGGCCGGCGATCTATCACCCGTTGGCAATATCCACCGCGATGCAGATGCGCCATCGGGGCGAGAGCCGCGAGGTGGCGTGGGAGCGCTTCCTGCGCGACTGGGGCGCGATGCAGCAGTCGCCCATCTTCAAGGTCTGGGCCTTCGCCGCGATCGACGAGATGCTCTCCGCGCTGTACGAGCGGCACGTGGCCCGCCTCGCCGGGGCCGGGGCATGACGCGGGCGCGCTTTCGGGATATCTTCGACGCGTGAACGGCGCCATCCTCTTCGCGATCCTCTCCGGCCTGTCCGCGGCGACCTGGACCATCTGTCTCAAGCTCGGCGCCTCCCGGATCAGCGCGGTGCTCGGCGCGATGGTCATCACCGGGGTCGCCTTCCTCGTCAACTCGATCGCGCTGCTGGCCATGCGGGCGGGCGGGCACGACCTCGTCGTCACCCGCCAGGGGCTGTGGCTGCTCGCGGCGGCCGGCATCGCCGCCTCCGGCGTCGACATCTTCGGCCTCCTCGCCTACGAGCGCGGCCTGCGGGTGACCTCGTCGTTCCTCATCGGCGGCACCTCCACCGTGGTGGTCCTGCTGGTGGGCTTCCTCGTGCTGCAGGAGCCGCTCACCTGGGGCCGGCTGGCCGCGATCGGGATGATCGTCGGCGGCACCCTGCTCTACCAGCTGCAGGGGCGCTAGGGCGAATGGCGCGGCCCTTCCTCGAGGGCACCGACGTCACCCGCAGCTTCGGAGGCCTCCACGTCCTCCACCGGGTGAGCTTCGCGGTGGCCGAGGGCGAGATCGTGGCGCTCATCGGGCCGAACGGCGCGGGCAAGACCACGCTGTTCAACCTGATCGGGGGCCTGCTGCGGCCGTCGGCCGGCTCCCTCCGGATGGACGGGCGCGAGATCACCGCGACGCCGGCCTACCGGATCGCCCGCGGCGGCCTCGGACGCACCTTCCAGACCCCGCGGCCCTTCCTCGACCTGACCGCGGCGGAGAACGTGGCGGCGGCCGCGCTGTGGAGCGAGCGACCGGGCGGCACGCCGGCGGAGCTGCTGGCCCTCGTGGAGCTCGGCGAGCAGGCGGCGGTGCCGGCGCGCCGCCTGACCGGCGGGCGCCGCAAGCTGCTCGAGCTGGCGATGGCGCTGGCGATGCGGCCGCGCGTGATCCTGCTGGACGAGCTGCTGGCCGGCCTCACCCCGACCGAGAGCGCACGCGCCACCGCCATCCTCCGGCGCATCCGCGACGAGCGCGGAGTCGGGCTGTTCTGGGTCGAGCACGTGATGAAGGCCATCATGGCCACCGCCGAGCGGCTCATCGTGCTGCACCACGGCGAGATCATCTGCGAAGGGGCGCCCGCCGCGGTGGCGCGTGACCCCCGGGTGCTGGAGGCGTATCTCGGCGAGGCGATCGCGTCCTGACCGGAATCACCCCACCTCTTCCTGGCAAGGAGGCCATGGACATGACGATGCGCAGACGGCAGTTCCTCACGACGGCGGCGGCGGGCGCGGCCACCATTCCGCTCTGGCGCGGCCGCGCGCGGGCCCAGGCCAAGCCGATCCGCGTCGGCTACGCGATCTCGGCCACCGGGCCGTACGCGGTCGGGGCGGGCATCACCCAGGCACCCAACTACACGCTCTGGCAGGACCAGGTCAACGCGCGCGGCGGGCTCGCGGTCAAGGGCGAGAGCCGCCGCCCCATCGAGTTCGTCTCGATCGACGATCGGAGCGAGATCGAGACCGCGGTGCGCTTCTACGAGAAGCTCGCCACCGACGACAAGGTCGACCTGATGCTCCCACCCTGGGGCTCGGCCATGAACTTCGCGGTGGCCCCGGTGGCCACCAAGCACGGCTATCCGATGATCGGGCCCACCGCGATCTCGGGCAAGTTCAAGGAGCTGGCGCTGCCCTACTTCTACACGATGCTCGTGCAGCCGGAGCCGCAGATGCAGGCGGTGGCGGCCAAGCTCAAGGATCTGCGGGAGCAGGGCAAGATCAAGAAGGTCGCGGTGGCCTACGTCAACGACCTCTTCGGCATCGAGCTGAACGCGGCCACCGGACCCGCCTTCAAGGCGGCCGGCCTCGAGGTGGTCGACACCAAGAGCTACCCGCTCGCGGCCAAGGACCTCTCGCCCATGCTGCGCGGCTTCAAGGCCGCGGGGGCGGACGCCTTCGTCGGCCTCACCTACCCGCCCGACAACATCCTGGTGACCGGCCAGGCCAAGGAGGTGGACTGGAACCCGGCGGTGTGGTTCACCGGGGTGGGCACCGCGTTCCCGTTCTACCGCGACCGCTTCAAGGGCGCGGAGGGCGTGATGGGCATCGCGGGCTGGAATCCCAAGGTGAAGTTCGCGGGGGCGAAGGAGTACTTCGACGCCCACGTGAAGAAGCTCCAGAAGGAGCCGGACCGCTGGGCCAGCGCGTTCGCCTACGCGTCGCTGCAGATCCTCGAGCGCTGCGTGGGCGAGGTCGGCCTCGACCACGCCAAGATCAAGTCCATGCTCGACGCCACCGAGTTCCAGACGGTAGCCGGGCCCATCAAGTTCACCAAGGGCGAGAACGTGGCCACCCCCGGCATGATCGGGCAGTGGCAGAAGAACGAGTTCGAGCTGGTGTGGCCGAAGAGCTGGGCCACCGGCACCGCGGTGGTGCCGAAGCCGGCCTGGGCGTGAAGACCCTCCTGCTGGACGTGGTGGTCGGCGGGCTCACCACCGGGGGCATCTATGCCCTGGTGGCCCTCGGCCTCAACCTCCAGTACGGGTTGATGCGGGTGCTGAACGTGGCGCACGGCGAGTTCCTGATGCTGGGCGCCTACCTGACCTACGCGCTCCACACCGGCTGGGGCGTCAATCCGCTGCTGACCCTGCTGATCACGGGCCCGACGGCCTTCGCCGTCGGGCTCGCGCTCCACCGCCTGCTCTACGCGCGTCTCCTCGAGGGCGACGCTCCCGAGTCGCTCGAGTCGCGCTCGCTCCTGCTGTCCTTCGGGCTCATGTTCGTGCTGCAGAACGCGGCGCTCCTGCTGTGGAGCGCCGATCTCCGGGGCTACAGCTACCTCGCGATCCCGCTCCACTGGCTCGGCACCGTGTTCCCGGCCAACCGCGTGCTGGCGGCGGCGGTCGCGCTGGGGCTCGGCCTCGCCTTCTACGTCTACCTGCGCGTGAGCCTCACCGGGAAGGCGGTGCGGGCCCTCATGCAGGAGCCGGAGGGCGCGCGGCTGGTCGGCATCCAGACCGCGCGCATCCACGCGCTCTGCTTCGGGGCCGGCATCGCGATGTCCGCGGTCACCGGCTCGCTCGTCAGCATGCTGTTCGAGCTCACTCCGTTCATGGGCCTGCCCTACACCGTCACCGCGCTGGTGGTGGTCATCCTGGGCGGGCTCGGCAACATGCTGGGCTGCCTGGCCGCCGGCCTCCTCCTCGGGCTGGTCGAGACCGCCGGGGTCTACCTCGCGTCGTCGGACATACGGCTCATCTCGTCCTACGCGGTGCTGTCGCTGATCCTGCTGCTCCGGCCCTCGGGACTCTTTGGTCGCTAGGCTCGCCTGGGCCACGCTCGGCGCGGCTCTCGTGCTCGCGCCGCAGGTGCTGGCCCCGTACTATCGCTCGCTCGCGCTCGCGATCCTGGCCGACGTGGCGCTCGCGGTGGCGTGGGCGATCTTCTCCGGCCCCACCCGCTATCTCTCGCTCGCCACCGGCGCCTTCTTCGGCGCGGGCGCGTACACCACCGCGGTGATGCTGGGGCGGCTCGCGTGGCCGCTGCCGGTGCTGGCCGCCGCAGTGGTGGCGGCGGTGATGGCCCTCGTGGTCGGCACCCTCGCCCTCCGCCTGCGCGGCCCCTACTTCGCGGTCTTCACCTTCGGGCTGGCCGAGCTGGCCAAGCACTCCCTGATCTGGTTCGAGACCTCCATCACCGGCACGGTGGGCCGGCTCCTCCTGAGCCCGCCGGGCTCGGTCGCGCTCTACTACACGGTGCTGGCGGTGGCCGCCCTCGCGGTGGCCACCGCGATGGCGCTGCCGCGCACACGCTGGGGCGTGGCCCTGGTCGCCATCGGGGCCGACGAGGAGCGCGCGGAGACCCTCGGCGTCGCCACCACCCGCGTCAAGATCGGCGTCTTCGCGCTCAGCGCCGCGTTCATGGGCGCGATCGGGGGGGCGATGGCCCCGCGCTGGACCTACATCGATCCCCAGGTCTTCAACCCGCTGGTGTCCTTCCAGACCGTGATCATGGCCCTGCTCGGAGGCCCGGTCACAGTCGCCGGGCCGGTCCTGGGCGCGACCTTCCTCGGCCTCCTCTCCGAGATCCTGCTCGTGAAGTTCCGCTATCTCTACATGCTGAGCCTGGGCCTGGTGCTGATCGCGGTGGTGCTGGCGCTGCCGAGAGGCCTGGCGGGCCTCATGCGCGCCCCGCGCCCAGGTTGCGGCTCGCCGAGCCCGACGCTATAGTCGCGGTCGGAAGCGCTTCCATGCCACGTCGACCCGCGGTCATCCGGTGCATCGCCCTCGCCTTCACCTATTTCCGCTCGCGGGGCCGCCGCGCCTGACCCGATGGCCCTGCGCGTCGTTCGCCTCGGGTCCCCGCGCCATCCGCACGAGGGCCTGCGCCTCGGCACCGCGCGGCGGCCCCCGCGCGGCGTGCGCAAGGAAGACTACGCGCGGCGAGACTACTTCGACGCGTGGCTGCCCGAGCTGGCCCCGAGCGCGCCGCTCGTGTCGTACGCTCTATCGCAGCCATTCACACCCGCGCGCTGGGCCACGTACTCGCGCCGGTACCGGGGCGAGATGCGCGCGCCGGCCGCGCGCCGGCTCATCGCGGTGCTGGCCGCGCTCTCGCGGCAGACCAACTTCTCGGTGGGCTGCTACTGCGAGGACGAGAGCCACTGCCACCGCTCTCTGCTGAAGGCGCTGCTCATCGAGCAAGGCGCGCAGGTCGCCTGAACCGTCGTCTGACCGTCGGTCGTCCGACAACCGAAGGGAGGGGCCCATGAAATACGGCGTGATACTTCCGATCTGGCAGCTCACGGTGGCGGAGGCGGAGTCGCTGGCGACGAGGGCGGAGGCGCTCGGCCTCGACGGGGTCTTCGTGCCCGACCACATCCTGGCCAAGCCGGCGACCACGCAGCACTACGGCGGCCACTGGCCCGATCCGTTCTCGCTGCTGGCCTTCCTGGCCGGTCGCACGCGGCGCATCCAGCTCGGCGCGAGCGTCATCGTGCTGCCGTACCGCAACCCGCTGGTGGCGGCCAAGGCCGCGGCCACCGTGGACCAGGCCTCGGGCGGGCGCTTCATCTTCGGCGTGGGGGTGGGCTGGGACGAGGCGGAGTTCGTGGACCTGCGCCTGCCGTTCGCGGAGCGCGGGCGGCTGAGCGACGACTACATCCGCGCGATCAAGGCCGCCTTCAGCGCGGACATCCCGCAGTACAACGGCAAGTACACGAGCTTCTCGGGCGCGACCTTCTCTCCGCGCCCCGCGCAGCGGCCGCATCCGCCGATCTGGGTCGGCGGCTCGCCCGGCACGGTCTCGGGCCCCGCGGTGCGACGCTGCGCGGAGCTGGGCGACGCGTGGCACCCTCTCGGCCTCGGGCTCGACGAGATCGAGAAGGGCTACGCGACCCTGCGCGATCTGGCCACCCGCAAGGGACGGCGCGACCCGCTCGGGCTCTCCCCGCGCAACCTGCTCGACCTGACCGACGGCGCCAAGGGCGCGGGCCGCGCCGCGTTCCAGGGCTCGGTGGCGGAGGTGGCGGCCGACATCAAGCGGGTGCGGGGCATGGGCGCGGAGTGGATGACCTTCGATCTGCCGCGGGCCGGGATCCCCGCGATGACGCACGCGATGGAGCGGCTGGCCGGCGAGGTCAAGCCCGCGGCGGGGTGATCGCGCGAGGGGACGACGTCACGATCCGCTCCGCCCGCGCGGCGGATCGCGCGGCCATCGAGGCGGTGACCCTCGCCGCCTACGAGCAGTACGCGGCGGTGCTCGCGCCGCCGCTCTGGGCGGGGTACCGGGAGAACATCGTGTCCACGCTGGCCGCGGCCGC
>Ga0075433_10000966_pt1 | contig 20371 bp, 14 predicted proteins | sample RhiMethybrSRZTD2_FD_75299 | JGI IMG/M metagenome (GOLD analysis project Ga0075433, IMG submission 75299) | Populus rhizosphere microbial communities from Tennessee, USA - Rhizosphere MetaG P. TD hybrid SRZTD2 | ecosystem: Host-associated > Plants > Roots > Rhizosphere > Soil | place: USA... | reverse complement strand
CCGCGGTCTCGATGGTGGTGCGCAACTTGGGGCGCTGGAGCGCGCTGCTCGCGGCCCACGCTCCGACCAGCGCGAAGATCATGGTGACGACTTCCTGGCCCGGGCTCTCGATCCAGCTCTGCACGAACACCCGCCAGCCGATCTCTGGGCTGAAGCCGACCTCGGGGTGTTTCTGGTACACCCACCAGGCGTAGAGGAGGGTCTCGCCCATCACCACGCTCAGCACCGTGAGACAGGCCGCAATCACGCGTCCGCCACGATCCACGCGGCCCGCGCCGCTGCGGTACGCCCACGCCACCAGCGCGCCGATCCCGATGGCCGCCGCGGCGAAGATGCGCTGCGTCAGTGCCCCGATCGCGGCCCAGCAGAACGCGCCGACCATCGCGGCCAGAAACGCGCGCGATGCGCCGGCCACGTGCCGCGCCTCCAGCATGTCGTACGTGCGGTCCGCCATCTCGCCTTCGCTGCGGATGCGCTGCTGGCAGGTGGTGCAGATCATCGCGGGCAGGCCGTCGACCAGCACGTACTGCCGCACCACCCCGGTGCCGCAAGACTCGCAGCGCCCGTCGAACACCGGGGTGGCACGCGCCACCGCTGCGACCAGGGTGTCGACCCACGAGGCCAGGTGCTCGGGCTTGGGCGGTGACCAGGGGAAGGTCCTGCGCCACACCAGCGAGCGGTCCGAGAGGATCAGCTCGGGCGGGCGGCCGACGACATAGACCTTCTTGACCTCGCTCTCGAGCGCCATGCGCTTGCGCGCCGCTCCTTTGCCGGGCAGGGCGTCGAGCGTGTCGTCGGCGATCAGCGCCTGGCGCAACCGCTCGACGTCGCCGACCTTGGGGAAGCGGATACAGGTGAAGAGCCCCGGGGTTTCGCGCGGCCCCCATGCGACCCGGACCAGCAGTCCCTTGCGCTCTCCGGTGACGCGCTCGTTGGGGTAGAGCCAGCCCTTCTGGGGATCGTGCGCCAGGCCCCATTCGCGGGCCCATTCCTGCCACCTGCTCTTCGGAAGGAACGACATGCTGGGGCTCCTGGGAGATCGGCGTGGATTCCGCGCACGGGCGGCGGGCGGCCGTCGGCGCGTCGACCCCGGCGCGCAGAGCCAGGCGAGTAGCCAGCCGGAGTCCGGCATGGTGATCGGCGCATCGCGCTCGCCGCTTCACGCCGATTCTCGATCGGCGACGGGCGCGCGGAGCGGCGTCTTGTGACGGCCGGCGCTCGTCCCATAGAGTCCGCCGACCATGGACTTCGAGGCGGCCGTCAAGCTCCACATCTACGACGCGCTGGCGCGAACCGCGCACGCCCCGAACACGACGGAAGTGGCGCGCGCGCTGAACGCTCCGCTGACGCAGGTCGAAGCTTCCTTCCGCTCGCTCCACCAGAAGCGCCTGCTCGTTCCCGAGCCGGGCGATCCATCTCGCATTCGCATGGCGCCGCCGTTTTCCGGCGTGCCCACGAGCTTCCGTGTCGTGGCGGACAGCCGTTCCTATTTCGCCAACTGCGCGTGGGACGCTCTCGGGATCGCCGCGGCACTCCACCGCGACGCGGTGGTCGAAGCTGCGGACGGCCACAGCGGCGAGCCGATCCGGCTCGAAGTGAAGGACGCCCGGCCGGTGCCCGAGCCGTGCGTGATCCATTTCGCCGTGCCGGCCGCGCGCTGGTGGGAGGACATCCTCCACACCTGAGCGACCATGCTGCTCTTCCGGTCGGAAGAGAACGTGGGACGGTGGTGCGAGGCCTACGGCATCCCGATGCGGCCCCGGATCCGTCTCGATCAGCTCTGGGAGCTGGCCACGACGTGGTACGCGACCCGCCTGACGGTCGAGTCGCGCCGCCCCGGGCCGGATGAGATGGCCGGCATCTTCGCCGCGGTCGGGCTCGAGGGTCCGTTCTGGGACCCGCGCTCGGACCACTGGCACACGGCGAGCTGAGGCGCGTGGCGCTGCGCGCAGGCAGCGAGCGCCCGCTGGACTTCCCGCCCTAAGGGGAGCGCGTCAGCTCAGGGCCGGGAGCTCGACCTCGATCGCGAGGCCGTGCGGCGTGGCGGCCCGCGCGCGCACGGCGCCGCCGTGGCGCTCGATGATCTCGCGCACGATCGCGAGGCCGAGACCCGATCCGCCCGCCTCCGCGCCGTCCTGCGTGCCACGCGTCGCGGATCCACGGTAGAAGCGCTCGAAAACCAGCGGCAGCTCTGCCTCGGGGACGCCCGGCCCGTCGTCGCTCACCGTGAGCCGCCAGCGCCACGGCGGGCCGGCCGGCCGATCGAGAACCAGCGCCACGCGTCCGCCGGCGGGCACGTAGCGCAGCGCGTTCACCAGCAGGTTGTCGAGCACCTGCTCGAGCCTCAGGCCGTCGGCCTCGATCCAGGCCTCGCTGCCCACCCCGCGCCACTCCAGCGTGAGATGAGCGCCCGCGTAGCGCGGCGTGAAGCGCTCGATGGTGTTCCGGCACAGGGCAGTCCAGTCGATGCGCTCGCGGTCGAGCGGTGTGGCGCCGGCCTCGAGTCGCGCCAGCTCGAGCAGGTCGCGGATCAGGCGGTCGAGCCGGTGCGACTCCTCGAGCACCCCGCGCAGATAGCGCGTGCGCTCCTCCTCCGACATCTTCACCTGCGGGTTGAGCAGGGTCTCGGCCGCTGCGCGGATCGATGTGAGCGGCGTGGCAAGCTCGTGCGTGATGTCGGCGAACAGCTGGCGGCGCTGCTGTTCGTTGGCCGCGAGCTGGTCCCGGGCCGCGGCGAGCCGCTCCGCCATGCGATCGAGCTGCGCAGCCACCCGGCCGATCTCGTCGCGATGCGGATCGGTGACGCGCGCCGAGAAGTCGCCCTCTGCGATGCGCCCGGCGAGCTGCTCGAGCGCATGCAGCCGGCCGGCCAGCAGACGCACCAGCAACAGGCCGAGCGCCGCCGAGAGCAGGGTGGCGATCGGGAAGTAGAGCAGCACGGCGAGCGGCGTCCCCGGCTCGCTCGGCCGGCGCAGTACCAGCACCTCGCCGTAGTGCCGTCCCCGGTGCAGCAACGGGCGACGCGCCAGGATCAAGTTGCGCTCGCTCGAGCTCTTGGCCGCGGTATCCGCCAGCACTCGCGGCGCCAGCCGCACGTAGCCGACCGGCGCGGCGGCGAACGTGCTGTCATCCATGCGCACGATCATCACCGACGGGCGGATGGTGCGGAACGGGTGCAGCCGGGCCACCAGCGAGTCCAAATCGGCTCCGCGCGGCGGCTCCGGCGCGGCCACGAACGCGTCCGAGACCTCCGACGCCGCGATCTCGGCGCGCTCCCGCGCCTCGCGCACCTCCATCGGACGCACCACGGCGAGCACGGCCAGACCCTGCAGGATGGCGCCCACGACGGCGGCGGCGAGGAACGCGCCGGTCACCGGCCACACCAGGCTGCGGCCGCGGAAAGCCGCGGTCATGCCGGGATCACGAGACGGTAGCCCGCACCCCACACGGTCTGGAGGTAGCGGGGCGAGGCCGGGTCGCTCTCGAGCTTGCGGCGCAAGCGCGAGACCAGGCTATCGATCGAGCGCTCGTCCACCACGCGGTCGCTGCCCCACACCTGCGCCATCAGCGCGTCGCGGCTGAACACGCGCCCGGGCCGCGCAGCGAGGAAGTAGAGCAGGTCGAATTCCAGCGTGGTCAGCGTCACCGGTTGGCCGTCGCGTTCGAGCGAGCGGCGCTCCGGATCGATCACGAGTCCGCCCACCTCGATCCGCCGCTCGGCGAGCTGCCCGCTGGAGCGGCGCAGCAGCGCGCGCACCCGCGCCACCAGCTCGGCGGTGCTGAACGGCTTGGTGACGTAGTCGTCGGCGCCCACCTCGAGCCCCAGCAGCTTGTCGCTCTCGGTGGTGCGGGCGGTCAGCATCAGAATCGGCACGTCGCTCTCGCGCCGCAGTCGGCGGGTGACCTCGAGGCCGTCGATTCCCGCGAGCCCCAAGTCGAGCACGACCAGGGAAGGCTTCGCGCGCCGGAACTCTGCCAGCGCCCGGTCCCCGTCGGGGGCCAGCACGCAGGTGAAGCCTGCCGCCTGCAGGTTGCGGGCGATCAGGTCCGCGATCCGGCCATCGTCTTCGACCACAAGGATCTGCGCGCTCACATCGCGTCTCCGCTGCCGCCGCCGCCCAGTGCCTTGCGGGGCGCAGGGCCGCTCCTCCGCCGACCGCGCCCCTTCCCGGCATGCCGCGGGGCGTGGCGCCCAAGCCTTTCACAGGTCTCGAGATATGCCAACCGGGCGCCACAATTCTGACAAACGTCCTGAGGTCTAATTCCCGCGTGGGCAGAAGCGCAAGGGCCCCGGAGGCCGCGGAAGATTCAGGAGGAGCGATGCGAGACTCGAGCAGGATCGGCATGAGGTCGGAGGGCGCTGGCGCCGGGCGCCGGGGAGGGCGGCCATGAGGACGCGGGACGGCGACGACGGCGCGCCGGTGATCGCGGTGCAGGATGTCGAGCGCGAGTACCCGATGGGTGGAGGGACCGTGCATGCGCTGGCCGGCGTGAGCTTCACGGTCGAGCATGGCGAGTACGTCGCGATCATGGGGCCGTCGGGCTCCGGCAAGAGCACGCTCATGAACATCCTGGGCTGCCTCGACACCCCCACGCGCGGCGAGTACTGGCTGGACGGCCAGCGGGTCTCGGGTCTTTCGGAGCACGAGCTGGCGCACGTGCGCAACCGGGAGATCGGGTTCGTATTCCAGACTTTTCATCTGCTGCCGCGCGCGACCACGCTGCGCAACGTGGAGCTGCCGCTGCTCTACGCCGGAGTGCCGGCGGCCGAGCGCCGCCGCCGCGCCGAGGCGGCGCTCGAGCGCGTGGGGCTCAAGGAGCGCCTGCACCACCGTCCCAACGAGCTGTCGGGAGGTCAGTGCCAGCGCGTGGCGGTGGCGCGCGCCCTGGTGACGGGCCCGGCGCTGCTGCTGGCCGACGAGCCCACCGGCAACCTCGACAGCCGCACCGGTGAGGAGGTCCTGGCGCTGTTCGAGGAGCTGCACAACGAAGGCCACACGATCGTCGTGGTCACGCACGACCCCGGCATCGGGGCGCGGGCCGAGCGGCGCGTCGTGCTGCGGGACGGCCGGATCGCCGAGGACGAGCGCACGGGCGCCGTCGCGCCCGCAGCGAGCGGGAGGACATCATGAAGCGCATGCTCATTCTGCCGGCGGTCGCGATGTGGTTCGCGGGCACCGTCCACGCCCAGCCGCGGCCCCTGGCGCTCGCCGAGGCCGTCGAGATGGCCCGGCGTAACGCGGTGGTCGTAGTGCGCGCCGAGGGCGCTGCGCAGAACGCCGGCCAGGGCGTGCGCACTGCGCTCGGTGCGTTCCTGCCGAGCTTCTCGCTCTCGTCCGGCTCCACCTATCAGCTGGGTGCGACCGGCAACACGCGCATCGAAAACGGCCAGATCGTGACGGTCGCGCGCGACCCGTGGTCCTCGAGCCTGGGCGTGAGCGCGAACCTGCTGCTGTTCGACGGCGGGGCGCGTCTCTTCAACCTGCGCGAAGCGCGCTTCAGCCGGGTGTCCTCCGACGTGGACGAGGATCTCGCGCACTGGCAGGCCGCGCTCGCCGCGAAGCAGGCATTCTTCGACGTGCTGGCCGCCCGCGAGACCCAGGTGGCGGCCGCTGCGCAGCTCGAGCAGGCCGATCGCCAGCGCTGGGTGGCGATCGAGCGCACCCGGGCCAAGGCGGCGACCCGCTCCGACTCGCTGCGCGCCGAGATCCAGGTGCGTGCAGCGCGGCTCGCGGTGCTCGAGGCCGCGACCGCCAGGGCCTCGGCGGATGCGGCGCTCGCGCGCGCCGTCGGCTCGCTCGAGTCGGTCACCGCGGCCGCCATCGACACCACCGAACCGGCCCTCGCGGCGGACGACGCGGCGCTGATCGCGATGACCGAGGACGCGCCTTCGGTGCGGGGCGCGCGCGCCAAGCTCGATGCTTCGCGCTCGGCGCAGAAGGGATCGTGGACCGGCTACCTGCCGTCGGTGAGCGCGATCTGGGCGCACACCGGCAGCGGCGCTGTGGGACCCGGCTACTGGGGCCCGAACCATCTCGACTACGCGGGCACGATGCGGTTGTCGCTGAGCTTCCCGCTCTTCAACCAGTTCCAGCGCGAGTCCCAGGTGGTGCAGGCCGGCGCCGCGGTGCGCGTGGCCGAGGCGGAGCTGCGCGACGCGCAGCTCGCCGCCCGCCAGGCGCTCACCGACGGGCTCGGCCAGTACCGCGCCGCCGCCCATCGCGTGGCGTCGCAGCTCGCAACGGTGGACGCCGCGATCGAGGACCTGCGGGTGATGAGCCAGCGCTACAGCGTGGGCGGCTCCACGCTGCTCGACGTGCTGGCATCGCAGACCCAGCTCGACCAGGCGCGGCGGGATCTGATTCGCGCGCGCTACGACCAGCGCATCGCCAAGGCGCAGCTCGAAGCGTTGGTCGGACGGGACCTGTAATGCTCCGCCGCGAGGCGGGCGAGGAAAGGAGAGGGTCGTGAGCCATCGAACCAAGGTAAGGAGTGCGCTGGCGCTGATCGCGATCGGGATCGCCGCCGGCGGCGCGGCGTGGCTGACGCGCGGCGCGCGCCCCCAGGACTACGATCTCAAGGTGAGCACCGGGACGGTGGAGCGCCGCGACATCACGCTCACGGTCGAGGCCACCGGCTCGGTCGAGCCGGTGGACCTGGTGGAGGTGAAGTCCAAGGCCTCGGGAACCATCGTCACCATGCCGGTGTCGGTCGGCTCCCGCGTCGCGGAGGGCGATCTGCTGGTGCAGATCGACGCGCGCGACGTGCGGAACCAATACGACCAGACCCTGGCCGCGCGCCAGGCGGCGCAGGTCAAGGTGGAGGTCTCGGGCGCGCAGAAGTCACGCGCCGACAGCCTGTACGCGCAGGGCATCATCACCGCGGGCGAGCACGAGACGGCGCTGCTCGACTACGCCGGCGCCCAGGCCGCGCTGATCACGGCGCGCACCAACCTCGACCTCGCGAAGCAGCGGCTCGATGACGCCACGGTGCGCGCGCCGGTCGCGGGGACGGTGCTGTCGCAGTCGGTGACATCGGGCCAGGTGATCTCGTCCGCGACCTCTTCCGTGAGCGGCGGCACCACGCTGCTCACCATGGCGGACCTGAGCCGGATCCGGATGCGGGCGCTGGTGGCAGAGGCGGACGTCGGCAACGTGAGCGCGGGGCAGCGCGCAACGGTGACCGTGGACGCGTTCCCGAACCGCACGTTCGACGGCGTGGTCGAGAAGGTCGAGCCCCAGGCGGTGGTCGAACAGTCGGTCACGAACTTCCCGGTGCTGATCTCGCTGTCGAACGAAGATGGGCTGCTGCTGCCGGGCATGAACGGCGAAGTCTCGCTGATCGTGGACCGCAAGAACGGCGTGCTCGCCGTGCCGGTGGACGCCGTGCGCAACCAGCGCGAGGCGCTCGTGCTCGCCCCCACGCTCGGGCTCGACCCCGATTCGGTGCGGGTCACGCTCGACAACCAGAAGGCCGCCGCGCGCGCGCAGAGCTCCGACTCCGGCGACACGCTCGCGAGCGCAGACACGAGCGCGGCGACCGGCAAGCACGATAAGCACGACAAGAGCGCCTCCGACAAGCCCGGCAAGAAGGACGGCCGGAAAAAGGATGGTGGCTCCAAAAAGAGCAGCGGCGGATCGAGCCGCTCCCAGGTCGTGTTCGTGAAGAACGCGATCGGGATCGAGCCGCGGCGAGTGAAGCTGGGCTTGACCGACTACGACTGGACGCAGGTGATCTCGGGCGTGGAAGAGGGCGAGCAGGTCGTGCTGATGGGCGTCGCGGCGGCACAGGTCACGCGGGCGCAGGATCAGGCCAAGGCCCGCGAGAAAGCCGCGAGCCGCAGCGCGCTGGGCGCGGCGAGCGGAAGCAGCAAGGGGGGAGGGAGCTGACATGCTGGTGCTCGAGACGTTCGCCGTCGCGCTCGAGGCATTGCGCGCGAACAAGCTGCGCTCGTTCCTCACCATGCTCGGCATCGTGATCGGAGTCTCGGCCGTGATCGCGATGATCGCGCTGGGACGCGGCGCGCAGCAGTCGGTCAAGGACCGGATCGCCAAGCTCGGCACCACGGTGCTGCGGGTCGTGCCCGGCCAGCAGCGTCTGCGCGGCTCGATCGCCTCTGCGACCGAGCGCGCCCGGCTGCGGCTCGACGACGCCCAGGCGCTCGAGGACCGCGGCACGGTGCTGGCCGCGGTGCAGCCCGAGATGGTACGCAGCATGCAGGTGGTGTACGGCAGCCACAACACGAACACCGATATCGTCGGCACCACCGCGAACTACCTGGAGGTGCGGCGCTACGCCATGGCGTACGGCCGGATGTTCGCCTCCGGCGAGGACGCCGCCGCCCGGATGGTGGCGGTGGTCGGACCCCAGGTGGTGAGCGACCTCGGCATCACGACGCCCGAGCTGCTGGTGGGCCAGGACATCCGCATCAACGGCGCGAAGTTCCTGGTGGTGGGCGTGCTCGCGCCGAAAGGCATGACCGGCAGCTCCAGCAACCCCGACGATCAGGTGCTGATCCCGATCCAGACGGCGCAGGCGCGGCTGCTGGGCCGCGACCGCCTGCGGTCGATCTACGTGCTCGCGCCCAGCGAGGATCAGATCCCGGCCACCATGGCCGAGGTCTCACGCATCCTCAGGCGCCAGCATCGCGTGCGGCCCGATCAGCCCGACTTCTTCTCGATCCGCAACCAGGCCGACTTCCTGGTCACGCTGGGCGAGACCACGCAGGTCTTCACCTGGCTGCTCGCCGGAATCGCGGCGGTGAGCCTGTTGGTGGGGGGAATCGGGATCATGAACATCATGCTGGTCTCCGTGACGGAGCGGACCCGCGAAATCGGGATCCGCAAGGCGCTCGGCGCCACGCCGCTCGTGATCATGGTGCAGTTCCTGATCGAGGCGGTGGTGCTGTGCCTGCTGGGCGGCACCGTGGGGGTGGCGCTCGGCGCGGTCGCGTCGGGCGCGCTCCACCGCACCATGCAGTGGAACACCTCGGTGGGCGCGGATTCGGTGGCGATGGCGTTCGGATTCGCGGCCGCCGTCGGCATCGTCTTCGGCGTGTGGCCCGCGCGCCGCGCGGCATCGCTCGATCCGATCGAGGCGTTGCGCTACGAGTGATCCGGTGGCGCCCGGCCTCCCGCGCGGGGCCGGGCGCCGCTCGTTTGGTTATCGCAGCAGGACGAGACCGATCGTCTGCTCGAGAGCGCCGGCCTCGAGCCGCAGGAAGTAGCGCCCCGCCGGAGCGTCACGGCCCAGGTCGTCGCGGCCGTCCCATTCCGCCGCGTGGGCGCCCGCGTCGAGCGCTCCGCGCCCGAGCGCACGCACCACGCGTCCGGAGGCATCGAAGATCCGCAGATCCGTGTCGAGCCGCCGCGGCAGGGCGAAGGAGAAGCGGGCCCGGCCGTGGAGCGGGTTCCTGCCCGCGATCGCGAGCGCCAGGGTTCCCGGCGCGCCGGCTCCCCACGCCACCCCCACCGTGGACGGATTCCGCACTGGAGCCGCCATCGCGCTGCGCACCTCCGCGGCCGTCAACGCCCGGTTGTAGATGCGCAGGTCGTCGAGCGCCCCGTCGAAGAACTGCTGATAGGCGCCGTCCACGCCGAGCCTGAGGCTGTTGCCGCGCGGCGTGAGGCTCGCGGCAGTGGACGCCGCAAGCCGCTCGACCCCGTCGACGTAGCCACGCACCGTCGCCCCGTCAAAGGTGAAGGCCACGTGCGTCCACACCGAGGGGACCACGCTCATGCGGTAGGGACCGTGCAGGCCGCCGCCGGGATCGCCGAAGAAGAAGTCCACCGTCTTGTTCCCGCTGTTCGAGTACTCGACCCCGTATTGATAGAACGGGCTCGGCATGGAGGATGCGCTCCACGGCTTGCCCACGATGACGTAGTCCGTTCCGCTCGATGTCGACTCGATGCGGGCCCAGAACGCGATCGTGATCCCGGGGCCGGCGATGTCGAGCGCTGCGCTGTTCGGCGCCTCGACGTAGTCGCCCGCCCCGTCGAACGCCACGGCGTTGCCGTGCTTTCCGGCCACGAACGCAGCGCCGTGGAGCGTGGCGTGGTTTCCGTTGCCGGACGAATCCGCGGTCGCAGCGCCCCCGCTCTCGTCGAACGCGTAGGCCGCGGCGAGGTGGTCGAACGGCGGAGGCGGGACCGGGTTGTCCACCGTCACCGTCGCCGAGTCCGCGGCGTGGTTGCCGGCGAGATCGCGCGCGGTCGCGCGCACCACGTGCGGACCGTTCGCGTAGTCGCGGGTGTTCCAGCTCATAGCGTAGGGCGGCGTCACATCCTCCGGGCCGAGGCCGGCTCCATCGATTGCGAAACGAACCCCCACCACGCCCACGTTGTCCGATGCATTGGCGCTGACCGACACCGTCCCGGAGACCGTGGCGCCTGGCGCGGGCGCGATCAGGTCCACCAGCGGAGGCTGGCTCTCCGGGGGATTCGTCTCGAGCACCAGCACCCAGCCGCCGTCGCCGTCGTGGTTGTTCCCCGGCGGCGTGAAGCTGCGGGAGCCGGCGTTGGGCAGCGGCGAGCCGGCGATGGTGACGGAGGAGCCGTCGCTCGGGTCGAACCAGCGCGCGACCGCGGCTGCGCTCAGCTTCGTCATGTCCACCGCGAAGGTGCGGAGGATCGGCGTGTATGCGATCACCAGGTGTCCGTCCGGCGTGCGCGCCGCGGTCAGGTAGTTGTCGTCGGCGACGTAGCCGCTGCTCGAGTAGGTGCCGTAGCCGGAGGTGACGACGGCGTGGCTGGTGTCGGGCACGAGCTGGTACCAGGGGCGGGGCTCGAAGAACGTCTTCAGGATCCCGATCTGCGCGGCTCCCGGCGTGTCGAGGTTCCCCTGCCAGCCGGAGGCGAACGGCCAGACGTAGCCGTTGCCGTAGAGCTGCCCGGTGGCGCCGCTCGTCATCGTCCAGTATTCCTGCTTGCGCAGGATCGGCGCGGTGGTGACCGGACCCTGCAGGCTCTCGAACTCGTAGTTCGCTTCGACCATGAAGGTGGGGAGGAAGTTCGCGCGGTTGTAGTCGTCCCGCAGCCGCGCATAGGTCGGAAAGTAGGTGTAGGTGGCGTTGAGTCCGATGATTCCCGTCCAGCTCGGGTCATCGAGCGAGCTGCTCACCAGGTAGTCCAGCTCCGTGGTGTGCAGATGGCGCGTGTCGTTGTCGCGAATCCCGAGCGCGACCTCGCGCACCACCGCATCGTTGGCGGGATCGCGCCAGCCCTGGAAGTCGTTCCCGCTCATCCACACGATGTTGTCGAAGTTCCGGTAGCGGTTGCCGAGATAGCGGCCGTAGTTGCGGCAGCGGGTGAGACCGTTGTCGAGCATCACGCTGAGCCAGCTTCCGGTCTCCGCGGGATCGAGCAGGAGCTGCAGGTCGTAGCGCGCCGCGAGCGCGACCAGGCGATCGACGTGCGCGAAGAACGCCTCGTTGGGGGTCCCGAGATCGTACGAGCCGGTGGAGGGGATCATCGCGGTGAAGGGCAGGATGCCGTCGATCGTGCTGCCGTCGGCGCGCCCGCCGGTATAGGTCGCGCACAGCAGGTTCACCCACAGCGTGTTGAACCCGTGCGCGCTGCGATTCGCGAAGTACATCTCGGCCTCGGCTTCCGAGACGTTGACGGTCAGCGCCTGGGGCGCATCTCCGACCATGAGGTAGGGCGCCCCGGTCTGATCCACGAGATAGCGCCGGTTCGCGCTCGCCTGCAGCGGATAGCTCGTGGCCGAAGCGCCGGCGGCGCCCAGGACCACGGTCGCTGCGACGATGGCGGCGATGCACGCGGGGCGAAAGGAGACGGGGCGCGACGGCCGCACGGGAGGTCCTCCAAGGGTGACGGCGCGACGCTATCACAGCCGGGGATGAAGCGGGTCCCGCGCGCTGCCGCGGCGCGTCCGGCGATTGCCGGAGGGCTCAGATCGTCGCCGCCGCCCCGGCTGCTGCCCTCGCGTCCCCGCTCGTCGGCAGGTTTGAGCTCCACCACGCGCCCGCTTCTGCATCCGTCCATGGAGCGCCATCGATGCAGGCAACGAGCCGGGCGCTCAGCTCGTCCGCGTCGCGCGGCCGCTCGACCGGCTCCTTCGCGAGACACTGCAGCACCAGCGCATCGAGTCGCGGAGGGATCGGCTGCTGCGCGCGGGCCGAAGGCGGCGGCGGCGCGGACTGCGCGTGGAGTCGCAGCATCTCGCCCTGGGTCTCGGCCTCGAATGGCATGGCTGCGGTCAGCAGCCAGTACGCGACGCAGCCCAGCGCGTAGAGGTCGGTGGCGGGGGAGACGGGCAGACCGAAGATCTGCTCGGGCGCCATGTAGCCCGGGGTGCCCATGGTGAAACCCGGCGCGGTGAGGGTCATGTCCTTCGCCTGCTCCGCCGGCTTCGACAGCCCGAAGTCCAGCACCTTGATGTAGTCCACGTCGCGCCCGTAGCGGCACACGAACAGGTTCATCGGCTTGATGTCGCGGTGGATCAGGCCGCGCTCGTGCGCCTCGCCCAGGGCGTGGCACGCCTGCAGCATCCAGTGGACCACGCGTCGCGGCTCGATGGCGCCGAAGCGGTACACGAAGTGCTGGAGGTTCATGCCGTCCAGCAGCTCCATCACGTAGTAGAGCGAATCGGCCGAAGTTGCGCCGAAGTCGTAGAGCTGCACCGTGTGCGGCGAGTGCAGGTCGGATGTGATCTGGGCCTCGCGGCGGAAGCGCGCGAGCGCGGTGTCGAGCGCCTCCTGGGAGCCCTGCAGGCGCTCGGGCAGGATCAACTTGATCGCCGCTGCGCGGGAGAGGAGCAGGTGCTCGCCCTTCCACACCTCGCCGCCGCCGCCGCGGCCGATCAGCTCGCGCATCTGGTAGCCGCCCACTTCCTGGGCGATCGCGTCCTGCCGCCCGGCCCGATACGCCGTGCGGGAGGCGACGCTCGCGATCGCGAGGCCGATCAGGCCCGAGACGCTCACGCCCCAGTAGTCGCCCGCGCGCGCCTCGATCCGGCCCGTGAGGTCGAGCACGGCGATCCCGGCCGGCATCGTCAGCGTGCATGCCAGCGACACCATCCGCGCGATCGAGGGACGCACCGGCACGAGGAGCGCGAACAGGATGATCACCGACACCGCCCAGGTGTGGGACGGCAGGTGCGCGGTGCGAACGAAGGACGCCCAGGGCGCTGCGATCGAGATCAGGCCGCACAGCAGCACCTCGGCCACCAGCGCCGCGGCGAGCAGCCCGCGGTCGGGCAGCGCCGGCACGATCGAAAGGAGCAGCAGCAGCGCGCACAGCGCAGCCCCCGCGATGTCGTGCGTGACGTCGATGCGGTGCTCGAGCGCAGAAGCGGGAACCGCACCGCTCATTTCGAGACCGAGGAGCAGCGCGTAGGCCGCTGCGCCGAGGAGTGCAGCCACCCGCACGCGATTGCGCGACGCCCGCACCACCTCGTCGGGAAGCTCGTAATCGGTCGTGGCGCTGCGCCGCAGGGCGGACAGCAGTTTCTTCGGCAGGAGACGCTTCATCCAAGCACCCCGTTCGGGCCCCGCGCAGGACGGAGGCCGCCCTCGGGGTCGCGGCCCAGCCACCTGCGGTCGTGCGTTGGAGTATACTCTGCCGTCAATCGCCGACGGTGCCTACGCACCGGAATCAGAAGGCGGAACTCAAGGCCCGCGTGCCGACCCTGGACCCATCCGGACCCAATACGCCCGACCCGACGAGCTCGCTCGGAACGACGATCCTCGGGCGATTCCGCGTCGAAAAGAGCCTCGGTCACGGCGGCATGGGCGAGGTCCTGCTCGCCCACGACATGCTGCTCAACCGCCGCGTCGCGCTCAAGCGCTTGCACGCGCTCAACGCGGAAGGCACAGAGAGTGCGGGCCGGCGCAACGCGATGCTCAAGGAGGCGCGGCGCGCGAGCCAGGTGAGCGACCGGCGGATCGCTGCGATCTACGACGTCCTCGAGCTCGAGAACGACGTGCTGCTCGTGATGGAGTACGTGGACGGCACGACGCTGCGTACACGCATGTCGAAGCCCCTGCCGATCGGCGAGTTCTGGGACCTCGCGACCCAGTGCGTGGAAGCCGTGGGCGCGGCCCACTCTCACGGCGTGATCCACCGCGACATCAAGCCCGAGAACCTGATGCTGACGCGCGGCGGGGAGATCAAGATCCTCGACTTCGGCATCGCGCGCCGCGCCGAGACCCCGGAGGGAACACCCGCGACCTTCGCGACCACGGTTACGCAAAACACCGGGGCGCGCGCCCTCGACATCGCCGGCACGCCCCAGTACATGGCGCCCGAGGCTCATTACGGCGGCCGCATCGACGAGCGCACCGACATTTTCTCGCTCGGGACCGTGTTCTACGAGCTGCTCACCGCACGAAGCCCGTTCGCCGGACCGAGTTACGAGATTGTTCTCCAGCGAGTCATGAACATCACGCCGGAGCCCGCGAGCGAGCTGAACCGCGCGGTCGCGCCGGAGCTGGCGGCGGTGATCGCGCGCATGATGGCGAAGGATCCGGCCCAGCGGCAGGCCTCGTGCGACCAGGTGCTGCGCGAGCTGGTGCAGACTCGCAGCCTCGCCAGCATCCCCGATCGGGAAGCGACCGCGGCGCCTCAGGCGCGGCGTCGCGCGGTTCCGCGAACACTGGTCGCAGCGTCCGTGGCCGTTGTCGTCGTGGGGGCGGGCTGGTTCCTGTGGCAGAGTTCGATGGCCGCCGCGCTGCCCCCGAATCGCAACCTCGCACTGCTGCCTCCGGCCACGCCAGGGGCGAGCGAGGACTTTTCGGCATTCGCTCTTGGCGCGACCGAGTTGCTCGGCAGTCGTCTTCGGAAGCACCAGGATCGTGCTGGATTCCAGATCGCGTCGTTCTCCGAGGGTTTCAACGAGAAGCTTGCCTCCGCCGTCGAGGCCCGGAAAGTCCTGGGTGTGAACCTCGTGCTCCTGACTTCATATGAGCAGCGGACCGACGTCCTGCGAGCCCAGGTCGATCTCTGGGACGCGAAGCGCGGCATGAAGATCACGTCGCGCACCGTCGAAAGCCCGATCTCCCAGCCGTTCGAGTTCCTCGACCGTGTCCACGCCGATGCCGAGCGAATGCTCCGCCTTCCGGGCCGCGGCGTGAACGCCGCGACTGCATTCGGCGTGCGCGGGGCGGGGACGCTTCGATACCTCCTGCAGGGTGTCGGCCGCAATCGGAACGCAACCACTCAGGAGCAGGCGCGGCGCGCCATCGACGACCTCGAGCTCGCCTGCAATACCGAGCCCGCCGCCGCCATGCCGCGGGTATGGCTCGCAAACGCGCAGCTCAAGGGCTTCCGAATCGGCAAGGATCCTGCCCTACTGGACGAGGCCGAGGCATCGGCCCGCGCCGCAGTCGACCGTGACAGCTCTCGAGCCGAGTCCTACTGGTCGCTAGCCGAGGTGCTCGCGCTGAGGAACGACCCGTCCCAGACGATCGCTGCGTACCGTCGCGCTCACGAGATCGATCCGACGGACGACTGGTGCGCGCTGCGGCTTGCCCGCACTTACACGCAGTCCGGCCAGCCGGAGAAGGAGAAGGAAGTCTACGACGCCACGATTGCGGCACGGCCGCATTGCTGGCAACCGTACTGGTGGCTCGCCACTTGGTACTCGCGCCAGGGCCAGATCGAAGACGCGATCCGTGCCTATCGGGGCATGATTCGGAGCGCCCCGGATTTATATCGCGGCTATTCAGGACTGGGCGGCACCCTGGTTCTACAGGGCAGATACGACAGCGCGATCGACACATTGAAGACCTCGATCGGGCTACGGCCGACCTCGGGCGCGTTCGACAATCTCGGCACCGCCTACTTCAACTCCGGCCGGCTCGAGCAGGCGATCGATGCATACAACCAGTCGTTCCAGTTCGGCTTCGCGGACTACCGCCTGTGGGCGAACCTGGGGGATGCCTATTACTGGCTGCGCGGCAGCAAGGATCAGGCGTTCAAGGCGTACGCCCAGGCGGTGCGAATGGGACGCGAGGAGATCCAGAATCGGAATCAAAACGGAATGACGTACGATGTGATGATTGCCGCAAACCTCTCGACCGTCTTTCCCAAGATCGGGGAACCCGACAGCGCCCGCGCGTACCTGCAGCGCGCGCTCCGTGCCGACAGCACGAACGCCCTCGTCCAGTACTGCGCAGCACTCACCTGCTGGCAGCTGGCCGAGCGCGCACGGGCGGTGGCGTGGCTCGAGCGATCGGTTCACAATGGATACCCGGTGGCGTGGCTGAGGGACTCACCGGTGTTCGAGGAGTGGCGCGGAGAAGCGGGGTTCCGCGCGCTCGTCGCGGGGGCAGGACCACAAGCGCAGCGCTCATCAAGAGGAGGTCGCACATGAGGTCGCACACCATTTCGGTCACGGTCAGCGCGGGATCCATCTCGGTGGAGCCGGAATCGCTGGTGATGACCATGGATGACGATGTCCGGTGGACGGGCGGGAACGCAAAGCGGTTCTCGATCGAGTTCGAGGGCAGCGGCCCGTTCGCGAATTCCCGGCTCGCCTTCGGCGCCGCCACGGCGGCTCTGAGGCCACGCGTGAAGGGCAGGTTCAAGTACTCGGTCATCTCGGATGACGATCCCGGCCTGACGCTGGATCCGATCATCATCATCGATCCGCCGCCCACGACCGGAGGCGGTTAGGGGCTACGGGTCCATCGGCACGGCCGGCCGGCGACGATCAGCCGGCCGGCCGTTTCCTGTCCGGAGACGATGGGCATGTTCCATTGAGCGATCGCATCGAGCAACCCGGCTTCCGCAGAGTCCTCGGGCTCTGGGACGCGACGTGCGTCGTCATCGGCGCGATCATCGGCGTCGGGATCTTCTTCAACCCGCGCGACGTCGCGAACGTCACGGGCAGCGCGCCCGCGGCGCTCCTGGCGTGGGCGATCGGCGGCGTGGTGGCCCTGCTCGGCGCGTTCACATTCGCCGAGCTCGGCCGGCTGCGGCCGGTGGCGGGCGGCCAGTACCACGTGTTGCGCGACGCCTACGGCCGGCCGCCGGCGTTCCTCTTCGTGTTCTGCAACCTGACCGCGGTGCAGGCCGGCGCGGTCGCCATCATCGCGATCGTGTGCGCGCAGAACCTGGGCGTTGCGCTCCACGGCGGCGAGCCGTCCGAGCGCTGGGTGCTGGTCGTCGCGACGCTGCTCACGTGGGCGCTGGTCGGCGTCAACGTGATCGGCGTGCGGCCGGGCGCCCGCGTGCAGGACGCGACCGTCATCGCCAAGCTCCTCACGCTGGGCGCGCTGGTGGCGCTCGCCGCTCTGATCCCGACCGGCCCGCCGCCGGCCGCGGGCGCCGCCGCAAGCGTCCGCCCGCTCACATTCTCCATGCTGTTCGCCGGCGTCACGCTCACGCTCTTCGCATACGGCGGCTGGCAGCAGGCGCTGTGGGTGGCGGGGGAGGTGACGAGCGCGCCCCGCACGGTGCCGCGCGCGATCCTGCTGGGCGTCGTGATCGTCGTGGTCGCGTACCTGACGGCGAACTGGGCGTACCTCGACCTGCTGGGATTCGCCGGCGTCCGCGGCGCGAAGACGCTGGCGGCAGACGCGTTCTCGGTGGCGTCGCCGGGGCTGGGCCGCAGGATCGCGGCCTTCGCGGTGGCGGTCTCGGCGTTCGGCGTCCTCAACGCGCAGTTCCTCACCGGTCCGCGTCTGACGTGGGCGATGGCGCGCGACGGCCTGTTCTTCGCTCCGTTCGGGCGACTCTACGCGCGCTTCTCGACGCCGGCGGCCGCGATCCTGCTGCTCGGAGCGCTGGCCAGTGCCCTCACGCTGGGCCTGGGGCTGGCCCGCACCGACCTGCTCACCACCGGCGTGGTGGTGGTGGACGCATCGTTCTTCGCGCTCACCGGGCTCGCGCTCCCGATCCTGCGGCGGGCCACGCCGGCTCAGGAGCGCGGACCCGCATGGATCGCGTGGGCGGCGGTGGCGTTCGCCGCGCTCGAGCTGCTCGCGATCGCGGGCTCCGTGCTCGAGCGCAACGTGCGCGTGGTGGCGCTCACCGGGCTCGCGTGGATCGGCGCCGCGGCGGTCTCATGGGCCCTGTTCTTCCGGCGGGCGCGCGCCGTCGCCCACGACCCCTAGCGCTTCGCCCGAGGCTCGGCGTTCGCCGCGGCGATCCGGGCGCGCATGCTCGCCACCGGAACGAGCCGTCCGCCGATCACCACGGTGTCGATCAGCCGCGTGTTGTTGATGTTGTCGAGCGGATCGCCGTCCAGCAGGACCAGGTCCGCGATCTTGCCGGGCGCGATGGTGCCGAGCGAGTCCTGCACGCCGAGGAACTCCGCGGGCTTGAGCGTCGCGGCCTGGATTGCTTCCATCGGCGTGAGCCCGGCCTCCACCAGAAAGGCCAGCTCCTGGTGGAGATCGATCCCGGCAAGGATGCCGACGCCGAACTCCGTGAAATCCGATCCCGCCAGGATCCGGACGCCGGCGTGGTGCATCGCCAGGGTGATCCCGAGGAAACGCTGGAACACCGCGCGCCGGGCCGCGACCGCGGCGGGCCGGTCGCCCCACAGTGTGAAGCCGCGGTAGTACGCGACCAGCGTCGGCACGTACCACGTGCCGTTGCGCGCGAAGCGCGCGAACAACGAGTCGCCCGCAGCGCCCGAGCTCTCGGTCAGCGCCTGCTCCATGGTCTTGGCGGTCGCGCCGGTGCGGTAGAGCGCGCTCTCGACCAGGGTCTCGATGTGCTCGAGGCTCGCGGCCCCCGAGTCCGAGGCCTCGGCGGAGCTGACGCCGTGCGGGAGATGAACCGCGACCGGGAGGCGTTGCCGTCGCGCTTCGTCGAGCAGCGCGAAGAAGGCATCGCGCGGCAGCGCGTTGTGCACCTTGATCAGGTCCACCCCGAGCGTTTTCAAGGAATCGACCGCGCGCCGTGCGCCGTCCGGGCTCGTGACGGTGAGACGATGGGCGACGCCCGGCTTGGGCCCGTCCACGAACGGACCCGCGCGCAGGATGCGGGGCCCGAGTCGCGTTCCGCGCGCAATCTCGCCGCGCCAGCGATCGATGGTCGCGAGCTCGCCACCCAGGTCCCGCACGCCGGTGATGCCGTTCATGACCAGCAGCGGAAACGCGGCATCGGTCGCGTCTGTGAGATGGCCGTGCAGGTCCCACAGTCCGGGAATCAGGAACTTGCCCGCTGCGTCGATCGAGCGCGCGCCGCTCGGAATCACGGTGCGGCCGGCCGAGTCCAGCGCGGCGATCCGGCCGCCGCGCAGGACCACGTCCATGTCGTGCCGCGCGGGCGCGCCGGTGGCGTCGATCACCGTGACGTGGCGGAAGACCACGCTCCCGGGCGGGGCCGGAGCCACGGCCGGCAGGACGGTCAGCAGGAAAACCGCGTTCCACACGAGCTCCATGCCGGGCAGGTTAGCGGCGCGCGCGCACTATTGACCAATCGAATCTTCGTATAGAGCACTATCGCCCGCGGCGATGCGGGCCGCGCGGCAGCGCCGCCCGTGTCAGACGCCGTACGTCCCGGCGCGCGGCGACTCCGTCCTCGCCATCCAGCCGAGGAAGAACGCCGCGCACGCCCAGAACACCGCGACCGTGAGCCATGCCACGAGCGAAGCGTTGAGCCCGAACGTGCCGGGTGCGATCGCGGAGGCCGAGGGCACGATGTCCTTCGAGTTGTTCACCGCCGCGTGCAGCAGCATGGTGAGCAGCAGGCTGCGGCCGGTCCGTACCCAAAGCCACGCGAACGCGACGGACAGCGCTGTCACCTGGAGCGCGTACATAGGGAAGGACTGCCCGTAGGTGTCGGCCCAGCGCACGAAGAAGAGCGGAAGATGCCAGAGCGCCCAGATCACACCGAGCACGAGGCTCGCCGGCGCGAGGCCGATGCGCCGGGCGAGGCGGGGGAGCGCGTAGCCGCGCCAGCCGATCTCTTCCCCCGCCTGCACCGGGGTCGAGATCGCGATCGCGAACGGAATGACATAGAGCGGCAACGTTCCGAAGCGCGGCCACGCGCCCGTGAGCGCGCGGTGGAGCAGCGCGACACACAGCTTGACCGCCGCGGTATAACCGACCGCGAACAGGTACCAGCGCGCCGCCACGCCTCCCTGGACCGTGCGCGCAAGCAGCGCGCGCACTCCCGCGCCACCTTCGTCGCGCGCCGTGAGCGCTAGCGCGACCAGGGACGGCGCGAAGGCTCCGAGCGTCACCAGCATCGAGCCGAGCACGCCGGCGTGGGGAACCGCCGCGGCCACCGGAATGAAGAACACCCACGCCACGGCGAACGTGGCCGTGAAGAACACGGCGAGCGAGCCCTGCGCCTTGGCGCCGACGATCACCGAGGAAACGCGTACACCTTGTGCGTCCTCGTGCGGCTCAGCGCGGAAGCATTCGGATCGCGAGCACCGTCTGGTCGTCGAGCTG
>Ga0075433_10000965_pt1 | contig 20372 bp, 20 predicted proteins | sample RhiMethybrSRZTD2_FD_75299 | JGI IMG/M metagenome (GOLD analysis project Ga0075433, IMG submission 75299) | Populus rhizosphere microbial communities from Tennessee, USA - Rhizosphere MetaG P. TD hybrid SRZTD2 | ecosystem: Host-associated > Plants > Roots > Rhizosphere > Soil | place: USA... | reverse complement strand
AAGGGCGAGGCAGTTGTTTTCATTTCATTGCTTGCTTTGGCGTCACCCCACTTTCGGCTGCGCTTAGCGAGGAGACTCGTTGGGGAAGTCTGAGCACACCAGACAGAGGCAGCGAGACCCTATGATCATGCCGCGGGACAGCCAGCGGAGGCGCTAAGGAGGCCTTCGAATTTGTACATTTTGAAGTCCGTGAACCGCGGTCACTCTGCAATACCTTTCGCCACCCCCAGACACCGTGATCTTATCCCGTCTGGACATTCTCCCAAGCTCCAGTTTCCCAGGTACGAATGATTGCGGCCTGCACGTTGGCGACCGCAAGCGCTTCAGAAAAACTCGGCGCGCCCAATTGGCCGCGAGAGATTGACTGCAGGAAGTGATAGGCCTCGATGACCTTCAGATCGTCGTATCCCAACCCCGTGCCGGGAGCTGGATTAAAGCGTGCGTGGAAAGGGTGCTCAGGCCCGCTCAAAACACGGGTGAAGCCCTGACGCGAGCTCTCCTCTCCAGACAGAGAGAGCTCGAGTTCATTCATCTTTTCGAAATCCCACTTCAAGGCGCCCCGAGTTCCATTCACCTCGAAGGCCATTTGACATTTCGGTCCATTGATGACCCGACACACCTCCAAGGTGCCGCGAGCGCCATTGACAAATTCAACCAACGCTCCGGTGTAATCTTCATTCGTGACCTTCTCGCTGGATCCTTCCGCGCTCACTGTAAAATGAGTTCCCTGCCCTGCAGTGGCCAGCGGACGTTCTGGAATAAAGGTGCAGCGCGTCCCCACGACCCTCTGAATGGGGCCAGCGATCAAATGAGCCATGTCGACGACGTGCGACATCAAGTCTCCGCAGGCCCCCAAGCCTGCCAGCTCCTTCTGAAACCGCCACGAGAGAACGGCTTGGGGGTTGCTTGCATATCCCGCAAAGAAACGGCCACGATAGTGAGTAAGATCACCTAGTGCCCCTTCTTGAATGAGTTTGTGTCCATATTGTACGAGTGGTGCCCAGCGGTAGTTGTAACCGACGAAACTCATAACGCCCGCGTGGCGCGCCTCTCGCTCAATCGCAGCTGTTTCTTGAGGATTTCGCCCCACTGGCTTCTCGCAGAAGATATGCTTGCCGGCCTTGGCCGCAAGCTCAACGATCTCGAGATGCAGACTATTTGGCGTGGCGATATTGACTATTTCGACGTCCGAATCTTCAATGACTTTCTTCCAATGGGTCGTCTGTCTTTCAAAACCAAGCGAAAACTGAGCCTCTTGCAGACGGCTTTCCACCTCGTCGGCACAGATGACAAGTCTAGGCCGGAGCGGGCTGTTCGGAAAACGCTGCATGATTTGGCCGTAGGAGCGGCTGTGCACTTGGCCCATCCAACCCATACCTATCACACCAACCCCGATGGTTCTTGACATATTGAATTATCCTCGCAAGGCCAAGAAATCCGTGCGCTCGGAAGCCTGGGAATTAAAGGACGTCAAACGGAATCAATTGAAGGCTTCAGCGTTTTCCTCTCGCTGCTTTGGGGTATGAAAGAATCACTCGTCGCTCACCTTTCTGCCTTTTCACCAATGGAGAGTTCTATCTTGGAAAATAGCTGGCAGAAGGCATCGGTGACAGTTTTCATCGAACGATAATGCTAACAGCTTTTCGAAAAAATAGGCATAGCTTGCAGCATCGCCGTATTGTCCTCATCGGAGCATCCACTCTTAGATAAGCCCCCCGGTCGTGACTGGGCTCGTGTGCGGTGAGAAGTGCCAGGAATCATTCTTGGAGCGCAAGGTTTTTTCGTGGCGGGCTTCCTGACTGGCCATGGAACCACAATCCAGTTCGATCTGCGATTTGCTAACGCTGAATGCGCTGCACATTTTGGCTTGAATGCAAAACGAGGTCTTCGAGTACAATCGCTCGTGAGGGAACGTCCACTCAGTCCTTCGAGGCTAGGTATCGTTCGGGGTGTAGGCAGACGAAGAAATCTCGAGCGACACGCTATTCCAAGCTGAATTAATGCTGGGCCGGCTTCATGAGAGCCCCTTACAGGATTTCAGTGCCGCCTCGTCAGGCTCAGACGTTCCACAAGTTACTCAAATTATCTTCTGGAGGCACTATGCTACGTAGCGTTCTCACGTTGATCTCGTTGATGTCGGTGACACTGGTTGGATGGACTCAGGGATCTCGAGCCAAGCTTCCGGGCGAAGACTGGGTCTCGCTCTTTAACGGTAAGGACTTGACCGGCTGGGTCAATGTGGGCCAGGAAAAATGGGAAGTCGAGAACGGGACCATCCATGGCCAGGGGACAACCAAAGAATACGGTTATCTGAGAACCGAAAGGAAGTACAAGGATTTTCATCTCTCTTTGCGATTCAAATGCGAGGCCGACGGCAACAGCGGCGTCTTTTTCCATACCGATTTCAAACCAGGGACTCCTGACGTCTCACAGGGACTTCAATTCGAAATTGACCGCGTCGTCGGACATCACACTGGCGGACTGTATGGAGATGACAGAAGCTGGATTGTCTGGCCCGCTCCGGAGAATGAACTCGTGATCCGTCCCAACGACTGGAATGAGTACCTGTTGAAGGTGGAAGGTAACCGCTACGTTGCCCGCCTAAACAGCGTACTGATGGTTGATTTCACCGATCCCACACCGAAGTCCTTTGACGGTTACATCGCTCTACAGCTTCATTCCGGCGGGTTGGGGAATATGCGTTTCAAGGATATCTACATTCGTGATCTGACCAAGCGCTAGCGTGAAAGCGTTTGAGCGATCTGGTGACGATGACGGGATCGAACCTGTGCTCTCGCCCCCCCGCAGCAATGTGGGGTTAACTCGGTTGACTAACGAGCGCTCACTAGAGATTTGCTCTCGCTGACTTCCGTCGGTCCAAGATGATACCCCGCTTGAGCAGTGCCCTAACCACCGTTTGGTTATCCAGACCCAGCCGAGTGATGTCGCCTATCGAACGACCATCATTGACAAACAGATGGCAAATCAGCAAATCCGTCTGAAGTTCTGAGTCGAGGTTAGTGTTTTTCTAAAGGCAGCTCAACTCTGGTTTGGCGAACGTTGAAGCCGTCACGGACACCAGTCGACGACTTATCAGTCATGACGAAACTTCCTTCTTCAATTGACCATCCGGCTTTCAGTGATGCATGCGAAAAGCCAAGAGAATCTTAGAGTCCATATCAGGATTCGGTTCTGTGCAAGTCTGAGGTTGAGGGAAAATCTCCACCAAGTAGGAAAAAATCCTCGTGGCACCGAGCGTCAAATAGGATCTCGCCGGATTCGCGAGACCTCTTATGACCGGGCCTTACCTATACTCGTCCCCCAGTTCCTCTTTGGCAGCGGGCTTGCGGAAACCTACATGGTCCAGAGCACTAGCTGGTCCACCGGATGTCGTTTCTTTGAGCTTGTAAATCAGGGAGGATCAACCGATGATCTACACCATTGTTGTCATTCTCTTCGTGCTGTGGTTATTGGGTTTTGCGATGCACGTGGGTGGAAGCTTGATTCACGCACTGCTCGTGATTGCTGGCATAATCTTCATCTTCAATCTCTTGGCGGGACGAAGGGTAGCATGAAGGTGACAAGAAAATCGTTTCCAGTAGCTGTTTGGATTCTGAGTGAGATGTGCCGTGGCAAAAAGCGGAACAAAGCTTTTCTCTGGAGTAAGGGAGTTGATCCTAAGCGCCGGGGTGTGCTCAATCTCCCAAGATTTCCACCTTAGGTTGAACGATTGTTTTTTTCGAAGGCGTTACCAACGGAGGATCGCGGAAACTGGTACACCCGGCTCGGCTTTGTGGCGGGACGACTCAGTCAAGCCCTCAGTCTTAATGCTGCTCGAAAGGGCCTATATCGAAACTCTTTCCAAACCAGCGGCGGAATCCGTCGTAGTCAGTTGCCGCTGCCATACCCGGGTCTCCAGCATCAATGGCAGGGCTAGTCGTCGCGGAACGAAAATTACCAGTGCCATCCAGGGCGTAGCGACGAAACAGAGGGCCAAAATCTCCTAGCTTGTCTCAGTATACCTCGTTCGAGCTTGGAGTATGCAAAAAGACGTCGGAATGGTAAAGAGGAGCAGATCAAGTTGTGCCATTGGAGCATTCTACTTTCGTAGAACGAAAACCGAATTTCCCCGCGCAATTGGAGCTAAGCTGCAGTGGGCAATTTGACCTCTATTTCCAGGATGAGCAATCTTGAACAGACTTCGCAAAGGTGTCGGTTTAGCCTGTGTCGGTTTAGCCTTAAGACCGGTAGATTTCCGCACTAAATACCACTGAGAGGGTGGCATTCCCTGTGAACATATCGAGAATGAAGGTAAAACGGGTATTCGAAAACCAAGTTGTCTTTTGTGTCAATTGTTTTGGCTATCGCATGCTACAAGTTGATTCGTCTGGAAATCTCACCTGCTCTGCCTGCGACTCCGCTAGTTGGACCTATAGAGAGAACATTGCTCCAAACCTTCTTTCTGACAGCTCAGCAAACGAGGATCGGGAGCCAGAAGCTTCGTCATGGCACGAGTCGGAAGACCTTCAATGAACTCTTATGGTTTTGAGATTGTGGCTGGCATAGTGTTGTTGTTCCTGGGGCGTAAGCTGTTCTGGGTGTTCGTGGGCGTGATTGGTTTCCTTTCCGGAACAGAGGTCGCTTCTCAGTTTTTTCCTAATGAATCCAGATTAGCAGTTCTTGCCATCGCCCTCGCGATTGGACTGTTGGGAGCGATCCTGGCAATCTTCCTTCAGAAGCTGGTTGTGATATTCGCTGGTTTCCTAGCAGGGGTTCATCTGGCGGCGCGCTTCCTTAGCGCGTCGGGTTGGCGAAGCGACCAATATTTATGGTTGCTCTTCTTACTGGGAGGAATTTTGGGGGCAATCTTGGCGCTGCTGCTGTTCGATTGGGCGCTGATTATTCTCTCGTCGCTGACCGGCGCTGCTTTGATCAGCCAGGCTCCACTTCTCGGAAAAACCGCGAGCATATTAGCCTTTGTCGCCCTGGTCATCGCGGGTATTCTAGTTCAATCGCAGCTTATTCGGCGAAGTCCTCTACCCGTTTCTCGAGCATAAAAGTAGTAGAGCCCTTTCTTTGCGGCAGGCTAATCCCGGGAGACCTGCCTCCGGAGCCGGTTGCTGGGCCTTAGCTCTGCTGGACTCATTTTGTTATTAGAACGAGACGAGACCAGAACTTCTCGTTCAATTCAGGTAGTTCAAAGAGTCCAAGGTCCTAGCCCGCCGGTGAAAGGAGGCGATCGGAAATCCTGCCGCCTTCGTTCTCCCATCGGCTGATATCTTTCTTGAGACGCTTCTTCTCTTCGTTCTGGTCCTGCCGATTTTGTTTTGTGAGCAGGTAAATCAACGCTCCAACGGCAGCAAGAGCTACCATTCCCAGTAATAGGCAATTCCGATTCATACGTTGAAGGCGGCTGGCAGTCCATGCGAGGATGCCCTTGCCTAAATCAATCGCCATTTGTTGAAATGTTGTGATGCACTTGAGTTTAGACCTGGCTCTTCGGTCAACAGGGTTTGCACGTCTTCCAGATGCCATAACCGGAACCCACCCCGAAAAGCAGTAAGATTATGCCCTAGTCTGGCTCCAGCCGGCGGCTGTTTAAGCTTCTTACTGTTTCCTCCTCCTAGCACCACGTAATCGGCTAGGAAGGCGGACATGAACATCGGTGTTATTTCTTCCACCACGCGCCGCCAGAACTTCAGACCATAACGCTTCAGGCCGCGATCACCGAGAACATCTCCCAATTTCTCCCCGCTTCCGTATCGTAACTGACCAAGCTCCAGTGGAACAATAACACGGTCGGCAATTAGCGAAGATCCCAGTCCGGTCCCCAGTCCCAGAAAGAGCATGCGACCACCTTCGTAACTGCCAAGCGCCTGCATAACTGCGTCATTGATAATGCGCACCGGAAGTCCAAAGGCTGCGGCAAAGTTGAACGCCACCCAACCTGACCCTAAGTTGCCTGGCTCCGAAGAGGGGCCATTTTTCCCCACAACCCCCGGATAACCAATGGAAACAGCTTCGTAGTCCCAACCAGAGGCCAACGCTCGAACTGCTTGGACCATTCGAGCAGGTGTTAATGCCTTGCTTGATCGAATCTTGCGAGGCTCCCCCTGTCCGGTAACGAGGATCTTGATCTTAGAGCCGCCTATATCAATCGCGAGAATTGACGTGGGGCGAGCGTTCGAGAGTTCCTCCTCAACATTTTGATTCTGTAAGGCACTAGAATTTGGCGTTCCCATTTCAGAAAGTCTCTCCGACAGATCACGGTTCCAGCCCTATCTTCGAAACCAATGTGGAGTTGGCCTGTTAAGTGAAGGTGTAATGCCTCGCCGTTTGGAAAAGTCAAGCTCATGTTGAATTCCATCAGCAGCCAAGTCTCGGGCACCTTGCCTGGTACGAACCGCGATCCAATCTTCATCGATCTCAACTGCTACGGACCGCCGTAAAAGCGTGACAGAAACGATGAGACGATGCGATCCCTTAAGCGCAGTCAGAATGCCTTCCACGCCCTCGAGCGCGCCGCGGACGATGCGAACTCGTTCTCCAACCTTCATGAAAGAAGATGGTTCAGTTTGAACTCCTGATATGACAACTTTCTGAAGAGAGATAATCTCCTCTTCATCTATGGGAGCTGGGATTCTCCCCAGTCCTACGATTTGCAGAACTCCGGGTGTCACGAGGACAGGAAGGCGATTCTGCACATCTAAGCGGCAAAAGACATAACCTGGGAACAGCGGCTGCATGACCCGCTTAATGCGATCAGACCAACGACGCCTGGAGTAGTAGAGCGGTACAAACTCTTCGTATCCTTTACTGCGCAGGAGTTCCGCGGTTGTTCGTTCTGACCGTGCCTTTACGTGCAACGCAAACCACGGCCAATCTGAAGGGTCAATCCGACTGGATGGTTCGAATGTCAAGTTGAAGTCCTTCTCGTTTCACACACCTTCTCTGAGAGATGCGATCTCCATCGAGGGCGTTCAAAAAGGATTGCTATTTTCGACTATAGACTTTGTCGCCTTGACGACACCGCCGGCACCGCCTCTCACTGATTGACTAGAAGAGCGCCAGGCAAATTTTCGTCTGTGCAATTGGCTCAGGCGCAAGTTTCGGAGGTCTTCACGCAGGCAGTCTCCTGAGCAGCGCCCGCACTCGGAAAGAGATTCTTGCCGAATCATCAGTGGAGAGGGGCATAATTCTCCTGTTGCTTCGTAAATAGAACCGCGATCTGGTGTCTTGAGATCATGTACTGCAGGAGATTACCAACTATTTCACTGGCGGGACTCGAAACGCTCCTAAGATGGATGCGGTCCTTTCGACCTAATGTCTAGCCCGTTGAGAAACAACCTTTAGTGCAAAATTGATCAGGAAAGCGCTGGAATTCGCATCGCCCTGGCTTGTCAAGAGATGCTCGACCATAACGCCAATCCAGAATGTATGCTGTTGTCCTTTGAAAGAGAATCTTCTTAAGAGGATTATGAGATCGCAACCGGCCTCGCGCTTACACCTGCAGAACCCAAGCGCTACAAACTGCTATGTTCCCGAGCTTTCCTGGGAAGTTCCTTCGCCAGAAATCTTCCCAACACCCTTTTCGCGCTATCTAGATCGAGGTCGGGCCATGGGATTTCCAAAAAATAGGGTCGGTTCTGGGAGTCAAAACAATGCAGATCGTAGGTCAAGGCCGATTCGCCTTGAAGAACTAACTCGGCAAAATGGCTGGGATGAGATTGGCTCAAGATTTCTTGGGCTCGGCCCAAAATCCATCCTTCTGGTTCATAAGTAGGCATTCTGTTCTCCTCGGCCTGGAATCGTGCCGTCGCCTGCCATGCATTTCAGTCAAGCGGCAGGCAGAATATTCCTCTTCCTCAGTTCTTCGGAAATAAAGCGATCAAAATCTTTTCTTAGGTTACTTATGCGACCCCTATGGGAAAGAGGCAGAACCGTTGGGCGATCCATGGGGCGACTGCAGTGACTGCAATATTCCTTGATGGCTTCTTTGACGGTCAGAGAGCTTCCGCAACGAGGGCAATTGGACAACATAGAGTAGTTCTCCTTTTAATTAGGGCATCCTTAAGGCGTCCTGTGTCTCCTTATGTAACGCAAGCTTGAGGCCAAAGAGATACCCTGTATTATCAATAGACTCGGGCCATCTGTCCTGTCAATTCCCGGAATAATTTTCTGTCCAGCGGAAATATTTCCTGGAGCTACAGACACTTCGTCCCTTTGAGCATAGTTAAGCAGCTATTTCAGGATTCTTTGTCAATTGATGTTCAAGAGACAAAGGACCATCCGCCCAGGTCGGCCTTTACTTGAAACCCGGGGCGAGGACTGACAGGCTGCAAACGGGTTGTCGTGAAGGAGAAAGAAGGACAAAAACCACCTCTTGGGGGATGTGTTCGCAGGCTCAACTTCAACTTGCCTGGAGGGAAGCCTGGGACCCAGAGGAATGAGACAACGGGACCTGGCCCAGAACGAGCTAAGACCCAGCCGTCAAGCTACTGGAAGCCTGGCTGAAAACATTGTTAACGGCCTTTCCCAGGATCGGCAAAGTGGCGATTGCGGCGAGAGCCAAGAAAACGAGTACCAGAGCATACTCGACCAGATCCTGGCCCGATTCGTCATGAACTAATTTATGAATTGCTTGCTTTAGCGACATCTTTACTCCCACTCTTTCGCATGGCACGATTTCCCAAATGCGCTTTTGCGTTGCGGGCCCGTTCCTAGCCAATCAATGGAAAAACCCAAATCTTAGCCTTTTTTCTCCATTTCGCTGTACAATTCTGCACAGTTTTTCTGGAAACGTGTATCTATCCTCATCTGCTTGCCTTCCCGAACTCCGGAATAAATGGACCGATTGGACGCAGTTGAATTCGTCAAGACGAAAGGCGGACAGCCGGGTTTGGATGCCGGACAAAAATTGCCCGATTCCTTGCAGAGACCTTCGCCGGCAATCATCTCGGGAAACCGATCGTTGACCTTGGGCGATCGTTATGTCGTCTATCGGGACATCGTCGCCGGGCAGCCAATCGTTACCATTCTCCCCTTCTGGAGCATTGACTCTTTTTCCGTCACGGTGTTCCGACCGAGATCGATGGCGATTATTGCGGCCTCGTGCTTTCTGGCGTCAGTTTGGGCCTGGCTTCATGGTCCTATTCTCGTGGGCAACACAATGTTTGTTTCGCTGTGGAGTTATCGCGTTTCCGTGCATCAACTTATCGGTGCTTTATTCCTGCTGGTCGGACTCATTGCCGCAACCATCTATATAGCTTATCCCAGGCCGCAGCTCGTAATTCACAACCAGTCAGGCAAGAATAAGATTCGTTTTGTGCTTCCCCGCCGCATCGATAGCGCGTTGGAAGAGTTCGTTACGCAGGTCGAGGCTCAGATGGGCAGAGTATAGACGGCTTTGGGTTTGCAATGGCTGTGTTTAGTGCAACTGAACCAATGAGGATCAGCCAGAACCTGGGATAGTGGCTATGAAGTCTACTTCGGGCTGGGCACATGCGTTGTTCAAATGACAACGGCGCTTAAAGTTAAACACTGATCGGGAGGGAAGACATCATGAGCACAACACGCGAGCGCAGAGTGGAGGAAGTCCTCAAGAAGCACTCCGCAGAAATACTCGAGGACTGGATCAAGCGACAGCAACTAAGTTTTCGACAGAAGGCGAAATCTTTGAAGGAGGCTGATTGGCGGGAGCAGTCTAACCAGTTCTTGACCTTGCTTTCCTACGGCGTTCAAAAAGGAAACATTGCTGATATCACAACACCGGAGTGGACAGATGTCAGAGAAATGCTGGCCCGGCTTTCGAAGCTATTCGCCCAGCAGGGCCTTACACCTACAGAGACCGCCACTTTCGTGTTTTCACTCAAACAGCCTCTCTTCGAACGCTTGCGCCGGGAACTTGATCCGGAAGAACTGGCCGAGGAAGTGTGGAATGCTAACCTACTCCTGGATAAGCTGGGCCTATTCACGATGGAGGTTTTCCAAACGAGCCAAAAGGAAACTATTCATCGTCAAGAACGAGAACTTCTTGAGTTATCGACGCCAGTGGTTCGGCTGTGGAAGTCGATCCTAGCCCTACCTCTCATCGGAACGCTGGATAGCGAGCGGACTCAGGTTGTCATGGAAAGTCTGCTGGAGGAGCTTGTCAAGACCGAGTCAAGCATTGCCATTATAGACATCACGGGAGTTCCAATTGTGGATACGCTTGTAGCCCAGCATCTTTTAAAAACGGTTGCGGCGGCTCGCCTGATGGGCGCCGACTGCATTATCAGTGGGATTCGTCCCCAAATAGCCCAGACGATTGTGCACCTCGGAGTGGAACTCGGCGATGTCATCACGAAAGCCTCCCTGGCGGATGCCTTCGCTGTGGCTCTGGCTAGAACTGGCTGGACGATGCAAAAGAGCTAGTTATTCACATTGCAGGATCGCCAGACGACGGAGCTGACAGATGGAACAAATTCCAATCATCAAGATGGGCGAGTTCCTGCTGGTCACCATTCAAGTGGACATGCATGACCAATTGGCTGTTACTCTTCAGGAGGATTTATCAAACAAGATTGTCGCAACCGGAGCTCACGGAGTGTTGATTGACATTTCTGCTCTCCAAGTGGTCGATTCCTTTATTGGACGAATCCTGGGAAACATTGCCGCTATCTCCAAGGTTCTGGATGCTCACACGGTTGTGGTGGGAATGCAGCCCGCCGTGGCCATCACTTTGGTAGAGTTAGGAGTATCCCTGAAGGGTGTCCGAACCGCTTTGAACGCAGAAAAGGGTATGGAGTTGTTGCGCAAGTCTGTGATGCCGAAGGAGCGGAGCGATGGCGATACTCCGGGCTGAAACGCTCCAGGTCTGCTCCCCGAACGAGATTGCCGTGATCCGTCAAACCGTACGTGCTTGGGCGAGTGAGATTGGTTTCAGCTTAGTCGATCAAACGAAAATCATCACAGCGGCAAGCGAATTAGCTCGTAACGCTGCCACCCATGGCGGAGGCGGAACTCTGTTGTTGGAGAAGCTGAACGACGAGAACCGCCGAGGCTTGCGACTCACTTTTGAAGATCAGGGTCCGGGAATTGCAGATATCGATCTGGCGATGAAGGAAGGGTACTCCACGGGGGGAGGCCTCGGATTAGGCCTTAGCGGGTCGAGAAGGCTGGTAAACGAGTTTTCAATTTCATCGCGGCTCGGCGAAGGAACTCGGGTCAGCATTACTAAATGGGTATAGAGCCGTCATTCCGGTCTTCGGTGCTCCAAAATGACATGAGCAACTTGTGCAGTTCTGAACAACCTCTCCGAGCCGCCATACCTTATTCTAATGCTTGTTTGTCCAACGACATGTTGATCCAAAGCGAAGCCATGGAACCTCAGCAATTCTTAACTGTCGCCGACATCAGCCAGGTGGCAGAAGCCCGCCGTCTGGTCACGAAACTGGGAGCCAGGATGGGTCTCGATGAGACCGAGAAAGGCAGATTGGCAATTGTCGCCACCGAGATAGCCACCAATCTTATTAAGCATGCTGAAGGCGGGCTATTGCTCTTGCGTGCTCTAGGAGCGGATCAGAACGACGGCATCGAAATTTTGGCCATAGACAAAGGGCCTGGAATTGTTGATTTAGCTCAGTCAATTCGCGACGGATATTCTACTGCGGGGACGCCCGGAGGTGGCCTTGGGGCGATTTATCGCCTATCAAAGTTGTTTGATCTCTATTCTGTTCCAACGGGTGGAACGGTTTTATTGAGTCGCGCAAGCTCAAGGCCGTCGGCTCTCGAGCCGTTCGAAATTGGAGTGGTGTGTTTGCCCAAGCCTGGCGAAGAGGTTTGTGGTGATAGCTGGGACGTCGCTCAATCCCAGGAGCGGTCCGTTTTCTTGGTCGCCGATGGGCTCGGCCATGGCCCCTTAGCAGCCGAAGCTGGGCAGGAGGCGATTCGCATCTTCAGAAAGAACCTGAATGGAAATCCCGCTGTTATTGTTGAGGCCCTTCATGCGGGTTTGCGTAGCACGCGCGGAGCCGTGTTGGCGGTGGTGGAGATCGACGGAGTTCACGACCGCGTGTGCATGGCAGGAGTGGGTAACATTTCGGTTACGATCCAGTCTCCGGAAAATAACCGCCGTCTGGTCTCATTGAATGGAACGGTAGGCCGCGATGTTCGGAAGATTCGAGAGTTTGCTTCTCCTTGGCCTGAGGATGGGATGCTCATCATGCACTCAGACGGCTTGGAGACGCACTGGAATCTCCGGAAGTATCCTGGTCTCGCCTCCAGACACCCTGGTGTCGTCGCGGGCACTCTGTACCGCGACCACTGCCGTGGAAACGATGACATAACCATTCTTGTCGCCGCCAGGGCCCCCTTGCCATTGCATAATGGATCTCGTTAAGCTAGCAACTACTCACCCCATTCTGACGCTCCAGTTTAGACTTGAGCCTGACCTGGTCCTGGTACGTCAACGAGCTCGCCAAATCTCGGATTTGTTGGGATTTGATGACCGTGAGCAGACTCGTATCGCCACCGCTGTCTCGGAAATTGTCCGCAATGCTCTCGGTTACGCCGGTGGAGGAACAATCGAATTCCAGCTCGACGACGACAGTCGGCGTGAGGCACTTCTGATTCGCATTTCGGACTCGGGCCCCGGAATAAGAGAGCTCGACGCAATTCTGGAGGGCCGAAATCGATCCGGGATGGGGATGGGCTTAGCCGGGGCTCGACGTCTGGTTGACCAGTTGCGCATCGAGAGTGTCCCTGGACGGGGTACTACCGTATGGTTAAGAAAGTTCCTTTCCAGGAGAGCCTCTTCCTTTCCTCTACAGCGCCTTTCAAGCATCGACGAGCAGCTACGTGCGCCACTTAATCCTTTCGATGAAATCAAGAGGCAAAACCAGGAGCTGCTTCGTACCTTGGAAGAGCTGCGCAAACATCAGGAGGAACTCGCACAACTGAACCGGGAATTGGAGGACACCAATAGAGGTGTGGTGGCTTTGTACGCGGAACTGGATGAGAAAGCTCTTCATCTCAAGCAGGCAGACGAGATCAAATCCCGCTTTTTATCCAATATGAGCCATGAGTTCCGGACGCCTCTAAACTCGATTCTCGCTTTGACGCGGATTTTGCTGGATCGGCTGGACGGAGATTTGACGCCGGAACAAGCTAAGCAGATCTCCTTCATTTCCCGATCGGCCGAGGACCTTCTGGCACTTGTCAATGATTTGCTGGACCTTGCCAAGGTTGAGGCCGGCAAGCTCACCGTACAAACCACCACCTTTGAATTGAAAGAGCTTTTTGGCGCTCTTCGGGGCTTACTGAAGCCTTTACTGCTTAATGAAAGAACCACTCTGATTTTCGAGGATCCGGCCGACATTCCTCCTCTGCATACAGATGAGAGCAAAATCTCGCAGATCTTGCGTAATTTCATTTCTAATGCACTGAAGTTCACCGAATGTGGTGAAATTCGCGTGTCCGCAGAGATGGTCTCCGACGAAAACGCAGTCATCCTTTCTGTAGCTGATACTGGAATTGGTATTGCGCCAGAACATCAAACTTTAATCTTCCAGGAATTCGCTCAACTGGATAGTCCTCTGCAGAAAAAGGTAAGGGGAACGGGTCTTGGACTTCCCTTGACAAAAAAATTGACCGAGTTCCTAGGAGGTAGTATTTCGCTCAAAAGCGAGCTGGGAATCGGGTCAACGTTTTCAGTCAAGATTCCTTTGCGGTATCCGGAAAGTGTCAAAGATTTTCTCGCCTCCAAGCTTGGCGGCCGGTCGGGTCGCCTTTTAATCATTGAGAACGGCCCGGACGTTTCTCCCGCTTTTGAAGAACTCCTAAAAGACTCTGGCTTTCAAGTCCTGCAGGTTCGGAACCTCAAGGAGGCTCAGGAGAAATCGCGGCAGCGTCGACCCGTGGCAGTCCTATTGAACATTCCTTCAGAGCAGGAATGTCTCAATACCTTAACGGGATTGAAGTCCGACGCATCGCTTGGACAGATTCCCCTACTGGTCGTAACTGGGACGGTTGAAGACCAAGCAAAAGCCACAGCATTAGGGGCCGACGCTTGCTGTATGAGACAAGCAAGCAAAGAGCAGCTGCTTAAAACACTTGATCACGTGGTTCGAGAGAGCAGTGCCAAGATTCTTATAGTCGATGACGAGGAGATATCGAGATATGTATTGAAAGAATTTCTGGTAAGTCTGGGGCATTCGGTTATTGAAGCCCAGGGAGGGGAAGAAGGCATACTTTTGGCTCGCGAACACCAACCGCAAATCATCTTTTTGGATTTGATGATGCAAGATCTGAGTGGCCACGAAGTGTTGGATCGGCTCGCTATGCATCGTATGACCGAGGCCATTCCTGTCATTATCCTTACTTCAAAAGTGCTCACAGAAGAAGAACATCAAAGCCTGGCTGCCAAGGCCGTTACCATACTTTCAAAATCCGTTCTGGCAAAGGAAGACAAGGGAGTAAAGCTCCAGGAGGCTCTACTCAAAGCAAAGGTGGAAGGGACGATTTGATCAATGCATATAACTGCTCTTTCACCATATACAATCCTGAACGTCGACGATAATGCCGCCGGGCGCTACGCTCGAAGCAGGATCCTGAAGCAGGCAGGGTTTCAAATCGTCGAGGCTGGAACGGGTGAGGAGGCGCTGCGCATGGTATCAGCGGCGAAGCCTGATCTTGTCCTTCTCGACGTCCATTTGCCCGACATGAACGGATTGGACGTTTGCAAACGCATTAAGGCGGATGTGGCCACTGCGAGAGTACTGATTGTGCAAATGTCGGCGACATCCGTAGACAGCACGGACAGGAAGCGCGGTCTGGAGGGAGGAGCGGATGGCTATCTCACCGAGCCTGTGGACCCGGACGTCTTGATCGCAACCGTTAACGCGTTTCTGAGGCTGCGGCGGGCAGAGGAAGCGCTGCGTGAAAGCGAAGAAAGGTTCCGAAGGACTTTTGAAGCGGCTCCCATTGGCATGATGCTGTTCACTCCTGGTGACAAGATAGTTGAGTCAAACAACGCTGTGGTCGAGATGCTTGGGTTCAGTGGGGAAGAATTACGCAGCATGAAACTTGTGGATCTCACCCATCCCGAAGACCGCGATACTCAGCAGAGTTTTGACGATCAACTGCTTCAGAAAAGAGTTACCAGTTATGAAATGGAGAAACGCTGCCTTACCAAGAACGACTCCCTCATTTGGGTGAACCTTACGGCGACAACCATTCAAGATTCGGGAGGCAAGACACTCGGACTGGCAATGGTTGAGAACATTACGGAACGCAGGCGTTCGGAGAAAGAGAAGACGGAACTGTTGGCCGCCGAACAACAAGCCCGTAGTTTAGCCGAGGTAGCCAGTCGCACCAAGGATGAGTTTCTGGCTACCCTTTCTCATGAGCTGCGAACCCCCCTGAATGCCATCCTGGGTTGGGCCAGAATGCTACGGACTGAGGAATTGAATGCCTCGACTACAGCCCAGGCGTTAGAAATAATTGAACGGAACGCCGAGGCCCAAGCGCAATTAATTGGAGGTTTGCTTGAGGTCTCGCGAATCATTTCGGGAAAGCTCCAGCTCAATGTTCAGTCTGTCCGGCTTCGTCAACTGATCGAAGCAGCATTGGAGACTGTGAGGTTGGCCGCAGAAGCGAAGCAAATCCAATTCAAAACGTTCCTTGAGGAAACCGAGCCAATTACAGGCGATGCTGACCGTCTGCAGCAAGTAATCTGGAACTTGCTTTCCAATGCGATAAAATTTACGCCCGAAGGCGGGTCCGTAGAGATCAGCTTAAAATCTGTCGGTCATCGAGTCGAGCTGAAAGTGGTCGATACAGGGATTGGTATGGACCCCTCCTTTTTACCGTTCGCGTTTGACCGCTTTCGTCAGGCCGATAGTTCCAGCGGCCGGCCTTACGGCGGCCTTGGACTCGGCTTGGCCATTGTGCGCCACCTGGTGGAGCTACATGGCGGAAGTGTCGAAGTCCAAAGCAGTGGTCCAGGGCTGGGCAGCACATTCATAGTTAGGCTATCAAAGAAAATTCTTCTTGCTGCTCCGGAAAGCAGCAATGGCACAAAATCGCCTGCCAAGCCCCTGTCATTGGCAGCCAAAAACAACACGAGGCTGGCGCTTAGCGGCATCTCTGTTCTTGCAGTTGATGATGATCCGGACGCTCGTGAACTCCTGGCGTTCATGTTGCAGCAGAGCGGAGCCATCGTAAGGGTTGCGGCTTCAACAGCCGAAGCTCTGGAAGTCTTAGCTTCCTGGAAGCCAAGTGTACTCCTGGCCGATATTGGGTTACCAGGCCTCGATGGGTACGAATTGATCCGAAGAATTCGATCTACCCAATCAGACCGTGATGCCCCGCTTCCAGCCGTAGCCCTGACAGCTTATGCGAGCCCCAGAGACCATGCTGAAGCATTGCAGGCGGGGTTTCAGGAACACATCGTCAAACCTGTTGAGCCCATTGATTTGATTGCCATTATTGTGGGCCTTGTCAAAAGAGGCACTTCGGTTTCCGGCTGAAGCATCTTCCTTCTTTTTTGCCAGGGATCAGCGACCTGGCAAATCACTTCTCTACCCTCATTCTGAAAACTGTCACGTCTTGTGCCCAAGTTCTGACGGTGCTCGCCCGATCCTCACCGCTGTACTAATCAATTCCTTGAAGTTCGCATGACGTGGAGCGTTAACTTCAATGTCCACTGCCAATCTCTTGACTCGGGATTGAGAGACAATTCTTCCCCGCCATGCCTGTATGCCGACCAGTGCAGTTTTGGACTGTTTTTTGTGGGGTCCTATTCGATGGTTAGAAACGAATGAACCTGGAGTCTCTCGATGCTTGTCTAAGAGTGCATTGCCGTTGGATGAGCTGTGGATGATTGCGGCAGTGCTGAAAGGAAACCGAATATGTCCAAGAAAAAAGCAAGGGCTCGTCCTTTGGACGCGGGTAAGGTTGAACGGCCGGCTTTTGTGACTGACTCTGGAGTGAAGGAAGATTTAACGGTCGTTTCTCGTTTGAGGAATCACTCCCAGAAGAATGAGCGTTCAGGTAGTCCAAGAGTCTCTGGGGGAGACCTGGATGCCACCTGGGACGAAATCGGTGGTGGCGAGGAAACCGTTGGAGGTTCAGCTCCAACACCGGACCAGAGCATTGTCGAAATACTCGGAGAGGCAGCGGGGGTTACTTACGAGGACGATGAATCCTTTGATATCGTCGCGAAGATCGAGCAGCGCGATCGCCGGCGTTGGGAACTCAACCCAGCCTCAGCTGAAGACTATAAGGATCGAAATCGTTGAAGTTGGTCAGCAAGGCCTTCCTCGATCTTCCGAGTATCCTCACAGCATTGGAAGTTTGACTGAAAGGCTTACGTGCTTCCTATCTTGGTTCCTGCCGACATTCCGAAAAGCGTACCGACCTTTGGATCGCGAGTGGGAGCATTGATTCCGAGCCTGATGTATCGACTTGAAGACCTTCGACCATGACCTTCGTGCCACTCGGGATCATTTGTTTTGGTGGTGGAGCATTGCTCCTCACCTTCTACACAGTCACCAACCACAGATTGCGAAAGCTGAACAAAGATGCCTATTGGTTAGCTGGTGGAATTCTGGGAGGTTCGGGCATGGTTTCCTTGGTAGTGGCTTGGATTCTTCTGGCCGCTTCCGGGCCGCACTACCGCTTTCCGTTGGTACAGGTTTTCGGTGCCGTGCTGATTGTCTCGGCGATTCTGTTGTCCGTTTGGGCGATGGTCTATGTGGGCCGTTTGAGGGGCAGGAGAAACTTCTCCCTTACCCTAACGACTGACGGACCCTATCGTCATGTGCGCCATCCACAGGCATTTGCTTTCGGAGGTCTCACCCCTGACCGAGGGGAATAACGAGGCGGCGCAAAACAATGCTGACTTAAAGAGCTATGGGGATCGAGACCCGCCATATTCATCCGACAACTAAAGTGCAAGTCGGTGCGTTTTGGCAGACCTTCCAGATACGGCTGCAGTCTAAATTCTGGTCAGGAACGCTACAGGAAAGGAGTGCAGAATTGAGGCAAGAGGTAAAAATGCACCGTCAGCTCGTTTCGCGACAGCTGTCAACTCCCCGGTAAGGACGTTTTGGTAAATGGACTCTTCGTCGCCCCAAGCAATGCCGGTGTCATCCCACACTTCAGTCCCAATTGGTAAACTACTCTCGCCTCCTCCCACAAGTGTCACCAAAAGTCTAGGTACGACGACCAGTATGACGCTCTTCTCCAATGAACGTCTAAAGGCGACAACATGGTCTGAATGACGGCCGGAGACCTGCAAGGCCTCGTAGTTGCCATAAGCAAATAGCGCCCTATGGTTTCTCCGGAAGTTGAGTATCTTTGCTGTGAGGTAAAGCTTCACTCGGCCATCAGGCATCGAGTTCAAGAGTTCCCTGGCAAAGTCGGCGAGATTATGTTGGGACTCATTTAGTTTGTCCGAAAAGCTCTGCAGAAGCCGCATCCGAGAGGCATAATCAACGGGTCTGCGATTGTCCGGATCCACCAGGCTATAATCCCAGAGTTCATTGCCCTGATAGATATCGGGCACTCCGGGGCATGTCAGTTTCAACATCGTCTGGGCCAACGAGTTCAAGTACCCGTAATGGGCAACTTGCGCTTGCAACGGTTGAAAATCCATGACAAAAGTGCTGTTTCGCGGGTCGAGGACGGCCGATACAAAATTCTCTACGGCGTTGTCGTAAGCCTCATTGGGATTAATCCAGCTGGTATGTACTTTCGCCTCTCTCGTAGCCTTACGCATATGAGAGACGATGCGATCCAGGAATGAGTTATGCTCAGACTCACTGGATTGCCAAGCGCCTATCAAAGTCTGATAGAGAAAGTACTCATCGTTAGCATCCGGCGCCAGGGTTCCATTAATACGGGTTTTGTGAGGAGCATTGAGTCGACTCCAACGGATCACAGCCGCCCGCCATTCTTTTGGGATTTCAGAGAGCACATTCAGTCGAGCTCGGACGTCCTCGCTGCGCTTAGTGTCGTGAGTTGAGGTCGTCAATAACGAGTGAGGCCAGCGTCGCTGCCGTTCTAGATTGTGAGAGTGAAAGACTGCGGGCGCAATGCCAAATCGCTCGGGGTTGCCGCCTACTTCGTTGAGTGAAATGAACCGGTTGTAGACATAGAAGGCGGTATCCTCAAGACCTTTAGCCATTACCGATCCGGTAATCTGCTGGAACCTCATCACAAAACTAACAAGATCAGGCCGATCCTCTGGTCGGAAGTCTTCAAGGTTATTGAGCAACAGTGTATTTCGAATGAAATCGAAAATTGCCCGGGGAGTTCTCGGATTCCGGCTTCTGGCTTCTGCAATGGCCACTTCAATATAGGCCTTGTCCTTCTCCGACACCGGCTTCTCTTCGACAATATAGGTGCGATATACGGGCAGGCAAGCAATAACCTCTCGGATAGCATGAGTCAGGCTGTTGAGCGTGAAGTCCCGATAGCGTCGGTTCTTTTCTGAGATCCGCTCCAACCTGTGACTCAGAGCATTAATCTCGCCCGCCATGGTAATAAGCATGGTCATTTTCTTTGTCGAATTGACCAGATCTCGAAAATTGGTCTGAGCCCCTGTAAATTGGCTGTAAATGCTGTTCAAGGTCTTTGCATTGGCGCTGTCGACGAACAGACCGTTAACATCTCTCAGGAAATCATAGCCCGTAGTCCCATGGATAGCCCAATCGGCTGGCAAGGGCTCCCCTTCTGCGAGGATTTTTTCGGCGACGACATAAAGTGGCTTCTCCTGGCGTAAGGCTGCATCATTGTTGCAGGTAACGCTACCTATCACTGAGCTGTCAACGCTCGCTGCAAGAGGTTTAAGCTTTTGGCTGAATTCTGACTGATTCGTAGCTAGGAGACAGGATTTTTGCAGCCTCTGAAAGTATGCTGCTGAATCTAATAAGCCGTCCGGATGGTCAATCCTCAATCCGGTCACTCTACCCTCTCTCAAGAAACGAAATACCAGCTGGTGCGTTTCGTCGAAGACTTGTGGCAACTCTACTCGAATCGCCGCCAATTCGTTGATATCGAAAAATCGACGGTAGTTGATTTCTTCAGTTGCCACCCGCCAATACGAAAGGCGGTAAGGCTGCGCTTCCATTAGTTCATGCAACCCATCGAAACTATGAGCATCTCCTTCGATACCGTTGAAAGTTTGGAGCGTGTCATGGATGGCTGTCCGAATATTCGAACAGGCGTCGTAAAGAGCCGCAATACGCCGTTTAATGACCTCTTTCTCGCGCCTCCGCTCCGCTATCCTTTCAGGTGAGCTCTCGGTTCGTTCTGGCAGGTAACTCAGCGCTGTCAAAATGCTACGAAGCTCCTGCAGATGAATACTCTCTTCGGGCATCTGCTGCGCT
>Ga0075433_10000962_pt1 | contig 20381 bp, 20 predicted proteins | sample RhiMethybrSRZTD2_FD_75299 | JGI IMG/M metagenome (GOLD analysis project Ga0075433, IMG submission 75299) | Populus rhizosphere microbial communities from Tennessee, USA - Rhizosphere MetaG P. TD hybrid SRZTD2 | ecosystem: Host-associated > Plants > Roots > Rhizosphere > Soil | place: USA... | reverse complement strand
CGCTCCGCCATCACGAATCCCGCGTCGGCCTGGTACACCGCGACCATGCCCCGCCCCAGGCGGTAGCCGGGGAACCGCCGGCTCAGGGCGGCCGCGCTCAGCGGCTCGTGCGGGATGCCGTGCTCGTGGCAGGAGCGCAGCGAGCCCGTGACCACCGCGCCGCCCTCCGGCCCCGCGTCGACGCCTCCGGTGATCACCAGCAGCCGCTCGCCGCTGTCGTGCTCCAGCTCCCGCCAGAGCTCGTAGGCGCGCCTCAGGAGCGGCACGTAGCTCGGATGCTCCGCGTAGGCGAGGCGGATGATGCGGTTGACGCCGTGCGAGGAGCCGAGCTGGTGGGGCACGTCGAACTGCTCGATCCCCAGGACCTTCTTCCCGCGCCGGGCCAGGTGGAAGAGGGTCGCGCTGCCCATGCCGCCCACGCCGATCACGATCACGTCGTACGCCACCGGGCTCTCTCCTCTCGCGCCCACCCGCTCGCGAGCATCTCGCCGATCAGGTGCATCTCGCCGCCGGGGACGAGCGCTAGAGCCCGGACTCCCGCCACTCGGGGGCGGGCTCCGGCGGATCGCACCCGAGACCGGCCGCCTTGACGCCCTCGATGGCGCAGTACTCGTCGCGGTCGGAGGTGTCGCCGCTGATGCCGACCGCCCCGATGGCCCGGCCGTCGCGGTCCAGGATGAGGACGCCGCCCGGCACCGGGATGAACTGCCCCTGCGAGGCGGTGGCCACCGCGCTCTGGAACGCGGGACGATTCTGCAGACGGTCCCGGATCGTGCGCGACGGGATGCCCATCCCGAGCGCCCCACGGGCCTTCCCCTGGGCGATCCGCACCCGGAGGGTGCCGCAGCCGTCGTCACGCTGGAGCGTGACGATCTGCCCGCCGCCGTCCACGACGACGACGGCGAGCGGGAGCATCTTCTCGCGCCGGCCGGCCGCGATGGCGCGGGTGGCGATGGTGGTGGCCTGCTCCAGGGTGAGGGTCGAGACGACGTGGCGAAGGGCCATGGTGGATCGCTCCTTTCTCGGTGGACGGCCCGCGCTACCGCGCGCGCGTCGGGCCGAGGCGGCGGACGATCATTCGTGGGCTCCTTTCGCGGGCACGTTGCGTAGAATGCGCGATGGGAGGAGCCTTAGGCAAGCATGGAGATGAGCATTCTGAAGCGCCTGATCGTGGGCGCTCCCATGCCTCTCGCCCAGGCGCGACACGAGCGGCTGTCGAAGACCGTCGCCCTCGCGGTCTTCTCCTCCGACGCGATGTCGTCGGTCGCGTACGCGACGGAAGAGATCCTCCTGATCCTGGTCCTCGCCGGCACCGCGGCGGCCCACCTCACGGTGCCGATCGCGCTCGCGATCGCGGGGCTCCTGGTGGTGGTGAGCGTGTCGTACCAGCAGACGATCCACGCCTACCCGAGCGGCGGCGGCTCTTACATCGTGGCCCGCGCCAACCTCGGACCGACCGCCGGCCTGGTGGCCGCCGGCGCGCTGCTCATCGACTACGTGCTGACCGTGTCGGTGTCGGTGGCCGCGGGGGTGGCCGCGCTCACCTCCGCGGTGCCGTGGCTCCTCACCCACCGCGTGCTGCTCGGCGTCGTGTTCACCGCGGCCATCGCCTACGCCAACCTGCGCGGGGTTCGAGAGTCCGGGCGCGTCTTCGCGGTCCCGACCTATCTCTTCATCGTCACGTTCAGCGCGCTGGTGGGCACCGGCCTCTTCCGGTGGCTCACCGGCACCCTGCCCGCGGCGGCCGCGGCCTCCGAGACGGTCGCGGCCACCCAGACCCTGACCTGGTTCCTGGTGCTGCGCGCATTCGCGTCCGGCTGCACCGCGCTCACCGGCGTGGAGGCGATCTCGAACGGCGTCCCCGCCTTCAAGCACCCCGAGGCCCGCAACGCGGCCATCACCATGGGCTGGATGGCCGCGGTCCTGGGCACGCTCTTCATCGGCGTCTCGGTGCTGGCGTCCGCGCTCGGGATCACGCCGCTCGCCGACGAGACCGTCGTCTCCCAGGTGGCTCGGCGGCTCTTCGGCGACGGGTTCTTCTACTTCCTGATCCAGGGCTCGACCACCCTCATCCTGGTGCTGGCCGCCAACACGTCCTTCGCCGACTTCCCGCGCCTGAACTCGCTGCTCGCCCGCGATCGCTACGCGCCCCGGCAGTTCCGGACCCTGGGCGACCGGCTGGTCTTCTCCAACGGCATCCTGATCCTGGCCGGCCTGGCCGCCGCGCTCATCGTCGGCTTCGGCGGCGACACCCACGCCCTGATCCCGCTCTACGCGGTCGGGGTCTTCATCTCGTTCACGCTCTCGCAGGCCGGCATGGTGCGCCACTGGCTCACCGACGGCGGCGCGGGCTGGCGGTGGCGCCTGGGGGTGAACGGGGTCGGCGCGCTCGTGACCGGCGCGGTGACGGTGGTCATCGCGGTGACCAAGTTCACCCACGGCGCGTGGATCGTCGTCCTCCTGATCCCCCTCCTGGTCCTGGGATTCCGCGCGATCTACCGGCACTACGACACGGTGGCCCACGAGCTCTCCCTCGAGCATCTCGTCGAGGAGCCGCCGGTGAACAACACGGTGCTGGTCCTGGTCGGCGATCTCCACATGGGCGTGGTCAAGGCCCTGCGCTACGCCCAGTCGCTCTCCCCGAGCCCGAAGGCGGTCTACGTGGAGCTCGACCCGAGCGTGACCGCCCGCCTCGAGGAGCGCTGGTCGAAGGGCGGCTGCGGGGTGCCGCTGGTGGTGCTCGCCTCACCGTACCGGTCGATGCTCCGCCCGCTCCTCGACTACATCGGCCGGATCCGAGAGCGCGACAAGAACTCGGTGGTGACCATCGTCATCCCGGAGTTCGTGCCCCGTCAGTGGTGGCAGCACCTGCTGCACAACCAGACCGCGCTCCTGGTGAAGGGCGCCCTCCTGTTCCGCCGCGGGGTCGTGGTGGTCGACGTCCCCTTCCATCTCCACAGCTGATCGGCGCAAGCTGACCGGGCTACCGCTGCGCCTTCTTCGCGAGCTCCGCGCGGAGCGCCTCCTCGCGCGCGGCGGCCTCGGGCGGCAGGACGTCCGCGGGGAAGTCGGAGGTCTCGAAGACCTGGCGCACCTCGACGACCTCGCCGTCGGTGAATGGAACGCGCGAGGCCCACTCGAGCGCCTCCGCCCGCGACGCCACCTGGATCATCCAGAAGCCGGCCAGCAGCTCCTTCGTCTCCGCGAAGGGCCCGTCGGTCACGAGGCGCTTGCGGCCGGTGTACGTGACGCGCGCGCCCTTCGAGCTCGGGTGGAGCCCCTCGCCGGCCAGCAGCACGCCCGCCTTCGCCATCGTCTCGTTGAACTCCCCCATCGCGGCGACGAGCCCGCCGCTGGGCATCACGCCCGCCTCCGACTCCTGGCTCGCCTTCACCAGCATCATGAATCGCATTGGAATATCTCCTTGGTGGCTCGATCTCAGTCGTCGATGGCCTGGTAGGCCTGTGTCCAGAAGTCGTGATAGACGTCCGGGCCCTGCGGGGAGGTCCACATGCGCTGGGTCATCAGGATGCCGACCAGCTCCTCCGTCGGATCCGACGACCACGAGGTGCCGAGACCTCCGTCCCACCCGAATCGCCCGGGCACCGCGGCCACACCGTCGCGCCGGGTGATCACCGAGATCCCGAAGCCCCATCCGCGGCTGTCCCAGAAGCCGGGCCCGAAGCCGGAGAGCGCCTTCTGCTCGGGCGTCAGCTGATCGGTGGTCATGGCCTCGACCGACAGGCGCGACAGGATGCGCTCCGCGCCGTGGCGGCCACGGTTCAGCAGCATCCGCCCGAAGGCCAAATAGTCGTCGACGGTCGACACCAGCCCGCCGGCGGCCGAGGGAAACGCGGGCGGGCGACTCCACTCACCGCCCTCGGCCGGGTCGTAGACCTCCATCTTCCCGCTCTTCGGGCCGCTCCAGTAGCTGGTCGCGAGGCGCCCGATCTCGCCCGCGGGCACGCTGAAGCCGGTGTCCTTCATCCCCAGCGGCTCGAAGAGGCGCTCGCGCAGGAACGTCTCGAACGGCTGTCCGGCCGCGCGCGCGATCAGCACGCCCAGCACGTCGGAGCCGGTGTCGTACATCCATCGCTCGCCCGGCTGGTGCAGCAGGGGCAGCGTGCCGAGGCGGCGCATCCACGCGTCGGGCCCGGCCTCCGCCTGCGGCCGGGGCGGGCCCATGCGCATGCCGGCCTCGCGCATCGCCTTCTGGATCGGGTACGTGTCGGGCGGCGCCATGATGATGCCGAAGCCCTGGCGGAAGGTCAGCAGATCGCGCAGGGTGATCGCGCGGCTCGCGGGCACCGTGTCCTCGACCGGTCCCTCGAGCCGGCGCAGCACCCGGCGGGCGGCCAGCTCGGGCAGCAGCCGATCCACCGGCTCATCGAGCCGCAGCCGGCACTCCTCCACCAGGATCATGGCCGCGGCGGCCGCGACCGGCTTGGTCATGGAGGCGATGCGGAAGATCGTGTCGCGCGCCATCGGCCGACCACCGTCGGCGGCCATGCGGCCGAGGGCCTCGACGTGCACCTCGTCCCGCCGGCTCACCAGCGTGACCAGCCCGGGCATCGCGCCGCGCTCCACGTGCCTGGCCATCACGTCGCGCATGCGTCCGAGCCGCGCCTTCGAAAATCCTCCGCTCCTCGATGTCATCGTGTCCTCCTGCCCACTAGTCGCCCTCGCCCGCTGCCGATCGACAGCGTGCGAGTCCGGGCGTCAGCGGCGGGGCGAGAGCGGAGCCAGTCGCCAGCGACCGTAGGCGACGAACACGCAGAGGATCCCGACGATCAGCGGGAGCATCGCGGGGCCGATCCCCAGCGTGCCGAGCGTGATCACGGTCGCCCCGATCATGATGATCACGAGGCCCGCCGCGGCGAGCGGAGTCAACCCGGGACGGATCCGCAGAGCGCTGGGCAGGATCAGGCCGAGCCCCCCGAGGATCTCCATCACCCCGATGAAGTGCAGGAACCAGCCCGCCATCCAGGGCGTGTCTTTTGTCATCTCCGCGACCGACATGACGAACTTCATGCTGCCGGAGAACAGGAACAAAAGTCCCAGCAGCGTCTGAATGATCCAGAGAGCATAGGCCACGGTCCATCTCCTCCATAGCTTGGTTTGGTTTCGGGGGTAGTCGTCCGAGGGGGCCCGGGATCGACACGGACCGCCCGGTTGATTCTCCGGCCGGCCTGTCGATGGCCAGCCGCCCCGTACGACCATATAGTAGAAACGGATCCGCGCCGAGGGGCCACGCGTACCGTGGGGCGGGCCCGGCAAAGGAGCGACGAATGAGCAGCGTACGGGTACTGGTGGGCACGCGCAAGGGTGCGTTCGTCTTGACCTCCGACGCCAAGCGGTCCCGCTGGGACGTCCAGGGGCCGCATTTCGGAGGCTGGGAGATCTATCACCTCAAGGGCTCCCCGGCGGACCCGAACCGGCTGTACGCCTCGCAATCGAGCAGCTGGTTCGGTCAGGTGATCCAGCGCTCGAGCGACGGCGGCCGGACGTGGGAGACGGTGGGAAACAAGTTCACGTACGACGGCACCACCGGCACCCATCAGTGGTACGACGGCACGCCCCATCCCTGGGAGTTCGCACGGGTCTGGCATCTGGAGCCTTCCCTGACGGACCCGGATACGGTCTACGCGGGGGTGGAGGACGCGGCCCTGTTCCGCACCACCGACGGCGGCCAGAGCTGGCACGAGCTGGCCGGGCTGCGCACCCACACCTCCGCCCCGTCCTGGCAGCCGGGCGCGGGCGGCATGTGCCTGCACACGATCCTCCTCGATCCGAGCCGGCCCGACCGGATCTTCGTGGCGATCTCGGCCGCGGGCGCCTTCCGCAGCGACGACGGCGGCGCCACGTGGCGGCCGATCAACCGCGGGCTCCGGTCGGAGGGCATCCCCGATCCGAACGCCGAGGTGGGGCACTGCGTCCATCGCATCGCGATGCATCGCGCCCGGCCGGGGGTGCTGTTCATGCAGAAGCACTGGGACGTGATGCGCAGCGACGACGCGGGCGACTCCTGGCGCGAGGTGAGCGGTGGCCTGCCCAGCGACTTCGGCTTCCCGATCGACGTGCACGCCCACGAGCCCGAGACCATCTACGTGGTGCCGATCAAGAGCGACTCGGAGCACTACCCGCCCGACGGAAAGCTGCGCGTCTACCGCAGCCGCACCGGCGGGGACGAGTGGGAAGAGCTCACCCAGGGTCTCCCGCAGCGGCACTGCTACGTCAACGTGCTCCGCGACGCGATGGCGGTGGACTCGCTCGACCCGTGCGGGATCTACGTGGGCACCACCGGCGGCCAGGTCTACGCCTCCGCGGACGCGGGCGACCACTGGGCCCCCATCGTGCGCGATCTGCCCGCGGTCGTCTCGGTCGAGGTCCAGACCCTGCCGTGACCATCCGCGTGGTGCTGCCCGCCCACCTGCGGACGCTGGCCCGCGTGAACGGCGAGGTGAAGGTCGACGTGACCGCGCCGGTCACGGTGGCCACCGTCCTCGACGCGCTCGAGGCGACCTATCCGATGCTGCGCGGGACGATCCGCGACCAGGTCTCGCGACAGCGCCGGCCGTTCCTGCGCTTCTTCGCCTGCGAGGAAGACCTCTCCCACGACCCGGCGGATCGGCCGCTGCCCGACGCGGTGGCGAACGGGGCCGAGCCGCTCCTAGTGGTGGGCGCGATGGCGGGCGGCTAGGCGCGCTCGGCGGCCGCGGGCACCGGGGTGGCGGCCGAGACACCCGGCCGCAGGGCGTCGGGATCCTCCAGCCCCAGCCGGCGCACCGAGATCTCCGCGCGGTCCTGCATGCGCGCGTCGTCCTCGTTCAGGACGCGGGTGAAGCAACAGTACTCGAGCTGCACCCCGTTCGGGTCCTTGAAGTAGATCGACTGGGCCCAGTCGTGGTCGACCACGTCGGTGACGTCGATCCCGCGGGCTCGCAGCTCGTCGCGCTTCTCCCGAAGCCCGGCCTCGCTGCCCGCCTCGAACGCGAAGTGGTAGAACACGCTCGGCACCCCCAGCCCGCGGTTGATGCCCGCCTCGTAGGCGGCGGGCACGCCGGGCACGCCGCGCGCCTCCATGAACGCGATGAGCTGGTCGTGGCCGGTGTCGAAGAAGATGTGGCGGATCTGCCCGCCCTCCTTGATCCGCAGCACGTCGCAGCGGACCGCCTTGAAGCCCAGGACGTTCTCGTAGAAGTCCCGGGTGCGGTCGAGGTCGAGGGTGGAGAGGCCGATGTGGGAGAAGCCCTTGTTGGACATGATGCCCTCCTCGGGTGCGCCGCCCGGGCGATCGGGACGGCTGGTTCCGGCGACGGGGTTACACTACCGCGTCGTGCTAAGATCCGCTACACGACCTGCCCTACGAGGAGGGAGCCATGGCCAAGATCAAGCACATCGCGCTGTCGACCCAGGACGTGGACAAGACCGCGGCCTTCTACGTCAACGTGTTCGGGATGAAGGAGATCGCCCGGATCGACAGTCCCAACGCCCGGGGCTACTACCTGAGCGACGGCGATCTGAACCTGGCCATCCTCAAGTTCAAGAACGACGCGGTGGCCGGGGTAGAGCGCGGCAAGGACTGGAGCGGCATCCACCACATCGGCTTCCAGGTCGAGAGCCTCGAGGCGATCGCCGAGAAGCTCGCCGCGGCCGGGTCCGAGCCGCGCCACGACATCAATGAGGCCCTCGGGGTGGGCCCCGGCCACGACCACCGCCACGGCAACGTCGAGGTGAAGTACATCGGCCCCGACGGCGTCACGGTCGACGTGTCCGAGACCGGCTGGGTCGGCACCTCCGGCTTCAGCGTCGCCTAGCTCCGACCGCGGACCCGCGATGCGGCCGGGGATCCGCTTCCTCCTCGCCCCCGCCCTGCTCCTGGGCGCGGTCGGCTGCGTCCGCCCGCCGGTGACACCCGGGCTGGTCTGCGTGCCGTCGAACCAGCCGCCGCCCTACGCGGCGGCCGGGAGCTGGTACTGCCAGGAGGTCTCGGTGAGCGTGCGCGAGCCGGGGCCGCAGGTCGTCCAGCACCGCACCGGGCAGTTCGCGGACCTCGTCGTGAGCGCGGTCGGCCGCTGTCCGGACCGGGCGGGCCAGTTCGCGCCCAGCGTGACCGTGAAGAACATCGGGCCGGTGCCCGCGGGCGCCTTCAACGTGGTGGTCGACCTCGGGGTCTTCGACGGCAGCGGCGCGCCGGTGGTGTCGACCTCGGCGGTCGCGCGCGTGCCCGGACTGGCCGCGGGCGCCGATGCGGCCGTCGCCTTCGATCGCCTGCAGGGCGTGGCGCTCCGGGCGGGCGACCGGATCACCGTCTCGGCCATCGCCGACCCGCCGCAGGTGCCGGGCGGCGCGCTCAACGTCTTCGGCGAGATCCTCGAGCTGGACGAGACCAACAACAGCGCGATCCAGAACTGCACGGTGCCGGGCTAGCCCGGCGCCGCCTCACGGGATCTCGGCCCGCCGCGCGGGCATGACGTCCCGCGCGACGCGCTCCACGCTCCGCTTCTTCAGCTCGCGCGGCGCTCGTCGAATGCCTAGTACCGCGCGGGGCCGCGCGCCGGGGGAGCAATGAGCCGCTCCCCCGGCGCGACGGCTACTGCCGTCCGGCCCGCCGGGCGGCGAGATCCCGGTGTAGATCGCTCCGGTCCTGGCGCACGTCGCGCTCGTCCGCGCGGCGGTCCTGCTTGTCGTGGTGGAGGTCCCTCACATCCGCGCGGCGATCCTGCCGATCGTGGTGCAGGTCGCGGAGGTCCCCCCGGCGATCCTTCAGATCGCTCCGCAGGCTGCTGCGCGTCTTCTGCAGGTTCTCCCGCGCGGCCTTGACCGCGGCGGGGTCACCGGACTTGTAGGCGTCGCGCAGCTGCTGGCGCGCGCCTCGGAGCGCGGTGCGGTCCTGGTGGATGTCCTGCGTGTCCTTGACGACGTCCTGCTTGTCGCTCTTGATGTCCCGCGTGTCCTGCCGGATGTCTTGCCGGTCGCCGCGGATGTCGCCGGTGTCCTGGCGGACGTCTCCCCGGTCCTGCCGAAGGTCCTGCACGTCCTCACGCACCGCCTGGGCGCTCGCGGGCAGCGCGGAGAGCCCGGCCACCGCGGCCATCGCGCACGCGGCGCTCACCGTCCAGCTCGTCAGCCTGTTCATCGTCCTGCTCCTTTCATCTCGATTGAGGTATGAGTCCGAGCCCCTTGCTGAGCTCCTACCAGGCAGACGGGGCCGGATTTTCGGCCGCTTACACGCAAAGTCTGCAGCGGAGGCCGCCCGGCCCGGGAAGGCCTTGACGGGCGGGCCCTTTGAGCCGATTCTCTGGCCCACTGGAGGCCCCCATGAAGCGGCGCACCTTCCTCAAGATCGGCAGCACGGCACTGACCGCGGGCGGGCTCGAGGGAATCCTCGCGGCCCGTCGCGCCCCCGCCGTCGGGCAGACCACGCGCATCCACCTCCTCCACTGGCCCGACTTCATCCCCGAGGGCGACGTGGAGCTACGGCGACAGATCGCCGAGTACAACAAGCAGATGAAGACCGACGTCTTCATGGAGAACATCAACGGCAACGACCTGCAGCCGCGCATCACCGCGGCGATCCAGACCGGCGCCGGGCCCGACATCATCCTCATGCTGCACAACTGGCCTCACCTGTACGCCTCGTCGCTCGCCGACGTGAGCGACCTCTGCGAGTGGAAGGCCAAGGACCAGGGCGGCTACTACGACCAGTCGGAGGCCGCCGCACGCGACGGCAGCCGCTGGCTCGCTCTGCCCTACGGCATCGTGGGCAACCAGATGGCCTACCGGAAGTCGTGGTTCGCCTCGGTGGGGGCGACGCAGCCGCCCAAGACGTTGGAGGAGTGGCGCAAGATCGGCTCCGCGCTCAAGAAGAAGGGCAAGCCGATCGGGCAGACCCTTGGCCACACCTACGGCGACGCCCCGACCTTCACCTATCCGCTCCTGTGGACCTTCGGCGGCATGGAGACCGACAAGAGCGGGAAGAAGGTCGTGCTCAACTCCCCCGGCACCGTGGAGGCGGTCAAGTGGATGACCGCCTTCTGGAAGGACGCGTGCGACGAGGGCGGGCTCGGCTGGGACGACACCTCGAACAACCGCGCGTTCCACGCGGGGGAGCTCTGCTCGACGCTGAACGGCGCCTCCATCTACATCTTCGCCAAGCGCAACGCCGAGAAGATCAAGGACGAGCGCGGCGAGCCGATGTACAAGGACGTGGGCCACTTCGTGTACCCGGACGGCCCCAACGGCAAGACCCCCACCTATCACCTGGTCTCCTCGCACGCGGTCATGAAGTATGGAAAGAACGTGCAGGCGGCCAAGGAATTCCTGAAGCACATCCACTCGAAGGAGCAGTTCGCCAAGTGGTTCGAGATCGACTACGGCTTCAACGTGGGCGCGACGACCTACTGGGAGAACCACCCCCTCTGGAACACCATCGACGAGGCGATGAAGCCCTACCGCTACACCGGCCGCGGCACGCGGATGATCGGCCACGGGGGGCCGGCCAATGCGCGGGCGGGCGAGGTCTACTCCAAGTACGTCATCACCGACATGTTCGCCAAGGCGGTCCAGGGCATGAAGGCGGAGGACGCGGTGAAGTGGGCCGAGGGCGAGCTCAAGCGGGTCTACGAGGCGTAGCCGCCCCGGTCAGCGCCGGGTCCCGGGCGGGCTGTCGTCCAGGCGATTGGGCTCGGGGCACGTCTCGGGCGCGAGCAGGCCCCACCGCAGATTCTCAGCGGCGGCCTCCGGGCTGGTGACGTCGGGGGCCTGGCCGGTCACCAGCGCGCTCCGCTCGCACGCGGTCGGCGGGCGCTCCGTCACCGGTCGGGCGGTAGGCGGAGCGGCCGTCGCGCAACCCGCGAGCAGGGCCATCGCCAGCGGGAGCGCGAGCGGCCGCCTCACTGGGCGGGCTCGGTCCCGCTCGGCTCCTTCTTCAGGATCCTCCGCCCCTTGGAGAAGATGATCTGGTAGCCCTGCAGATCGACCGGGCACTCCCAGCCGAGGGCGCCGGTGATGCCGACACCGGGGAGGAACCCGGCCAGCGAGAGCGGCCGACGAGGTTCGGGCCGAGATCTCCTAGGGCCGGGAGGGCCCGCGCGAGCGGCATGACGTGGGACCGAACGGCCGGCGCTACGGCCGGCGGCTGCTCACCCCGGGAACGGGGTCACCATCGGAATCTCGGCGATGCGCAGGGTGACGTCCTGGACCCCCGCCACCTCCTTCGCTACCGCGACCGCCACGTCGGGATCCGCCCCGGCGGGGAGCTCGAGCGTCACCACGCCGCGAGCCGCCTCCACGTCGATCCGGTGCCGCCGCATGTCCGAGTGACCGGCGAGGGCCACCTCCACCTGGGAGGCGAGCGCCCGATCGGCCACCAGCTGCCGGGCCGCGTCGGTGGTCACGAACTCGGGGCGCTGTGCCATCTCGGCCAGGAGCGCCACCGTGGCTTCGCGGCTGAGCACCGCGGTGTTGACGAGGACGTCGTAGAGCGCCGGGTCCTTGACCTCGGCGTCGAAGAGATACCGCATGCGGGCGGACTTCTGGATGTCGTCCCGACGGATGAACTGGGCGACGGTCTTCGGGGTGACGCGCTCCTTCCCCTGGGCCGACAGGGTGGCGGTCAATCGTGTCACGCGCACCGGGAAGGGAGCCACGATCCTCGTGCGCAGCACGTGGGGCACCCCGCGCAGGAGCCACTGGCCCCCGCACCCCATCAGGACCACCTGGTCCTCCTGGGCGAACTCGTAGAGCACCGCCTGCAGCGCCATGATGCAGCGCCGCGTCTCCGCGTCGAAGCGCTCGACCCAGGACGGCCGGTCTTCCGCGAGACGGGCGAGGCGGTCCTCGGCGAGCCCGTACCGCTTGGCCCGGCCGAGCAGCTCCTCCTGGTCGACGTAGGTGTACCCGAGGCGGGACGCCACCGTCATACCGATCTCGGCGCCGCCGCTGCCCATCTCCTGCGAGATCGTGAGAATTGCCATGGCGTCATCCTCCCGCCCGGGGCCCGCGAGTCGGGCCAGCCGGGCCGAGCCGGTCGAACGGTGGCGGCAGCTTAGACGCGGCGGGCGGCCGAGTCAAGCCCATCCCGGGCCCCCGGGGGGAGGGGGGAGGGGGAGGGGTTCGGTAGGGGGAGGGGTTCGGTAGGGGGAGGGGTTCGGAGCCGCCCGGGGCGCCTAGCTCGCCTCGCGCTTCACGCGCAGGCGCTTGGTGCCGAGCACGTGGCCGCCTACCGCGGCCGCTCGAGGAACTCCACGATCCGGGCGCGGTGCGCCCGCACCACCTTCTCCGCCGCCTTGATCATGAGCGCTCCGTGGCACTTCGAGATGCGGAACAGGGTCGGGATCTCGCTGACCGCCTCCTTGATCGCCTGCGTGGTCACGGTGGGGTCGAACTGGCCCCGGCACTGTTCGGGCAGATCCCGGTACGTGCCCCAGTCGGGCTCGGTGTGCTGGAGCACCTCGACGCGCAGGCTCGCGAAGTCGGGGAGGGCGACCCCTTCGGTGCGGAGCGCGTCCCACAGCATCAGCTGGTACGCGTTGGCTCGCTCCTCCATGATGCCGACGATCCGCGACGGGTCCCTCTTGAACACCTGGTAGCCTCTCGGGTTCGCGGCCAGGACCTCCGCGTTGGCGTCGAACGGAAACGCGGAGTCGATCACGATGATCAATCCCCGCTTCGGCGATCCCCTCGGGATCTTCTTGAGGAAGAGGGTGGTCAGCGACTCGGTGCCGAGGTTGTCGAAGAGCCCGCCGTCGCCCACGTGCTGGTACGGCGGCCGGCCGTCGATCGCATAGGTGACCGGCCCCACCACGGGCGGGAACGAGGCGGAGGACACCACCGCCAGCGACAGGGGGAGCGCCCGATGGTCGGCTCCGATCTGCTCGAAGGTCATGGGCAGGAACTGGTCCCGCGCCCCTTCGAGATTGCGCTGGATGATCGCCTTCCCTTCGGCGGTCACCCGGTCGGAGCGCCGCATCAGGTCCTGGAGCAGTCCGCCCACGAAGTCGTAGTCGAAGTCGGCCGCGGGAAGGGTCGTCAGGGCGAACCGCCGCCCGGTGTTGTACGAGGTCCCGTTCAGGATGATGCGCGGGCTGTCCCCCGCCCGCTCCCGCTCGTAGAGCTGGCTGAAGGTCATCCCGTGGAAGAATCGTCCGTCCCACACCTCGGCGAGCGAATAGGCGAGCTTCGTGGGGTTGAACGCACGGAAGTAGAGCAGCTGGCGCCACGCGGACGGCAGCTCGAAGTCCTCCTGCATCGCCGCCTTGTAGTCCGCGAAGAATCGCTCGTAGGCGGGGGACAACCCCTGGGGCGAGAGGACGGGCTCGGACCTCGCGGGCTTCCGGGCCGCGAAGTACCCGGTGGCGAGGCTGCCGCCGGAGACGCTCGAGATGTACTGGACCTTCTCCAGGACGCTACGCTCGCCGCCCGCGTCCTTCACCCGGACCCGGGCCAGCGCTTCGAGGACCCCGGCCGCGAAGGTGGCCGCTCGGCTTCCGCCGCCCGAGATCGCCAGCCCCACGAGCAGGTCGGGCGAGCTCTCCGGGATCGGGGCGAACGCCGGCTTCTTGTCGAGAGCGGGGAGCTCTTTCACCTTGGCAAAGCAGCCCGTGAGCGCGAGCACCAGCGACAGCCCCACGACCCATCCGGCACCACGCCCGAGCGCTGCGGCCACACTCATGTCGGACCCCTTCCCGGACTCCTTCCGAAGTCGTGAGAGCACCCGCGCAGCCGACGATCCCACGATCCTTCCGCCGATCGCCGCTCCGCAACCGAAACCTGCGCTTACAGCGTGCCGGCCGCCCTCAGGGAGACTGGATCTCCCCGCGGCCTCCCACCGCAGGCCGCGGCACCCCCGTCCCTCCCGCTCCGCCGAGCACGGCGCTCAGGGCCACCAGCGATTGCTGGAGGTCGGAGAGCTTATCGCTCGGGGGCGAGGGGGCGTGGCTCGGCACCAGGGCCGCGAGGTTGGCCGGCGTGTCGTCGAGGGCCCGCGGAGTGGGGAGGAAGCTCGCGTCGTCCAGCGGGTTGGCCTGGGCGTCCCGCTTCGTCAGGAACGCGGGCAGGCCGAAGAGGCCCTTCACGGTGGCCAGGAGCGACGTGTGGTCGTAGACCCGATGGTCGACCCGTCCCTTGCGGACCCACGGGGAGATGAGGAGCGCGGGCACGCGGACCCCCAGCCGGTCGAACTTGAACTTCTCGCCCTGGGCGGAGGCCTCGTCGGGCGGCACCGTCGCGGGCGGCGGCACGTGATCGAAGAAGCCGCCGTGCTCGTCGTAGAGCAGCACGAGGAGCGTCTTGTTCCAGACGGCCGCGTTGCCGCGGAGGGTGTCGTAGACCCACGCGATGAGCCGCTCGCCCTCCAGGAGATGATGCGGCGGGTGCTGATCGCCGGCGGGGCTCCCGGGATTGTCCATGTAGGGCGGCTCCAGGAACGAATAGTGCGGCAGCGTCCCCGCCGCGACCTCGGCCGCGAAGGCGTCGAGCCGGCGGAAGTTATCGCTCGCGTAGCGGTGCAGCGTGCCGATCCCGAAGGCCTGCGCGTGGTCCCCGTAGTAGATCGCCCAGGTGCGCCCCGCCGCCGCGAGGCTCTCGTAGATCGTGCGCAGGCGGAACCGCGTCGTAAGGAACCCGGCGAGGGCCTGGAGATCGGTCGGGCTGTCGATGTAGCCGTTGGACGTCGCGGCGTGGACGAAGAACCGGTTGGGCCAAGTCGGGCCAGGCGCGGAGGAGAACCACCGGTCGCAGACCACGAAGCTCTTCGCGAGCGTCGAGATGACCGGCACCAGCGAGGGGTCCAGGCACGCGAGGCCGGCCGCCGCCCGCTCGGCGCCGATCGGCTTGTGATCGGCGCCTTCCTGCCGGGCGTAGTTGTCGACGAACCCGTTCATGGTGGGGGTCGGCGGATCGGGCACCCGCGCCTGCCCGAAGACCTGGACCGCGATGTCCTCGAACTGGTGCCCCGGGGTGGGATCGGTGACGTAGAGGGCCGGCTGCGTGCCGCGCTCGAGACGGACGACGCGCGCGGGATTCCCGAGATCGGCGGGGATGGTCTCGCCGCCGGTCAGCCCGTCGATCCGCTGCGACGGATCGTCGAGCCGCAGGAACCCGAGCAGGCGGTCGAACGACTGGTTCTCGAGCATCAACACCACGACGTGCTGGATCTCGTCCTTCCAGGCCATGCGTCGCCTCCTTCCCGTGCCGCCGGATCGAGTGTGGGCGCGCGCCCGCGACGAGTCAATGCTGTTCGTACCCAATAGGCGCAGCGAGCGCCTTGACTGGGGAGCGAACGACTCCTACCATCCGCTCGATGCCCACTCCACGGATCGTCGACGACAAGGAGGACTCCGCATGAGCCGGTCTCCGATGCTGGTGCGATGGGCGGTGGTCGTGGGCCTGCTGTGCGCCGGCTGCGGCGGGATTCCCACCCGCCAGCTCATCGCCGACGTGGTGCCTCTGCGGGAGAGCCTGACCACCGCCTGTCCCGATCCGCCGAGCGATCCGGTCGAGGAGCGCATCCAGGCGGTCAAGGCCCGGCTCCACGAGCACCCGGTCGTCAACTTCGTGGTCGACGCGATCCGGATCGGCGTCACCCCGCAGCAGAGCCGCGCCGAGAGGCTCCGGGCCCTGCACGATCTCAACGCGAACACGCTGAAGAACTTCGGCGAGCGGATCCACGAGCGCTTCTTCGCCAACGACCTGGACAAGGAGACGGTGAAGGCGGACCTCGCCCGCGTGGAGGAGTTCAACCAGGTCCTGGTCGCCTACGTCTCGGCCTACGTGGACGGCAAGTACATCGATCGGTTCGGCAACAACCTGCCCGCCCCCGCGATCTCCCGGACGGTCGGCAACACCGAGATCGCGGGGGTCCTGTCCGTGATCATCGACGCGGTGGGCGACTACGTGGTGCGGGGCCCGATCTGGACGGACGCGACGGGCAAGATCTACTACCCGGCCGCCTTCAACCAGGCCGCGCCGGACCTCGAGAAGGACCCCAAGAAGACGCCGCTCCGGCCCACCGTGATCGACGTCGCGATCAAGAGCCGCGGCCAGGGCGACGGGGACGGCACCCCGCTGGTCAAGCCGGTGGCGCTCGTCGCCAGCGGCTGCGGCATCGACGAGGCCAAGGCGCAGGCCATCGAGTATCTCGGGCAGACCGCGGGCCTCAAGGCGGCGATGGTGGGGGGCATCACCGGGGGAAGCTTCGGCGGCTTCGGCGCGTCGTTCGGGGCGTTCGGCAAGATCTCGGTCGGTGACAACCAGACGGTGCAGGTCGTCATCAAGACGGTCCTGGGCAAGGTCGCGGAGCGCGTCGCGGCGGACGCGGCGTACCGCCTGTTCTACAAGGTGCCCGACAAGGCAAAGCTCGCCGAGCTGGTCAAGCGCTACCTCGACGAGCTGAAGCCCGACGCCGTCGGCGCGAAGTAGCCCGGCGGAGCCGGGCCGGGTGCGGCCGCTCGTTCGCCACTTCGGGCTGGTCCTCGTCATCGCGCTCGCCCTGCCCACCGGGCGCGAGGCCGCGTGGGGCCAGCCCGCGCCGTCCTCGCCCGACGTCAAGGTCGAGACGCGCGCGATCCCCGATCGCGACGTCAAGCAGGTCCGCGCTCAGGGCGTCATCGTCGCCCCGCCCCACGTGGTGCGGGCGGTGATCGCGGACCTCGAGCGCTATCCCGCGTTCATGCCGTACGTGAAGGAGAGCCGGGTGCTCCCGACGGACGCGCCGGGCGACGTCCTGAACTACCAGCGCCTCTCGTTCGGAATCCCCTTCGTGCAGGATCGCCACTACCTGATCCGCATCACCGAGTGGCGCGCGCGAGACTCCGACGGCCGGGTGGCCTACGCGCTCACCTGGCGGCTCGAGGCGGGGCTGCCGCCGGGCGTCAAGCCCGACGCTGCGGTGCGGGTCTCGGTGAACAACGGGTACTGGGAGCTGAGGCCGGTGAAGGATCAGAGCGCCGCGACCGACGTGCGGTACTGCGTGTTCACCGACCCCGCCGGCTCCCTGCCGAAATGGGTCGTCGGGCTGGCCAACGACCAGGCGGTCCCCCAGCTCTACGCCGCGGTCGCGGCCCAGGCCGCGACCCCCCGCTACGCCACGCTGTCGGCGCCGGGGGACGGCCCCGCCGCCGAGCCGCTCTCGCTCGGCGACTGCGCCGACACCACGCCGCCCGCTCGCTAGCCCGGCCCGAGGAGACCGCGCGCGACGGCGCCGCGCCCTACGGCTTCAGCTGGGCGCGGATCTCGCCGCCCGGGTTGGCGGCGCTGTGCACGTTGACGTAGAGGTTCCCGGCCCGGAACGCGTCGAACTGGGCGCTGCTCAGGACCGTGTTCCCGGGAACCGCCCACGTGTTCTCACCCGACTTGACCAGCGGGATGATCACGGGGCCGTTCTGCCCGCTGGCGCCCATGTGGATGTGGGCGACTGTGCCGGTCATGCCGGTCGTCTGCACGTTACCGATCACCGTCTTGTCTCCGATGACCTCGATCGTGCTGACCCCGGACGCCTGGGTGTTCACCGGCGGAACCTCCTGCGATCCGGAGAGGGTCGTCCCGGACTTGGCCGCCGCGCTCTCCACCCGGTTGGCCATGCTCGCCCTCTCCTGCGCGCATCCGTTGACGAAGACGATCGCCGCGACGGCCACCCCGGCCGCCCACATCGCACTCTTCCGACCTGCACGCATACGTGGCCTCCAAGAATCGGGTTCGAGTTTCGAGATCGGCTCAACCGCAGCCGTACAGACAAAGGCATCTCACGTGCCAAGCCCGCGCGCCCTCGTCTGAATCGGCGGTGAACGCACTTGGAAGGACGACGCCGCGGCCACCCGCGTGACGCGGGTCAAGTTTTCTCGGTAGACGTTACCGACTACGCGCCGGCCCGCCACACCTCGTGGACGGTGGCGCCGGCCATGCCCGAAGAATCCGTGGCTTCTCGGTCGCCCGGCGTGGCACGAATGATGCCTCCTCTTGGATGGCATGAGACGCGGATTGGATGGCATGAGACGCGGACGATTTTCAGGGGCAGTGCTCGCGATCCTTGTCCTGGTGATCGTCGTCGGAGGCGTGATGCTCTATCGCTCGCCCCGAGCGACGCCGCTGCGGGAGACACTGCGCTCGTTCAAGGACACGTCGCAGGACGCGGCGACGACCTCCAAGGTGAAGACCGCGCTCCTGCTCTCGAAGAACGTCTCCGCCTTCGAGATCGCCACCACCACGACCCGCGGCGTGGTGAGCCTGACCGGCGAGGTTCCCAGCGAGGAGACCCGCAAGCTCGCGGGCGCGATCGCGCAGGACACCTCGGGTGTGACCCAGGTCGAGAACAACCTCGTGGTGAACCCCAGCGCCGGACGCAACCCCGGGATGGCGAACCTCGGCGATCGCATCGCCGACCTCGAGGTGAAGACGATCGTGATCGATCGGCTCGCCCAGAGCCCCGAGCTGAAGGACAAGCGCATCGGCGTGCAGGTCAGCAAGCAGGTCGTGACCCTGGACGGCGCGCTCGACACCTCCGCCCAGAAGCGCGCCGCCGAGCAGGTCGCGCTGCAGGCGCCCGGGGTCCAGAGCGTGGTCAGCCAGCTGACGGTGGCCGCCGGGCAGGCCGCGCCGGAGAGCGTGGACGAGCGGCTCGCGCGGCGGGTGGAATTCGAGCTCTACTCCACGAAGGCGGTCTCGCTCAAGACGATGCAGATCCGCTCGCAGGACGGCACCGTCGTGCTGAGCGGCTCGGTGCCCTCGCGGGCCGAGAAGCTTCTGGCGGAGCGGGTGGCGCAGTCCGTCGAGGGTGTGAAGAAGGTCGTCAACAACCTCAACACGCAGGATCCGGCGGCGGGCTAGGCATCCAGCACACCCGAAGGGCGTTCTTGCGGGGAGCGGCGGCGACGGCGGCGCCGCTCCTGCTTGCGCGGGGACTCGGCGTTTCGGCCGCCTCCGCGCAAGGCGTCCGACGGGCCCCCGCGCAGAGCGTCCGGGACCACGGGGCCATCGGCGACGGGCGCGCCCTCGACACGCGGGCCATCCAGGCCGCCGTGGACGCCGCGGCCGCCGCCCGGGGCACCGTCTACTTCCCGCCCGGCACCTATCGCTCCGGCACCGTCCGTCTCCGCAGTCGCGTCAGCGTGGAGCTCGCGGCCGACGCGACCCTGGTGGCGAGCGCCGACGACGCCGACTTCGATCCGGTCGAGGAGCTCGGCTACGACTCCTTCGCGGACGCGGAGACCTCCAGCTTCCGCTTCGCGCTCCTCCAGGGGCAGGGCCTGGAGGACGTCCACATCCTCGGCCCCGGCCGGATCGACGGCAACCGGAGGAGCCGCGCCGGACCGAAGCCCATCGCCCTCAAGGAATGCCGGAAGGTCGAGCTTCGCAACGTGACCATCGCCAACTCGGGCAACTACAACGTCAGCCTGCTCGCGTGCGACGCGGTCGACATCGTCGGGGTCACCATCGTGAACGGGTACTCGGACGGCATCGATCCGGACGGCTGCCAGGACGTCCGCATCGCCGCCTGCCGCATCGACACGCGCGACGACGCGATCGCGATCAAGACGAGCTTCGCCCTCGGCCGGCGGCGCGCGACCCGCCGGGTGACGGTGAGCGACTGCCACCTCACGACCATCCACAACGCCCTCAAGATCGGCACCGAGACGAGTGCCGACCTCGAGCAGATCGTCTTTCGCAGCTGCACCGTGGTCGGACGCCCCCACACGTGGAAGGGCGACCTGAGCTCGGGAGTGGCCATCGAGACGGTGGACGGAGGGAACATCCGGAACGTCACCGTCTCCGACATCCGCATGAGCGGGGTGCGCTCCCCGATCTTCATCCGGCTCGGCCGGCGCGGGCGCGGGCAGGACGTCCCCGCCGCGGGCCGGCTCCAGAACGTCTCGATCACGAACGTGGAGGCAGTCGGCGCCATCATCGCCTCCTCGATCACCGGCATCCCCGGGCATCCCGTCTCGGACATCACGCTGACGAACGTGCGGGTGACCGCGCGGGGCGGCGGGGGCGCCGATCTCGCGGCGCAGAACGTGCCCGAGATGGAGCGGACCTACCCGGACGCCTACATGTTCCGGGATCTCCCCGCCTACGGCCTCTACTGCCGCCACGCGGAGCGGCTCACCCTGGACCGGGTCGAGCTCGGCGCCGACCAGCCGGACGCCCGGCCCGCGCTGGTGCTGGACGACGTCGCGAAGAGCCGCCTGCGCGCGGTGCACGGGATGCCGCCCGCCGAGGGCGGGCCGCTCCTCTGGCTGCGCTCGGTACGCGACTGCGCGATCGACGGGCTGCGCCCGCGCGCCGGGACGAAGGTGCTCCTGCGCCTGAGCGGTCGCGACACGTCGGGCGTCCGGCTCGCCCGCAGTGACCTCCGCCAGGTGGACAAGCCCGCGTGGGTGGAT
>Ga0075433_10000960_pt1 | contig 20385 bp, 19 predicted proteins | sample RhiMethybrSRZTD2_FD_75299 | JGI IMG/M metagenome (GOLD analysis project Ga0075433, IMG submission 75299) | Populus rhizosphere microbial communities from Tennessee, USA - Rhizosphere MetaG P. TD hybrid SRZTD2 | ecosystem: Host-associated > Plants > Roots > Rhizosphere > Soil | place: USA... | reverse complement strand
CATCTGCTCAAGGGCGTGACGCCCGGCGACGTCGTGCTCGTCAAGGGCTCGCGGGGCATGCGCATGGAGCGGGTCGTGGACGCGCTGGTGGCGCGCCTGGCCCGATGAGAGGGACGGATGCTCTACTACCTCCTCGTCCCGCTCGCGAAAGACCACATCGTCTTCAACGTCTTTCGCTACCTGACCTTCCGGTCGTTCATGGCCCTGATCTCGGCGTTCATCATCTCGCTGGTCGTGGGTCCGTGGATCATCCGGAAGCTTCGCATCGCGCAGCACGGCGGGGAGACGATCCGCGAGGACACGCCCGAGCGGCATCGCACCAAGAAGGGCACGCCGACGATGGGCGGCATCGTCATCCTCACGGCGATTCTCGCGACGACCTTGCTCTGGGCCAATCTGGGCAACCGCTACGTGTGGGTGGTGATCCTGGCGACCGCGGGCTTCGGCCTGATCGGGATCTGGGACGACACCAGCAAGCTGCGCCGCCGCAAGGGATTGCCGACCCGCGTGAAGTTCGTCGCGCAGCTCGTGGTGGCCTTCGCGGTGCTGCAGCTGATCTTCTGGCAGCCGCCGAGCGTCTGGGCGCCGACGTTGGCGATCCCGTTCTTCAAGGGCTGGCTCGTCCATCTCGGCTGGCTCTGGATCCCGTTCGCGATCCTGGTGATCGTCGGCGCGTCGAACGCGGTGAACCTGACCGACGGGCTCGACGGGCTGGCGATCGGCCCGGTCATCATGGCCGGCGCCGCCTTCGGGGTGATCGCGTACCTCACGGGCAACTTCCGGGCCGCCGACTACCTGAAGATCCTCAACGTCCGCGGCGCCGGCGAGCTGACGGTGTTCTGCGGCGCGCTGATCGGCGCGGCCATCGGATTTCTCTGGTTCAACTGTCATCCGGCCGAGGTCTTCATGGGCGACGCGGGCTCGCTCGCCCTGGGCGGCGCGATCGGCACCCTGGCGGTGCTCACGAAGGCCGAGCTCTTGCTGCCGCTGATCGGCGGCCTCTACGTCGTGGAAGCGGTTTCGGTCATCATCCAGGTCGTCAGCTTCAAGATGACCGGACGCCGCGTCTTTCGCATGGCGCCGTTGCACCATCACTACGAGCTGTCCGGATGGCCCGAGCCGAAGATCGTGGTGCGGTTCTGGATCGTCTCGTTCGCGCTGGCCTTGCTGGCCATCACGACGTTGAAGCTCAGATGAGGGCGGCGTGAACGCGCTCGACGAGGTCGACATGTCCACGCGCGGTCGAGCGTACCTCTCCTCGCTCGCGGGCCGTCGCGTGACGGTATTCGGTCTGGCCAAGAGCGGCGTGGCCGCGGCGCGCCTACTGCGCGCGGTCGGCGCCGAGGTCGTGGGCACCGACGCCAAGCCCGTCGCCTCGCTCGGGCGTGACGTGGCCGCGCTCGCCGATCTGGGCGTGCGGCTGGCCACCGGGCCCGGGGAGCCGGCCGGCGCGTTCGCCGGCGCCGACCTGGTGGTGGTGAGCCCCGGCGTGCCGCTCGATACACCGGCGCTCGCCTCGGTACGCGCCCGGCAGGTGCCGATCATCGGTGAGCTCGAGCTCGGCTGGCGCGCGACCGAGGCCGACACGATCGCGATCACCGGGACCAACGGCAAGACGACGACGACCGCGCTGACCGGGTCGATCCTGGCGCTGCAGCCGCGTCCCGTCCTGGTCGCGGGCAACATCGGCACGCCCCTCGCCGCACACGCGCTCACGTTTCCGGCCGACGGTCTGGTCGTCTGCGAGGTCTCGAGCTTTCAGCTGGAGAGCACCGAGCTCTTCCAGCCGCGGGTCGCCGTGGTGCTCAACCTCACGCCCGACCATCTCGACCGTCACGGGACGTTCGAAGCCTACGCCGACGCCAAGGCGCGGATCTTCGCGAACCAGACGCCGGCAGATTGCGCCGTGCTGAACGCCGACGACGAGCCGACGCGCGCACTGGCGTCGCGCACGAGCGCGCCGATCGTGTGGTTCAGCCGGCGCCGTGAGCTCGCGCACGGCGTGTTCGTGCGCGCCGGTCGGATCGCCGCGAAGCTCAACGGCCACGTCGAGGACATCTGCCCGGTGTCGGAGATTTTCCTGCGCGGCCAGCACAACGTCGAGAACGTCCTGGCCGCGACCGCCTGCGCGCTCTGGACCGGCGTGTCGCCCGCCGCGATCCGCACCGCCATCGGCCGCTTCCGCGGCGTCGCGCACCGGATCGAATGGGTGCGCGACCTGGCCGGCGTGAAGTACTACAACGACTCGAAGGGCACGAACGTCGACTCGACCTTGCGCGCGCTCGAGAGCTTTGCGGAGCCGATCGTGCTGATCGCGGGCGGCAAAGGCAAGGGACAGGACTTCAAGCCACTCGCGTCCGCGTCCCGCGGCCGGGTCGCGCACGCAGTGCTGATCGGCGAGGACGCGCGCAAGATCGGCGGCGCGCTCGGCGACGCGCACATCCCGGTGACCTACGCGGGCTCCCTGCAGGACGCCGTCGAGCGCGCGCGTGCCGCCGCCGCGCCGGGCGGCATCGTGCTGCTCTCGCCGGCCTGCGCCTCGTTCGACATGTTCGATAATTTTGAACATCGCGGTGAGGTCTTCAAAAAAATCGTGGAGCGGCTCGACTAGTGCCTCGAAAAGTCGCGCCCGACATCTGGCTCTTCGGCGCCGCCGTCGTCCTGCTCTCGGCGGGCGTGGTGATGGTCTACTCGGCCAGCGCCATCGTGGCGGCCGATCGCTTCCACGATCCGTACTTCTTCCTCAAGAAGCAGATATTCTGGGCGCTCCTGGGCGCGGCCTGCATGTGGATGGCGATCCGCCTGGACTACCGCCGCCTCGAGCACCTCGTGCTGCCGCTCCTGATCTTCGCGGGCGTGCTCCTGGTGCTCGTGCTCGTGTCGCCGTTCGGCCAGGCGATCAACGGGACCCGGCGCTGGATCAGGCTCGGCCCCGTCTCGTTCCAGCCGGCCGAGCTGGCCAAGCTGGCTCTCGTCATCTATCTCGCGGCGTTCCTCGCCAAGAAGGGCGAGGTGATCTCCGATTTCAAGCGCGCGCTCCTGCCGCCGCTCGCGGTGGCGGGCGTGCTGGCGTTGCTGGTCCTGGCGCAGCCGGACCTCGGCAACTGCCTCACGCTGATCACCTTGACGTTCACCCTGCTGTTCCTGGCCGGCGGCCACGCCCGTCACCTGAGCTACATCCTGCTGGCGGCGGTGCCGCCGCTGATCGTGGCGATCTGGATGGCGCCGTACCGGCTACGCCGCATCTTCGCGTTCATCGATCCGTGGGCCGATCCGCGGGGCAGCGGGTTCCAGATCATCCAGTCGTGGCTAGCGTTCGGCAACGGTGGAGTCTTCGGCCAGGGCATCGGCGCCTCGCGACAGAAGCTGTTCTACCTGCCGGAGTCGCACACGGACTTCATCTTCGCGATCGTCGGCGAGGAGCTCGGGCTGGTGGGCGCGCTCGCCATCGTGGCGCTCTTCGTGGTGCTGATCTGGCGCGGCCTCCGCATCGGGCTGCGCGCGCCCGATCCGTTCGGCGGCTACCTGGCGATCGGGATCACCGTGCTCATCGCCACGCAGACGATCGTGAACCTCGGTGTCGTCACCGGCCTTCTGCCGACGAAGGGATTGCCGCTGCCGTTCATCTCGTTCGGCGGCTCGGCCCTCTTGATCACGATGCTCTCGACGGGAGTGCTCCTGAACATCTCCCAGCAGGCCCATGTTTAGGCGCTACCAGCAGATCCACTTCGTGGGGATCGGCGGGATCGGCATGTCCGGCATCGCCGAGATCTTGCTGAACCTCGGCTACCGGGTGACGGGCTCGGACCAGAAGCGGGGCGAGGCCGTCGAGCGCCTCGCCGAGCTGGGCGCGAAAGTGTTCATCGGTCACCAGGCCTCGAACGTCGAGGGCGCGCACGTCGTGGTCTACTCGTCAGCCGTCTCGCGCGACAACGTCGAGGTCCAGGCCGCGCGCCAACAGCAGATCCCGACGATCCCGCGGGCCGAGATGCTGGCCGAGCTGATGCGCCTGAAGTACGGCATCGCGGTCGCCGGCACGCACGGCAAGACCACGACCACGTCGATGGTGGGCGCGATCCTGGCCGAAGGGCGACTGGATCCGACGATCGTCGTGGGCGGCCGCGTGTCGAGTCTCGGCTCGAACGCGCGGCTGGGCCAGGGCGAATTCCTCGTCGCGGAAGCCGACGAGTCGGACGGCTCGTTCTTGAAGCTGGCGCCGACCATCGCGGTGGTCACGACCGTCGACGCCGAGCATCTCGATCACTACGGAAGCCTCGACGCGATTCGCGACGCCTTCGTCGCGTTCGTCAACAAGGTGCCGTTCTACGGCTCGGCCGTGCTCTGCCTCGACCAGCCCAACATCCAGCTCCTGATCCCGCGCATCGAGAAGCGGATCATCTCGTACGGGCTCGAGTCGGGCGCCGACCTGGTCGCGCGGCGGGTCTCGCTCTCGGGCATGACCAGCCGCTTCGAGGTCCATCAGCGCGGGCGCCTGCTCGGTGAGATCGCGCTGCAGATCCCGGGCCGCCACAATGTGCTCAACGCGCTCGCCGCCGTCGGCGTCGGGCTCGATCTCGAGATCCCGTTCGCGACGATCCAGAAAGCGTTGGCCGGGTTCTCCGGAGTCCAGCGCCGGTTCCAGATCCTCGGACGCGCCCGCGACGTGACGGTGGTCGACGACTACGGCCATCATCCGGCGGAAATCCGCGCAACCCTGGCCGCCGCCAAGGCCGGGTTCGATTGTCGGATCGTGACGGTGTTTCAGCCCCACCGCTACACCCGCACCTTGCATCTGCGGCAAGAGTTCCTCACCGCGTTCAATCTGGCTGACGTCTTGATCGTGATGGATGTGTACGCGGCCGGCGAGCCGGCGATCCCGGGCGTTTCGGGGCGCGACCTCGCCGACGGGATCCGCGCGCACGGCCATCGCGATGTCACTTACCTCGGCAGCGACCGCGCGCGCATCGTCGAGCATCTCGCGGAGATCGTGCGTCGCGGCGATCTCGTGATCACGCTCGGCGCCGGCGACGTGAGCCAGCTCGGCCCGGAGCTGCTGAAGCGCCTGGACGGTACTCGATGACTGGGAGGGCCACATGCTAGGAGAGATCCGGGGGGAAGTGCGGTTCAAGGAGCCCCTGAGCTTCCACACCTCGCTCCGCATCGGCGGCACCGCCGACATTTTCGTCGTGCCACAAGACGTGGACGACATTCGTCATGCGCTCATGTTCGCCGAGCGCGAGCAGCTGCCGGTCTCGGTGATCGGCGGCGGCAACAACCTCCTGGTCAAAGACCGCGGGGTGCGCGGCGTCGTGCTGCGGCTCGAGGGCTGCCTGGGACGCGCGGAGTTTCACGGTGAGGAGGCGATCGCCGGCGCCGGGGTCTCGCTCTCGGCGCTGATCCGCGAGGCGGCCGCGCTGAACCTGGGCGGCATCGAATGCCTCGTGGGGATTCCGGCGACGATCGGCGGCGCCCTGGCGATGAACGCCGGCACCGCCGACGGCTGGATCGGCGACTTCGTCAGCGCCGTGTACTTCCTGCACCCGGACGGCTCGCTCGGCGAGTTCAAGCCGGCGTCGGGAACCTTCACGTACCGCAACTTCAACGCGCCCCCTGGCTCGGTGCTGATCGGCTGCCGCTTGCGGCTGCATCGCCGCCCGATGGCGGAGATCCAGAAGGAGATGAAGCAGCGGCTCAAGGTCAAGAAGTCGACCCAGCCGCTGGCGCTGGCCTCGGCCGGCTGCGTGTGGAAGAACCCGGCCGGCGACGTCGCCGCGCGGATGATCGAAAAGTGCGGCTTGAAGGGCAAGCGCATCAGCGGCGCCGAGATCTCCTCCAAGCACGCGAACTTCATCGTCAACCGCGGCGGCGCGACGGCCGCCGACATCCTCGCGCTGATGGACCTCACGCGCGAGCGCGTGCAGAACCACTTCTCGGTCACGCTCGAGAACGAGATCCGGGTCATCGGCGAGTAGATGCCGAGCGGCCTCATCTCGCCGAGAAACCGGGCCTCGGCGCTCGCCGACATGGGCGAGCGCTCGGCCTTCGTCGCCGGTCAGCGCGTCGGCAAGCCCCGGCGCCCGCGGCCGGCCCGGCGCGCGCGCCTGCGCCGGCTACTCGTCGGCGTGCTGCTGACGCTGATCGTCGGCGCGGCCGGCGGCGTCGGCGTGCGCTGGCTACTCACGACGCCGCGGTTCGCGGTGACGACCGTCGAGGTGCGCGGCGTCTCGCGAGTGGCCCCCGATCAGATCCTGGCGGCGGCCGCCATCCAGCGGGGTATCAACATCTTCAAGCTCGACACGATCGGCGTGATCGGACGCGTCGAAGCCTTGCCCGAGGTCCGGCGCGCCGACGTCGTGCGCGAGCTGCCGAACCGCGTCGTGATCAGCGTCGAGGAACGGCGCCCGTTCACGCTGGTCCACGGCGGGCGCCTGCACTGGATGGACGAGGAGGGGCGTCTGCTCGGCGCCTCGCCCGAGGCGGTGGCACCGCCGATGCCCGTGATCAGCGGGTTGTCGGCCGACGAGCTCACGTCCATGCGTACGGCGCCGGGGCCCAAGGCCCGCGCCGCGATCGGCGTGATCCGCGCGTTGTTGCGAAGCGGCACCGGGCTCACCGCGGAGATCTCCGAGATCGACATGAGCCGCCGGGAAGGGCCGGTACTCTACACGGTCGACGGTGTCGAGGTGCGTCTGGGCACCGAGGACTGGGACGAGCGTCTGGCGCGCCTCGAGGGTGTGCTGGGTCAGATCGCGACGCAGGACGTGCGGACGGTCGATCTCCGATTCCGCGACCAGGTCGTCTTCCAGCGTGGAGGCACTCGATGAAGCGCGGGAAGGCGCCAGACCTCGTGGTCGGTCTTGACGTCGGCACGACGAAGGTCTGCGCGATCATCACCGAGCCCGCGCCCCGCGGCAGCCTCAACGTGATCGGCGTGGGCAGCGCGCCCTCGCGCGGGCTTCGGCGCGGGATCGTCGTCAACATCGACTCGACGGTCGAGGCGATCCGGGCCGCGGTGGCCGAGGCCGAGCAGATGGCCGGCGTCGAGATCTCCGGCGCGTACGCCGGCATCGCCGGCGGCCACATCCGTGGCGTGAACAGCCGCGGCGTCGTCGGCATCACCGGCAAGAACCACGAGGTGAGCGACGCCGACGTCGAGCGCGTGATCGAGGCCGCGCGGGCGATGAACCTGCCGCAGGATCGCGAGATCATCCACGTGCTGCCGCAGAGCTTCGTCGTCGACGACGGCGACGGGGTCCGCGAGCCGATCGGCATGTCGGGCGTACGGCTCGAGGTCGAGGTGCACATCGTCACCGGCACGGTCACCTCGGTACAGAACGTCGTGCGCTCGGTGAATCGCGCCGGCCTCGCGGTGCAGGACATCGTGCTCGAGCCCCTCGCCTCGGCCGAGGCCGTGCTGTTCGACGACGAAAAAGAGCTGGGCGTCGTCGTCATCGACATCGGCGGCGGCACGACCGGGGTGGCGCTCATGCGGGACGGCGCCGTCTGGCACACGGTGGTGCTGCCGCTCGGCGGCGATCACATCACCAACGACATCGCGATCGGGCTGCGCACGCCGACCGCCGATGCCGAGGACATCAAGAAGCGCTACGGATGCGCGCTGACCGCGCTGGTGCCGGCCGAGGAGACGGTCGACGTGCCGTCGGTCGGCGGCAGGAAGCCGCGCCAGCTCTCGCGACAGCTGCTCTCGGAGATCATCCAGCCTCGCGTCGAGGAGATCTTCACCTTGGTGGCGCGCGAGCTCGCCCGCGCCGGGTTCCAGGACGCGGCGACGGCGGGCGTCGTCGTCACGGGAGGCACATCGATCATGGAGGGAGTTCCCGAGCTGGCCGAGGGCATCTTCGATCAGCCCGTGCGCCGCGGCGTGCCGATCGGCGTGGGGGGGATGGCAGACGTGATCGAGAGCCCGATCTACGCGACGGGCGTCGGCCTGGCGCTCTACGGCGCGCGCACGCGCGTGCCCGGGGAAGCCATCGGCGCGAGCGCCGGGCCCGTCGGCCGCCTCGCACGACTCGTGACGGGATTTCTCGGTGACCTCTTCTAAGCCCGGCCGAGAAGGACGGCAGCCGCAGCTCTTCACGTCGGACATGGACCGTTCACGCGGCCGGAGGCACACCTCCGGCGATCACTCACAGGAGGATGGGATGGAGAAGGATCGTGCGCGGCGACCGCTCTTCGAGCTCGAACCGCAGGCGACGCAGGCCGCGAAGATCAAGGTCATCGGGCTCGGCGGGGGCGGCGGCAACGCGGTAAGCCGCATGATGGCCGCGCAGTTCACGGGGGTCGAGTTCATCGTGGCCAACACGGACCTCCAGGCGCTCGCCGCTTCGCCGGCGCCGGTGAAGATCCAGCTCGGCGCCAAGCTCACGCAGGGTCTCGGCGCCGGCTCGAACCCGGAGGTTGGCCGCGGCGCGGCGCAGGAAGATCCGGACCAGATCACGCGCCTCCTGAGCGGCGCCGACATGGTGTTCATCACGGCGGGGCTCGGCGGCGGTACCGGCACGGGCGCGGCGCCCGTCGTCGCGTCGCTCGCGAAGGACCTCGGCATCCTGACCGTAGCGGTGGTGACCAAGCCGTTCACGTTCGAGGGCAGAAAGCGCATGCTCCAGGCCGAGGCCGGCCTCGAGGCGCTGCGCGGCGTCGTGGACACCTTGATCACGATTCCGAATCAGCGGCTGCTCTCGGTCGTCGACCGCGGCACGCCGCTGATCGCCGCGTTCCGTGTGGCGGACTCCGTGCTGCAGCAGGCGGTGCAGGGCATCTCGGACCTGATCCTGGTGCCCGGTCTCGTCAACCTCGACTTCGCCGACGTGCGCACGATCATGTCGGGCATGGGCCTGGCGATGATGGGCACCGGCACCGGCAAGGGCGAGAACCGCGCGCTCGACGCCGCGCAGAAGGCCGTCGCGAGCCCGCTGCTCGACGAGACGTCGATCGAGGGCGCGCGCGGCATCCTGATCAACTTCACGGGCGGCGCCGATCTCTCGATCCACGAGGTCGAAGAGGCCGCGCGTATCGTCCAGGAGGCGGCGCACGAGGAGGCGCACATCATCTTCGGCGCCGTCATCGACCCGCAGCTCTCGGACGAGGTGCGGATGACCGTGATCGCGACCGGCTTCGCCGACAAGAAGGAAAGCGTCGGCGTCGGCGGCAAGGTTGTCGATCTTCCTCGCCCGTCGCGCCCTGCTCCGTCTTCGGCGCCTACTCCGGTCGCGCCCTGGCGGCGCAAGTTTGCCGATCCTCGCGGTGAAGTTGCCGAGGACGCGCTGGGCGACGGCGCAGACCTCGAAGTTCCGGCGTTCCTCAGACGTCAGGCGGATTAGGGTCACCGGACGGGGGGACGGGGTAGGAGGGGGGTGCTGGGCCTCCCGACCCGCTCCGTCACCCGTTCGCCCGATTCGCAGCGCTTCGCGCTGCGGGCGGGACGAGGGGGTCCCACTACGCAGGTCGGGACCGCGCCCCCTCTCCCCACCCCAACCCGCACCCTGGTGACCCGTGGGTTCGGCATAATCTGAGGAACCGATGACTTCGGAATCTTCGCTCGTCGCGCATGGTCGGCCTGCGGCCTATTTCACTTTTGCTTCGCTTACGGCGCTTGGGGTGCCGAATGCGACGACGACCAAGCATTGTCCGGGGATCAGCACGTTTGCCGAGCCGATCGTGCCGGAGGCACCGAAGCCGCCGTTTCGTGTCGAGGCCGAGCAGGTGCTGGGTGGGGCCGGGCTCGAGATGGCTCGCGTGAGCTACGCGCGACAGGTGCACGGATCGGAGACCGCCCGGGCGCCGGCGGGTGGAGGATTCGCCGGATTGGTGGACATCCTGGTCACGGCCGAGCGCCGCACGCCGCTGGCGATCTTCACCGCGGACTGCCTGGCGATCGTTCTCTACGAGCCCTCGGCGGCAGCACTCGGCGTTGCGCATGTCGGCTGGCGCGGCACGGTGAAGGGCGCGACCCAGCGGGCGGTGCGGGCGGTCGCCGAGATGGGCGGTCGACCCGGATCGCTGCGCGTCGCGATCGCGCCGTCGATCGGGCCGTGCTGCTATGAGGTGGACGAGCCGGTCACCGCGGAGTTCGCGCGCGCCTTCGGCTCGCGCTGGAGCGCGTGGGCGAAGCCCTCGCGGGCCGGCCGCGTGATGCTCGATCTATGGTCGGCCAACGAGGCGTTGCTGATCGAGGCCGGCGTGCAGCCGACGTCCATCGAGAACGCGCGGCTGTGCACGGCCTGTCACCCGGATCTCCTGTACTCGTACCGGCGCGGAAATCGCGGCCGCCTGGTCACGCTCGCCGCTCTACCCTGACGGGCCGCTCGGTGGGGGGTCCCAGACCCCTGGAACGGACGCGCCCCGGCGGGCCATCTCCCCTCGTACACCCCGGCCTGCTAGAATCACCCTGGCATGACCGACATTCGCGCCAATCTCGATCGGGTGCGTGACCGGGTCGCGCGGGCCGCCGAGCGCTCGGGCCGTCGGGCCTCGGACGTGCTGCTCATCGGCGTCTCGAAGACCGTGGATTCTGCGCGGATCCGCCAGGCGATCGACGCCGGGGTGCCGGCGCTCGGCGAGAACCGGGTGCAGGAGGCTAAGGAGAAGATCGCCGAGCTCGGGCGGCCCGTGCCGTGGCACCTGATCGGTCACCTGCAGACGAACAAGGTCCGCGATGCGCTGGAGCTGTTCGACGTCATCCACTCGCTCGACCGCCTGGATCTGGCCCGGGAGATCGACAAGCGGGCGCACGGCCGGGGGCGGACGGTGAACGTCCTGGTCGAGGTGAATGTCGCCGCCGAGCCGTCGAAGGGCGGTGTGGCGCCCGACGGCCTCGGCGCGCTCCTCGAATCGGTTGCGAAGATGCCATCCTTGCTGGTACGAGGGCTCATGGCGATCCCGCCGGAGGCCAAGGATCCCGATGACTCGCGCGTGTGGTTCCGCGCGCTCCGCAAGCTCGCCGAGCACCACGGCGTCAGCGAGCTCTCGATGGGCATGAGCGGCGATTTCGAGGTGGCGATCGAGGAAGGCGCCACCATGGTCCGGGTCGGCACGGCCATCTTCGGCGCGCGTCCGCCACGTACCGAGCCCGGCGCGGAGAGGCGATGACGATCAAGGGTCTGACCGTCGGCTTCATCGGCGGCGGCAACATGGGCGAGGCGCTGATCAAGGGTCTGCTCGGCGCGAATCTCGTGCCGGCCAGTGCGGTCCTGGCGACCGACGTGCGGCTCGAGCGGCTCAAGGAGCTCGACCGCCAGTACGGCATCCAGGTCTCGGCGGACAACGCCGATCTGGTGCGCCACTCCGACATCGTCATCCTGGCCGTAAAGCCGCAGATCATGGACTCGGTTCTCAAGGAGATCGCGTCGGCCGTCACCCGCAAGAAGCTCTTGATCTCGGTGGCGGCGGGCGTCTCGACGGCGAAGATCCGCGCCGTGCTGCACAAGGACGCGCGCCTCATCCGCGTGATGCCGAACACGCCGGCACTGGTCCTGGAAGGCGTGACCGCCATCGCGAAGGCCGACAACCTCGAGCCCGACGATCTCGACACCGCCGGCGAGATCTTCAGCGCGGTCGGGCGGGTGGTCGTGCTCGACGAGACCTTGATGGACGCGGTGACGGGGCTGTCGGGCTCCGGGCCGGCCTACGTCGCCGTCGTCATCGAATCGCTGGCGGATGGCGGGGTACGGATGGGGCTCGACCGGATCACCGCGATGACCCTCGCCACCCAGACGGTGCTCGGGGCCGCGAAGCTCCTGATGGAGACCGGCCTGCATCCGGGCGCGCTCAAGGACATGGTGAGCTCGCCCGGCGGCACGTCGATCGCCGGCATCGCGGCGCTCGAGGAGGGCGGCATCCGGACCACGTTCATCAAAGCCGTCGAACGGGCCACCGAGCGCTCGCGCGAGCTCGGGCAGGGCCCCAAGTAGATGTTCCTCATCACCAACTTCTTCGTCGCGCTGGCGAACCTCGTGAATCTCGTCATCGTGGCCTACATCTGGATCATCATCGCCCGGGCGATCATCTCGTGGGTGAGCCCGGATCCCTACAATCCGATCGTGCGATTCCTGTATCGGGTGACTGAGCCCGTGCTCCGCCCGGTGCGCGAGCGGCTGCCGATCTCGCAGATGGGACTCGACTTCTCGCCGATGATCGTGATCCTCGTCCTCTATTTTTTGAAGGAATTCCTGGTCCCGGTTCTGTACCGGATCGCCACCGAGATGGGCTAGGGACGTCGGAGGCCTCATGCGTATCAGTCCGCTCGATATCCGCCAACAACAGTTCAGCGTCCGATGGTTCCGTGGATTCGACATTCACGAGGTCGACGCGTTCCTGGACGACGTGGCCGAAGACTACGAGACCGTGCTGAAGGAAAACGCGCAGCTCAAGGAGCAGGTCGCGACCTTCGAGGAGCGCTCGCGCGGTCTCGTCGAGCGCGAGCGCGCGCTGCAGGAAACGCTCGTGACCACCCATCGGCTCGGCGACGAGATGAAGGCCACCGCCCGCAAAGAGGCGGAGCTGCAGATGCGCGAGGCCGAGCTGCGCAGCGAGAAGATCATCGAGGAAGGGCGCGCCGAGGAGGCGCGGATCCGGAGCGAGATCCAGACCCTCAGGCGCGTGCGCCGCCAGCTCATCGAGGACTTCCGCGCGACGCTCGAGAGCTACTACCGGATGATGTCGGCCGAGTTCGGCGAGGACAAGGACGACGCCAAGAGCTGAGTCCATCGCGCCCGTCCGCTGGGAGTCCGACCGGCTGATCCTCGTCGACCAGACCGTCCTGCCCGAGCGCGAGGAGGAGCGCGCCTACCAGAGCTGGCAGGACGTCGGCGCGGCGATTCGCGCGCTCGTGGTGCGCGGCGCGCCCGCGATCGGCGTGGCCGCCGCGTTTGGCGTGGTGCTGGCCGCTCGCGAGAGCCGCGCGACGACGTTCGACGGCCTCACCGCCGATCTGGAGACGGCGATCAAGGGCCTCGCGGCGACGCGGCCGACCGCCGTCAACTTGTTCTGGGCGCTCGACCGCATGCGGCGCACGGCGATGGCCGCGAGCGCGCTGCCACTCGACCAGGTGCGCGCGCGGCTCCTGGCCGAAGCCCAGGCAATCCGTGACGAAGACATCGCGGCAAACCGGGCCATGGGCGCCCACGGCGCCTCGCTCGTGCCGCCGAACGCGCGCATCCTGACCCATTGCAACGCGGGCGCACTCGCCACGGCCGGCTACGGGACCGCGCTCGGCGTCGTGCGCGCCGCGCACGAGCAGGGAAGGGTCGCGCTGGTGTGGGTCGACGAGACGCGCCCGGTGATGCAGGGCTCGCGGCTGACCGCATGGGAGTGCGTGCGGGAAGGAATCCCGCACCGGCTGATCGCCGACGTGGTGGCGGCCTCGGTGATGGCGCGCGGCGAGGTCGATCTGATCGTGACCGGCGCCGACCGCATCGCCGCCAACGGCGACACCGCCAACAAGATCGGGACGTACTCGCTCGCCGTGCTGGCGTCCCACCATCAGGTGCCGTTCTACGTGGCGGCGCCGTTCTCCACGATCGACCCCTCGATCGCGTCGGGCGCCGAGATTCCGATCGAGGAGCGCGACGGCGCGGAAGTGCGCCGGGTCGGCGCTCAGCAGATCGCGCCGAGCGCCTCGCCGGTATTCAACCCCGCCTTCGACGTCACGCCGGCCCGACTCATCACCGCGATCGTCACCGAGCGCGGAGTCATGCGTCCGCCGTACCGGTTTTGACCGCTCGCGAATACCACGACCGCACCACGCACTCACCGGCGTCGGTCCGCACCGGTGGCCACACGCTCGAGTGGGACATCAAGCCGTTTCCGTTCAAGGTGTACACGGATCTCGCGGCCATCGCGCTGCCGCGGGAGATCGATCCGGTCGGGATCGACACGCTCGCCGCGCTTGCCGATCCGGCGGCGCCCGCTGCCTCGCTCGGTCTGAGCCGACTCGCGGCGGTCCTTTACTACGCCGCCGGCGTCACCAAGAAAAAGTCGTACCCGGGCGGCGGCGAGATCCTGTTCCGCGCCGCGGCGTCGACGGGCGCGCTGTACCAGACCGAAGCGTATGTCGCGGTGGGAGAGGTCGCCGGGCTCGAGCCCGGCCTCTATCATTTCTGCCCGGGGGATTTCGCGCTGCGGCGCCTGCGCGCCGGCGACATCCGCACCGCGCTCGCCGAGGCGGCGGCCGACGACGCGATCCGCCGGCGGGCGGCGACCATCGTGCTCAGCGCGATCTACTGGCGGAACACGTGGAAGTATCAGGCTCGCGCGTATCGCCATCTGTTCTGGGACTCGGGCACGATGCTCGCAAATGTGCTAGCGGTCGGCGGCGCGCTCGGGCTCGAGCCCCGCGTGCTGACCGGCTTCGTCGACGCCGACGTGAACCGCCTGCTCGGGCTCGACGCGACGCACGAGGTCGCGCTCGAGCTGATCGCGATCGGCCCCGAAACCGCCGCCGCGCCCAGCGCCGCGCCGCTGGACACGATCGCCCACGCGACGCTTCCGCTGTCGTCGTCCGAGGTGGACTACCCGCTGATCCACGAGATGCAGGCAGCCTCTCGGCTCGATTCCGCCGCCGCGGTGCGCGCGTGGCGAGAGCGTGGGTCAACGATCGGTCGGTCGCCGTCTCGGGTGGAGCCCGCGACAGATCCAGCGGCCGCGAAGCTGGTCGCGTTGCCGCCGCCTCGCGAGCAGGCGAGCCGTGGGCTCGGCGAGACGATCCAGCGCCGCGGCTCGACGCGGCAGTTCGGGCACGCGTCGCTGACGACCGAGGAGTTCGCGACGGCGCTCTGGGCAGCGGCGCGACCGTTCGAGGCGGACGTGCCCTCCGGCCTCGTCGATGTCTATCTGATCGTCAACGCGGTCGACGGCGTCTCGCCCGGCGCGTACTTCTACCGGCCGGCGGAGCACGCGCTCGAGCCGCTGTCCCTCGGCAATCTCCGAAACCGCTCGGCGTATCTCTGTCTGGAGCAGCCGCTTGCAGGTGACGCGTCCGCGGTCATCTATTTCCTGACGCGGCTCGACCGGGTCACGAGCGCGCTCGGTGACCGCGGCTACCGCGTCGTGAACCTGGAAGCGGGACTGGCCGGCGGCCGCGCCTATTTGGCCGCGTACGCGCTGGGATTCGGGGCGTCCGGGCTCACGTTCTACGATGGCCACGTCGTCGAGTTCTTTTCGCCTCACGCCGCCCGTAAGGACGCGATCTTCGTGACCGCGCTCGGCCGATCGGGCGTGGGAGGGCGTGTTAACATCGAATCGAACCTGATCACGCGAAGGAGGCCGTCTGGATGAAGAAGTACCAGCTGATGGCGCCGGGGCCGACGCCCGTTCCGAGCGAAGTTCTGCTCGCGATGGCCAAGCCGATCATCCACCACCGGACGCCGGAGTACGAGGCGCTCTTCATCGAGGTGCGCGCCGCGCTCAAGAAGCTCTTCCAGACGACCGCCGAGGTGATTCCGCTCGCATGCTCCGGCACGGGCGCGATGGAGGCGGCCGTCGTCAATACCCTGTCGCCCGGCGATCGCGTGATCGTCGTGCGCGCCGGGAAGTTCGGCGACCGGTGGCTGGATCTGGCGAAGGCGTACGGGCTCGACGTGATCGATGTGAGCGCGCCATTCGGCGAAACGGTCGACGCCGGGCGCCTGGCCGAGGCGTTGAAGCGCCATCCCGAGGCCAAGGCGGTGCTGGTCCAGCACAGCGAGACGTCGACCGGCGTGCTGCACGACGTGCGCGCTTACGCGGCGGCGACGCGCCAGCACGAGGCGATCCTGATCGTCGACGCGGTGTCGAGCCTCGGCATCGCCGATCTACCGATGGACGCCTGGGGCATCGATCTGGTGATTTCGGGTTCGCAGAAGGGGTTGATGCTGCCGCCCGGCCTCGGGCTCTGCGCGCTCAATGACAAGGCGTGGCGCAAGACCAAGAGCTCGACCTTGCCCAAGTTCTACTTCAGCCTGGCCGACGAGCTGAAGTACGTGGCGAAGAACGAGGTGCGCTTCACGCCGGCGGTGTCGATCATGGTCGGGCTGCGCGAGGCCCTGCGACTGATCGAGGCCGAGGGGCTGGCCAACGTATTCAAGCGCCACGATCGGCTCGCGCGCGCCACGCGCGCCGGCGCCGAGGCGCTGGGGCTCGAGCTCTTCGCCAAGGCCACGCCGAGCCCAGCGGTGACCGCGGTCGTCCCGCCCAAGGGCGTCGACAGCGAGAAGATCGTCGCGGCGTACTCCAAGAGCTACAACATCACGATCGCCGGCGGCCAGGGCGAGATGAAGGGCAAGCTCTTCCGCCTGGGCCACATGGGCTACGCCGCCGAATTCGACGTCATCAACGCGCTGGCTGGTCTCGAGCAAGTGCTCGCGGGCATCGGGCAACCGGTCGACTTCGGCTCGAGCGTCCGCGCGGCCCAGAAGATCTTCGCCGAGAAGTCGTGACGCGGCTTCGGGTTGCCGGCGGCCCGAACATCCTTCCCGCTTCCATCTAGCGTTCGCGCTCGTGAGGCGCTTCTGGCGGCTGCATTCGGGCCTGCCGCGCGAAGGCCCGGGCAGCCGATGAATCCACGCGCCAAGCCCAGGCCGCGTGGTGGGAGCACTACTACGCGCCTCTCGAGCGGCGCATCGATGCGCTGAGAGCCGAATACCGGGACGATCCGGAGGCGATCGCGTTCCTGGATGGCCTGTCGCCAGGACCGCGGGGTAGTCTCCGAGGGGACTGGTGCGGCGCGACGAGTGACTGTTTGCGGAATCGGGATAAAATGGCGGGGTTGTGGCTAGGCTACGGCTCTTCGTAGTACGGCATGGGGAGACGGAGTGGGTCCGGGAGCGGCGGTTCGCCGGCTCGCGGGACATTGCGCTCACCGAGGTGGGGCGGACCCAGTGCGAGGCGGTCGCGCGCGCACTCGCCGGCGCCACCGTCTCCGCCGTCTACGCGAGCCCTCTGGAGCGGGCCCGCGCGTCCGCCGAGGTGATCGCCAAGCCGCACGGGCTGCCGGTGCGCATCGAGCCCGCCTTCAGCGAGATGACCTTTGGTTCGTGGGAGGGTTTGACCCGCGACGAGGCGCGGGCCCGCGATCCGGAGGCGTGGGCCCAGTGGCGGTCGGCGCCGCACCTGGTGAAGCTGACCGGCGGCGAGACCATTCCCGAGGTCGCCGCGCGGGTGGCGGCCGGCGTCGAGGCCCTGCAGCAGGCGCACAACGGGCAGACGGTCGTGCTCGTAAGCCACGGCGTGGTGGCGCGGGTGATCGTGCTCGGCGCGCTCGGACTCGGCCTCGACCGGCTGTGGACGCTCGACGCCGCGCCCGCGGGTATCACCGAGCTCGAGTACGAGCCCGGCTGGGCGACTGTGCACCGGATGAACACGGTCGCCCACCTGGAAGTATCGGCGTCATGAAGCCCCGCCAGACCCAGCTCCCGAAGGGCGCGCGGATCTACCTGCCGGACGAGGCCGAGAAGAAACGCCACGTCGAAGCCTCGCTGCTCGGCGTGTTCCGGCGCTGGGGTTATCGCGAGATCGTCACGCCGACGTTCGAGTTCTCGGACGTGCTGGCGACCGGCACCGACGTCGACGTGCAGGGCAACATGTTCACCCTGGTCGACCGCGAGACCGGCCGCACGCTGGCGCTGCGCCCCGACATCACGCCGCAGATCGCGCGTGTCGTCGCGACTCGGCTGCGCGACGAGCCCAAGCCGATTCGGCTGGCCTACGTGACCAACGTGTTCCGCTACGACGAGCCGCGCGTGTCGCACTACCGTGAGTTCTATCAGGCCGGAGTCGAGCTGGTCGGGCTCGACCAGCCCGAGGCCGAGGTGGAAGTGATCGCGATGGCGATCGAGGGGCTGCGCGCCCTCGGCCTCGAGCGGTTCCAGATCGATCTGGGCCATCCGGACTTCTTCCGCGGACTGCTCGACGAGGCCAAGACCGACGCCGCGCAGGGCCGGGAGCTCCGCGCGACCCTGGCGCGCAAGGACGGCTCGACGCTCGAGCGCCTGGTCGCCGACCTCGCGCCGCCCGCGCACGTGCGCGCCGCCCTGCTGGCCCTGCCGACCCTGTTCGGCCGCGAGGCGGTGCTGGAGCGCGCTGCTGCCTTCGCGCGCAACGAGCGGTCGTCGCGCGCGCTGGCGAACCTGGCCGAGGTGTACCGGCTCCTCAAGATCTATGGTCTGGCCGAGAGCGTGCTGCTCGATCTCGGCGAGGTGCGCGGCTTCGATTACTACTCAGGCACCTACTTCGAGGCGTACGTGGCCGGCTTTGGCGCCTCGATCGCGGCCGGCGGCCGCTACGACGACATGCTCGGGCGATTCGGGTACGATTGCGCGGCGGTCGGCTTCGCGTTCGACGTGGGCCGGGCGCTCTCCGTGATGGAGACCCAGGGCGTGCCGGTCGCGCTGCCGGGCCCGGATTTCTTCATCATCGACTTCACGCGCGACAAGACCGCGGCGCTGTCGCTGGCGCGCCGGCTCCGCGACCTGGGCGCGTCGGTGGCCCGCGACATCATCAGTCGCGGCCTCGAGGAGTCGATCGCGTATGCGCGGGCGCAGCGGGTCGGTCAGGTGCTGGTCATCGGGCACCCGCGCGGCGGGACGGGCGAGGTGGTCGCGCTGAATCTCTCTGACGGATCGGAGCGCGTGCTGGCAGTGACGGAGATTCTCGAGCATCCAGAGCGCGTATATAGAGGTGGAAGCCATGCCTAACATCGTGGTCGTCGGAACGCAGTGGGGAGACGAGGGCAAAGGCAAGGTCGTCGACATGCTGGCGCCTCACGTGAACGTCGTGGCCCGCTTCGCGGGCGGCAACAACGCGGGCCACACGGTGGTCGTCGGGCGGGAGAAGTACGTCCTGCACTCGATCCCGTCGGGCATCCTGCACCCGGGCTGCCGCTGCGTGATCGGCTGCGGCGTCGTGGTCGACCCGGGCTCGCTCATCGAGGAGATGGAGGCGCTCGTCCGTCGCGGCGTCCAGCTCGACGGCAATCTCTTCATCTCGAAGAACGCGCATCTGATCATGCCCTATCACCCGGCGCTCGACCTGGCCTCGGAGGCCAAGCTCGGCAAGCGGCGCATCGGCACCACCGGCCGCGGCGTCGGGCCGGCCTACGTCGACAAGGCCGCGCGCGTGGGCATCCGCATGGCTGATCTGCTGAACGAGCGGCTCTTCCGCGAGAAGCTCGAGCTGAACGTGTCGATGAAGAACCGGCTGCTCCGCGAGATCTACGATGCCGAGACGTTCTCGGTCGAGGAGATCCTGGACAAGTATCTTCGCTACGCGGGCTGGCTGGCGCCCTACATCACCGACACGGCGCTCCTGCTCGTGCGCTGGATGGAGGCGGGCTACAGCGTGATGTTCGAGGGCGCCCAGGCGACGATGCTCGACATCGACCACGGGACCTATCCCTTCATCACCTCGTCCACGTGCACCGCCGGCGGCGCGGCGACCGGCACCGGCGTGCCGCCGACCAAGATCCACGGCGTGGTGGGCGTGAGCAAGGCGTACACGACGCGCGTCGGCGCCGGGCCGTTCCCGACCGAGATGACGGGCGCGATGGCCGAGACGATCCGAGCGCGCGGCCACGAGTACGGCGCCACCACCGGTCGGCCGCGCCGCTGCGGCTGGTTCGACGCCGTCGTCGGGCGCTACGCGACGCGCATCAACGGCCTCGACACGGTGGCGCTGACCAAACTCGACGTGCTCGACCAGTGCGAGACGTTGAAGGTGTGCGTCGCCTACCGGCACCAGGGTGAGCTCCTCACCGAGTTTCCCGAGGACGAGAACGTGGTGGCCGCCGCCGAGCCGGTGTACGAGGAGATCGAGGGCTGGCTCGCGCCGACCGTCGGCGCGAAGAACGAGGCGGATCTGCCGCCGAAGGCGCGGCGCTATCTGGAGCGGCTCGAGGAGCTGATCGGCACGTCGTTCTGCCTGATCTCGACGGGCGCTCAGCGCGACGAGACCATCCTGTGCGAGGACTCGCCGCTCACGCGGTGGTTTCCGTCGGTCAGGTCGAGCCTGATGTAGGCATGGCCGAGACGATCCGACGGCTCTTGTTCATCGTGGGGAGCAAGCGGCCGAATTTCTACGAGTCGCTGCGGCGGACGTTCCGCGGCGACGACACGGTGCAGGTTGTCCTCGACCGGCGCCGCGGCGAGCGGCGCGAAGCACGTCGCATCACTCGGCGGCGCGTCGGGCACGAGCAGCGCGGCGCCGATCGGCGCGAGCAGGCCGAGATTCAGCGGCAGCTGCGCTGGCGGGGCTACGCGGTCGTCGGCGTGCCGTCCTCAGACGCGAGCGCCCTACGCCCGAGCTCTCGGGCGTAGGGCGCCGCATGGCCCACCTGGATTTTTCGGCGCGACCCCTCGGCCGCGACTCTACAGGTACTGGCCGGTCGTAACGATT
>Ga0075433_10000959_pt1 | contig 20391 bp, 18 predicted proteins | sample RhiMethybrSRZTD2_FD_75299 | JGI IMG/M metagenome (GOLD analysis project Ga0075433, IMG submission 75299) | Populus rhizosphere microbial communities from Tennessee, USA - Rhizosphere MetaG P. TD hybrid SRZTD2 | ecosystem: Host-associated > Plants > Roots > Rhizosphere > Soil | place: USA... | reverse complement strand
CTGCGTGCCGGGTCGGCCCAATAGTCCAGGCCCTGCGCCTTGATCCGCTCCAGCACGGCGTCGAACTCCGCTTCGGTGATCAGAAACGCGTAATGCTGCGGGGTGATCGGCCCGTCGCTGTTCGCGAAATCCATTGAAATACCATTCGCCAAGGTGATGACGTCGAAATGCCCGAAGCGCGTCGGTGCGGGCAGACCCAGCATCTCCGCGAGAAACGCCGACGAGCGCTTCTGATCTTTGCACCAAACGATGGTGTGATTGAGTTCGACCATAAAACCTCCTTAAGAGGCATACACCAACCGGCTCTGCGCGACCGCCGCCTCGATGAAGGAAGCGAAGAGCGGATAGGGCGGATTTCAGCTCCGGATGGAATCGTACGCCCACGAAACAGGGATGGCGAAGCAGAGAATGGACTCGAAGCGGCGTCTCGAGCTGTTCCATCGCATCAACCGCATCGTCGTCGACGATGCGGCCTCCATGCCGCTGTACCAACAGCTCGACCTCTACGGCGTGAACAAGCGTCTCGTCTGGAAGGCTAAAGGAGACACCACCTCGAATGCCTCGGTCGGATCGGGACTGTCGAGCTAGGACGAGTTGTGAATGCCAAACCTCAATGGCGATCCGCTCCTGTTCTGTGATCGTCACGGCGCATCCTACAAGGATCGGGCCGCACGGTCAGCGAGGATCAGCCAGTGCTCGGATGTACCGTCTCTACTTTGAACAGTCCCGTTCAGAAGCGTGTTTTAGTCGCGGGCAGGTTTTTCGAGGCGACCTCGTCCTATAACCCTTTAATTCGCTGGCGAAAACTTGGCGCGACCATGACACGGGTTCGAATCCCGGTATCATTTTGAATAGTGAACTGGCGTCGACTCCCGCATCGACCACCGCGACCTCCTTGCCGAGAGGGCCCCGGGGTTCAACGTGCCCTGACACCAAGGGCATGCGTCTTTCGCTGCGTTAGGGCCGACCGGCCTTCCCGCGTCGAGACGCGCGGTTGGATGACGCTCATGCTGGGCCTAGCCGTGGTTCTGGCAGGCTGCTCTGCTGTCCAACCCTCGACGAGCATGCCGGCGCCCTCGATCCCGAAGGGAGCGGCGAGCGTCGAGCCGGACGAAGACCGACAAAAGGACGGGACGTCGTTAAGCTCGGGACCAGCGCGTCCCCAACCCGATCGGAGCGGCCGGCACGTCGTCGAGATTGCCCTGAAACATGTCGGTACTCTTTATCGCTGGGGCGGAGCGAGTCCAGACGGCTTCGACTGCTCTGGCTTCGTCCGCTACGTCTACAGTCGGGTCGGTGTCTCGCTGCCTCACAACGCCGCCAAGCAGTACCGGTACGGCACACCGGTACCGAGAGATGAACTGCAGCCCGGGGACTTGGTCTTCTTCGACCGTCTTCGCCACAACGGGATTTACATCGGCGGCGGGAAGTTCATCCACGCGAGACAAACGGGCAAACGCGTGAGCGTCGCGAGACTCGACGACGAGTGGTACGACACACATTGGGTGGGCGCACGCCGGCTCTGAACACGGGTTCGCATCCTGTAGCTCGAGACCGCGGATTCCAGCTCCCGTCACTCGAACAGGGCGAGATCGATCGCGTCACCCATCGCGCGATAGCCGAGGTCGCTCGGGTGCAGGTGGTCGTCGCAATCGTAGATCGGCAGCATGCGCGTGGCATGGTCGGGATCGCGCAACGCCCGATCGAAATCGACGATCGCGTCGAAGGCGTCGGTCTTGCGCATCCAGTCGTTGACCTCCTGGCGGATCGCCTCGCGCTTGGGGCTCCACGCGCCGGGCAAGAACGTCTCGTTCTCGAACGGCGTGAGCGTGGCGGCGATCACCTTGATGCCGCGCGTGTGGCCGCGCACGGCGAGCTGCTTCAGCCCGGCGATCATCTGCGGCGCGGTGACTTCTTCCTCGGGCTTGCGCCAGCGGTTTCGCAGGTCGTTGGTGCCGAGCATGATGATCGTGTGCGTCACGCCGGGCTGCGCCAGCACGTCGCGGTCGAAGCGACGCAGACCGCTGTCGCCCCGGATGTCGTGCAGGATGCGGTTGCCGCCTAGTCCCTGATTCATCACGGCCATCGGCCGCCCGCCGGACCGCCCGATCAGCCGACGCGCGAGCTGCGAGGGCCAGCTGTGATGGCCGTCGTGCGTGGAGATGTTCGCGTCGGTCAGCGAATCCCCGAGCGCGACGATGGCGCCCGTTGCTTGCGGCGCGACGACGTCGACACCACAGACGAAATACCAGTCGTCGGTGAGCTTGCCGACCGGCATCGCGTCTGAGGCGCTGAAATTTCCCGGCGGCGAGACGTAATTGGTCTGCCGCGCGTAGCGGCCGGTGATGCCGAAGCTCGCCGGCAGATCCTCCGGCAGGTACACGCTGACGGCCAGGTCCGACAGCGGCGGCACCGCCAGCTCGACGGGATCGCTGACGATGAGCGCGCCAGCGGCTATCGTCGCGGCCGGGTCTCCGCCGAACGTCAGCCGCCGATTCGAGCCCGGCACCACCGCCGGCCCCGCGCTGCGCAAGCCGACGAACGCGGCGCCGATCGCCAGCGGGCGACTGCCGCAGCCGTTGGAAATGCGTACTCGCACACGGTTGCCGCCAAGACTGACGCGCGGGATCATTCGCAGCGTATGGTTGCTGAAAGCCGCGCCCTCGGCGGGTGCGGGCGCTGCCGTCCAGGTACCGACCCAGTGCGTGCTGTCTGCCATAAAACCTCCTGGGGAGTTGACCCGGTCGCGCGATTATGAAATGACGCGGGAGCGGCTTCAAGGTCAAGGAGGAGAGACCTGTGATAAGCGACACCTGCCAGGAGCTGCAGTTCCTCACCGGCATCCGAGTGGTCGATTTCACCCAGTTCGAGGCGGGGCCCTCGTGCACCGAGGCGCTGGCCTGGCTCGGCGCCGAGGTGGTCAAGATCGAGAACCCGAAGACGGGTGATCCCGCCCGCCGGGTGCTTCCGGGAAAGGCTCCGGACGACCCGTGGTACTTCCACATGTTCAACGCCAACAAGAAGTCGCTGACGCTCGATCTCAAGTCACCGCGTGGGCTCGCTCTCGCGAAGGACCTGCTCGAGAAGGCGGACGTCACCGTCGAGAACATGGCGCCGGGGACGATCGAGCGCCTCGGCCTCGGCTACGACGACGTCAGGAAGCTCAACCCGCGTCTCATTTATTGCTCGATCCAGGGGTTCGGCACCGGTAGCAAGTATGAGAAGGGCCTCGCCTTCGACATGATCGCGCAGGCCGCGGGCGGCATGATGAGCGTGACGGGCGAGCCCGACCGTCCGCCTTGCAAGCCCGGGCCGAGCTTCGGCGACACCGGCACCGGCATGCTGATGGCGATCACGATTCTCGGCGCGCTGCACGAACGGCAACGCACCGGCAAGGGCCGGCGGCTGCAGGTGGCGATGCAGGACGCAATGCTTCACTACATGCGCACCTGCTTCGCGGTTCAGGCGCGCACCGGGAAAGCCGCGCCACGACGCGGGCCGAAGAGCGTCATGGGCGCGAACGCGCCGTCCGGAACCTATCAGTGCAAGCCGAACGGCGCTAACGACTGGGTCTACATCATCACGAGCCGCGCCAATCCCGAGCACTGGGCGCGGCTGATGAAGCTGATCGGGCGCGAGGAGCTGATCGACGATCCGCGCTTCGCCACCGGCGAGGCCCGGCTCCGGAACGAGGCCGAGCTGGATGCGATCATCACCGAGTGGACGCGCAAACACACCAAGGAAGAGGCGATGACGCTGATCAGCGGCGTCGGCGTGCCCGCCGGTGCGGTCTTCGACACGATGGAGCTGCACAGCGATCCGAGCTTCGAGAAGCGCGGGATCATGCAGGTCATGGACCACCCGGGCGGACCGTTCAAGATGCCGGCGTGGCCCGTGCGTGTCGACGGCGCGCCGCCACGGGTCACGGCGTCACCGCTCCTGGGCCAGCACAACGCCGAAGTGCTGAACACGTGGCTCGGCCTCGGCGCCGACGACGTCGCCGAGCTGAAGCGCCAGGGTGTGATGTAGGCCGGCTAGTACACGCGCCGGAAGAGGGCTTCGTAGTCGACGACGAGATCATCCGCGTCGACCACGAGCTCTGCGCTGAAGTCGCTGTCGAGACTCTCGAAGCGATAGCGTCGATCGGCCAGCCGCGTATACGCTTGGCGTGCCGGCCGAACGCTCAGCTCGGGCGCTGCGACCCATGCGACGACCAAGACGCGACGCTCACCGACGGCCATCGGATCGCGCCGGAGCGGCAACGTGTTCGTGAATGGCGTCGGCCAGATGTCGATGTCGATACAGCCGTCGAGCTGAGGCAGCGCGTGCGCTTCACCATCGCGCCAGTGGCCCTTGCCGTCGCTCTCGAGCTGCAGCGTCCGGGTCTCGTCCTGCGTGGTCACGACGAGCCGCGCATCGGTCAGGCGCCACGATGCGTCCCAGGTGAGCCGGTAGCCGAGGCGGAAGGGCCGCCGGTCCTCGTCGAGGGCGATGACGAGGCCGTCGGCGGAGCCGTCATCGAGCAACAGGTGCTCGAGCCCGTGCTCGCCATTGCCGATCCGCGTCCAACTCATCGTCCGCGTCATCCGGGTCACGCTATTGGGACACGTGGGCCCGGCGCCCCGATGCGCGACACGACGCCGGCGTTAACCGGCTTTGGCTGCCATTCGCTCGATGCGATCCCATTGCGCATCGGTGACGGGCATCACCGACAGCCGCGAGATGCGGACCAGCGGGAAGTCTTTGAAGGCTGCCTCCGCCTTGATCTCGGCGAGCGTGACCGGCCTGGGCAGGCGCTTGACCGGCGCGATATCGACCGCGGCGTACTTTGCGCTCGCGTCCTCAGGATCGGGGTAGGCGTCGGACAGCGCCTTCGCGATCCCGACCACCGCCTTCTCGTCGCCGGTGTGGTAGTAGAAGATGCGGTCGCCCTTCTTGATGGCGCGAAGATGCTTCTGCGCCAGCGCGTTCCTGACGCCGCTCCACACCGCCTTCTTGTCTTTCATGAGCTCGTCCCACCCGTAGTGGGTCGGCTCTTCCTTCACCAGCCAGTTCATGCTCGGCCCCGTCGTTCGAACGGCCGGGGGCGCCGGGAAGCCCCCCGACTTGAGCGTTCAGTGCGTAACGCCGGCCGCCTTATGCAGCTCCGCGAGCGGAACCATGCGACCGTGCAGCGGAAGGATCTGGTCGACCGCGAGTCCCTGCTGCTTGATGTTTTCTGCGAGGCTTACGTTGAAGGGGCTCGGCGGGCTCATTGGCGCCGCGTTTGGCGCCGGCGGCGTGTATGCGTCCGCCTGGATGAGGAACTTCTCCTTCGGCAGATAGACCATCAGCATGTCGTCGGCGTGCTGGATACCGGCGATCTGCCGGATTTCGACGGTCCGGGTCCCGTCGGTCAGCACGCGGCGATCGCGCACGCCTTCCACGGCGGCCTTCTTGCCGGACTTGGCGAGGTGATCCGGACTCACTGTCGCCGGCGCGGCCACGACCTTCTCGACGTACGCCTTGCTGGCGTCGTGCGTGATCAGCGTGATGCCTTCGCCCGCGAACGCGCGCACGCCACCCGAGTGATCGAAGTGATGGTGGCTGACGACGAGGTACTTGATCGGCTTGTTGGGCACGAGCGTGCGCGCTTCCTTGATGACCGCCAGCGCGCGGTCGTCGTTCAGCGGCCCCTCGACGACGATCAGGTGGTCCTTCATCTCGATCACCACGCTGTGATGCGTGCCGCCGGTCACGTACCAGACCCCGTCGGCGGCCTTCTGGCTCGTCACCTTCACGTACGGATTGCCGGCCTGCTTCACCGCGTCCGGCACCGTGATGTCGGCGGCGGCGTTGGGCTTCACCTCGGTCACCGTGAGCTCGAGCGCGGGGAAGCCGCTGTAGATCTGCCGGATCCTCGTCGGGAACTTCACGCCACCGAAGTCACGATAGTCTGCGTAGCTCACGGTGACGGCCATGTCGCCGACGACGGGATTCGCCAGCGTCGCGTCGACCCGTTCGATCAGGTTGGCGGCGTCGAGGGTGGCGGTCGCCTTGAAGCTGCCCGGGACCCCGAAAGCGATCGTGCGGCCCTGCAGGGTGCCCTTGCCCGCCATCGCGGCCTTGATGACGCCGTGCGGGGTCGACCAGAGCTGGAATTGACGCTCCGCGAGCGCGATCGGCGCCGGCGTTGCCGCGTCGCCCACCACGTTCCAGGCGTACTCGCCGCTGAGGACGGCGACCGCCGTGTGCTCGCCCCGAACGTACGGGCCGCCTCCCTTGGGCGGCTCCAGAGCCCGCGTGCGAACCATTTCGTCCCGCAGCGCGGCCGTATCGTAGTTCACCACGCGCGTGAAGCTCCGCACGTTGAACTCGGGCCAGGCTCTGCCCGCGGTGTAGCTTTGCCCAGCCCAGAAGAACGCGCCGCCGCCCTGGATCTCGATCGACTTCAGATCGGTGGCGCCGAGCGCCTTGGCGACGGCCTCGAGCGCTGCGCGGTTGTCCTGGGCGTGCGCGGTGAGAGGTGAGGCCATTAATATTGACGTCAGCAGAACGATCAGAGTTCGCATGGCTCGTTCTCCCGTAGGCTCGTCCGCTCGAGGCGGTTTCAGACTCGTTTCGGGGACCACTTGTACAGGCGCTGCAGCGTGCCTCCCATCAGCGTGCGCTTGTCGCTGTCCGACAGCCGATCGGTGTTGCGGAAGGCGTCGACGCCCTGCTGGTACGTCAGCAGCTTCACCGCGCGCGTCCAGTCGGTGCCCCACATGCAGCGATCGATGCCGAAGGTGTCGAAGATGCGCGCGAGCGGATCCCAGATGTCCTTGTACGGATAGGCCTCGCGCGACAGCGTGCACGCGCCGGTGATCTTGATCGCGACGTTGGGCTGGCGCGCCACTTCGAGAACCTTTGGCAGATCGGCGAACGGCTGAGCCGGCGGCGGCGGCTCGAACGGCTGCTGCAAGCCGAGATGGTCGATGACGATCGACGTGTCGGGGTTGCGTGCTGCGAGCGCTGCGGCCTGCTCGAGCCGTCCCCAGCACAGAATGTTCACCGGCAGCCCATGCCGCGCGCCGGCGGCCAGCACGCGGTTGATCCCGGGATCGGCGGGATCTTCGGACACGTCGCGATTCATCATGATGCGGATGCCGACCGTGCCTGGTGTCGCCGCCCACTGGGCGATCGTTTCGGCGACCGCGGGGTCGGAGGGATTCACCGGCTTGATGAGCCCGAAGCGGCCGGGATATTTGTTGCGCACCTCGACCGCATAGCTCGCGTCGTAGCGGTACATCGTGAACACCGAGATGAGCAGAGCGCCATCGACACCGACGGCGTCCATCGCCCTCACCATGTCGTCGCCGGTGACTTGCTCGGGGCCGGTCAGTGTTGCGGCCCACGGCCGGCCGGGATGATTCCGCTCGTAGGTGTGTACCTGCGCATCGATCGTCGGCATGGCGTCTATCCTCTGATCAGCTGTGCCACCTGAACTGCTGCGGCTTGCGGACGGACTCCTGCGAGATCATCACATTCACCAGCGCCGGCCCTCGGAACGCCATCGCCTGGTCGAGCGCGTTTCTCAAATCTTTCGGGTTCTCGACGAACCAGCCCTTACCGCCGAAGGCTTCCATCATCTTGTCGTAGCGCGCGCCATAGATGAGCGCGTTCGGCTTCAGGTTCTGCAGCGGATTGTCGGGATGCTTGGCGTGGCCTGGTCCGATGCCGCCGTTGTTGAACACGACGATCTTCACCGGCAGCTGATAGCGGCAGGCCGTCTCCATCTCCATGCCGGAGAAGCCGATCGCCGAGTCGCCCGAGACCGAGATGATCGGCTTGTCGGGATGCACGACCGCGGCCGCGATCACGAAGCCCATGCCGATGCCCATCGTGCCGTAGCTGCCCGCGTCGAGCCGGTGTCGCGGCTTCGAATTGAACAGCTGCGTGCGGCCGATGTCCATCGTGCTGGCGCCCTCGCCGATGATGATCGCGTCGTCCGGCGCCCACGCCGCAACGTCCTTCAGCGCGCGGTAGTAGTTGGCCGGCGCTTGATCGTCAGCCAGCTGCGGCGCGATCTGTGCCGCGTTCGCTGAGGCCTTCTCGGCGATGGCCGCGTGCCACGCCGACTCTTTGGGAAAGACCCACTCGCGCTTGCCGAGCGCTTCGTTGATCTGTGCGACGATCGCCTTGCCGTCGCCGACCAGCCCGACTTCCGTCGGCGCGTTCTGGCCGATCGACTCCGGCGCGATGTCGAGCTGGACGATCCGCACGTTCTTGTTGAAGCGCGGCGGCAAACCGAAATGCATGATCCAGTTCAGGCGCGCGCCCATCAGGAACACGACGTCGGCGTTCTGCAGCGCGTGGCTGCGCGCGGCGCCGACCGACAGCGGATGGCTGTCCGGCATCACGCCCTTGCCCATCGGCGAGGCGAGGAACGGAACCTTGGTGCGCTCAATGAACGCGCGCACTTCGTCCTCGGCGTGCGAGTACGCCATGCCCTTGCCGATGATGACGAGTGGGCGCTCGGCCGCGCGCAGCACGTTCAGCGCGCGCTCGACATCCGCCGGCATGGCCTGCGTGCGCGGCGGGTCCGGGCAGCGCGCCGGCTCTTCCACCCGCGACTCGTCGATCTTGGCCGTGATGATGTCGTCCGGCATGTCGAGATAGCTCGCGCCGGGCGCGCCGTAGATCGCGTTGCGAACCGCCATCTCCACGTAAAACGGGATGCGATGGACGTGCTCCACCGCGTGCGCGAACTTGCAGAACGGCGTCGTGATCAGCACCTGCCGCTCTTCCTGGAAGGCGCCCATGCCGTTGCGCCACGACTCCGACGCGCCGCCGATCAGCACCATCGGCCAGCGGTTTTGCTGCGCGTTGGCGAGGCCGGCGAGCGCGTGCACCACGCCGGGGCCCGACACGACGAGGCAGGCGCCGGGGCGCCCGGTTAGATAGCCGACAGCCTGCGCCGCGTACGACGCCGACTGCTCGTTCCGCATCCCGACGTAGGTGATTCCTTCCTTCTGCGCGGCCACGGCGATCGGGCCCACCGGGAACCCGACGATGCCGAACATGAACTCGACGCCCTGCTTCTTGAGGTTCCGCGCGACCAAGGTTGCGCCGTCGACTTCGCTCATGAGGGCCCTCCTGTCAGAGCGGGATCATACCTCTCCTTGAAGAGCGAGGTATGGTTGTCGCCATGACCCGACATTTCGGCGTGCTGATCCCATCCACCAACACCACGGTCGAGATCGAGTGCCGCCTTCTGCCGCCGAGCTGTCAGGCGCATGTCGGGCGACTGCTGTCCAGCGGCGGCAGCTTCTCGCCGAGCCGGGACGAGGACGTCGACTATCAGTCGCGCTTGCTGGGGACCGCCAAAGTCGAGCTCGTGATCCTGGCGCAGACGTCGGCGAGTCTGTTTGCGGACGACTATGATGACGTCGTGACCAAGCGGATGAGCGCGGCGGCGGGCGTGCCATCGATCACGTCGGCGCAAGCGGTCGGCCGCGCCGTTCGGGCGCTCAAGGCGCGGCGCATCGCCATCGTGTCGCCCTATTCGGACGCGGTCAACGAGCGCGCCGCGCGCTATTTCAAGGACAAGCACGGGCTCGACACGGTCGCGCTCGAAGGGTTCGGCGCGACCGACGCCTACGCGATCGGAAAGCTCGGCCCGCAGAACGCGCGCGACGCGTTCGCGCGCATCGATCGATCAGAGGTCGAAGCGCTCGTGGTGCCCGGCGGGAACTTTCCGACGATGTCGTCGATCGCCGGCTGGGAGCGGGAATTCGGCAAGCCCGTGGTCACGACGAACCAGGCATCGTTCTGGGCGATGCTGCGCGCGTTCCAGAGCGTCGAGCGCCTGCCGGCCTTCGGCCGTCTGCTCGGCGAGCTGCCGGCGGACGCCTAGATGGACCACGTCGCGTTCGATCGTGAAGCGCCCCGCACGCTGACGACGCTCGTCGTCGCGTTCGGCGGCTGGATCGATGCGGGCCGCGCGGCGACGGGCGCCGTGCGTCACCTGATCGGCGACCTCGGCGCCGAGCGATTGGCCGCGATCGACCCCGAGGAGTTTTTCGTCATGACCCAGGAACGCCCCGAGGTGCGTCTGAAGCCGGACGGCGAGCGGGAGATTCACTGGCCGCGGAGCGAGTTCTCCGCGTGGCGCCCGGATGACGGCAGAGACGGCCTGCTCTTCTTTTCCGGGCCGGAGCCCCATCAGCGGTGGCGGACGTACACGACCGCGTTCCTCGACGTGGCGGAGCGCTGCGGAGTGAAGCGCATCGTGTCGCTCGGGGCGCTGCTCGCCAGCGCGCCTCATAGCCGGCCCATCCGTGTCACAGCCCGGTGCACCGAGCCTGACGTGCGAGCGATGCTCGAAGCCTGGGGCATCTATCGTGTGCCCACCTACGAAGGGCCGACCGGTATCTCGTCGGTCATCCTGGACGCGGCGGCCCGGCGGAACATGGAGCACGTCGGTTTCATGGGACAGGCGCCGCACTATCTGCCCGACACCGAAAATCCGGCGGCCATCGAGGCGCTGGTGAGCTACGCGGCGCGCCTTCTCCATCTGAATCCGGACATGTCGAGCTTCGCGGAGTCGATTCGGGATTTCCGCACGCAGGTCGATCGCGCGGTCGCGCGCGACCGCGCGACGCGCGACCACGTGCGCCAGCTGGAGCAGCAGTACGACGCCGCGGAAAGCGAGGAGCAGCGGCTGCCCGAGGGAGAGCTGGACTCCGAGAAGCTCATGCGCGAGCTCCAGGATTTCCTGCGCAAGCAGCGCGAGGGCGGCGCCGAAGAGCGATAGCCCCGCTCAGCGCGCCGCCACGGGCTCGTGCGCCTTCAAGAAGGTCCGGACGTGATCCATGACCTTGCGAATGGTGTCCTTCGACTCCTTCCACGGATAGATCGACGCCTCGGCCTTCGGCGCGAGGCTCACGATCTCTCGCGAGATGGCGAGCGGATGCGGCGGAATGTCGTCTGGAAGGACGAGCAGTGGCGTCTGACACGCGCGCACGAAGTCGCGCGTCACGGTGAAGACGAAGTCGGCCGGTGAGCGATACATCTTCTGCAGGAAGCGCTCGATCATCGGCATCGTGATGTCGGACCGCCGCGCGCAGAGGGCCGGCCCCCAGCCCGTCGTGTTGTTGTTCCAGAAAATGTCCGGATCCTCGGGGCGGTGTCCGCTCGGCTGACTCAGCACGGCAGCGACGACGCGCTCGGGCGCCCGCTGGATCAACTTGAAGATGAACGGGCCGCCGATGCAGTTGCCGAGGACGAGAAACTCGCGGATGCCGAGGTGATCCATCAAGCCGAGCTGGTCGTCCGCATAAGCGTCCCAGGGCCTGTCGATCTCGAGCGGGCCGGTGGACTTGCCGTCGTTGGAGTTGCGCAGGTCCATCGTGATGCAGCGGAAGTCGTCCTTGAACTCCTCCATCGGGTTGAAGTACGCGCGGCTCCAGAACGAGATCGAAGAGTTCAGGCCTCCGCCCGGAATGAGGAGCAGCGGGAATCCCGAGCCGACTTCTTCGTAGTGGATGCGGACGTTGCCACGCTCACAGAACGGCATAGGGCTCTCCTTGTCACGCTTCCTGGATTCAACGCATCCGCGGGCCCGGGTCCATGTTCAAGAACACGCGGCCACCCATCGGGTACCACTCCGGCATCAGCGTGACCGCCTGGCCGACGACCTGAAGGTCGCGCCAGCACTCGGCCAGGCGGCTGTCGCGCCGGTACGACGTGCTGCCGCCGTGGCGGAACATCAGATCCATCGCCTGGCGCGCGCTGTCGGCGGCATGGACCGCGGCCAGTCGGCATCGAGCCCGCTGCTCGAGCGTGGTTTCCTCGCCCGCCGCAACGGTGTTCCAGAGCTCGGTGATCATCGCGGTGCGATAGGCGCGACCGGCGTTCAGCAGCGCGTCGGCCCGGCCGATCGCGTCCTGGACTTGTGGACTGTCGCAGAGCCGAGCGGTGCGGCCGCGCGGAGTCTTTTCGGCGGCGAGCTCGATCAGCGCGTCGATGCCGGCGCGCGCGATTCCGGTGATGACGGCACTGTGATGCGGCCCGACCCAGACCTGCGCGGGCAGGGCGTACGAGATTCCCGACCAGCGGCTCCACTGGTTGTCGAGCGGGACGCCGGCGTGGACCATGGTCCGCCGCGCCGGCAGGAAGACATTGTCGACGGTCCAGTCGAAGCTGCCGGTCGCGCGTAACCCGGACACGTCCCAGCTTCCCTCGACGATCTGCGCTTCCGAGCGCGCGAAGACTCCGCGCCAGTAGACCGAGGTGCCATCCGGGCTCGGGCGCGGCTCTCCGCCGTCCAGGATCTGGAAGCTCCCCAGCATCCAGCCGCTCTCCTGGCAGCCGGTGCCGAAGGGCCAGCGACCGGTCACCCGATAGCCACCGTCGACGGGCACGGCTTTGCCGCCGCCCTGCACGGCGGTGCCGGCGATGGCGACCTCGCGGCCGTGTCCGAAGATCTCCTGGACGCCGTCGTCCGGCAGACCGAGGCTGACGAGCTGGGCGATGTTGTTGTTACAGAGATTCCAGCCGACCGAGCCCGCGCCCTCGGACAGCAGCTCGACCACTCTCAAATACGTGAGTGGGTTGGCTTGCAAGCCGCCCAGCTCGCGCGGTCTGACGAGGCTGTAGAAGCCGGCGGCATGACACTGCTCGACCAGCGCTTTTGGCAGGCGCTGCTCGCGCTCCAGCTCGTCGCGATAGCCGCGGATGACGGGCCGCAGCGCTGCCGCGGCCTGCACCACGGGCTCCGCGTCGATGTCGAAGGGCAACCGCTTGTCGTCCGCTATCTGCCCCATGGAGGCCGCTCGACCGGGATGTTCCGCTTGGGACTTCGAGGTGTCAAGCGCGGCGGCGTCGGGCCCGACCGAGCACCGTTCGCCGCTTGTGCACACGGAAGTTTTTTCCCGCGGAAACTTTTTTCAGGATTGTCACCGTGGACGCCGGTCTTTAGCCTAGGCTCATATGGTCCCGACCGGGGAAGGTGTCCTCACCAGCGTCCCGCGCATTCGCGCCGACGGCTCGAGCGTCGCGGCGCCCGGCTGAGCGGCGGCTCGGCGATGGATCTCCGCATCCTCATCGTAGCGCCCACGGGCCGCGACGCGTCGCTGGCGGCGGCCATGGTCGGTCACGCGGGCGTCGAGAGCCTCATGTGCGGGAACATGGAAGAGCTGCTCGCCGAGCTCGAGGTCGGCGCCGGTGCGCTGCTGCTCGCCGAGGAGGCGCTGGGCACCGGCGCGCACAATCTGCTGGTCGCGTGGCTCAAGCGGCAGCCGTCGTGGTCGGACTTGCCGATCATTCTCATCTCCGGTACTCGCGACACTGACATCCGGAGCCTCAAGACGATCACAAGCCTGGACCCACTCGGCAACGTGGCGCTGCTCGAGCGGCCGGTGCGCGTGGTGGCGCTGCTGTCCGCCGTCAAGTCCGCGCTCCGCGCGCGTCGTCGGCAATACGAGGTGCGTGACTACCTGGCCGAGCGGCAGCGAGCGGAAGCCGAGCATCGACGCCTGCTGTCGGCGGAGCAGGCCGCACGCGCCGAGGTCGAGGCTGCGAACCGCGCAAAAGACGAATTCCTCGCCGTGCTCTCGCACGAGCTGCGCACGCCGCTGCAGTCCATGCTCGGCTGGTTGAAGATGCTCCGCGGCGGCCGTCTCGACGCCGCCGCGAGCCGCCGCGGGCTCGAGTCGATCGAGCGCGGCGCCCGCGCGCAGGCCCAGCTGATCGAGGACCTGCTCGACGTCTCGCGCATTGTGGCCGGCAAGCTGCGCGTCGAGCTCAAACGCACCGTGCTCGCGCCGGCGGTCGACACCGCGGTGGACGCGGTGCGCGCCGCCGCGGACGCCAAGGGCATCACGATCCAGGTCGATCTCGACGCCGAGCCCATCGTGGTGATGGGCGATGCCGTGCGGTTGCAGCAGATCGTGTGGAACCTGCTGTCGAACGCGACCAAGTTCACTCCCGAGCGCGGTCGGGTCGACGTCTCACTGCGGCGCACCGCGACTCAGGCGGTCGTCGTCGTTTGCGACACGGGACCGGGGATCGCGCCCGAGCTGCGAGCCCAGGTGTTCCAGCGTTTTCGCCAGGCGGACAGCACGCATACGCGTCTGCACGGCGGGCTCGGCCTCGGCCTCGCCATCGTCCGCCATCTCGTCGAGCTGCACCACGGGACGATCGCCCTGGACGCAGCCGAAGGCGGCGGCGCGCGGTTCACCGTGACGCTGCCGCTTCGCCTCGAGACGGTGCTCGGCGCATCCGAGCCGGCGAGCGAGCGCGACGGCACGCTTGCACCGTCGGCGTTGACCGGCCTCAGCGTGCTGGTGGTCGAAGACGACGCGGCGACCCGCGAGGTCCTCACGATGATGCTCGCGACGGCGGGGGCGGACGTGCAGTCCGCCGGCTCGGCCGATGACGCGCTGCGGACGATTCAGTGGCTGCGGCCGGACATCGTCGTGAGCGACATCTCCATGCCGGGCGAGGACGGATACGCATTCATGCGCAGGCTGCGCGGGCTCGAGCGCGGCCGCCGCGGAATTCCAGCGATCGCGCTCACCGCGCACGCGCGGCCCGAGGACACCGAACAGGCGTTCGTCGCCGGCTTCGCCGAGCATCTCGCCAAGCCGGTGGATGCGCCGGATCTCGTGCTCGCCATCGCGCGCCTCACCGGCCGCGCGCCCGCCGCCACGCAGCGCGACCGCACGCGCCGCTGGCGGTCCGCCTGAGTCGACTGCTCGACTACCGGCTTCGGCACGCGCTGCTGTACTCTGTCCGCCGCGGGAAAGGGAGGCTCAGATGGCTGACAAGCTTCGCGTGGGCATCGTGGGAGCGACCGTGACACAAGGCGGCAGCGGCTGGGGCGAGCATGCTCACGTTCCCGCCCTCAAAGCGCTGCCCGGTTACGAGCTGAACGGGGTCTGCACCGCGCACGAGGACACCGCGAAGGCCTCGGCTGCGGCGTTTGGTGCGCAGCACGCATTCCACCGGTTCAGCGACATGGCCACGCATCCCGACGTCGACCTGCTCGTGGTCTGCGTGCGCGTGCCTGGTCATCGCGATCTCGTGATGGCCGGCTTGCAGGCCGGAAAGGCCGTGTTCTGCGAATGGCCACTCGGCAAGACGCTGGCCGAGGCCGAAGAGATGGCGGGACTCGCCCGCCAACGCTCGCTTCGCACGATCGTCGGCCTCCAGGGTCGCAGCGATCCGACGCTTCTCTACGCGCATGATCTGATCAAGGACGGCTACATCGGCCAGGTGCTCACCGCGAGCCTGACGACGGTGGCCCCGGCAGTACTTCAGCGGGGGCCCGGTCGCATCTGGCAAGGCGTACGCGCCAACGGCGCCAACGTGCTCACGATCACCGGCGGCCACGCCATCGACTCGATGTGCGCCGTGCTCGGAGAATTCGCCGAGCTCTCCGCGCGTGTGTCGACGCGAATTCCAGAGTGGCGCACCCTCGAAGGCAAGGCGGTTGCCGTCGATTCGCCGGACAGCATCAACGTCGTCGGCCGCATGGTGAGCGGCGCCGAGGCGTCGATCAGCGTCGCCACCGCTCCCTCGAATCCCAGCGGCAACCGGTTGGAGATCTACGGACGCGACGGCGCCATCGTCATCCGGGCCAGCGGCGCGCTCAGCCAAGGACCGAATGAGATCCGCGCGGGCCGAGGCAAGGAGGCCATGGCGGTCATGCCGGTGCCGGACAAGTACAGATTCGTTCCCAAGGGCACTCCCGCCGGTCAGCCCTACAACGTCGCCCAGGCGTACGCGCGGGCAGCCGGCGCGCTACGCGGCGCCGGCTCGTTCGATGTCGACTTCGATCTCGCGGTCCGGCGCCACAAGCTGATCGACGCGATCGAGCGCTCGGCGGCCTCGGGCCAATCGGTGACGCTGGGCTAGCGATCGGACGCTTCGATGAAGATCGCGCAGGTCGCCGTGAATGTGTTGAAGGTTCCGGTCGATCATCCCTACGTCGCCGCCGGGCGGACGGTCGACGCGAACTGGCACGTCCTCGCTCGCATTACGACCTCCGATGGTGTCGAAGGCGTCGGCTACATCGTGTATCCGCGGCCGGATCTCATGACGGCGATCTGCCACGCCGCGCGCGAGCTCGGTGAGCACTTGATCGGTATGAGCGTTCTCGAGCCCGAAGCGGCGTGGGATCGTCTGGCCCGACGCGGTGACTGGGCGGGCCCGGGCGGCTTGCTTCACTGCGCGCTGTGCCCTCTCGACGTCGCCGTCTGGGACGCGGCCGGCAAGACGCTGGGTCAGCCGCTTCGGCACCTCCTCGGTGGTTATCGCGATCGGCTTGCCACGTATGCGAGCGATGCGCTCTGGTACAGCCTCTCACTCGCCGAGCTCGCGGCCTCGGCCAGGCGACACGCGGACGCGGGATTCGGCGCCGTCAAGCTACGTCTCGGGCGGGAGGCAACGCCCGAGCTCGAGGCCCATCGTGTCCGCGCGGTACGTGACGCCGTCGGTCCAGACATCGAGATCATGGTGGACGCGACCGAGAGCTGGTCGCTCCCCCAGGCGCGACGGACGGGCCGGATCCTGCAAGACGAGGGGATCACGTGGCTGGAAGATCCGGTCCACCATTTCGACATCACCGGGCTCGCCGAGCTTCGGCGGCGGCTGGAGGTGCCGATCGCGGCCGGTGAGCACCTGTATCATCTGAACGCATTCCGGACGCTGCTGGAGGCGCAGGCGGTCGACGTGCTGATTCTCGACCTTGCGCGTGTCGGCGGCGTGACGCCGTGGCGGAAGATCGCGGCCCTCGCGCACGCGCACGGAACGCCGGTGTGCGGGCACGTCGTCCCCGAGATCCAGGTGCACCTGCTGTGCGCGATCCCGAACGCACACCTCGTGGAATACGTGCCACGATCCGCCGGCATCCTCACCGCGATGCCGCGGCTGGAGCGCGGCGAGCTCGTCGCGCCGGACGGTGCCGGGCTCGGCCTCGAGCTGAACGAGGCCGCGGTGCGACGCTGTCAGGTGCTCTAGGGCACCGTGTCGTAGTGGTGCCAGTTCCCGATGACTTCTTTAGCGTACAGATCGGCGATTTCGTCCTTCGAGTACCCGAGCACATCACCCAGCACTTCTTCGTTGTGCTCGCCGACTTTCGGTGTCGAGCCCACGATGGCCGGCGTGCGGCCGAAGTGCCAGAAGTCGCCCGACACGGCGATGGTGCCCGAGAGGAAGTCGGGAACCTCGACCATCGCGCGCCGCTCCCACGGGTGCGGATCGCGCGCCGCCTGCGCGATGGTGTTCACCGGCGCGGCGACGACATCGTGTCGCGTGAAGTGCGCGATGGCGTCCTTCATCGTCATCCCGGCCATCAGCGCGCGCATGGCTTCGTTGATCGCCTCAGCGTGCTTGCTGCGCTCGCGACGTGTGGTGAACCGCGGATCCGTCTGCCACTCCGGCTTGCCGAGTGCTGCACAGACGCGGTGCCAGTGATGCTGGTCGCCGGCGGCGATCAGCACCCAGCCATCCTTGCAGGGGTACATGCCGCTCGGCGCTGAATCCGAAATGCCGCGCTGGGGCTCGGTGCCCGCGCCGTGGTACGCGGTGATCGGAATCTCGGTGAGGCTGTAGCCGGAATCCGCCAGGCACACGTCGAGCGTCTGGCCCTCTCCTGAGATATTGCGCTCATAAAGCGCGGCGAGAATGCCGATGGCCGAGTGCAGCGCCGTCGTGCGGTCGATGATCGGGACGCCGGCGCGAATCGGCGGCATGCCGTCTTCGCCGGTGACCATCGCGATGCCCGACATCGTCTGCCCGATGGGGTCGTAGCCGATCTGGTCGCGATACGGACCGAACTGTCCATACGCGGAAACGTTGGCCATGATGATGCGCGGGTTCACGGTCTTCAGCACGTCGTAGCCGAAGCCCATCTCCTCGATCGTGCCGGGCCGGAAGTTCTGCACGAGCACGTCCGAGACCTTGATGAGCCGGCGCAGCGCGGCCTTCCCTTCCTCCTTGCGCAAGTCCATGCTCACGCTCTTCTTGCCGCTGTTGTACTGAACCCAGTACGCGCTCTGCTTGCGCACCCACGGCGAGTGATACCGGGTTTCCTCGCCACCGAGGCGCTCGATCTTGATGACCTCGGCCCCGAGACGCGCCAGCACCTGCGCGCAGCGGGGTCCCGCCTGATGGCGACCGAGATCGATGACGCGGATTCCGTTCAGCGGACCTTTGGCGTCGGTCATGGGCTGGCCTCCCCGCGAGCGTTTCGCGCGCCTATATTACCCGCGCCCGCGACAGCAAAGGCCAACCAGGAATCGAGCGGCGTCAGTGCGCGATTTTCACCGCCGTCCCCTGGAACACGTTCGTCACGACGTTGCCGGGAGTGACGTTGGTCTGGATCAGCCAGATCGTCTTCGCGCCCTCACGGGGGATCACCAGATTGAACGTGATGCCACTCGCCGTGAACGTAAGCGTGCCGAGGCACGCGCCGTCGGGTGGGACGAGGTCGACAACGGTGTAGTGTCCGGGCCCCCCGGGTGAAGCTGCGATGAGTGGCTGGTTGTCGATCGCCGTCGTCACGGCGGGCGTCGTGACGTTGCCGTCGCCGTCGAAGCGAATGAGCTCGACGATTGCCTTCGGGAATGGCGTCGCACCGGGCGGGGTTACGAACCCGCGCGCCGAGAAGACGTACAGGCCATTCAGCGTCGCGAACGAACAGTCGTTTCGCCCCTCGTTGTCATGCGCCAACACGCGAGTCCCCATCGATAGAACCAGCAGCACAGCCACCGTCACGCGGAAGAGCATAGCGATCTCCTTTCGGGCTCGAACCCAGGCCCGTCGAGCAGCCCGCCGTTGACGCATTCGGAGTGCCAGACTAGACTCCCCGGATCTCGCGGGGTTGCCTGCGCCGGGGCGACCGAGTCCGCCGATTTGGGCGATCGTCGTCGCTTTTGGGCAGCGGCACGCTGGCGAAGCCATGACGACTGGGACTCCATCAGCCGAGCTGGTCGGCCGCAGCGGCGCGCTCAACGCCGTGAGGGCGCAGGTGCGGAGGCTGGCCCGCATCTCCGAAACCGGCCGGCTGCCGGCCGTCCTCCTGCTCGGTGAGACGGGGACGGGCAAGGGCATGGTGGCCAGCCAGCTGCACCGGACGGGCGGGCGCGCCGCCGGCCCGTTCATCGACGTCAACTGTGCGGCGATCCCCGACACGCTGCTCGAGTCCGAGCTGTTCGGATTCGAGCGCGGCGCGTTCACCGACGCCCGGGCCTCGAAGCCCGGGCTGTTCGAGGCGGCCCACCGCGGAACGCTCTTCCTCGACGAGATCGGCGAGCTGCCCGACGGCCTGCAGGTGAAGCTGCTGACCGCGATCGAGTCGCGGCGCGTGCGCCGGCTCGGCAGCACTCGCTCCGAGCCCGTGGACGTGTGGATCATCGCGGCCACGAGCACGGACTTGTCCGCTGCGATGCGCGCCGGCCGCTTTCGCCACGAGCTGTATCACCGGCTTTCGACCGTGGTGCTCGAGCTGCCGCCCCTGCGCGCGCGCGACCGTGACGTCCTCGACCTCGCCGATCACTTCCTCGCGCGCGCCGCTGCCGAGCACGGCATTCCCGTCAAGGAGCTTGCCGACGACGCGCGAGCGGCGCTGCTGGCTTATTCGTGGCCGGGCAACGTGCGTGAGCTCGCCAACGTGCTCGAACGCGTCATGCTGCTGGAGGAGAGTCCGGTGATCACGGCGGCGATGCTCTCGCTCGCCGGCCCGGGTGCTGCCGCCGCATCCGGCGCCGCACCGGTATCGCCACGCTCGCGCGATGCGCTACGCGCTGAAGAGCGCCAACGTCTGGTTGCGGCGCTCGACGCCTCGCGGTGGAACATCACGCGTGCCGCCGCTCATCTCGGGATGCACAGGAACACGTTGCGGTATCGCCTCGGCAAGCACCGGATCAGCGCTGACAGCGGCACGACCGCCGAGGAAGCCGATCACGCGGCGGTGGCAGCCGTGCTGCCGTCGGCGCCGCCGCCGGCAGCGAAGACGATCCGCTGGGAGGAACGGCTCGTCGCCGTGCTCAGCGTGACGATCGCCGAGCCAGGCGCCGACGATTTGACGAACCTCGTCGAAACGCTCACCAGCTTTGGCGCCCAGATCGAGCAGATCGCGCCGTCGGAGCTGGTCGCGGTGTTCGGGATCGAGCCCATGGAAGACGCCGCACGCCGGGCGGTGCTGGCCGCCGAGGCGATGCGGCAGACGCTGCTGCGATCCGAGGCCAAGAAGCACGCGCGGTTCGCCGTCCACGTCGCCGCATACCTCATCGCGCGCGCGGGCGCCGTCACCGGGTTGGAGGCGGCGGCGCGCCGCGAGGCGACAGCGATCGTGAGCGGTCTTCTTCAGCGGGCGGCACCGGACGAAATCGTCGTGGACGCCGCGGCCGCGCGGTTCCTGGA
>Ga0075433_10000955_pt1 | contig 20410 bp, 20 predicted proteins | sample RhiMethybrSRZTD2_FD_75299 | JGI IMG/M metagenome (GOLD analysis project Ga0075433, IMG submission 75299) | Populus rhizosphere microbial communities from Tennessee, USA - Rhizosphere MetaG P. TD hybrid SRZTD2 | ecosystem: Host-associated > Plants > Roots > Rhizosphere > Soil | place: USA... | reverse complement strand
CATGGAGCTCGCCGTGGATACGATCGGTCTCTCCAACGTCGCGGTCGAACAGCGATCCGTGGAAGCGGTCGCCGCGACCTTCCCCGTGTGCCTGGCTCGGGCGTTCGCGGATCCTCGGAGATCGTGGGGTCTCGCCGAGCGGGTGCTCCGTCCCGGGGGATGCCTGCTGTACTGGGCCGGCAAGCGCTTCGACGTGGCTTCGGGAACGCCTGTGGGCGTGACCGTCTCCGTGAGCGAGACGCCAGGTCTTGCGGATGCCGGGCCCATCGTTATCATGACGCGGCAGTGAGCAAGCCTTCTCCCAGCGCTCCTTCCGCGTCCCCACGTTCGGCCAAGGGCACGCGTCGCTCGACCCGGCCCAAGTCCTTGCCGCCGGCCGCCGCCGCGGCCGAAACCACGCGAGTCGTCGCGATCGCGAACCAGAAGGGGGGCGTGGGGAAGTCGACCACGGCCGTGAGCCTGGGGGCAGCCCTCGCGGAGGACGGGTTCCGCGTCCTCGTGGTCGATCTGGATCCACAGGGCAACGCGTCGACCGGCATGGGGATCCGCCACGAGATCCGCGACGTGACCGTGTATGACGTCGTCGTCTCGGAGGAGCCGATCGAGAGCGCCATCGTGCCCACGGCCGTGAAGGGACTGGACGCGGTTCCCTCGACGATCGATCTGGCGGGTGCCGAGATCGAGCTCGTGAGTCAGTTCTCGAGGGAGAATCGCCTGAAGAAGGCGCTCGTGCCGGTCACGGGCGACCGCTACGACTTCGTCTTCCTCGACTGTCCTCCCTCGCTGGGGTTGCTGACGATCAACGCCCTCACCGCGGCGGAGGAGCTCATCGTCCCGATCCAGTGCGAGTATTACGCGCTCGAGGGTCTCGGCCAGCTGTTGCGCAACGTCAACCTGGTCCAGCAGAACATCAACCCGGAGCTCCGACTGACGGGCATCGTGATGACGATGTTCGACCCGCGGACGAAGCTCTCGGAGCAGGTGGTCGACGAGGTCCGTCGTTTCTTCGGAGACGTCGTGTACGACGCCATCATCCCGCGCACCGTTCGCCTGTCGGAGGCTCCCGGCTTCGGACAGCCGATCACCGTCTACGACCCGAGGTCGAAGGGCGCCGAGACATACCGGCAGCTCGCGAAGGAGGTCGCAGCGCGGCCCCGGCCGGACGCTCCCATGCCGGTGTTCGACGAGCTCCCGACCGTCGTGGTGCCGGCCCCGGCCTCGGACGAGAAGGAGCCCGAGCTCGGAGGCGGCGAGGAGACAGCCTCCGAGCCGGAGCCGGCCGTCGCGGATCCGGAATCGACGTCGGAGGTGGAACCGGCGGGTCCCGCGCCCTCCCCGTCCGGATCGCCGACCGAGGAGCAGGAACCGCCGATGCAGCACGAAGCGGCTGCGGAGCCGGACCCGCTGCCGGCACCGCCGGCCCCGGACCTGACGGACGTCTCCGATCTCTGGGACGAGGGACCCCCCGAGCAGGAGCGACGCGTTCGGCCGCCTCGTACGGCCGTCGCGCCCGGGACGCTTCCGGAGCGCCGGGTTGTCGTGATCGGCGAGGACCCGGAGATCGATATCGAGGCCGGCCGCGAGCCGCTCGTCCAGGCGCCGAACGGGCGGCCGACGTCCCAGGAGGGGGAGGCCACGGATATCGGCGGGACGCTGCAGGACGAGGGCGACACGCCGAAGCGGCGCTGGCGCCTGTTCCGTAAGGGAGGCGGATGATGTCCAAACGCGGGGGCTTGGGACGGGGATTGTCGGCGCTCATCCCCGGCGCGCCCGAGGCCGGGGAAGCATCCACCGGCCTGATGGAGGTTCCGCTCAACGCGGTCGCGCCGAACCCCAAACAACCGAGGACGCGGTTCGACGACGACACGATCGCGGCGCTCGCAGCGTCCATCAGGGAGGTGGGGATCCTTCAGCCCTTGGTCGTGCGGCGGGCCGGCGACGGCAGGTACGAGCTCATCGCCGGCGAGCGTCGGCTGCGAGCCGCGAAGGCCGCCGGTCTCGCGAGCGTTCCGATCGTCCTCCGGGATTCCGAGGACGCGGATCTGCTCCGAGAGGCCCTGATCGAGAACATCCACCGCGAGGACCTCAACCCGATCGAGCAGGCCGAAGCGTTCCGCGCGCTCTTGGAAGAGCTCGGGCTCAAGCAGGAGGAGCTGGCGGATCGGGTCGGTGTGTCCCGATCACACATCGCCAACACGATCCGGTTGCTCGCCCTGCCCCTCGACGTCCAGCAGCTCCTGGCCGACGACAAGATCACGGCCGGCCACGCGCGAGCCGTGCTCTCCCTCGGCGACAAGGTCGCGATGTCGTCCCTCGCCACCCGGATCGCGGCAGAGGATCTCTCGGTCCGTCAGACCGAGGAGGTCGTCCGACGCTTCGTCGAGGCTCCGGAGCAGGCCGCGGACAAGAAGCGCGTGGCCGAGTCGATCACCGAGCAGCCCGATTCGAACCTGGCAGAGGTCGAGGAGATCCTGTCCGAGCAGCTCGCGACCCGGGTCTCGATCCAGATGGGGGCGAAGCGGGGCAAGGTCGTGATCGAGTTCGGGTCGCCCGACGACCTGGAACGGATCGTGTCGGAGATCATCGGATCGGGGCCGGGTCTCGCGCCCGACTAGACCCGGCTGAGCGCCGACTGTAGGATAACGTCACACAGGTGGCCGAGCGACATCCCGCGTGCCTGCGCCGCCATCGGCACGAGGGACGTCTCGGTCATCCCCGGCGAGACGTTCACCTCCAAGACCCACGGCCGCTCGGCCTCGTCCACGATGAGGTCGACGCGCGTCAGGTCGCGGAGGCCGAGGGCCTCCGCGACCTGACGCGCGATCCCGGTCACGGCCGCGGTCGCACCGTCCTCGAGCCGAGCCGGCGCGAAGTACGCGGTCGCCCCGGCCGTGTATCGAGCCGCGTAGTCGTACACCCCGTCCTTCGGGACGATCTCGACGAGTGGGAGCGCCTCCATCGCCTCGCCGACGAGGGCCGAGGCGACCTCTCGACCGTCGACCTTCGCCTCGATCACTGCCGCGCCGCTGTACGAGAGGGCCGCCATGACGGCCTGCGGGAGGTCGCCGGCTCGCTCGACGAAGCCCACCCCGAGCGCCGATCCGCTCCGTGACGGCTTCACCACGCACGGCAGCCCGACGCGTTCCACGACGCGGTCGAGGGCCGACCCGGCGCCCAGGTCCCTGAGCGCCCAGCCTTCGACGACGACCCACGGTGGCGTCGGTGCGCCTGCCCGGCGCAGCGCGTCCTTCGCGAGCACCTTGTCGAAGGCGACCTCGCACTCGTACGGGGCGGTTCCCGTGTAGGGCAGGCCGACGAGGTCGAGGAGGCGTTGGACCGTGCCGTCCTCGCCCTCCTTGCCGTGGAGGGCGAGCCAGCACAGATCGGGTGTCCGTTCGCCGAGCGCCTCGACGAGCTGTGCTTCGCCGGGGTCGACGATCCACGCATCGTGGCCGCGCTCCGTGAGTGACGTCGTCACACGATGACCGCTCCGGAGGGAGACGTCCCGCTCCGGCGTGCGCCCGCCGGCGAGCACGGCGATCCTCATGCGCCCCCCAGGCTCCGGTAGAGCTGCTCCTCGTCGTGGAGCAGCGCTCCCAGCCGCCCGATGCCCTCGACGATGCGGTCCTCGGTCGGGTAGCAGAACGCCAGGCGCATCCGCTCGCGACCCCGTCCGTCGGGATAGAACGCGGTCCCCGGCACGTACGCGACGCGGCGTTCGACGGCGGCCGCGAGCATCGCCGTCGTGTCGAATCCGTCCGGCAAGGAGACCCAGACGTAGAAGCCGCCCCGCGGCCCCGTCCACGTCGCCGTCGCCGGGAACTGCTCCTCGATCGCGGAGAGCATCGCGTCGCGGCGTGCGCGATAGGTGGTGACGAGCTGGGCGAGCGTTCCGCGCCAGCGCTCCTCGTCCGAGAACCAGCGCTCGGTGATGAGCATCGTCAGGTTCGAACCGCAGAGGTCCGCAGCCTCCTTCGCGAGCACGATCCGCTGGACCACCGAGGGGTCGGCGAGCACCCACCCGACCCGCACGCCGGGAGAGAACGTCTTCGACACGGTGCCGAGATAGATCACGTTCTGCGGGTCGAGCGACCGCAGCGCCGGGAGCGGATCGCCGTCGAACCGGAGCAGGCCGTAGGGGTTGTCCTCGACGATCGGGATCCCGGCCTCCCGGCAGAGCGCCACGAGATGCTCCCGGCGGTCCCGCGACATCGTCACGCCCGCCGGGTTCCCGAAGTTCGGCACGGTGTAGACGAACGTCGGGCGTTCGCCACGCACGATCGCGTACTCCAGCTGTTCCACGATCATCCCGTCGTCGTCGGTCTCGAGCGTGAGGAACCGCGGCTCGTACGCCGCGAACGCGGAGAGCGCGCCGACGTAGGACGGGGCTTCGACGGCCACGGTGTCGCCCGGATCGATGAAGATCTTGCCGAGGAGGTCGAGCGCTTGTTGGGCGCCGGTCGTGACGACCACATCGTCCGGGTCGGCCGTCACGCCCTCTTCCGCCATGAGCATCATGAGCCGTTCGCGGAGGGCGAGGTGTCCCTGCCCGCCGCCGTACTGCAGCGCGGTCGTTCGGTCGTCGCGCATCACCTGCGCCGCGACGTCGAGCAGGGCGCGGCCGGGAAGCGCTTCGACGTAGGGCATCCCACCGGCGAGCGAGACGACGTCGGGACGGGACGCGACCGCGAACAGCGCACGGACCTCGGAGGCGGACATGCCGGCCGTGCGCCCGGCGTAGCGGTCGACGAAACGATCGATCGAGAACTCGGCCATGGGGCGGAAGGACGGTCAGCCTAGCATCGGGCCGCGCGTGATCCGGTGAAGGAACGCGTCCGGAGGAACACGACCTCAGTCCCGGATCGCGGGGACGACGTCGGACGCGACGAGCTCGAGCATCTCGAGGTCGTCGTAGAGCTCGTGGTTCAGGAACACGCGTTGGACGCCCGCGTCCGCGTACGCGCGCAGCCGCGCGACGGCTCGATCGGTCGAGCCCACGATGAAGTCGACCTCCGCCTCCGCGCGGTACTCCTCGAACGAGGGGCCCTCCGGATCGAGCGACTGCGCGCGGCGCAGCTTCCCGAGGTACTCGTCCTCCGTGCGTCCGATGAAGAACCACGTCATGAGGGACGTCACGAGCGTCGTCGGGTCGCGATCCTCCGACGCCATCCCGGCGCGGGCTCTCCGGAACCGTTCGGCGACCTGGTCCGGCGTTCCGCCGACGGTGTTGAACTCGTCGGCGTAGCGGCCGATCAGCCGCTGCATCCTGGGACCGACCGTGCTCCCGCCGAGGATCAACGGGATATGCGGCCGTTGCACCGGCCTCGGCAGCATCTCGGCGTCCCGCAGCCGGTAGTGACGTCCCTCGAAGGAGAAGCGCTCCTCGGTGAGGAGGCCGTGCAGGATGGGCACCTGTTCCTCGAGCCGCTGCCACCGACCTTCCACGTCGTGGAACGGGAACCCGAACTGGGTGTGCTCCTCCTCCCACCAGCCGGCTCCCATGCCGATCTCGACCCGTCCGCCGCTGATCTCGTCCACCGTGGTGGCCTCCTTCGCGAGGAGGCCGGGTGGCCGGAACGTGACGGGGGAGACGAGCGTCCCGAGGCGGATCCGCGACGTGCGCGCGGCGAGGGCGGCGAGCAGCGTCCATGCATCGGTCGACCCGCGACCGGAGACCCCGCGGGCACTGAAGTAGTGATCGGAACGGAAGAGTCCCTCGAAGCCCAGGCGCTCGCAGGCGTCGGCGAGCGCCAGCCAGTCGGTCCAGCGCACGCCCTGCTGGCCCTCGACCATCACGCAGACGCGCACGGCCGGTAGCCTAGCGGCGATGTCCGACCGGCCCGAACGTGCGACCGAAGCCGACCGCGCGATCCGGGCGATCCTGCTGGGGATCGGGCTGGGGCTCGCGCTCGCGCTCGCCGCGCGGCGAGCGCGCTAGCCGAAGAAGCGCCGCGCGCCGCCCGCGACCGCGCGGGCGACGCGCGGCGCGAACCCCGGGTCGCCGATGATCGCCGCCTCGACGTCCGTACCGGGTGCGAGCGGCTCGACCTGGACGGCCGGCATCCGCGTCTCGCGGAGCATCCCGACGGTGAGCCGCTGCAGCCGCCCGCGCCGCCCGAACTCGCGCTCGAGCTCCTCGAGGATCAGCTCCGCGAGCCTGCGGCCGGCGGGGGAGTACGTGGCGGCGCTCCCGAAGTACGAGCACGTCGGCCCGCTCGCCTCGGGGAGGCCCGGCCCGAGGTGCAACGACACGCAGAGCGCCGCGTCGAGCTCGTTCGCCGCCCGTGCGCGATCGGACGGCGCCGGCTCGTCCGGGAGGATCTCCGGCTTTGCGCCGAGCGCGGCGAGGTGCTCGGCGAGCGCCGCGGACATCGACGCGCGGATCGCGTCGTAGCCGTCCGACGGTCCGTCGCCGGATTCGATCGCGATCACGCGCCCTTCGATCGATCCGCGCATGTCGCGGAGCTGCTCGCGCTCGCGGATCAGTGCTCGGCTGGGGACGCCCTCGAGGGGACGCATGCGCTCGACGGTGGCGATCGTGCGGAGCCCGACGATCCCATCGGGTTCGTCGCCGACGTTGCGCTGGAACTCGCGGACCGCTCGGTCCGTCGTGGGGCCGTAGACGCCGTCCTCCTTGCCGGCGTCGAACCCGAGCGCGTTGAGCTTGCGTTGGAGCTCCCGAACGTCGTCGCCCCGGAACGGCGGCGCGTGGAGGTAAAGGGTCCGGTCGCCGAGCCGGAACCCGGCCTCGACGAGCTGGAGCCACGTGTCGGCGCCGACGAGTCCGTCGACGCGGAGGTGCCGGACCTCCTGGAACGCGCGCACCGCCGCCTCCGTCGAGTTTCCGAACGAGCCGGTGAGCTCGTCGGCCGCCACCGCGTATCCGAGGGCCGACAGGCGCTGTTGCACGTCGAGCACCTCGAGCCCCTGGTCGCCACGCCGGAACGTGCGCATCGTTCGAGTGTGCGACGCCGGCCAGGGTGCCGCAAACGCTACGGCGGCTAGAGCGAGAGCTCCCGGAGGATCACGTCCTTCGGCTTCGCGCCGATCACCCGCGCCACCTCTTGTCCGCCCTTGAACAGGATCAGCTGCGGGATCGACATCACCCCGTAGCTCCGCGTCGTCTGGGGGTTCTCGTCGATGTTGAGCTTGGCCACCTTCAACGCGTCGCCCTGCTCGTTCCCGATCTCCTCGACGACGGGCGACACCATGTGGCACGGCATGCACCACTCCGCCCAGAAGTCGACGAGCACGGGGGTCTCCGATTCCAGCACCGTGGTCTGGAAGTCCGTCTCGTTCACGGTTCCGATGTTCGCCATGCCTGCGGGTCTCCTTCGTTCGTCATGCCGCCGGCACCAAGTGCCGGTCACCTGATGGTTCCCAGAACGCCGGCCGGGGATGCCGGCATTCCACCTTCAGTGTCCCTGCGCGTCTGCTTCCAGGAACCGTTCCGCATCGATCGCGGCCTTGCACCCCTGCCCGGCCGCGGTGACCGCCTGACGGTAGACCCGGTCGGTGACATCGCCCGCCGCGAACACGCCCGGGACGCTCGTCGCCGTGCGAGGCTCCGCGACCTGGACGTACCCGGCCTCGTCGAGCTCGAGCTGCCCAGAGAACAACGACGTGTTCGGATCGTGGCCGATCGCCACGAACACGCCGTCCGCGGCGAACGGTCTCGTCTGGCCCGAGGTGATGTCGCGGAGCGTCACGCCCGTCACCGCGTCGTCGCCGACGACCTCCTCGACGGTCGTGTTCCACAGCACGTCGACCTTCGGATGGTCCAGCGCGCGCGCCGCCATCACCTTCGATGCGCGGAACTCGTCGCGGCGGTGGACGATCGTGACCTTGCTCGCGAACTTCGTGAGGAACGTCGCCTCCTCCATCGCCGTGTCGCCGCCGCCGACGACGACGAGCTCGCGGTCGCGGAAGAAGAAGCCGTCGCACGTGGCGCACGCCGACACGCCGCGGCCTCGGAGCTGCTCCTCACCAGGGACACCGAGCCAGCGAGCGGTCGCCCCCGTCGCCACGATGAGCGCCCGCGCGCGCCAGCGCTGATCCCCCGCGGCCACCGTGAAGGGACGTTCCGCGAGGTCGACCGACGTCACGTGGACGGGCAGGATCTCGGCGCCGAACCGCGCGGCCTGCTTCTCCATCTGGTCCATCAGCTCGGGCCCGAGGAGACCGTCGGCGAACCCCGGGTAGTTCTCCACGTCCGTCGTCAGCATCAGCTGCCCACCGGCGTCGAGACCCTTCAAGACGAGGGGAGAGAGGTCGGCGCGGGCCGCGTACAGGGCCGCCGTGAACCCGGCTGGCCCCGACCCGATCACGATCACATCACGGACGTCATCCACGTTGCGAGGCATCCTCCCATACGCTCCAACCCCCGCCTATTCCCGGCGGAGCGATCGTTCAGAGCTTCGCCCACGCGGAGCTCAGCACGCGCGAGCAGTCGTCTTTGCGGACGACGAGCACGCGGACGGCATCCGCCGGCTGGCCGGCTCCGGGGCTCGTCAGGTACACGCCGAGGAAGGCCGGGGTGCCTTGGAAGCGGGCATCGACGAGCCGGATCAAGACGCCCTCGCCGCTCCCCGCGGCCTGAGCGAGACACGTCGACGCCGAGCCGAACGAGGAGTCCTGCGGAGCCGGCACCTGGTTCTGTCCGCCGGCGCTCAGCGAGACGGCGTACGCCCGGCCGCCGTAGGAGCGAGCGAGCTCCGCGACCGACATCGCGTCGTAATCCGTGCCTTGGTGCTCGATCCCGGTCGCTGCGGAGACCGTGGTCGGTGGGCCCGAGGCGGCCTCAGCCGAGGCGGCCGCCGGTTGGGCACGGTCCGCGCCGACGGAGCCGACGTTGGGAAGGATGAGCGCGAGGGCGACGATCGCGGCCGCGACGCCGGCCGCGACGGCGCCCCAGCGGTACCACGCCGGTCGCTCCGAGCGCTCGGAAGCCCGCTGGATCGCCGTCCCGCCGATCGTGGGGGCGGCCTCCGCGTCGGGGAGGTCGGCGAGCGCCCGGCGAGCGCGCTGCGCGAGGGCGACCTCGTCGCGGCACCTCGCGCAGGTCGCGAGGTGCCGCTCGAGGACGGCGCGCTCGCCGTCGGCGAGCGCGCCGTCCTCGTACTCGGCCAGGAGGTCGTCGGGATGCGTCATGCCTGCTCCTGGGACGCGCCGGCGGTGCGGTCGTGTTCCCGACCCTCAAGGCCCATCGCACGGGCGAGGGCGATCCGGCCGCGGTGCACACGCGACTTCACGGTGCCGATCGGGACGTCGAGCACCTTCGCGATCTCCTCGTACGGCAGATCCTGTAGATCGGCCAGGACGACGGCCGTGCGGAATTCCTCGGGGATCACGCGGAGCGCGGCGACGACGTCGCGCGTGCCGGCGAGCTCGTCGGCCGGGTCGGCGACGGGTGGCCCGGTGTCCTCGTCGGTCGCGTCGCCGTCGCCGGCGAGCCGGAGCATCGGCTGGCGCCTCCGTCTGCGCGTCAGGTCGTAGCACGCGTTCACGGCGATCCGGTGCAGCCACGTCGTGAACGCGGCCTCGCCGCGGAAGCTGTCGAGCTTCGTCAGCACGGACACGAACGCGTCCTGCGCCGCGTCCGCCGCGTCGTCCGCGTCGCCGAGCAGACGGAGGCAGAGGTTGTAGACGCGTTGACGATGGCGCTCGACGAGCAGCGTGAAGGCATCGGTGTCCCCGGTCAGGAACCGACGGATCAGCTCGTCGTCCGGGAGCTCCACGACGGCACGCTACAACGAGGACGGTTCGGCGGTCTCCCGCTCCACGACGTCGGCGAGGTCCTTCGTGATCGAGAGCCTGCCGGCGACGAGCGTGTTCGCGGTCTTCCGGAGCGTGATCGTGACGTCGCCGGTCGTCGTGTCGACACGGCACCACGTCCCCTTCATCTGCGCGTTCGGATCGGCCGCGCGCACGCTCGCTTCGGCGGCGGCGCAGGTCGTCTCGACGTCGCGGCCGTTGTTGCGATAGGTCGCGACCGCGGTGTTGGCTGCCGTGGCGGCGAGGTCGTCGAGGTGGAAGCGGGTGAACATGATCGACGCGGTATCGACCGCCGCCACCGCGAGCAGCGCGAGCAGGACCAGCCAGACGACGATGAACTTCCCGACGAAGCCCGCCTCGCCGTGGAGGCACGCCGGCGTGCGCGTGCGCGTGCGGTCGTCGGGGATCACCGTCGGCGCCTGACGCCCGCGAGCAGCGCTTCCTTCACCTCGTCGACCTCCTGGATCGCGACGATACGGGCGCACACGAGGAAGACAAGCACCCCGGCCGCGACCGCGACGGCGACCTGGATCAGCCGAGGGACGACCCGGTCGACGTCGAGCACCGCCGCGACCAGGGCGGCCGCCCCGGCCGCCGCCGCCGCCGTCCCGAGCGCGGCCACGAGCGTCTTCGCGAGCGTCCGTCCGATCCTCGGTACATCGGCTCCTCCGAGGCGACGATTGACGATGACGAACAGGACGAGCGCCCCGAAGACGTACGACGAGGCATGACCGAGGGCCAGCCCCGCGACCCCGAGGTGGAACGTGTACAGGACGAGCAGGTCGATGCCTACGTTCACGATCCCCACGCCGATGTTCACGAACGCCGGGGTGCGGGAGTCGCCGGTGGCGTACATCGTCCTCGTCAGGAGCTGGAACGCCGAGAAGAACGGCAGGCCGACCGCGAACGCGGCCAGCGTGCGCCCGATCACGGGCGCCTCCGACGAGGGCACCGCACCGTGCGCGATGAGCGACGCGATCGGCTGGGCGAGCACGATGTAGCCCGCCGCCGCCGGGATCATCGCGATCATCGTGTCGCGGAACCCACGCGAGAAGAGGTCCCGCACGCCGCCGGCGTCACCGGCGTCCCAGCGCTCTGTGAGCCCGGGCAGCAACGCGGTGAAGATCGAGACCGCGACGATCGCGTGCGGGAGCGAGAAGAAGATGAACGCCTGCGAGTAGATCGTGTAGGCCCCGGCACCGACCGTGGTCGCGAGGTTGATGACGACCAGGTACGCGATCTGGTTCGCCACGACGTACACCACTACCCACCGGCCCAGACGGATCAGGCGCCGAACGCTGTCGTGTCCCCAGTCCCATCGGAGGCGCCAGCGGAACCCGATCCGGCGAAGCGACGGCCACAGCGCCACGGTCATCGTCACGATCCCGAGCGTCGTGCCCACGGCGAGGACGAGCCGCTCCGAGAACGGCAGCGAGGTCGCCGTCTGGGCGACGGCGCCGCCGTGCATCGCGATGAACACGAACATCGTCGCGATCACCACGACGTTGTTCAGGATCGGGGCGTACATCGGCGCGATGAACCGACGGTTCGCGGTCAGGGCTCCGATCGCGACCGCGCCCAGGCCGTAGAACAGGATCTGCGGCATGAACCACCGCAGGAAGAAGGTCCCGAGCTCCGCTTCCTGCTGGCGGCGGATCGGATCCGTCACGTTCGACAGGTACAGGTGCATGATCCACGGTGCCGCCATGATCCCGACGAGCGCGACGACGCTCAGCGTCACGAGCGCGATCGTGAAGAACCGCTGGGTCGCCTCGAAGCGCGCCGCGGGTCCACCCCGTTGCGAGCTCGTGACGAGGACCGGGACGAACACGCTCGTCAAGATGCCGCCGAGCACGAGCTCGTAGAGGATGTTCGGGGTCGTGTTCGCGGTGTTGTAGGCATCGGCGACGACCCACGTCCCGAGCGCCCAGAGCGTGATGAGGACCCGCAACAGGCCGGTGCCCCGCGAGAGGAGCGTGCCCCCGGACATCACAGCCGTGCTCCGGACGGTGGCCTCGCGCGAGTCCACCGTGTCCGGACCGCCCGGCGTCAGCTCGGGACCTTCGTCCGCCGGAACCACCTCCGTGAGTACAGCAGCGCCAGCACCGCCGCGGCGGCGAGGGTCACGATCAGGGCGATGTCGTTCAGGGCCGTCGACCGAACCGCGATCTGCTGCGGATCACCGATCGGGTGCAGGTTCGGGGCGAGGACGCGGACGACGATCGGATTCTGACCTGTCGCCTTCGCGACGACGTGGAAGGACACCACGGTCGTCGGGCCCGACAGGATGACGTCCTGATGGTTCCCGTCGGGGAACTCGAACTGCGGGCCCTCGAGGCTCACCGTGACCCGCAGGGGGATCGGGCCCGGATCGCCCATCAGCAACGGGATCGTTCCCTCGCCGGAGGTGAACGTGAACGCCTGTCCCACCTGCGGGCGGACGCTGTCGAAGATCGACTGCGTCGCGGCGGAGACCGCGTTGAGCCACGCCTCGCCTCCGAGCGGATCGGTCACGTACGGCTCCGACTCGGCGTAATAGATATCGCGAGTGAGGGCGTCCGGTGCCGTGCTCGGCTCGGTGAGCATCGACCGGTAGTCCTCGACGTTCGCATGGAGCGCGTGGATGCCCTCGGGGCCGTCCGTGTAGGTCGGCGAGAACGCGGAATCGTCGGGCGCTCGTAGCGTGGCCGCGGCGCCCGCCGGGTACACGCGGGCCGCGAAGGTCGTCGGGTCCTGGAACTTGAGGAACGGCGTGTGCCGGAACCGCTCGAGCAGCGGCGCCCAGAACCCCGGCGGCAGATCCGAGGACAGAGCGAGCGCCCGACCGCGTACGTTCGGCTCGTCGGGGACGGGGGCCTCCTTCCACTCCACGGCGAGCTCGCCGAGGATCGCCTGCGCCGCGCGGACCGGATCGTCGACCAGGTCCTGACGGGCCAGGAGGCTCTGCGCGTATGGATCGGGCATGATCGCGTTCAGAGGCTGGCCGTCCGGGGCGGCGAGCGTCGCGGTGGGAGCGGGCTCCGGGACGGAGGCTTCGTTCGGCCGCTCGACGGTGTCGACGTTGCCGAGGATCGTGGTGACCCCCTTGCCGACGAGCCAGTCCAGGGCTTCATCCGAGAGTTTGCCGGCGACCGGACGCTCGACCTGCGTCTGGACGGCCGCGCCCGAGAAGCTCTGGAGGAGGTCGATCCCGAGCGCCCGCTGGTCGTCGAGGTCCTGTTCGAGACCGCTGTTCAGCATCGAGGACAGGGTCGGCCCCGAGTACGGCGTCGCGACGGTCTCGACGCCGTGACCCCCCATCACCCGCTTCAGCGTGGCGAGGAACGTGGCGGCGGTCACGGCGCCGTCCTCCGTGGCGCTGACCTGCGACCCGTCGACGCGGGTGAAGCCGTCGGCGATGTCCTGCGCCTGCTGGACGAGCGATGGCGTGATCACGAGGCTCGTTCTGAGCGGCTCGTGCGGATGCGCCTGGAGGGCCTGATCGAGCGCGCCGACCGGCGCGCCCAGCTGCCCCCCGGGTCCCGCCGTCGCCAACGAGTCGGGGAAGAACGGATCCTGGAGTCTTCCGTCGGGCCCGAAGGGGATCTTCGGTTCGAGCTCGATCCACCATGTGAAGTTCATGGGCGCGATCGGCGTCCGGACGAAGTACAGGATCGGCGTCGCGAGCGACGCGACGATCGTGTCGCCCGACAGGAGGTCGAGCCGCGCGGGATACACGAGGCTGTCGGTCTGATCGATGCCCGACGCGGTGGAGAGGTCGAGCTCGATCCGGCACGTCCGCGTGGATCCGGATCCGAGCGCGCCCCGGCAGGGGTGTGACGTCCTGAACCCCGACGTCGGACCTTCATCGAGCGACGACTCGTACTCGACGCGTGAGTCGTAGGGGCTGCCGATCGTGAGGTCGACCGACAGATGATCGAGCGCCGTGGGCCCGGCGTTCGTGGCGTCGACCGAGATCCGAAGGTTCGGATCCTCGATCGTGTTCCAGGGAGACTGACGAACGAGGTGCATCGTGACGCTCGACGTCTGTGCCGACGCCGGCGGGGACGTTCCGAGGAGGAGCGCGACGGTGGTGAGGGCCAGCAGCGCGCGGACGGCGCGATCCACGCGCGCATCCTAGCCGTGTGGTCTCAGCTCCCGAGCAGCCGGACGACCTCGGCGACGCCGTAGGCGATCGAGACCGTGAGCAGGAACGTGCCGACGAGCAGCCGGAGCGTCCGCTCTCGCGTCCCCAGGGCGATGTTCGCCCCGATGCGCGCGCCGGGCACGACGCCGATCACGAGCACGGCGAAGATCGCCCAGTCGATGTGCCCGAGTGCGGCGTGCACGATCGTGCCGGGCACGGCGACGATCGCGATGAGGACGAGCGACGTCCCGAGCGCGCGCTTCAGCGGCATGCCCAGGACGGTCGTCACGAGCGGGACCCAGACGACGCCGCCCCCGATCCCGAGCAGCCCCGAGACGAATCCGGTGAAGCCTCCGAGCGCGGCGTAGGCCCACCCGGGCGTGGTGCCCCGGGGGCGGACCTCGTCGTCGTTCCCGGACCCGACCCGAACGGCCTGCCAGCCGATCAGGACCGCCGTGATCAGCAGGAGCCAGTGGGGATCGACGACGGACGTGAGCCACGCGCCGGCGATCGCGCTGATCACACCCGGCGCCGCGGCGTACCGGATCGCCCGCCAGCTGACCTCACCGGCGCGGGCGTAGGTCGCGCCGCCTACGATCGCCGTCGGGATGATGACGGGCAGGGGCGTCCCGACGGCGACGTAGGGCGGGGCGCCGAGCAGCTCCTGGATCGCCGGCGTCGTGATGATCCCGCCGCCCACCCCGAAGAGCCCCGACAGGATCCCGGCACCGAGCCCGATCGCGACGCCGAGCAGGATGTCGCCGGTGGTCACGTCAGGAGCTCCGCGGCTCGAGCGAGCACGTCACGCTCGCCGCGGTACGCGGCGCGCTTGCGTGCTCGCTCGAGCGGGAACCACCGGACCTCCTCCATCTCGTCGTCGCGATCGTCGACGTCGCCGCCGGTGTGCCGCATCAGGAAGAAGTGGACGCGCTTGCGGATCCGGACGTCCTCCCACACGTAGATGTACCGGGTGTCGCCCAGGTCGGCCTCGATCTCCGCGTCGAGCCCGGTCTCCTCGCGCACCTCGCGGATCGCGGCGTCCTCGCGCGACTCGCCGCGCTCGATCCCGCCCTTCGCGAGCCCCCACGCCAGATCTCCGCGCCGCGTCCGGCGCGACGCCAGCACGACCTCGATCCCGTCGTCGCCGCGGCGGTACACGACGCCGCCCGCGGAGACCTCGCGCTGGGTGGGCAGCCGGCGATCCTCGTCGCGCCTGCGGGCCGGCCGCTGCTTCTTGCCGGAGGGCTTCTTCGCGGGAGTCTTCTTCGGCTGCTTCCGACGGGCCTGCTTCCGCGAGCGAGCGCCGGACGACTTCCGGCCTCCGTCCGTTCGCTCGGAAGCATCGCGCGTGCCCCCGGCAGACGCCGCCGCCCCCGTGCGCTTCGACGAGGGTTCCGCTCGCCCCTTCGCCCCCGCCCCGTCGGTGGTCGTGGCTCGCGGCGAGCGCCGACGCCGGCGTCGGCGCCGGGTCCGTCGTTCGGGGTCCTCGGGGGCCGGAGCACCGTCCTCACCGGCCATCACGGGGCGGATAGTAGCCCGGAGGTCGAGGCTCAGGGTCGACCGCCTGCGTGCCGAAGGAACGAGCGGGGATGAACATCGACGAACTCCTCCGGCACACCGTCGAGCGCGGTGCGAGCGACCTCCATCTGAAGGTCGGCAACGTCCCGTTCCTGCGCGTGGACGGCGAGCTGCAGCCCACGACGTTCCCCGAGCTCTCGAGCGAGGACGCGGACACCTTCGCGATCGCCGTCATGAGCGAGCACAAGCGCCACGAGTTCGAGACCTCGAACGAGGCCGACATCGGCTACACGCTCCAGGGCGTGGGCCGGTTCCGGATCAACGTCTTCCGGCAGCGCGGCCTCGTCGGGCTCGCGGTGCGGCGCGTGCGCTCCGAGATCCCGACGTTCGAGGAGCTCCGTCTCCCCGACGTGATGCGGACCCTCGCCGATAGCCCCCGCGGCCTCGTGCTCATCACCGGGCCGACCGGAACGGGGAAGACGACGACGATCGCGTCGATGATCGGGCACATCAACCGAACGCGACGGGCCCACATCGTCACGATCGAGGACCCGATCGAGGTCGTCCACGACGATGCGCTGTCGATCATCCAGCAGCGCGAGGTGGGGATCGACACCGGCTCGTACCAGGCGGCGCTGAAGCACGTCGTCCGGCAGGACCCGGACGTGATCTTCGTGGGCGAGATCCGCGATGCCGAGTCCGCACTGTCCGCGATCCAGGCGGCCGAGACCGGCCACCTCGTGATCTCGACCCTGCACACGATCGACTGCATGGAGACGATCAACCGGGTCCTCGACCTGTTCCCGCCGCAGCAGGCGAAGGAGGTTCGCACGTCGTTCGCCGGCGCCCTGCGCGGGATCGTCTCGCAGCGGCTCGTGACGAAGGCCGACGGCAAGGGCCGGGTCCCTGCCGTGGAGGTCCTCGTGAACACGGGACGCGTCTTCGATCGGATCGTCGACCCCGAGCAGACCGACTCGATCGTCGACGTGATCTCGGAGGGCGCGTACTACGGGATGCAGTCGTTCGATCAGGCGCTCGTCGCGCTCGTGAAGGAAGGTCTCGTCGCGGTGGACGAGGCGCGCCGGACCGCCTCGAGCCCCCACGACTTCGACCTGCAGCTCGCCGGGGTCCTCGATCGCCGGACGGCGTTCACCGACGATCAGGCGGCGGGTCTGCCGTTCTGACGCCGCGTTCCTGCAGGAGCGAGCGCATCTCCGTCGCATCCCTCGGCGCCGCGGCGCCCGGATCGTTATTGAAGTAGATCCATCCCTCGTCCACGTGCAGCTCGGCGATCCGGTCCGCCCATCGGCGGAGCTTCGCCCGGGTGTAGCCGGCGGCGTGCGGCCGTCCCTGATGGAATCGGAGGTACGCCCATCCCGAGGTGATCGGCAGATCGATCCGCGCCCCCGGCCGGTCCGCCCACACGAGCGCCGCGCCCGCACCCTCGAGCAGCTCGAAAACCGCGGGCTCGTGCCAGCTGGGGTCGCGGAACTCGAACGCGGCGTGCATCCGGGCCGGCAGCACCGCGAGGAATCGCGAGAGCCGGTCGGGGTCCGAGGGGAACCGCGGCGGGAGCTGGAACAGGACGGGTCCGAGCCGGGGTCGGAGCCGGGTCGCCCGCTCCCAGAACAGCTCGACCGGCTCCTCCGGGTCGCGGAGCCGCTTCAGGTGCGTGATGAAGCGACTCGCCTTCACCGTCACGACGAACCCATCTGGGGTCTCGCGGCACCACCGCTCGAACGTGTCGCCCTCGGGCAGGCGATAGAAGGAGTTGTTCACCTCTACCGTCGAGAACCTGGCGGCGTAGAACGCGAGCCACTCGCGCTGCGGGAGGCCTTGGGGGTAGAAGGCCCCGCCCTTCCAGTCGGCGTACTGCCAGCCGCTCGTCCCGACGTGGATCACGGGATCTCGCCGGCCGCCCGCTGCGCCGCGAGCTCCATCGGATGCTGCCGGTACCCGAAGCCGATCGCGAGGAGCAGGTAGACGGGGATGAACAGCGGCCCCCAGGCGCAGTACTGCCGGACGTGGTGGCGTTCGTGCGCGAGCAGTCGCCCCTCCACGCGTCGTGCGGAGACGATCACGAAGCCGATCGTCATCGCCGTCCGTCCCGCACGCAGCATCACGCTCGTCAATCCCCTCGGTCCCCGGTCGAACAGGATGAGTCCTTCCCGGAGCGACGGTCGCTGGAACGTCAGGAGACCGGCGAGGAGGCCGAGCACCGTGTTGGGTGACGTCCAGAGGAAGCCGAGCCACACGGGCATCCGCGCACGGTAGCGCGGACGGTCACGACTATCCTCGTGCCGTCATGGCCGGATCCGGCGTCGCCCTCGACGTTCCCCCGATCGCGACCGAGCTCGGCGCGCGTTTCGCCGCCGCCGGTCACGAGCTCTACCTCGTCGGCGGGAGCGTCCGGGACCTGCTCCTTGGCCGGGTGAGCCAGGACCTGGACTTCGCCACGAGCGCCCACCCGCGGGAGACGACGAAGGTCCTCCAAGGCTGGGCGGACCGGCGGTACTTCGTCGGGGTGAAGTTCGGGACGGTCGGTGCGCTGAAGGACGGGACCCGTGTGGAGATCACGACGTTCCGCGAGGAGGTGTACGCGGAGGAGCACCGCAAGCCCGCCGTGACCTTCGGCAAGGACGTGCGGACGGATCTCAGCCGGCGCGACTTCACGATGAACGCGATGGCCGTGGGTCTGCCCGAGGGCACGCTCCTCGATCCGTTCGGGGGCGTCCAGGCGCTCGGCGCCCGCGTGCTCGACACGCCGCTCGAGCCCGGTGTCGCGTTCTCGGACGATCCCCTGCGGATGGTGCGCGCGGCGCGGTTCGTCGCGCAGCTGGACGTCGTGCCGGCCGATCGCGTCCTGGAGGCGATCCGCGGGATGCGCGACCGGCTCGAGATCGTGTCGGCCGAGCGGATCCGCGGCGAGCTCGACAAGCTGCTCGTGGCCGAACGGCCGGCGAAGGGTCTGGAGGTGCTCGTCGAGACCGGCCTCGCGGACGTTTTCCTCCCCGAACTCCCCGCCCTGCGGCTCGAACAGGATCCGGTCCACCAGCACAAGGACGTGCTGCGTCACACGTACGCGGTCGTCGAGCGCTGCGAGCCCGACCTCGTGCTTCGGCTCGCGGGCCTGCTCCACGACATCGGCAAGCCGAAGACCCGGCAGATCGGTCCCGACGGCGTGAGCTTCCACCACCACGAGGTGGTCGGAGCGCGCATGGCCCGCGACCGGCTCGCGTCGCTCCGCTACCCGAACGCGGTCTCGGACGACGTCGCCACGTTGATCGAGCTCCACCTTCGCTTCCACGGGTACGGGGAGGGGTGGACCGACGCGGCCGTCCGGCGCTACGTCCGCGACGCGGGGCCGCTGCTCGACCGACTGAACCAGCTGACGCGCGCCGACGTGACGACGCGGAACCCCGAGCGAGCGCTGCGGTTCGCCGCGCTCCAGGACGAGCTCGAGGAGCGGATCGCGGCGCTCGCGGAGCAGGAGAACCTGGAGGCGATGCGGCCGCCGCTCGACGGGCACCAGGTGATGGAACGCTTGGGCGTCCAGGGCGGGCCGGTGGTCGGCGAGGCGCTCGCCTACCTGATGGAGGTGCGGCTGGAACGCGGTCCCGTGCGGGAGGACGAGGCGTACGCCGTGCTCGACGCGTGGGCGAAGGAGCGAGGGATCACGTCGTGAAGGGCTAGAGCGTGTTCCAGCGCGACGGCGGCCACACGATGAAGAACGCCTTCCCGATGATCGCGTCGCGAGGGACCGTCCCGAGCGTGAAGCGTGAGTCGAGGGAGTTGTCGCGGTTGTCCCCCATCACGAAGTACCGATCCGGCGGCACCTTCTGGCACGGGAACGGCGCGGTCTTCTGGACGAGGTATGGCTCCGAGATCGCGACGCCGTTCACGACGACCTTCCCGCCCACGCCGCAGACCTTGTCGCCGGGCAATCCGATCACACGCTTGATGTAGTCCGGGTTGTCGGGCTGCTGCACGCCGACGGCCTGCGCGAGCCAGTGCGTGATCCCGCCGATGAAACTGCGCTCCGGCCGCTTCTGCGGGTCGGGGTCCGAGAAGACGATGATGTCGCCGCGCTGGGGGTCCCCGAAGTAGTACGGGATCTTCGTCACGAGGACCCGGTCGCCGCTGCAGCCGGTGCACCCGTGGAGCGTCGGCTCCATCGACGCGCTCGGGATGAAGAACGCCTGGAAGAGGAAGGTCTTGATCAGGATCGCGAGGACGAGCGCCATGATCACCAGGCCCGGCAGCTCGCCGAGGAATCGCAGGACCGGGTTCTTGTGCTCGTCCCCCGGCGGCTTCGCGTCGGGCGCTCCGTCGAGCGCCTGGCGCTCCGCCTGGGTCTTCACGGCTACAGGGTATCGGCTGCGATGGGTTCAACCATGAGGCGCAGCTCGACCGCCTTGAACGAAGCCCAGACCTCCGTCCCCGCGACGATGCCCATCCGCTCGGCCGAGCCCGTGGTGATCTCGGCGACGAGCGCGGGCGCGCCGTGCAGGCGCACCCGCGCTCGGTCGCCGAGGATCGCGACCTCCTCCACCACGCCGCGGACGACGTTGCGCGGCGAGCCTTCCGGGCGTTCGGCGTGGAGCGCGACGTCGGCGGGCGCGAGCGTCGCGAGGACGTCGTCGACCGGCGCCGGCCGGACGTCGCCGGGCCACGCCACCGTGATCGGTCCGTCGGGGGTCCGGAGCTCTCCCGCGCCGCCGGCGATCGGCACGAGCGTGCCGCGGAACAGGTTGAGCCCGACGAGGTCGGCCGCGTACCGCGTCCGGGGAGCGGCTCGGATCTCACCCGGTGTTCCGATCTGGGTGATGCGCCCGTCCTCGAGCACGACGATCCGGTCGGCGAGGGTCATCGCCTCGATCGGATCGTGCGTGACGAGGAGTCGCGGCCCGTCGAAGGCGTCGAGCGTCCGACGCAGCAGCGTCCGGAGCTCCGCGCGCGCCGAGACGTCGACCGACGAGAGCGGCTCGTCGA
>Ga0075433_10000951_pt1 | contig 20461 bp, 20 predicted proteins | sample RhiMethybrSRZTD2_FD_75299 | JGI IMG/M metagenome (GOLD analysis project Ga0075433, IMG submission 75299) | Populus rhizosphere microbial communities from Tennessee, USA - Rhizosphere MetaG P. TD hybrid SRZTD2 | ecosystem: Host-associated > Plants > Roots > Rhizosphere > Soil | place: USA... | reverse complement strand
TCGACGATCGCGGCCGCGACGAGCTCACCCTTGGGATCCATCGGGGCGCAGGATACCGTGCTAGACGGTCCGCGAGAGCCAGAGCAACGGCTCTTCGATCTCCGGCAGCGACGGCATCGCCTCGGCCGAGTCCCACATGCGCGCGAGCGTCGCCTCGTCGGTCTGTTCGACGACGCTGTCGCAGAACCTCCGGCCCGCCGCGTACTGCTCCCGCTTCAGGTCGACGCCCAGGAGCCGCTCGAAGACGGGGTCGGTCGCCTCGTCCTCACGGTGACGCTGCATCGCTTCCTCGATCATCGCGTGGGACGAGAGGAGCGTCGCTCCCAGCGAGTGCATCACGTGATCGGCGTAGCCCTCGGCTGCTGCCATGAACGCCTGGATCCGTCCGAGCTTGATGCGCTGTTCGGGATCGAGGACGGCGCCGAACACGGCGTCGTCCTCGATCCCGAACGCCCGCTGCATCGCCTCCGGATCGGCCGGGTCGAGCGACGCGAATCGCTCCTGGATCGCGGCGACGTCGATCGTGAGCGTCGAGAGGAAATCGTCCACGAGCTCTCGGAACCGCGCGGGCATCCACGGCCGGGCGAACTCCATGCGGTGCGTGACCTCGTGGAGCGCCACGAACGTCCGGAACTCGACGGGGTCGAGCGACCAATCCCGCTCGAACCCCGCCAGGTTCGCCACGACGAACAGGAGCGTCCCCGCCCCGCCCTCGCGGGGAACGGCGATGTCGTACTGGCCGAGCACCCGCGTCGCCAGGAACCCGAACACCTGGCCGACCTGCGTCCCCTGGAGCAGCGGCCCGAGCTGCGTCAGCAGGCCGCTCATGGGTCCGGCGTCGCCCGGCACCTGGTCGCGCATCGCGCGATCGAGCGCATCTCCCATCCGCCTCGCGGCGGGCTCGAGCAATCCGCGCAGACCCTCGGCGTTCGCCGTGACCCACTCGGCGCGGCGGACGGCACGGGCGACGCCGACGTCCGCGGGCGCGTCCATCCCGGTGAACGACGACACGTGGAGCTCGGCGACGCGGACCGCCTCGCCGAGTACCCGCCGATCCTCTTCCGCGGGGTCCGGGTCAGGCCCGGCCTCGAGCGCGGTCGCGATCCCGACCTGTCGCGCGAGCTCCCAGTTGATGGGGCCGGACGACGACGCCATCACGCGCTGGAGCTCGCGGAACAGCGGCGCGTCGCGGAACGCGTCGGGATCCATCCCGAACGGGAAGCCGGAACCGGTGGGATCGCTCATCCCAGCCAGCGTACGACGACCCGGCGCTACGATGGGCGCCGTGTCTCGCCCGTCGCTGGACGCCTCCACGCTCGTGCGTGTCGCCGCCGAGCCGCTCTCGGTCGACGAGGCCCTTGCGTTCATCGCGGACCCTGCCGCGGGAGGCACGTGCGTCTTCATCGGAACCGTCCGAGACGCGGCCGGCGACGGGACGACCGTGACGGGTCTCCGCTACGAGTCGTGGGACGAGCTCGCGGTCGGGCGCCTCACGGAGATCGCCGAGCGTCTGCGGGAGCGGTGGCCGATCCGGAAGGTCGCCCTGCTCCATCGCACGGGGGATCTCGACGTCGGCGAGGCGAGCGTCGTGATCGCCGTGTCGGCCGGACACCGCGCCGAGGCGTTCGACGCGTGCCGCGAGGGGATCGAGCAGCTCAAGCACGACGTCCCGATCTGGAAGAAGGAGCTACTCGCCTCGGGTGAGGGCGATTGGGTGATGGGGGCCTGATGGGTCGCGACCTCGCGATCGACCTCGGGACAGCGAACACGATCGTCTACCGGCAGGGCGACGGGATCGTGTTCGACCAGCCGACGATCGTCGCCCTCCACACCGCGACCGGTGCCGTCGTCGCGACCGGCGACGAGGCGTGGGAGTTGATCGGCGGGGACTCCGGGAGCGTCGTCGCGATCCGTCCCCTCAGAGCCGGGACCGTCACGGAGTTCGAGATGACGCAGCGCTACCTCCGGTCGGTGATGCGTCGTGTCGCGCCCGGTCGCTTCCCGAAGCCGCGGGTCCTCGTCTGCATCCCGTCGGAGAGCTCGGGGGTCGAGAAGCGCGCGCTCGAGGAGGCGATCTCGTCGAGCGGCGGCCGCCAGGTCACCCTCGTCGAGGAGGCCCTCGCCGCGGCGATCGGCGCCGGGCTCCCGATCCATGAGCCGGTGGGCCACCTGGTCGTCGACATCGGCGGGGCCCGCTCGGAGATGGCCGTCGTCTCGATGGGCGGCGTCGTCTCCGGACACGGCGTCCCCGTCGGGGGCTTCGACCTGGACGCGGCGATCCAGGAGCACCTCCGCGCGGCGTACGGCGTGGCGATCGGCGAGAAGGCGGCCGAGGAGATCAAGCTCGCGATCGGATCCGCCTTCCCCGCCGCGACGGGCCGCGCGGCCCTCGTGATCGGCCGGGAGCTCGCCACCGGGAACACCGTGGAAGTGAAGGTCGATGAGGACGAGATCCGCCAGGCGATGGCGGCTCCGGTGCGGCGGATCGTCGAGGGAGCGCGGTGGACGCTCGCCGATGCTCCTCCCGAGCTCACGCACGACGTCGTGGAGACCGGGATGTTCCTGACGGGTGGCGGGAGCCTCCTGAAGGGGATCGATCAACTGCTGTCGGAGGAGTGCGAGGTGTCCGTCCACGTCGCGGAGCGGCCGCTCGAGACCGTCGCGCTCGGCGCGGGGCACATGCTCGAGCATCTCGAGGAGTACCGCTCGGCGTTCCAGCTCGTTCGGCCGGTGAGCCGCTGAGGAACCCCGGATGACCTTCTCGATCGTCGGGTTCGATCCGGCGAACGGGGACCTGGGGATCGCCGTCGCCTCGAAGTTCCCGTGCGTCGGAGCCGTCGTCCCGTGGGCGAAGGCCGGAGTCGGCGCGGTCGCGACGCAGGCGTGGGCGAACACCGATCTCGGCCCCGACGGCCTGCGGCTGATGGCGAGCGGGATGCCGGCCGCGGCGGCCCTCGACGCCGTGCTCGAGGGGGACGACGGACGTGACCAACGACAGGCGGGCTTCGTCGACGCGAACGGCGGCGCGGCGACGTTCACCGGCTCGGAGTGCGAGCACTGGGCAGGCGGCCTCAGCGGGGACCATTTCGCCGCGCAAGGGAACATCCTTGCCGGCGAGGAGGTGGTCGCCGCGATGGCCGACGCGTTCGTCGGCGGTGCCGGCGATGTCTCGGACCGCCTCCTCGAGGCGGTGCTGGCCGGGGACGCAGCGGGTGGGGACCGCCGGGGGAGGCAATCGGCGGCACTCGTCGTCGTCCGCGATGGCGGGGGCTACGAGGGGCGGAACGACCGGTACATCGACCTGCGGGTCGACGATCACCCCGACGCGCCGGCCGAGCTCGCGCGGCTCTTCACGGTGTGGGACGACACGATGCTCGTCCGCGACGACCCGGGCCTCGAGGCGACACCCGAGCTCGTCGAGGAGATCCAGCGCCGGCTCTCGGCGCTCGGTCGTTACGCGGGCGCGACCGACGGGACCTACGACGACGCGACGAGATCCGCGATCGGGGGATGGGCCGGCTCGCACAACCTCGAGGGTCGCCTCCGGAGCGACGACCTGATCTCTCGTCACCTCGTGAGGGAGCTCCGCGACATCACGCCGGAGATCTGATCAGGGCGTCCCGGAGCTCGCCACGTGGTTCAGAAGCTTCACGACGAAGGCGATGCCGAGGTACGTGCCGAGCGCGAGCGCGGTCGCGCCGACCACGATCGCGATCACCAGGCCGAGTGCGCCGGTGAGCCGGGACTCCCACGTCGCGTGCACGTCCGTCACGGGGACGTAGGACTGGCCCGTCGCGGGAACGGGCACCCCGACCGGCGGACGGCGGGCGGCGGCCGTGGGCGCGGCCGTCCCTCGGAGCGCGGCGCGGAACGCGGCCGCGCCCACGGCCGCCGCCACCAGGAGCACGAGCAGGTAGGGCATCGGAGCGCGAGCGTACCCCTGAAGGGCATCGCAGGCGAGGAACCGCGACGATCCGGCGAGCGAAGGCATCCGTAGGATGACTGCCCGCATGCGCCGCCCGCGTCATCCCGTCGGTATCGCCGCCCTCATCGCCGTGGTCGGACTGTTCGTGGCGGCGGCGTGGATCCGGTTGCCCTACTACGCCGTCGGCCCCGGTCCGGCGCGCAACGTGTTCCCGAACATCATGTTCACCGGGCGGCCCCGATACGACCCCGCGTCGCCGAGCGCGCTCGAGATGACGACCGTCCGCTACTACCAGGTGACCCCGCTGCAGGCGCTCGCCGTCTGGATCGAACCCGACTGGACCTTGGTGAAGCAGAGCGACCTGTACCCGACGGGGGACGTCGCCCTCGAGAACCAGCGCTCGCTCTCCCAGATGGACGAGAGCAAGATCGATGCGTCATCGGTCGTGCTGAAACGCCTCACCGATTACCCGAAGGACCACGGCCAGGGCGCGCTCGTCGAGGCGACGATCCCGAACTGCTCGGCAGACGGCCGCCTGTTCCCGGGCGACGTCATCACCGCGATCGACGGCGAGACGGTGAGCGACACCAATGACGTCCAGCGGATCCTCGGCGACGCCCCGGCCGGGAAGCCACTGTCGTTCACCCTCGACGTGGACGGGAAGGTTGAGCACGCGACGTTCACGCGGCAGGCGTGCGGCCCGAAGGAGCACGAGCTCCTCGTCGGCTTCACGTCGGTCGACGCGTTCCCTTTCCCGATCACGATCTCGAGCGGGGACATCGGGGGCCCTTCGGCGGGACTGATGTGGGCGCTCGGTCTCTACGAGCTCATGACGCCGGGAGACCTGCTCGCCGGGCGGACCGTCGCCGGGACCGGCACGATCGACCTCCGGGGCAGGGTGGGACCGATCGGCGGCATCAGCGACAAGGTGGTCGCGGCGGAGAAGGCGGGGGCACAGATCTTCCTCGCGCCGGAGAAGAACAGGCCGGATCTCGCGGGCGTCGACACCGGGGACATGCGGGTCCTCTACGTGGCCCGGTTCGCGGATGCCCTCCGGGCGCTCGAACCGGCCCGAACGAGCACGTGAAGTAGGCTGCAGCCGATGTCGACGATCCGACTGCCCGCCCGAACGCGCCGTTGGCCGCTGATCGTGATCGGCATCGTCGTGCTGACGATCGTGCTGTTCACGGCCCTGTCCGGGTTCGTGATCGACCTGCTGTGGTACCGCGAGATCCACCAGTCGGGCGTGTTCTGGACGGTCCTTCGGACCAAGTTCGTGCTCGCGCTCGTCTTCGGTCTGCTGTTCTTCGCGATCCTCTACGTGAACCTGCTGATCGCTCGGCGGATCCGTCCGGCCACGCGCGTGCTCTCGCCCGACCAGGAGGTCCTCGACCGGATCCGCGACGTCACCGATCCGCTGCTGCGCTGGGCGGTCCCGCTCGGGTCGGCGATCCTGGCGTTCCTCGTCGCCCTCGGGGTGACCGGGCAGTGGAGCGCGTTCCTGCTGTGGAGGAACTCCTCGGCGGCGTCGTTCGGGACGACGGAGCCGATCTTCGGTCGCGATCCCGCCTTCTACATCTTCTCCCTGCCGTGGTTGCGGTTCCTCCAGGGGTGGCTGTTCTCCACGCTCGTCGGGGTCACGATCCTCGTCGCGATCGCGCACGTGCTCTGGGGTGGGATCCGCCCGCAGGCGCCGATGTTCGCCGACAAGGTCACACCGGCCGCTCGTGCGCATCTGTCGGTGCTGCTCGGGCTCATCATGCTCGTGAAGGCGTGGGGATACTGGCTGGGCAGGTTCGACCTCCTCACGTCGCCGCGCGGCGTCGTGGAGGGAGCCTCGTACACCGACGTGAAGGCGCAGCTCCCGGCGCTGAACTTCCTGACGATCGTCGCGGTGATCTGCGCGATCCTGTTCTTCGCGAACATCCGTCTCCGGAACTGGAGCCTCCCCATCATCGCCGTCGCCTTGCTCGCGCTGGCCTCGGTGCTCCTCGGCGCGATCTATCCGGCGTTCGTCCAACAGTTCCGTGTGAAGCCGAACGAACAGCAGGACGAAGCACCGTACATCGGCTCCAACATCGCGGCGACGACGACGGCCTTCGGGTTGGGCTCGATCCAGGCGCAGCAACGCCAGGTCAGTCCGACCCCATTGGATGCGAAACAGATCCAGGACAACGCGGGCACGGTGTCCAACATCCGCGTCTGGCGGCCCATCGTGCTGAAGGAGAACCTGCAGTCCGTGCAGCGGTTCAAGCAGTACTACGACTTCAACGACGTCGACGTCGATCGTTACCAGGTGAACAACGAGGAACGGGTGCTGATGATCTCCGCGCGTGAGATCGCCCAGCGGGGGCTTCCGTCCGCCTCGCAGACCTGGCAGAACGTGCACCTCGCGTACACGCATGGGTACGCGGCGGTCGCCGCGCAGGTGAACGCTGCGACGACCCAGGGACAGCCCGACTACGTGCTGCAGGACCTCCCTCCGGCGACGTCGGACCCCGAGGCGCTGACGATAACGCAGCCGCGGATCTACTACGGGGAGAGCAACCAGGAGCCGTTCGTCGTCACGAACACGAACGTGAACGAGCTGGATTTCCAGGACAACGCGACGGCCGCGCCCTACACGGGGAGCGGAGGGATCCCCCTGTCGAACTTCATCTCTCGTGCGATGTTCGCGTGGAAGTACCGGGACTACAACCTGCTCGTCTCGGGCAGCATCGACTCCGCCAGCAAGATCCTGATCTACCGCGACATCCAGACGCGCGTGCCGAAGGCCGTTCCCTTCTTGAAGTTCGACAACGATCCGTACCTCGCGATCGTCGGCGGTCGCCCGGTCTGGATCTGGGACGCGTACACGTACACGAACGAGTATCCGTACTCGCAGGCGGTGGACCTCCAGGACGCGGCGCCCGGCCAGGATTCGTCGGCGGTTCCGTTCCAAGGGACGGTCAACTACCTGCGGAACTCGGTGAAGGCGGTCGTCGACGCGTACGACGGATCGATCACGTACTACGCGACCCTCTCGGGTCCGAACGCGGATCCGATCGTGCAGGTCTGGGCGAAGGCGTTCCCGGGGCTGTTCACCGACATCAGCACCGCCCCGGCCGCGCTCCAGGCGCATTTCCGGTACCCGGAGAACCTGTTCCAGGTCCAGGCCTTCCAATACGCCAACTACCACGTGACCGACCCGACGCTCTTCTATCAGAAGCGTGACTTCTGGGCGATCCCGCCCGACCCGACGGTGTCCGGATCCCAGACCGGCGTGTCGCTCAGGCCCTACTACCAGCTGATCCGATTGCCGGACCAGGACCAGGAAGAGTTCGAGCTCGTGATCCCCTTCGTCCCCGCGGACCGGCAGAACATGGTCGGTTGGATGGCGGCGTCCTCGGACGCGCCCGACTACGGCAGGCTCACCGTGTTCCGGTTCCCGGAGGGTCAGACGGTCGAGGGTCCGACCCAGGTCTTCGCGCGGATCAACCAGGACGCGCGGTTCTCGAGCGAGCGGACGCTGCTCAGCCAAGCCGGCTCGAACGTCCTGTTCGGCGACTTCCTGGTGATCCCGATCGACAACTCCTTCCTCTACGTCCAGCCCGTGTACGTGCAGGCGCAGCAGACGCCGATCCCGCAGCTCCACGACGTGATCATCGTGAACGGGAGCGGAGGCGGTGTGACGATCGCCGACAACCTCCAGGACGCGATCCGCGACGCGGTGAGCGGAACGGTGCCGTCCGGGCCGAGCGGCGGCGGCGGTGGGACGACGCAGCAGCAGATCCAAAGGCTCCTCGCGCAGGCGCAGACGCACTTCGAGAACGCCCAGGCCGCGCTGACCAAGGGGAACCTCGCCCTCTATCAGTCGGAGATCGACGCGGCCCAGGCGGCTGTCGACCAGGCGGCGAAGCTCGCGGGGCAGTCGGCCTCGCAGGGAGGCTCGCCGTCCGCGTCTCCGACGCCCTCCGCGAGCGTGACGGCCTCCCCGACGCCCTAGCCCTCCAGGCGGAAACTCAGGTCGGCGGACACGTCGGCCACGTCCATCTGTGCCTTCTGCAGGCGACCCGAGTAGTCCCAGTTCATCGCCTGCCAGCGCGTGAACTGGTCGAGCACCCATACGCCCGACTGGCGCGATCCGTTGCCGCTCTTCGCGTTGCCGCCGAACGGCAGGTGTGCTTCGGCGCCCGAGGTCGAGTTGTTCACGCTCACCATCCCCGCGGAGACGCGCTCGCGGAACCGGAAGGCGTGCAGCGGGTCGGTCGTGTAGATCGCCGAGGAGAGCCCGTACCCGTGGCCGTTCGCCAGCTCGATCGCCTCGTCGAACGTATCGAACGACGCGACGCCGACGATCGGCCCGAACGTCTCCGTCCGGTAGAGCTCGTCGTCGATCGTGACGCCGTCGACGATCGATGGGTGGTAGTAGAGGCCGGCACCCGGGTCCCCGACGAACCCTTCGCGCGGCGCGTCCGCCGTGATCCGCCCGATCGCCGTCGATCCGCGAACCGTGTGATGGTCGCGGATCAGCCCGAGCCATCCCTCGAAACGTTCTGCGAAGCGGCCGTCGATCATCGGCCCGTACAGCACGTCGGCGGTGGGATCGCCGACGGCGGCTTCCGCGGTGGCCTTGTCGAATCGCTCAAGGAAGTCGTCGTGGACGTCCCGATGCACGATCGCGGTCCCGAGCGAGGTGCACCGTTGTCCCGCGGTCCCGAACCCGCTGAAGAGGGCGCCTTCGACGGCGAGGTCGAGATCGGCATCCGGCATCACCACGAGCGGGTTCTTCCCGCCGAGCTCGAGGCATGGGGTCTGGAGATGCCGGCCGCAGAGCTCGCCCAGCCGCGCGCCGACCGCGGAGGATCCGGTGAAGCCGACCTTGTCGACCAGCCCCTCGTCGAGCGCGCGTTCGAGACCGGCGAAGGTCTCCGGCCCGTCGGTGAGGACCATCTGCACCGCTCCGTCTGGGAACCCCGCATGGAGGAACAGCTGCGCGAAGGCCTCCGCGATCGCGGGGGTGTATTCGGCCGGCTTCCAGACGACGGTGTTCCCACAGAGCAGCGCGGGCACGAGGTACCAGGACGGGACGGCGACGGGGAAGTTCCCGGCGGTGACGATCGCCGCGGTGCCGACCGGGACGCGGAAGGTGAAGAGCTGCTTGTCGGGCATCTCGGAGGGCACCGTCATGCCGTAGAGGCGCCGGCCTTCGCCAAGGAAGAAGGTGCAGGTATCGACCACCTCCTGCACCTCGCCCCGGGACTCCCTGATCGGCTTGCCGATCTCGAGGGTGATGAGCCGGGCGAGCGCCTCCGCGTTGTCTTCGACGAGACGCCCGAGTTGCTGGATCGCCCGGCCGCGGACCGGGGCCGGGACGGACGCCCAGGCCGGCTGGCCCGCCTTCGCCAAGCGCGCCGCCTCGACGAGCGTGTCGGCGTTCCCCACGTGCGCTTCGCTAACGGTCTCCTCGAGCCGGCTCGGGTTGGGGATCCGCCGGGTGCCGCCGGGTGCGTCGTCGGCCGGCCTGCCGTTCAAGAGCGAACGCACGTCGCGCATGGCGGGATGGTACGCCGCGACGACCAGCGATGAGTCCCGACGTGCCCGGACGTCCTATGTTCGAAGGAGCCGTGGAGTGCCGACGGAACGGAAGGCGGTCGACATGCGGAAGCTGATGGTGACGACGTTCGTGAGCCTCGACGGGGTCATGCAGGCTCCGGGCGGGCCGGAGGAGGACGAGAGCGACGGGTTCGCGTGGGGTGGATGGTCCGTCAACTATTGGGACGACACGATGGGCGCCTATATGGGCGACGTGATGAGCCGTCCCTTCGACCTGCTCCTCGGCCGCCGGACGTACGACATCTTCGCGGCGTACTGGCCGACCGCACCGGAGGAAGCGGGTGGGAAGCCGTTGAACGACGCCACGAAGTTCGTCGCGTCACGGAGCCGGCCGACGCTCGGATGGGGGCCCGCCGTGCTTCTCGAGGGCGACGCTGCCGAGACCGTCGCCGAGCTCAAGCGCGGCGACGGTCCCGAGCTGCAGGTCCACGGCAGCGGGAACCTGATCCAGACGCTCGTGCCGGCGGGGCTGATCGACGAGTTCCGGGTCTGGACGTTCCCGGTGCTGGTCGGTTCCGGCAGGCGACTGTTCGCGGAGGGCACGGTGCCCGCGGGACTGCGTCTCATCGACACGACCGTCTCCACGACCGGCGTCGTGATCGCGACGTACGAACCGGCCGGCGCCCTTGTGGTGGGGACCTTCGGTCAGGAGTAAGGGCCGAACCAGGGAGGGGACACGTTCATGAAGCTCACGACCACGACGATCGTCACGGTCGACGGTGTGATGCAGGGGCTCGGTGGGCCGGACGAGGATCGCAGCGGCGGGTTCGAGCGCGGCGGATGGGTCGCGCCGTTCTGGGACGAGGAGGGCGCCGCGTTCCTGAACCAGGTCTATGGGCGCGCCGGCGCGTTCCTGTTCGGCCGGCGAACCTACGAGATCTTCGCCGCCTCCTGGGGCGTGTGGCAGGATCCGGGCGACAGCCCGATCTGGACGGCGCTGAACACGAAGCCCAAATACGTCGTTTCGAGCACGCTCGCCGAACCGGGATGGGCGAGCACGACCGTCCTCTCCGGTGACGTAGCGTCTGCGATCGGCGAGCTGAAGGCGGGGCGGGAGGGTGAGCTGCAGGTGCACGGCAGCGGGGCCTTGGTCCGCTGGCTTTTGGCTCAGCAGCTGGTGGATGAGATGAACCTCATCGTCTGCCCCGTGGTGCTCGGGCAGGGCACGCGGCTGTTCCCCGACACCGGGCCCGACATGGCGCTCGACCTGATCGACACCCGATCCACTCCGAAAGGAGTGACGATCCAGGTCTATTGGCCCACGGGCCGCCCGCGGTACGGAACGGCCTCGCCGACTCCGAGCCAGTGACGTCGGCGCCACAAGCGAGTCGATCGCATGCGCGCGCGAGTCTGCTAGCCTCCGATTGCGGGGTGGAGCAGTCTGGTAGCTCGCTGGGCTCATAACCCAGAGGTCGTAGGTTCAAATCCTACCCCCGCGACGAAGCGGCTCAGAAGGTCCCGCGGAAGCGGGACCTTCGTGCGTCCGGCCTAGACTTCGGACATGGCCGCCTTCCCCCGTCTGACGGCGATCGCGACGCTGCTCACCGCGTGCACGTTCGGCGCTTCCGCGTCGGCGCCAACGGCAACATCCGAAGAGCACGCGGTGATCCACGCTGATGTCGTCCGGAACCCGGCCGATCCGGCGTACACCGTCCATCTGAGGAGCGACGCGTCGGGTCGCACGTGGTCGGGATGGGAGTCCGTCTCGTTCGCCAACGTCGATGCTGCACCGCTCGGCCGGGTGTGGTTCCGGCTCTGGTCGAACGGCCTGGACGGTTGCGACCCGTTGGCGATCACGATCACCCACCCGTCGTCCGGGGCGTGGGGGGCTCCGACGACCGACTGCACGGCGATTTCGGTGGATCTCGACGCCCCGCTGGCTCCGGGCGATCGAACGAACGTGCGGTTCGACCTGCGGATCCACGTCGCGGCGCGGAACGACCGGTTCGGTTACGCGGGCGGCATGTCGCTCCTCGGGACGGCGCTGCCGACGCTCGCCGTCCACGACGACCAGGGGTGGCACCTCGATCCGTTCGTCGACTTCGGCGAGAGCTTCTACTCGGTCGTGGGGCGGTACCGCGTCACGCTCGACGTCCCGGACGGGCTGGCGACGCCGACCACCGGCCGACAGGTCGCGGTGACCGCCGCGGGCGATCGGACGATCCGCACGTACGTCGCCGACGAGGTCCGGGACTTCGAGTGGGCGGCCGGCGCCCTGCGGAACGTCCAGGCGACCGAGGGCAACGCGGTCGTGCGCGTGTGGTACCGAAGCGGGTACGTGACGCCGGCGAAGGCCCGGCACCTCCTGGAGCTCGCGCGAACGTCGATGGCCACGTACTCGGCCGCGTTCGGTGATTACCCGTACCCCGAGATGGACGTCGTCCTCACGTCGTTCCCCCACTACGGCGGGATGGAGTATCCGCAGATCGTGTTCGCGAACCCGCAGGACCGCGTCGTGACGCACGAGCTCGCTCACCAATGGTGGTTCGGGATCGTCGGCGACGACGAGTACTCGGAGCCGTGGCTCGACGAGTCGTTCGCGACATGGTCGATGTTCCTGCCGCTGAAGCCGTGGATCGGGTGCGACGCGTACGACTGGCCGAGCCCGACCGCTCGGATCACGAACGACATGGCGTACTGGTCCGACCACCAGGACGAGTACGGCACGATCTACGAGGGTGGGGGATGCCTGCTGGCCGACCTCGCGCGCCGCTTCGGGCTCGATCGGTTCGAGTCGATCCTCGCCTCGTACGAGGCGAGCCATCGTTTCGGGGTCTCGCGGACCGGCGACTTCACGGCGGCGGTCGACGAGGCCGCCGCGACGGACCTCCCCGGCCTGGACATGGCCGCGTATTGGGATCGCTGGCGGATCGGTTGAGCGCCGGGGGCGCCGGGCGGGCCCGTCGGGGTAGCATCCCCCGAAGGCGAGAGGAGGGGCCGTGGCCAGCAAGGACGTCATCGAGCGGCTGTCGCGCGTGCCGATCTTCGCCGGGTGTTCGAAGAAGGACCTCCAGACGATCGCGAAGGCGGTCCGCCCGATCCGGCATGCCGCCGGGGACGTGGTGGCCACCGAGGGTGAGCCGGGTGCCGGCCTGTTCGTGATCGACGAGGGCGAGGCGGACGTCACGATCGGCGGGAAGAAGCTGAACCACCTCGGGCCCGGCGACTTCTTCGGGGAGATGGCGCTCCTGGACGGCGGTCCTCGGACGGCCACGGTGACCGCGACGACCGACATGGAGCTGTACGCGCTGACCGAGTGGGTGTATCGGGGGCTGCTCACGGAGCATCCGTCGATCGCCCTGCGGACGCTCGAGGCGATGGCGGCCCGTCTCCGGCGCGCGACGAAGGCCCTCATCAGCTAACCCGTGCCGTTCCTGCGCCGCCCCGACGGTTGCCGGATCCGTTACGAGCTCGCCGGCGCTCCCGGCGCGCCGCCGCTGCTCATCCTCGAAGGCGTCGCCGACCGGATCGAGGGATGGCGGCGGAGCCTGCCGGCGCTCGCGAGCGAGCTCTCGGTCGCGATCTTCGACCAGCGGGGCAACGGGGACAGCGACGAGCCGCCGGGTCCGTGCACGATGGCGACGTTCGTCGAGGACGCGATCGGCGTGCTCGACGAGATCGGGTGGGACCGGGCGCACGTGTACGGGCAGTCGTTCGGCGGGATGGTCGCCCAGGAGCTCGCGCTCACGCATCCGGATCGCGTGCGAGCCCTCGTCCTCGGTTGCACGACCGCCGGGGAAGCTCACACCGTCCCGGTGGACGAAGGGAAGGTGCCGAAGGGCGAGCCGTGGCGGGCATGGTACGGCTCCGCGCATCCCGACCTTCACCCGGACGAGGTCGCCGAGGACCTGCGCGTCGCCTCGGCGCCGCCCGAGCATCCCGAGGGCGCGCGGCGACAATGGGAAGCGATGGTCTCGTGGGACGCGTACGACCGGCTGCCGGAGATCTCCGTTCCGACGCTCGTCCTGCACGGGACCGAGGACCGGATGATCGCGCCGGCGAACGCCGAGGTCCTCGCCGCGCGGATCCCGGGAGCCGAGCTCGTGCTCCTCGAGGGCGCCGGGCACGTCTACCACTGGGAACAGCCGGAACGCGCGGACCGCGACGTGGTGTCGTTCCTGCGGCGGCACGCGGATGCCTGAGGCGCCCGAGGAGGTCGTCGCGATGGCCGAGCGGCGCGCGCAGGCGCGCACCGCGAAGGACTTCGGGGAGGCCGACGCGATCCGCGAGCGGATCGCGTCGGCCGGCTGGTCGGTCGAGGACACGCCCGGCGGCGGGTACACGCTGAGCCCGGCGGGGGCGCCCGCCGACGAGCGCATCGAGCCCGCGGACGTGCGGAGCGTCCTCGGCGAGCCGGCGACGGCGGACGTGAGCCTGCAATGGGTCTGCGAGGGGTGGCCCGACGACATCGATCGCGCGATCGCGTCGTTCCGCGCGTACGCGGGGGAGCGCGGCCTCCAATTCGTGGTCGCGGACGTGACCGGCGAGCCGGCCGACCGCTGGGGCGGGGACGTCGAGGTCGTCCGCCTCCTCGAGGGCACCGGGTGGGCGGCCGCGCGCAACGCCGGTCTCCGGCGTGCGCGCGGCCGCCTCGTCTTCGCGCTGGACGGCTCGATCGAGGCGACGGGCGACGTCGTCGCGCCGCTCGAGGCCGCCCTCGCCGACCGAGCGGTCGGCGTGTGCGGCCCCTTCGGGATCGTCACGACCGACCTCCGCGAGTTCGAACCGGCGCCGGATCCCGGTCCGTGCGACGCCGTCGAGGGGTACCTGATGGCGTTCCGGCGCGAGGTCCTCGAGGACGCGGGCCTCTTCGACGAGAAGTTCACCTGGTACCGGACCGCCGACATCGAGTGGTCCTTCCGCGTCAAGGACGCCGGCTACCGCTGCGAGGTGGTCGAGGCGCCGGTCACGAAGCACGAACACCGGATGTGGTTCGAGACCCCGCGGGCGGAGCGGGCGAAGTGGTCGAAGCGGAACTTCTACCGGTTCCTGGACCGCTGGCGAGATCGGTGGGACCTGGTCCTGAGCGGCCGCCCCGCGGATCGCTGAAGGTCAGTCGGCGGGGATCGGGGGTGCCGGCGGGATGAGCGGGGCCGGCGCCGGCCGGGCGTGCACCGCGGCGGGCTTGGACGCGACCGCCGCGGCCGAACGCTCTTGGAGGTCGCGCCGGGCCGTCTCCGGGTCCGGGATCTGCTTCGTCCCGGTGGCGTAGGCCTCGAGGTCGTCGCCGTCGATCGTCTCGACGACGAGGAGCAGGTCGCGGAGCGAGTCGAGGAGCGCCCGTCGCTGCATGAGGATCCGTTGCGCCTTCTCGTGCGCTTCGTCGAGCAGGCGGCGGGTCTCCGCGTCGATCATCTGCGCGGTCTCGCCCGAGATCTTGGGCTGCTGCCAGAACATGTTGGGGTCGTCGCGCCCGAGCGAGAGGGGTCCGACCTTCTCGCTCATGCCGTACTCCGCCACCATCGCGCGCGCGATCTGCGTCGCCTTCTCCAGGTCGTTCTGCGCGCCGGTCGAGACCTCGCCGAACACGATCTCCTCGGCCACGCGCCCGCCCATGGAGAACGCGAGGATGTCCTTGAGCTCGGGCTCGGTGGCCATGTAGCGGTCCTCGAGCGGCCGGGTCATCGTGAGGCCGAGCGCGGCGGTCCCGCGCGCGATGATCGTCACGCGGTGCACCGGGTCGAGGTTCTCGCAGAAGTGCGCCACGAGCGCATGCCCCATCTCGTGCGCGGCGACGCGGACCTTCTCGCGGTCGCTGATCACCCGCGACTTCCGCTCGAGGCCCATCGAAGCTCGGTCGATCGCCTCCTCGAGCTCGTCCATCGTGACCGCGTTCTTCTCGCGACGCGCCGCGAGCAGGGCCGCCTCGTTCACGACGTTCTCGAGGTCGGCGCCGGTGAACCCGGGGGTCCGCTGCGCGATCGTCCGGAGGTCGTCGGCCGGGTCGAGCGCGACGCCCCGCGCGTGGACGCGCAGGATCTCCTCGCGACCCCTGAGGTCGGGCGGGTCGACGACGACCTGACGGTCGAACCGGCCGGGGCGGACGAGCGCGGGATCGAGGACGTCGGGGCGGTTCGTCGCCGCCATGATGATCACGCCCTTCGAGGAGTCGAAGCCGTCCATCTCGACGAGCAGCTGGTTCAGCGTCTGCTCACGCTCGTCGTGCGCGCCGAACCCGGCGCCCATCGCTCCGGAGCGCCCCTTGCCGATCGTGTCGATCTCGTCGAGGAACACGAGCGCGGGCGCCTTCTCCTTCGCCTGCTGGAAGAGCTCGCGGACGCGCGCGGCGCCGAGGCCGACGAACATCTCGACGAACTCCGAACCGCTCATGAAGAAGAACGGCACGTTCGCCTCACCGGCGACAGCCCGCGCGAGCAGCGTCTTGCCGCACCCGGGCGGGCCGAGCAGGAGCACTCCCTTCGGGATCCGGCCGCCGAGCCGCTGGTATTTCTTGGGGTTCTTCAGGAACTCGACGATCTCCTTGAGCTCCTCCTTCGCCTCGTCGACGCCGGCGACGTCCGAGAACGTCGTCTTCATCTCCTTCCGGTCGTAGATCTTGACCTTGTTCTTGCCCATGTTGAGCGGGTTCGCGGCGCCGCCCCCGACGCGGCGGAACAGGAAGTAGTAGGCGAGGCCCATCAGGAGGAGAAGCGGGAGGATGCTCGCGAGGAGCGAGAACCAGGGGCTGGGCGTCGTCATCTTGACGTCGACGTTGTGGTCCGTCAGGAACTGAAGACTGTCCGGCGTGAGCTGGACGTTGCTCGAGAGCGTGGTCGTGAACGCGACGTCCTGGCCTTGGGGGTCCTTGTAGGTGCCGGTGATCGAGTTGTCCGAGATCGTGACGGCCGAGATATCCCCGGCGGTCACGTGCTGCTGGAACTCGGTGTAGGAGATCTGCTGCTTCGACGCCGACGAGAACCACTGGTTGAACGCGATCAACGCCAGCACGACCAGCCCGATCAGGATCCAGGGCGTCAGGCGGGTCCGCGGCGCGATCGGGCCGGGACCGTCGGAGCCGGGACGGCGGGGCGTGCGGTCGTTGTCGGGCATGCTCACATGATGGCATCGACCTGCGCAATCGACAGTAGCGGCGATACCCTGGACGGTCCATGGCGCAGACGGCCCAAGACGACCCCGCGCTCCGCGAGCGGTTCGAACGCGATGTGCTGCCGTTGCTCCCGTCCCTGTACGGGGCGGCGCTCCGGCTGACGCGGAACCCCGCCGACGCGGAGGACCTGGTGCAGGAGACCTACCTGCGCGCGTACCGCGGCTTCGCTGGCTTCCGGGAGGGCACCAACCTCAAGGCGTGGCTCTACCGGATCCTCACGAACAGCTTCATCAACACGTACCGGAAGAAGCAGCGCGAGCCTCAGACCGTGGAGGGGCCGGACGACGCGGACGAGTGGTACCTCTTCGACCGGCTCGGCTCGCAGAGCGTCGAGGGGTCCGCCGAGGACGAGGTGCTGGAACGGATCCCGGACGCGGCCGTGAAGACCGCCTTGGAGTCGTTGCCGGAGAACTTCCGCATCCCGGTACTCCTCGCGGACGTCGAGGGCTTCTCGTACAAGGAGATCGCCGAGATCATGGAGACCCCGATCGGGACCGTCATGAGCCGCCTCCATCGGGGAAGGAAAGCGCTGGAGCGCGCGTTGTGGGAAACGGCCAAGGAGCGAGGACTTGTCGATGGATGATTGCGGGCCCGAGTGTCAAGAGGCGCTCCGTGAGCTGGAGCGCTTCCTGGATCGCGAGCTGGACGACGTCGTCCGGACGAAGGTCGAACGGCATCTGTCCGGTTGCGGGACGTGCACCGACCGGCTCGAGTTCCGCGTCCATCTCAAGGCGCTGATCCAGACGAAGTGCTCCGAGCGGGAGCTGCCGGCAGGTCTCGAGGAACGGGTCCGTCGCGTCCTGTCCACCTCCGAGGCCGGCGAGTCGGGCTGACGCCGGGTCCGGGGGTGCAACGATCCCGGATGTGCGGCAAACTCCACCGCGCGCGGGGCGCGCGTGCGGACCGCACGAGCACGGAGGTGGGCTGACGCGATGGATCGACTCGGGACGCTGCTCCTCGTCTGGGCGCACCCAGACGACGACATCTACACGAGCGCCGGCGTCATGGCGGCCGCGGCGAGGGCCGGAGATCGCGTCGTCGACGTGACGGCCACCAGGGGAGAGGGCGGCTCGTTCGACGAGGAGCGGTGGCCGCCGGAGACGATGGGCGAGGTTCGGACCGCCGAGCTGTTGCGCTCCCTCGAGATCCTCGGCGTGGACGAGCATCACTTCCTCGAGGGACCGATCGACGTCGACATGCAGGCGCACCTGGACGAGTCGGGCGCCGAGCAGGTCAAGGCGATCATGGCGGATGTGGACCCCGACACGGTGATCACGTTCGGCCCCGACGGGATGACGGGGCACCAGGGACACAAGGACGTGAGCCGGTGGAGCACGGACGCGTTCGCCGCCGTCGCGAAGCCCGGCGCCCGGCTGCTCTACGCGACGCAGACGCCCGAGTGGGTCGCTGAATGGGTCCCGAAGCTCGAGCGGTTCGACATCTTCCTGCCGGGCACGCCGCCGGAGACGCCGGTCGACGAGCTCGCGATCAATTACGTGTTGCCGCCGGACCTGCGCGATCTGAAGTTCGACGCGATCTCCGCGCACGAGAGCCAGGTCGAGGCGCTGATCGAGGTGTTCGGTCGTGACCTGATGCTCGCGCTCGGCGAAGAGAACTTCCGCCCGGGCGCGGTGAAGGCCTGAGGGTGAGCGGATGACGATCGACCGCCCGTACGTGTCCCCGCGGATCGGCGTGCTGTCCGACGCGATCGGCGGGTTCGTCAGCTGGGCCAGCCGGCCGGAGGTCTGGGCGGCGAACGGTCCCGGCGTCTCGAACTTCCTGTTCGGGAACCCGCACGAGATGGCGCCGCAGGCGTACGTCGACGCTCTGGTGGCGGGGAGCACGCCCACGTCGCCCGATCACTTCGCGTACCAGATGAACGAGGAGGGCTCCGTCGAGGTCGTCGCGTCCGGCCTCGCCGACCGCTTCGGGATCCCGTTCACGCCCCAGGATGTCGCGATGACGAACGGCAACTTCTCCGGGCTGTCGATCTGCCTCCACCTCGCGGCGGGTCCGGGCGACGAGGTCGTGTACGTCTCGCCTCCGTGGTTCTTCTACGAGACGTTGATCCTGGAGGCGGGAGCCATCCCGGTGCGGGTCCAGGCCGATCCGTCGACATGGGACTTGGATCTGCAAGCGATCTCGGACGCGATCGGACCGAAGACCGCCGCGATCATCGTGAACTCCCCGAACAACCCGACGGGCCGGATCTACCCACCTGAGACGCTCGACGCGCTCGCGTCGCTCCTCACCGAGGCTGCGGAGCGCAACGGCCGACCGATCTACCTGCTCTCGGACGAGGCATACAACCGCATCGTGTACGACGGTCGCGACTACCCGACGCCGGTCGCGCACTATCCGTGGTCGTTCTACATCTACACGTACGGCAAGACGCACCTCGCGCCCGGTCTACGCCTCGGCTACGTGGCGGTGCCGCCGACGATGCCGCACCGCGAGGACCTGCGCGACCCCATGTTGCTCGCGCAGGTCTCGCACGGATGGGCGTTCCCGGTCGCCCCGCTGCAGCACTCGATCGCCGAGCTCGACCGGATCGGGATCGACGTCGGGCGCCTCCAGCGGCGGCGTGACCTGCTGGTCGGCGCGCTCCGCGAACAGGGCTACGACGTCGTCGAGCCGGAAGGGACCTTCTACATCATCGCCCGGTCGCCGATCGAGGACGATCAGGCGTTCTTCGAGCTGCTCGTGCGGCACGACGTGTACGTGCTCCCGGGCTCGGTCTTCGAGATGCGGGGGTGGTTCCGGCTCTCGGTCACGGCGAATGACGACATGTGCGAGCGGGCGGTGCCGGCGTTCGCGAAGGCGATCCAGGAGGCCGGCGCGTGAGCCCGGCCGCGTACGCGTTGCTCGGCGCCGGCGAGTTCGAACCGTGGCACGAGGACGTCGACCGGTGGCTCCTCGCGCGCGCCGGCGGCGACGGCAGCGTCCTGATCTCGCCGGCGGCGGCGGCCCCGGAGGGCGACGAGATGTTCGACTCGTGGGCCAACAAGGGCCTGACCCACTACGAGCGCCTGGGGATCCCGGCGCGCGTCCTCCCGCTGAAGACGCGGGAGGACGCGTTCCGCGACGACGTCGTCGCGACGGTCGACGACGCGTCGGTGATCTTCTTCTCGGGTGGCAACCCCTGGTACCTCGCCACGATCCTCACCGGCACCCCCCTGTGGTCCCGACTGAGCGAGGGCCTCCTGGACGGGCTCGCGTACGCGGGATGCAGCGCGGGGGTCGCGTGCCTGACGGAGATGACGTACGACAGCGCCACGCAGGACTTCGAAGAGGTCTTCCGGCCGGGGCTCGGCTACGTGCGGAACGCGCTCTTCGCACCCCACTGGGACATCGTCGACTCCTGGATCCCCGGCGCCCAGGCGTACATCACGGCGGCGGCGCCCCCCGAGGGGGTGCTCGTCGGTCTGGACGAGGACACCGCGATGGTCGGGGACGGCGCCGCATGGACGGTGCACGGCCGGCAGGGGATCCATGTGTACCGGGCCGGCTCCTGGACCGACCACACGACCGGCGACGCGTTCGACCTTCCGCTCGTCTGACGATGCCACTGCTCACCCGCGACGCTCCAATCGAGGACCGCGCCCCGGAGGTGATCCGGATCTTGAGCGACACCTACCCGGACGCGAAGGTGGCGCTGCACTTCTCGAACCCGCTCGAGTGCCTGATCGCGACGATCCTGTCGGCGCAGTCGACCGACGCGACGGTGAACGAGGTCACGGCGATGTTGTTCCGGAAGTACCCCACGGCGGAGTCGTACCTCGCTGTCCCCGAGGACGAGCTTCGCGCCGACATCCACGCGACCGGGTTCTTCA
>Ga0075433_10000949_pt1 | contig 20473 bp, 24 predicted proteins | sample RhiMethybrSRZTD2_FD_75299 | JGI IMG/M metagenome (GOLD analysis project Ga0075433, IMG submission 75299) | Populus rhizosphere microbial communities from Tennessee, USA - Rhizosphere MetaG P. TD hybrid SRZTD2 | ecosystem: Host-associated > Plants > Roots > Rhizosphere > Soil | place: USA... | reverse complement strand
CGGAACCACGGGTGACATCATCTCGAAATGCCCGGGCGACTTCGTCGGAATCTGCAGGCCCAACTTCTCGATCTTGAGGAGTTAGACGAGATCGAGCAACATGTTGAGGCGACGTTTGCGCCGAAGCCCGGGCCGCCAGCGCCACCTGCCGACACCTCACCTCCGACACCGAGGCTTAGGGCGACCGAGGTCATAGTTAACCCCAAACGCTACGAGGAGTACATACGTCAGCGTCCGAAGATTCGCCGGCTTCGGAGGCTCATAATACCCGATGAGCCCGACGACGAGACTTGACCAGCCAGCAGGTTCTTCTCTAGTCCCTGGCGTCGGTCGGGCGGGCGCGGATTGGGACGCTACACACCGTGGCTGCGCGCGCCAAGGTACTCCCGCCCAGCCTGAATTCGCCCTATTCTTAAGGGCGATGCCAGACAAGGTTCACTCAGAGTTTCACGCCTGCCCCGCCTGCGACGGCAAGGGCACGTCCCAAGTCGGTTGCCCTTCAGGACGAAGCCCTGCGGTGCGTGCGGCGGCCGCGGGATTGTGCCGCCGCTCCGGCGCCAGCAGTTGCTCGCGAAAGCTTCGGAACTTCCGCCACCAAGGGCAACCGTCGCTGAAACGACCTACTTCCGCGGGCGCTTCCTGACTGGGGCAGGGACGAAATACTGCACCTCGGTGCGACGCCCGGGCTCGTAAAATACTCGCTTCCGTTTAAGCACCAGCTTGCTCAAGACACGCGCAACCGCGAGCCACGAGACCGTCGGCGGCAGGTTCGAGTCTCGCACAAACCTGCGATAGATGCCTTCGAGCTCGAGGGCGGGAAACCAGCCGTCGACAAAACCCTTGCCCTGAAGGAATTGGAGGAACTCTACTGCCCGATCGAGTGGCGTTGGTCTCAGCGCCGAAACGCGTTGGAAAGTGTCGCCGACGCGGAGAAACTGGACGTGGTCGCCATGGTTTCCAGCGGCGGAACCGGGGGGAATTAAACTGATGGTAGCGGAGGTCCGCTACAGCCGTTCCCCCCGATTGCTAGGCAATTGTTTTCGCTGCGATTTTCACAGCACACCCCGACAAAGGGCGGATCTCCGGGGGCGCAGATCGGAAAATGATCTGAATGCAGGAATTAAAACCCATCCTCCCACCTGGTGCCGGAGAACCAAGAACACAGCGTGGTGTGGCACGGTTCCATGAGAGGAGGCTGGAAACTGCTTTGGATCAAGATGCGTGGTGCATCCTCCCGACATAATGGAGCACCCCGACAGCCTGGTGCTTCACTCCCACAGCCTGGTGGCTCAGCCCCTAAGGTTGATCGAACACGCCCGCAGCCCGCTGCATCACACCCACAGCCTGGCGGTTCAGCCCCAAAGGTTGATGGAACACGCCCGCAGCCTGGCGCACCACGCCCACAGCCTGGCGGCTCAGCCCCACAAGGTGATGGAACACGCCCACAGCTTGGTGCGTCACGTCCACAGCCTGGCGGCTCAGCCCCAAAGGGTGATGGAACACGCCCGCAGCTTGGTGCGTCGCGCCCACAGCCTGGCGGTTCAGCCCCAAAGGATGATGGAACACCCCCTCAGCGAGGTGCACCAACCCGACAGGATGACGCAACACCCCGGCAGCCTCACGCAATCTCCCGACACCACACTGACCCAACCCCACAGTATGATGAACTAGACCATCAATGGGGGGCCGAGAAAGTTCGACGTGCAAAAGAAGCGCTTCGCGGCATCAAGCAGATTTGGTGCAAAGCCGCCAAGGTGCCCTATGGAGATCCGCTACGTCACCGAACGCCCGCAGATTTAGCCGGGGAGTTTCACCGGAGCCTTCAGGCGCTACCAGCTCTCTTCGGCATGGATATCCCCCATAAGTGGATCCGGGATGTTTATCCTATCTTCTGCGAGGCGGAGCAGGTTGCCTGGCCGCCACCGTACAAAGACTTCGCGGGCGCGCTTTCTGAGGCGATGCCGCGGCGGCGGAAAGAGCTTTGGAAAAAAGGGAATCGGATCACCACGACCACGGTGTACACGGTGTCAGATCCCACCATGAGATGGGAGCCCAATCGGCGCCAGCTTGCCGCGCTTCGGCGCGAGCAGCGTCGGCACGAGGATAGAGGGCGACCAATTTGAGGTAGCGCTCGCTATCCACACCGTGGTCTCCACTGCAAAATCGAAGCCGCCTTGGGGAAGACGCTGCGATCCAAGTTGCACTTTGTCCACGCCGTGGAGGAGGTGGCGATGGGCGATGGCGTGTCCCGCCTCGTGATATGCGCTTGGTAAGCGACAGTCAAACTCGCGCTGCCACCACGGGCGTTAGTCGAAACCGCCGCAATGCTCGATGACCATCGTCGCCGCGGCATGATCCAGGCATTGATACTCCACGCACGCCGGAATAAGCCCAGCGAGGCGACGTGCGGGTCGCGGCCTGGGGAGGCCGCGAGCGCGCTTGCCATGGCGCTGTGAAAGACCTCGTCGACATCTCGGGGAAGTGTCTTGGCGCTCATCAATGCAATACCTTGCTCGGTTATCCGACCTCGATGTTGCGCTGAGGAACGAGCTCAAGATTGACCCAACGCAGGTCGTCTAGGTCGCCGTTCTTCGGCGCGGCCGTGTAGCCGTCGGGCGGATACGCCTCTCATCGCTACCCACGCGATAAGTACGGCGGGGTAACACGCGCCGTCGATCTCAATCAATTGCTCGCCTGGAACGGGCGGGCGAACATAGCCATTGTCATTGATCAGCATCGGATCGTTGAAGTCGAGGCTGAGGATCTTATTGAAAGTCTCGTCAGTCTTAGTTGTCTTCATAGTCTGTGAGCTCCTGCCCGGTAGGGCGTTGGGGTTTAGGCGTGTCGGCGCTTGCGCGCTGACACCGGGCACCAACGCACGCACCGTGCCATTTGCGGAGAGGCGAAAAGCTGGGCGCGTGCGGAGTGTTGGCGAATTTTCGCGCCCATCGTAGAGGTGGGGGCGGAAAGCAAATTCGCGATCAGGCGATGGTGAATCTGTCGTTACAGACTGTGCCAGAGCGCGTCTCGGGGTTTACCGAAAAGAAACAGGGCCGCGCGGCGGCGCCCCTTCTCACGATCGGCAAGACCATTGCCGCGATCAACCACTGACGAGCCGAGACCTATACCCGGCGCTCAACGGCTCCTCCTGCCGTAACGTCGAGCGGGCTCCGGCTTGTCGCTCGACGAGATCGCGCCCACGGCCACGAACCGGTAGCGCACCCCAGCGCGCTCGGCCTCTGCGTCGAAGCAAGAAGGGCAAATAGTCCGCCAGCGGTTCAAGACGACCGTGCGCCAGGCCTCCTTGGGTTCGACCTGGAAGCTCACAACGTTGCGCCGATGGCACTTGTCGCAAATCGGTGTGACCATGCCCCAGATGTAGCGCTGACTCCGAGAGACCAACAACGACCTATCGCGGCTTTCCTTAATCGATAGAACGGGCTGCTCTGACTTTGTCTAGCCACCTTCTTGTGAAATCTGCACGACATGACGATCTCTCGGCCTCGAAAATTGCTGGCCTATCTCGACCAGAACTTCATTAGCGAGATGACCAAACAGGCTCACGGTAAAGTTCGGCACGACTTCCGAGAGCTGTACGCGGTGCTCCAAAAGGGCTTCTGGAACGAGCAGCTTGTTGTTCTAAGGTCCAGGTTCCACGACGTTGAGACGAGTCTTGCCGGTGGGCTGAAGGACGCTATCAAGGCAAGACGAAGCACGCTAGGCCATGTCGATTTGGCCAGCCAATGGGACATCCGCGAAAGTCAGATCGTCGCGTCGCTGCACAAGTTCCTCGGTCGTCAAGATGCTCGACCCGTGATTTGCTACGACGGCATTTTCGAAGAAGAACCCGACGACCGCGTTGGACACTTCGACATTAACGTCAACATGGATTGGATGCACGCCGATGCCAAAAATCAGCGGCAGCGGCTCGCGGCACAGCTCGATGCAGTACGCCAGCGTGTCCTTGAGCACTCGATCTCGTACGACCAGCAATTCCGGATGGAGATGGATGCAAGCCGACAAGATGCCCTGGGATCCTCCTGGCTCACGCACTACACGGCTGCCGCTGATGTCACTACCCAGGAGTACGAGCAATTTGTGGCTTCGAGCGCGTTCGCAGACGTGCCAATTGTGTGGCTCGATAATGCGCTCCTATGTCGGCTGATGACGGCGCACTCACCCGCACGATAAAGGACGGTGACGTGACCGACATTGAAGCTATTGCGACCTACCTGCCGTACTGCGATGTTTACAGTGCAGATCGCTTCATGGCTGAAGTAGCTAGATCGTTGAAGGTACCCGAACGATACAACTGCCACTTGTTCGACAGTAGCAAGAATGGAGTTCCCAAGCTCATCGAGCACTTGCACAAAGCTCTCGAAGGCATCGCACCCGTCAACCTGCCCAGGCTGTCGATCTTTGTCGCCCCCGCAGAAGGTATCAAGGAGAACTCATTCAAATTCTTCCGCGAGATCGGGACCCAAGCGAAGATGGCGGAGAACCGTTGCGGTGCATGGATCGAAGTATTCGGATTCGATGATGGGAAGATGCCTCTGTACGAGATCAGGCAGGCCCCAGGCATAGCCGCACCTTTCTACGGCCTCCAAGATGTCCTCGTCATAAAGTGTGATGCATTCGACAACGCGGACGCGTTGGTTGAAGCCGCCAGGAAGGAGTGCCGCTCGGGGCATTTCGTGTTGATTGACGCATACCAAGACTTACCAGATGACTTCGTGATGCAGGCGCTCGCCGCGGCCAGAAGTGGCAATGGCAGTGTGCTCGGCTTTCCCGTCTACAGCCGAAATCGCTAGGATCAACGGCAGAGGTCACATCCTCACACGTGCTGATCATAGGGAGTGACGGAGCACAGCAACGACACGAAAGAATACATCAAGTGTGGGGAACATGAGGATAAGGAACCCGATGGTATAGCAAGTGAGGACACTGAGCCTGCCCGGGAAGCATCGGCTATTAAGCAGGTCAAAGTCCTCTTGAAGGATGTTTCGCCAAAATTCTTGGATCACCTGTTGCTGATCCTGCAGCGTAAAACCTGGTCCGGTTGCGTTACTTCGTCTCCTTTCGTAAATCGATCTATGGTGTGCTGCCCTTGCTGCGGCAATGGGTTCTGCTCCAAGTGCAGCCTCGACTCGATCAATCTCAGTTTCGCTAACGTCTCGAGTGAATGCAGGTCCGTAAGCAGCGGCGTCGGCATAATCTTTGATTACCCGCGGGCAGCATGATTGATAAATCGACGAGCCAGCCGCAATCCAGCACAGCCCAAAGTACGTCGCGAACAATCGCCATGGCAGAGGTTTCGGCTCATGGGGATTGCACCACAATATTAGGCAGGAGATCGTCGCCCGCGTCACTTCCGAACCGCTCTGCAAGCTTTACACCGAGAAGGCTTGTAGGAATCGCAACTGCCGCACCGGTGCCAAGCAACAACGGGAGAAGATTCGCCGGGTTGGCCTCTCCAACGACTTCCTCAAGATAGAAAAGGAGGAAACTGAAAATCCACCAGATGCCCATGTTGCTGAAGAACCGGGTAACCAGTACCCAATAGAAGTTGGGGTACTCGCGCGGCTTCAAATAAAACGATCCGAAGAACGGTGTTATGCCTTCGAATCGGAATCCGGACGCCGCCGGTTCTGCAACGTTGCGCAGAGTGAGCGCGAGGCAGGCCATGTTGATGCCGACAAAGCAGAGCATCACGACCAGCGGCCCCTAGCGTAGGCCACTGCCACCAGCACGTTTCCTACGACCGTGCCCACGCGCCGAGCAAATTCATCCAGCCGGTTGCAATTGCACGCTTTTGCTCGGCGACGGCATCGGGAATTAGGCCGGCATATGGTCCCGCGGCCCAATTCCACCAAAACTGAAGATTGATGAACGCAAGGGCGTATAGGACGATGCTGCTGCCCAGCTCGAATGTAACTAGCGACAAGAGCCCAAGACAAGTCCCTAACACACCGGTCACCAGGTAGGGGCGGCGCCGGCCGCCCGTCGCGCGCGTCATGTCGGACAGCGCTCCCGCAAACGGCGGGATCAGGAGCGCAATCACGGAGCCGGCAGCGATGACCGACCCCGTGATGCCTTCTTTGCTCGCTGTCTCGCCAATCATCGCGGTGATCTGATCGGGGACGATGACCGGCACGACCGTGGTCCACTGCGCCTGCAGGGCGAACCACAGCGCACCGAGCGACAGGTAGCTTACAATTGGGCTTCTTTCGCGCACTATTGTCGGCCTAGTGCGGCGTGCTCCGACCTACGGTTCACGGTCGCACCGTCACTGTTCTGTCATGCAAGGGCGCCATTGCTCACAACGTTCGCTTGCAGAACTAGGGGGAGCCACCGATGCAGTTCCCAATGAGATTTGGCATCGCGTTGGCGTTTGCGGCGAGCCTAGCCTCGGCCGCTGCGGCCCAGACGAAGCTGACGATCTATACGGCGCTCGAGAATGATCAGCTGGCACCTTTCAAAGCCGAGATCGAGAGGGCCGTCTCCGGCGTGCAGGTAAACTGGGTGCGCGATTCTACGGGAATCATCACCGCGCGTTTCCTTGCCGAGAAGGCTGCCCCTAAGGCTGACATGGTACTGGGCCTTGCCGCATCGTCGATGCTCTTGTTCGAGAAAGAGGGCCTGCTCGAAACCTACAAGCCTGCCAGCAGTGACGCCCTGAAGCCGGCGTTCAAGGACGGCAAGGAGCCGTACACGTGGACCGGCATGGACGCCTTCCTCGCCGTTGTTTGCTTCAACAAACTTGAGGGGGAGAAGCACAAGGCCGCCGTTCCCGTGTCGTGGATGGACCTTACCAAGCCAGAGTACAAAGATCAGGTGGTCATGCCCCATCCGGCCTCGTCCGGCACCGGCTACCTCACAGTGGCTGCTTGGATCCAGCTTATGGGTGAGCAGGCCGCCTGGGAGTTCATGGACAGGCTGCACCAGAACATCGCTGTCTACACGCATTCTGGCTCCGCACCTTGCGTGCAGGCCGCCAGGGGCGAGCGCATGGCGGGCATCGGATTCGACATGCGTGCTGCAAGGGAGAAGACCAACGGCGCACCCATCGACATTGTGCTGCCGAAGGAAGGTGCCGGCTGGGATATGGAGGCGACCTCCATCGTCAAGGGCACAAAGAACCTTGACGCTGCCAAGAAGGTCGCCGACTGGATCGCGACCAGGGGCGCCAACGAGCTTTACGGCAAGTACTACGCCATCGTCGCCCATCCGGAAGTGAAGACTGCACCGGCCAACTATCCGCCAACGGCCGAACAGGCGATGGTTAAGAACGATTTCAGCTGGATGGCGGAGAACCGCGAACGCATTCTCACGGACTGGACCAAGCGCTACGATAGCAAGGCGCAACCGAAGAACTGAGCTCTATGGTCGGCTGAACCATTACCAACCGACCCTTCAGCTTTGTAAAACGCGTCTGTAAGAGCATAGACAGTCTGGCTCGCTGCATCGCCGAAGTGACCTGAGTCGGGAAGTCAATCAGGCGAACTCTCTTATCTTGCCTAACACCGCGAGAGACTGCCTCCAAAGGCCTGTTCGAACGGAGCGATGATCACCCCGCCACCCGAATGGCCCAAGACGGCGAAGAGTACGAGCCTGAATACTCCGGCGAAACCACCGGTCAGCGCTTCCTGAAACTGCGCGGCAACATCTCGGGGGTCATTTTTGAATACGCCACGGCCCCGGGCGCCGAGAAGCGTCATAACCCTGTGTCGCCGCAACCAACAGGACCTTGCTGATTCTGCTCTGCAACGCTCGGCGGACTTCATCGACACGTGTCGGGTCCTGCTGCAGCGCGGCCCCTGCGTTCGGAGCAGGCGCACTCAGAAACGAGCACGTGAACGGAGTTTCCAGAAGTCTCCCTTCATTGTCACGAAAAACGACAACGGAGGGCGAGTAAAGCACGTAATTTGTATAAAGTGTGTCGCCATGGCGCTGATGGAACGGGTACATCGACCGGCCATTAAGGCAGGCGTGGAGGCTCGATGAGCGGGCGAGGGACTCCTCCTGCGCCTCACAGCCGGAAAGGAATCCGCCGCCGGGAGTGGTTTAGCTTCACCGAGAGACCTCCGGCTCCTCGTGGACATGTGATTTTCAGCACAGCGTAGGTCGCTCAAATTTTGCTTTCTTCACACCATCGCGTGCGGCGACAGACTCGCAACCTGTCACCTAGGGAGAATCTGGCTGGCATCTCCGCCAAGCCTCACGGTTCAGGAGATCGCCATATACGAGCGGCACTCGTAGGTTGATGTTTTCGACATTGGAAGCTGCTGCAATGACACAATTGTTGTTTTTACCATTTCGGTCCCTGCATCGTCGGCGCAACGTGCTGGTGATCCTGTGCCTGTTTCTCACAGTCGGTTGCGTGGTTACGCCCCTCCTCGCCCAGCGCGGTGAGAAGGCCGTTCCGCGACCGGTTCAGATCGACTGGCTAGCGGCAGTTCGCGACGCGCAGACCCTGTCACCACAGCTCTCGACGAATCCGACGAACCTCCCACCGCGGCTGCGCGCACGCGTTGCCGATCGTCTCGCCCGCTTCGCGATCAAGGATGGTACGGCGCCACTTGCGCTTCTCAACGAACTCGTGATCGATCTCATTCCCGGAGTGGCTACAATCCCGATCCCTGTTCTGGTTCCCTTCGAGACCACCCGGTTCCTTGCCGAGAAGGCGCGGGTCAAGGCGGACAGCCCGCGGCTGCAGCCGGGCGAGCATCGCCACTATCTCTACGGCGCCGGCGGGACATTGCAGCTGGTTGCCGATACGACAGGCTACGATGCGCTTGTCACCTATGAACCCGACGCGCTCAGGGACCTGGGCGTCGCGTCGACGCGACGGCGGATGGTCCACATCGCCGGGGCGTCGCAGAGCTATGGTGGCGACCAGCCGGGCGAACTCGTCGAGGACATGCAGGCGCAGTTTCCCGGGCTGCGCCGACAGCAGAACGACAACGAGGTGGCATACACTTTCCGCAAGTATGGCGCGCCTTATTTCGCGGTCGTGTCGTGCTCCGACCGACCGCTCGATCCGAACGGATACAAGTGCGAGCAGGCCGAGGCGCTCCTGCGCATCGCTGTGCGCAATCTCCGGTTGATCGGCGGCAATCCCCTACCGGTGCGGACGCGTGCCTCCCCAGTTCTCCTCCCGCGTCCGACCCGGGTGTCACCCGACTTCCAGTACCACGCGCCGGGCAAGCTGCTGGACGGGACCGATGATGACGGTACGCAGCAGGGCTCGGCTGATCGTAATACGTACGGCGACATCCTGTTTCCAATCAAAACGCCTCCAAACTACGCGCAACCACAGGTTTTCATGCATGTGGGAAATTGCCTGAGCACTACAGGCACGACCAACAAGATGGTACCTCTTCCGAAGCAGACCGGTGACAAGCACGCCCGTTACCATTGCAAACAGAACGCGAAGCAGCTGCTCCATTGGGAAGGCAATCCCGAGAACTACGGCTATCCGTGGCGCGACAATTTCTGCGAGTCTCGGCTCGGGAAGGTCGGGTCGACACCCGAGTGCCCAGCCCGGCGTGGACATCAGGGCCAGGATATTCGACCGAGCAGCTGCCCGGGACCCGCGGACTCGGAAACTTGCCAGACGGACGTCCACGCGGTGGTGGCCGTGGCCAAGGGCAACGCGTGTCGTGACGGCAACAAGCTCCGCTTGAGATTTAACTCGACTACGCTCTATTACGTCTATCTCCACATGAACACCAACACGATGGATGCCGCCCATATACCGGATCTGCAGTGCACTCCGGTGGAGGCAAACAGGGTGATCGGCAAGGTCGGAAACTTTCAGGATGTGATTGGCGGGACCACGACGCACCTGCACTTCGAGATCCATCCTGTCGACCCCATGTCGCGGTACAACCCTTACATGACGCTCATCCGTGCCTACGAGCGGCGCATCGGCGCCATTGGAACGGAGCTGCCGTAGTGGGCGCCTCTTGTCGACGGTGGCCGATGTGTCGGACCCCAATTTTGGCGGTCAGCATCGGCTGCCTTAGACTGAATTGACGATGTGCTTCTCGTTGGAGGTATTGCTGCCATGACCGAGCCAACTCCAGATTTCACCACGCCGCCTCTCGAAGCCAAGGCTGGCGTCAGGCCCTGGCGCGAGAACGGCTATCGCCTCGAAGGCGTGGTCAGCACCTCCAATCCCCGCAAATACATCATCCACAACTACGGTCACGGTGGCGCCGGAATCAGTCTGAGCTGGGGCGTCGCGAGCCAGGTGCGCGATCTCGTGCGGAATCGAATTGCACACACAGGCGATACCGCGGTCGCCGTTCTCGGCTCGGGCGTCATGGGACTAACTGCGGCGACACTGATCCACGAGCTTGGCGTCAAGGTGACGGTGTATGCCCGGGAGTTCTGGCAAGACACGACATCGCGCGTGGCTGGAGGGCAGTGGGCGCCATCGTCGGTCAGATACAGCGACGAGAACGAGTTCAAAGATGTGCTCAAGATCGCCTACCGGCGGTTCGAGAGCGATATCGGAAGGGGCTTCGGGGTATCGAAGAAGTTCAACTATACGCCAGAGCCGGATCCATACCTCGATGTGGTGGTGAATCTTGTGCCTGGACTCATCCCGGCCCCCGTCCCGATGAACCTTCCCTTCGAGCATTTGGCGACGCCGGGATTCAGGTACGAGACGCTGCTGATCGAACCGCCGATATTTCTGAAAAAGCTGAATGACGATCTGCATCGCAGCAGCGTTGTGTTCAAGCATAAAACGTTCGCGAATGTTGCAAGCGTTTTAAGCCTGCAAGAGAACATCATTGTCAACTGCACCGGCCTCGGAGCCAAGGCCATTTGGAGCGATTCGAACCTCATTCCCATCAAGGGTCATCTGGCGCTGCTTAAACCGCAAGCAAGGTTGACCTATCTTTTCAGCCGGAATGGGCATTTATTCCCGCGTGAGGACGCGGTCGTCATCGGCGGCACCAACCGGGTAGGCGATCCGAGCACCAATCCTGAGCCGGCGGTCACTCAGCAACTGCTGGATCACATGAAAGGGGTATTCGGCGTCGGACCGATAGTGCCGCTCCCGAGGATCCACATCGATCATCCGGAAAACTGGCCGTATGTGGCAACTCAAAAGGTTGCGGGCGTCTGAAATGTGCAGCACCCAGCGCTCGGCAAGCGCCCCTTCGTTACGTGCGCCAGCGGGGCTTGGGACCGTGCGAGGCATGGCGACTGGCCTCGACAAATGCTCAAAATACCTCGTTGCCTGGGTGATCTGTCCCAGCAAACAGCATCCTGATGCCACTGCAGCCTAAGTGCGAAGATGCCTGACGCGACTTCGATCGCCTCTATGATGCCGTCATCGGAACAGGCGACGACCAACTTGGATAGTTCTACGATTGCTCTCGATAAAATATGCTGACGAGCATGGTCGGCTTTCCGACCAAGGCGAACAGTTTAGTGTCTGGGGTCAACGTGACCTGGTGCAGATGATCTCGTCACGACGGTCTGTACATCCGACCACAGCCGGCAACCGTTCACGCATGCGACAGGTGTTCCCTTGGCGGCCACACCCCAGCAGTGTGCTGATCAAAGGACCTCTACCCACGGGCCAGCTCCTGTAGCTACGCGCTGGCGCTTCAATGGAGGCACGCGTCGATGAAGCCTTCAAACACCCTATTGCCGGGGTGGTCAGTTCCGGCAAACAGTTCCTGATGCCACTGGAGACCAAGCGCAAAGGCCTGTGATGGAACTTCAATCGCCTCAATTATGCCGTCGTTCGAACGCGCGCTGGCAACAACAGATGGGGACAGCTCGCCGATCGCCTCACGATGAAGCGTATTCACGAGAATGGTAGGCTCCCCAACCAAGGCGAACAATCTAGTATCTGGCGTTAGCGTGACCTCATGGAGATGGCCACGCTTGTCGTGGTCCAGAACGACACGGGCGGAGTTTTGTACATCCGACCAGAGACGACAGCCGTTGAGGCATGCGAGCAACTGCATACCCGCACAAATCCCGAGAACTGGCCTGTCATGCTTCAGGTACGTCTCGACAATTTTGCGCTCTATCGGAAGCCGCTCCGACGGCCGGGCTTTCGAAGCCTCTCCCGCGACATACCAATCGTCGGGATAGGCAAAGCGTCCGCCTCCACAGACCAAACCATCAAATTCCTCAACTACCACACCAACCATCTCTGGTAGGTATGGGATGCCAAAAGGCACGCCACCCGCGTCGCGGATCGCGCTGAAAAGACCCTTTGATGCCTCGTAGCGACTTGCGTCGCCGCTCGTGTTCTCATCAAGGATGATGGCGATTCGAGGTTTACGCTTCATTTGGAGTTGCCCATCCCCGCCTCAAGGCGCAATTCTCTAACCTAAGATTGGCGCCTGAACGTTTGGAGCCCTCCTTGCCGCGTGTGCACAACCTTGCCTTTTCGAACGTGCCGGACCCTCATCCGCAATCTCGGTAAGGGCGAACTCATCCGTGACGACTATTTGCGCGCCTTCCTTCCGGATCACATTAGCATCCTTCAACTGACCAAGTTGGCGGTTCACGTTCTCTCGTGACAGGCCGAGGTAAGCCGCAAGCTCGCTTTGTGACAGCGTCAGGTTTACTCGAATGCCGCCTTTGCCGGTCCGGCCATGCTGGGAGGCGAGCCTCAAAAGGCCTCTTGCAACGCGGCGTCGCATATCGAGTGAGTTATCTTCGATGGCCTCAGAGGCCGCTTGAAGCTTTTCGCACAGAACCTGAACTATCTCGAACAGTGCTTGCGGGTGCGCAGCTAGCACGGGCAGAAGATCTCGCGCGTAAACCGTAAAAACTTCAGACTCCTGCAATGCAACGGCATCGGCCGTGCGCGTCTGGCCACCAAACACGGCCATCTCTCCATATGTGTCGCCCGTTCCAAGAAAGTTCAACACAACCTCTTTACCGTCTGGGTTATCGTTTGCGATTTTGATCAAGCCCTTAATGATAAGCATCAAGCTGTCGCCTCGCTCCTGGCGTCGGCAGATGACCTCTCCAGCCGAATACTTCTTTACATGCCCTCGGTGAATGAGCGCCTCCATAGCGGGATCGGAAAGGCTTCCTAGGAATGTTGTGTTCTTGAGGAATGAGCGAAGATGGTCATTGACTAGTGTTTTTCCCGCTTGCCCTACTTCTCCAGCGTCTCGCTGGTGAGCTCGACCTAAAATTGCGTGAACTTGGAGCATTGGAGTCATCCGCACCTGTTAGTCAACCTGTTGCCCATCACGACGACTTGCGGATGACGATGAACCCTATGCCCTCCCCGCGAAACGGCATGTCGCAATCGTAGGCTGTGAGGCAGCAGGCGAGACTGCTGAGGTAAGTGTCAACTTCTTTCAACTGCTGTCAGATTGTGTCAGAATAGGATGACCCCGCATCTCATCCTACCGCGGCACAATTGCCGCGGGGGGTGCCAAGTATGGGCAGTTCAATGACGATTAACCTTACCGGACGCCAACGCGCGCGATTCAGGACGGATCTGCTGACACACCGGGAGGCGTTCTCCCTCAACGATGCGGAGTACGCAGATCAAGTGCTCAAAGTGTCCCTCAACACCTACAAGAAATGCGTACAACTCATTGGCGGCGCACTCGCCCTCAAGCGCCACACCTTCGTCAGCATCTTCACCCACACAGCTTTGGATCCAAAGAATTATGGCCTTTCCATCGGCGTCCCTAGCCAGGTGTCGCCATTTGGCGGTTATCAAAAGGATGATTTTCGATTTCTCTGTGGTCGGTTTTTTCTCTATCGGCGCACATTTCTTACAGCCCGCCACATCACGCGCAGCATACTCGAAATTCGTCCGAGTGGGAGCCAAGAGTGCCTCTCATTCAATGAGTTGCACTACTATACGGCGGAGGTCGGCGTGCGAGAAGAGATCCGCTACCACGGCGACGTCTATATGAATCAGGAGCGGACCATTCTGAGCATGCCGGCATACTTTCAGGGGCAGGTAAGGCTCACTCTCCTGCAGCCGGAACGGCTGAGCAGCAAGGGAAAGGTCAAAATGCGAGGTGCGGTGTTGGCTTTCGGAAACCCCAAGGGCTATTGGCAGCCAACGGTAGCATGTGTGTTCGTCGATGGTCCGATAGATGATAGGCGGTCCAATCCTCGAGACTTATGCAAGACGATCATGGACGGTTCTGAGGAACATGCAGCTCTCTCTGCTGAGCTTGCGCGCGTGGAAGAACACGGTACCGTCATGACGCCCCTAATGTGGTCCAAGCTGCACCCAAGAGCCGGAACAGACAAGTCGGCAAGCGACCGTTAGCGCCTTGCCACCACCGGGGCCAAACAGGGCGGCCTCTGCCGCCCCCATCTCGGCAGCATTATCGCGATGCGAACTCCTGCTCGATTACGTCATTCACCAGTCCGCTCGATCGAGATTCATGGTCTTTGACCGCAGCGAGCGCATTGACCAGCCGCATCTGCTCGACAGTGCGGCAAGGCACGTCCAGCAGTCGGGGGCTCGCAAATACCACGGCCAGCGCCCGCGCGCGAGAAATCGCCACGTTCAGCCGATTGACACTGAACAGGAACTCGATGTTGCGCGGCAACTCGTCGGCACTGGAGGTCGCCATCGAAATCAAGCACACCGGCGCCTCCTGCCCCTGGAACTTGTCGACCGTGCCGATTCGGGCACCGGTCGGTAACATGCGCGTCAAGAGATTGACCTGCGCGTTGTAGGGCGTCACCACCAGGATATCGGCCGCGGAGATAGGGCGCTGGTTGCCGTCGCGATCTTGATATGATTGGCCGATCAGGGATCGATAGACATCAAGAATGGCCTGCCCTTCCTCGGCGCTTGTTTGGCTGTCTCCAGCATGGGCAATCCCTGCAAAGGAGCAAAAAACGTTCGTGTCATACACAAACCGTGACACGACGCTCCGTGAACGGCTCATTCTCATCGTAACCCATTGAAATTATTGGTAGCGGAGGAGGGACTTGAACCCCCGACACACGGATTATGATTCCGCTGCTCTAACCAGCTGAGCTACTCCGCCAGCAACGCGGCAAGGGGCCCTCTCAGGCCGTGGCGGATATAAGGAGCGCTGCGGAGGCCTGTCAAGGCAATGACCGCGGGATTGCCGATCCCCGGTCACGTGGTGGCGTGTCCGATGGCTGTTCAGACTTCATCCGCGGCGGCATCAGCACCGGATATGCCGCGTATCGGCCCACTGAGGCTGCGCCGGTCGAGGGCCACGCTTTTGATCAAAGCGTAAACCCGCGTCCCTCGCGCCAAGCCCAGACGCTGCACGGAATAGCGGGTTAGACGGGCAATGAGCACGTCGCCGCCGCAATCGAGCCTGACCTCGACTATCGCACCATGGGACGAGCCAATATCCGAGACAAGGCCGCCTAAAACATTAAGCGCACTCAAGTCGGATGGCGGTGAGGTGGCGATCATGACATCCCGCGCACGCACCCGCAGCCGCAATCGGACACCGACCGGCACATCGAGGCGCGGCAGCTTCCAAAGCCCCGCCCGGGAACGCAGCTCTGTCAAGCCAAATTGCTCGTCGTGCCGCTCCACGCTGGCTTCGACAAGGGCGCCTGCCTCTGCCCGCCCGGTCAGTGGAAAAAGGTCGAGGCGGTGCATGATCTGTGCGGTTGGTCCGACGGCAGCAAGTTTGCCCTCGCTAACGAGAACGATGGTTGATGCGAGGCGCGCCACTTCACTGATCGAATGACTGACGTAAACGATGGGCACACTTGCTTGGTCGCGAAGCTTTTCAATGTAGGGCAGGATCTCGGCTTTTCGCGCCTCGTCGAGCGAGGCCAGCGGCTCGTCCATAAGAAGGAGCCGAGGTTTGGCCAAAAGGGCTCTGCCAATGGCGACGCGCTGCTTTTCTCCGCCTGAGAGCCGCGCCGGTCGGCGCTCGAGCAGTGCGCCAATTCCCAAAAGGTCAACCACGCCGTCGAAGTCCGTGCCGACCCCGCGCGGCGCGAACCAGCGTCCGTAAAGCAGGTTTTGACGCACGGTAAGGTGAGGAAATAGTCGGCCCTCCTGGAAAACGTAGCCGATCCGGCGAAGATGCGGAGACACGAAGAATTGGCGCTCCGTATCGACGAGCACCATATCGTCGACGCTGACAAAGCCCGCATCGGGCTTGATGAGACCGGCAATCGTGTTGATGATCGAAGTCTTGCCGGAGCCGGACCTTCCCAGCAGCGCGACCAAGCCGCCCGCCGTCTCGAACCGGATATCGAGCCGGAACTCTCCCAGCCGATGTCTGATGTCAACGGTGAGCGTCATTCGACCTCAAGCCGGCGATTAGCGTAGCGCGCCATCAGCTCCGAGGCGAGCAGCGCCAACATGGCGATGATCACAGAGACAATCGTGAGCCGCAGCGCACCCGCATCGCCGCCGGGAACCTGGGTAAGGGTGTAAATGGCAGAGGGCAGGGTTTGTGTTTCTCCGGGAATGTTGGAAACGAATGTAATGGTGGCGCCGAATTCACCCATGGCCTTGGCGAAGCACAAGATCATTCCCGTGATGATCCCGGGCACAATGAGCGGTAGCGTCACGGTCAGGAATATCCAGGCCCGATTGGCCCCCAAGGTGCCAGCCGCCTCCTCCAAGCGCGGATCGACAGCCTCGATCGACAAGCGCAGCGCCCGGACCATGAGCGGAAACCCCATCACTCCGCAAGCCAGCGCCGCGCCGGTCCACCGGAAGGAGAAGACAATACCGAAGTGCTCGGCGAGGAAACTACCGATCGGTCCGCGCCGGCCGAACAAGAGCAGCAAGACGTAACCCGTCACCACGGGAGGTAAAATCAAAGGCAGGAGCACAAAACCATTGAGCAGAGAATGACCCCAAAAACGTCCCCGCGCCAAAGCCAGCGCCACCAGAAGGCCGAACGGTAGCCCGACCAGCGTGGCCACGACGGCGACCCGAATACTCAACCGTACCGCCGTCCATTCCTCCGGACTGAGGCTAATCCAATCCACCCAGACAAATCCTCCATTCAAACTTTTTAGCGCGCTCCCCCGCCACCCCACGGCGCCGCTTCAACCGGGACACCCGAAAGGGACGGTGCGGAGAAACCCGAGCTCGGCGCAAAACACGCGTGAGGGAGATTTCAGACTCAGCGCCACATACGTGCTAGAAAAGAAAGCACAGCGCATCGCTATATTCCAACCAATATCGCGGACAACGGCGAACGAAGTTTGCTCAAATTTGGGGATGCGAGGGCTTCTTGGCCACCAACGTCGTGGTCTGGAAAGCATCGGCAAACCCGCGCCGTTGGCAGCTTTTGAGGAAAGCTTCAACTGGATCATCGGCTCAATGCGAAATGCCCCGCGAAAGAACACCCGGCGCGCAGCAACCTTAAAGAGCGATCTGCGCCAGGCGGCGCTCACCATCCGGATCGACTTTGGCGCCCATGGCTATCTTGGTCCCGGCAAGATTGCCCTCATGGAGCTTATCTCCAAATACGGTTCGATCTCGGCGGCGGGCAAGGACATGGGCATGTCCTACCGCCGCGCCTGGCTGTTGGTCGATGAGATCAACCAGATTTTTCGCGAGCCGCTGGTGGAAAAGAAGATGGGTGGATCCGGCGGCGGTGGCGCCCGCCTGACGAAACTTGGTCGCGACATCGTCGGACGCTACCGCGCCATCGAGGGGGCCGCCGCAACCGCCTCTGCCGCCGAACTCAGGGCATTGAAAGCCTCGCTACCGCCGCGGCCGGGGCACATTGGCGGAGAGGATTAGCGCTCGACCGGCCTGAGCGGCGCAAGCGCGTCAACTCGTCGGATCCTTGACCAGTGAAGCAATGACAGCGTCCTCGCCGTTGGCACGTTGTCCAAGCCCCTCGACCACACCGGCGCGATCGGCTTCCGGTCGGTTCTGGCTCATTTTCAACTTGCCCTCGAGCCGGTCGATCATAAGTTTTAACCCGACGATGCCGCGCACAAGCGTATCGAGGAAGTTCACAGGCGCATCCGCGGTGGACCACGGCGCCCGGTACGGAGCCTCCTGCTGATCTGAAAGTTCGCTGACGTGCGCCAAGAGCCAATCCTTGTCTTCAATGGTTTCCAGGCGCCCGTAGGCATGCACCGCGGCATAGTTCCAGGTCGGAACGACTTTGCCGTGCTCGGCCTTCGATGGATACCAGCCAGGCCGAATGTAGGCCTCCGGTCCTTGAAAAATCATCAGGGCGTCGAGGCCCGGTGTGTAGGTCTTCCACTGCGGGTTCGGGCGCGCCAGATGGCATTCGATCCAGCCCAATGAGCCATGGCTGCCGGCTTTCAAGACGGTCGGCAGATGGGTCGCGGTGAGCCCGTCACTGCCCTGCGTAACGAGAATGGCAAAGGGTTGCGCGCGCATCATCGCGTGCACCTTTGCGGTATCCTCGACCTTGAAATAGCCCGGTCTATACATGGGATGACGGCTCAACAGCGATGGTTCGATGGCAGCGATGAGGTAGGGGCCGCGACCCTCCCCGGCACAGCAGCCGCTACCACGACGACTGCCACGGGCCCGCTGACAGCGCTGGCTTGGTCCACCAACCCGCGCCACACGCAGCCGTTCTGTACCGAGCCGATCATCGGAAAGCACCAAAGGTCAACGGTCTTGCTCTCGGATCTGAGCATCCCGGGGTCTCGTCCAGTTCCCTAAGCCGCCGCTTCGACCCGTTTCAGGGCTGCTTGCAGCTTACGCATGGTCGCCTCGAAGTCCGCGCGCCGCTCGCGATTTTCCTCGACCACTTCGGGCGGGGCCTTGGCAACGAAATTCTCGTTGGCCAACTTGGCATCAATCTTCTTGATCTCGGCCTTGGACTTTTCGATCTCGCGTACCAAACGCGTCCGCTCGCTGCCCATGTCGATCACGCCCGCTAATGGCAGGGCTATCGTTGTTTCGCCCAGCACGATCTGCGCCGAGCCGTGCGGCGCGGACTTGGCAAAGGAGAGGGCATCGATGCGGGCCAGGCGTTTGATCGTCTCCTCATAGGCTTCGGCGCGGGCGCGCACGGCTTTGCTGGCCCCAACCATGACAAGCGGGGTCTTCGCACCCGCTGGCACGTTCATCTCGGAGCGGACCGACCGCACCTCACTCACCAAATTGACGAGCCAGCCGATTTCTTCGTCGGCGGTTGCGTTTGCCAAGCCCGTGAAGACCGGCCATGCACTCAGGCACAGCAGTTTCTCGCGCTTGACACCGACCTCGACCAGGCGATCCCAAAGCTCCTCGGTGATGAACGGCATGAAGGGGTGCAGTAGCTTCAAGATCTGGTCGAGCACCCATGCCGTGGTCGCGCGAGTCTCGGCTTTGGCGGGCTCGTCGTCCCCGTTGAGGATCGGCTTGGCCAACTCGAGATACCAATCGCAAAACGTGCCCCACGTGAACTCATAGATGGCCGTTGCCGCCTCATTGAATTTATAAGTTTCGATGCCGTTGGTGACGGCGGCCGCGGTCCGCTCGACCTCACCCGCAATCCAGCGGTTCAGCGTCTCCTGGACCGACCTTGGATCGAAGCGCTTCTGGCGCACACATTCGTTCATCTCCGCAAAGCGTGCCGCGTTCCAGAGCTTGGTTGCGAAGTTGCGGTATCCCTCGACGCGATGAGTGGAGAGCTTGATATCGCGTCCCTGCGCGGCCATGGCAGCCAGCGTAAAACGCAGCGCATCGGCACCATATTGGTCGATCATGCCAAGGGGATCCATGACGTTCCCCTTGGTCTTGGACATCTTCTGCCCCTTGTCGTCGCGCACGAGGGCATGGATGTAGACATCGTGGAACGGGACCTCGCGCATGAACTGAAGGCCCATCATCATCATGCGGGCGACCCAAAAAAAGATGATGTCAAACCCGGTTACGAGCGCGCTAGTTGGATAGTAACGCGCAAGCTCCGGCGTCTCTTCCGGCCAACCCAGCGTCGAAAAGGGCCAAAGCGCCGAAGAAAACCAGGTATCGAGCACGTCTTCATCACGCGCGAGAGCGACTTCTCTGCCGTAATGGGTGTTGGCCGCCTTTTGCGCTTCCGTCTCAGCAAGGGCTACGAAGACCTTGCCGTCTGGCCCGTACCAGGCGGGAATTTGATGGCCCCACCAAAGCTGGCGCGAGATGGTCCAGTCGCGCAGGTTTTCCAGCCAATCGGCATAAATTTTTTCGTAAGGAACTTCGGGCACGAATCTCGGCTTCCGGTCGGTGCGCAACTTTGCCAGCGCGAGGTCGCGCAACTGATCCATGCGACAGAACCACTGGGTCGATATCAACGGCTCGATTACCGTCTTGCAGCGCTCGCATTTGGAAATCGAGAATTCGTAGTCGACGATTTTTTCCAGCAACCCCAGATCTTCAAATTTCTCGACGACAATCTCGCGGGCTTTATAACGATCGAGCCCGGCGAAATCGGCGCCCGCCGCTTCAGTCATGCGCGCAAACTTATCGATGACTGCGACTTGCGGCAATTGATGGCGCAAACCCATTTCGTAATCGTTCGGATCGTGC
>Ga0075433_10000946_pt1 | contig 20505 bp, 22 predicted proteins | sample RhiMethybrSRZTD2_FD_75299 | JGI IMG/M metagenome (GOLD analysis project Ga0075433, IMG submission 75299) | Populus rhizosphere microbial communities from Tennessee, USA - Rhizosphere MetaG P. TD hybrid SRZTD2 | ecosystem: Host-associated > Plants > Roots > Rhizosphere > Soil | place: USA... | reverse complement strand
GGCGGTCATGCGCATCGCGCACCGCCGTCCGCTCCACCGCGGCGTCGGCGTAGGCATCGAGCATGTCGCGCTGGGCGTCGGCCCGCAGCAGGGACTGGGTTTCATGCTGGCCGTGCAGGTCCACCAGGAGAGCGCCGAGCTCCGCCAGCACACTCACGGTCGCCGGGCTGCCGTTGACCCACGCGCGGGAGCGTCCCTCCGCGGAGATGTCGCGCTTCAGCACCAGACGGCCGTCCTCCACCTCTACACCGAGGGCGGTGAAGGACGGTGAAAGGCGGTGGAGGGCGGTGGTGGTGAATTCGAACGCGCCTTCGATGACGGTCTTCTCAGCCCCGGGGCGCACGACGTCCGACGACGCGCGCTCGCCGAGCAGGAGGGCGAGCGCGTCGACCAGCATGGACTTGCCGGCGCCGGTCTCCCCCGTGAGGACGTTGAGGCCGGGGGCGAGGGGGAGCGTGACGTCGGCGATGACGGCGAGGTCGCGAACGCGCAGCTCCGTGAGCACTACTTGCGCTCGCGGTCGGAGAGGTCGCCCCACTGCAGCTTCTTGCGCATGCGCGCGAAGAAGCCCTCGGGCCCGAGCCGCACCAGTAGCACCGGATGGGCGGCGCGTTTCACGACCAGGCGTTCGCCGGCGCCCATGGTGGTGCCGACCTGCCCGTCGAACGAGACGAGCACATCCTCGGTCCAGGGGGGGATCGGCTCGACTGCGATGGCGGCGGTCGAGGGCACGACGAGCGGTCGGACCGCGAGGGTGTGCGGGCAGATGGCCGCCACGACGATGGCGTCCACGCTCGGTACGACGATCGGCCCGCCCGCCGACAGCGCGTAGGCGGTTGAACCGGTGGGCGTGGCCACGACGATCCCGTCCGCCGAATACTGCCCCACCTCGTCGCCGTCCACCGACACGCGCAACCGGATGACGCGCGCTACGCCGCCCTTGTGCACCACGGCGTCGTTCAGCACGATCGGCTCGGGGCGGCTCCGGCCCTGCTTGTCCTCGATGAAGGGGGCGAGGGCGAGACGCGACTCGGTGACGTAGGCCCGGCGCACCAGCGCGTCGAGCGCCCAGTCGAGGGTCTGCGAGGTGGCGGTGGTCAGGAAACCGACCCGACCGAGGTTGACGCCGAGAATGGGCGTATGGGCGCCGGTGAGGGTCCGGGCGCCGCGCAACAGGGTGCCGTCGCCGCCGAGCGTCATCAGGCAGTCGAGCTGGGGAGCGCGGTGCAGCGGCGGCGGCGCGGGCTCCGGCCAGAGCGCCGCGATCTCCTCCTCGGTGTACAGCGTGATCCCGACCCGGGGCGCGACCTGCGCGAGATGCGCGAGGATGTTCTTGAGGTCGCGGTAGCTGGGGTTGCCGACGACCCCGACGTTCATGAGTGGGTGAGCGATTCCTCCGCGGCCAGCGCCCGCACCCGCGCCGCGATCCCCGCGCCGGTGAGACCCACCTCGGCGAGCTGTTGCGCACGGGGCGCGTGCTCGTAGGTGCGGTCGGGCGCGCCGAGCGGGACGACGCGGGTCTCCGGGGCGACGGTCTGCACCAAGCCGGCGATGTAGGCCCCGAACCCGTTGGTCACCGTGCCGTCCTCCACGGTGACCAGCAGCCGGTGGTCGTGCAGCAACGCGTCGAGCAGCTCGCGGTCCACCGGCTTCAGGAAGCGGCAGTTCACCACGGTCAGGTCGAACCCATCGACCGCGAGCTGCTCGGCGGCCGCGAGCGCCGGCTGGCACATGGCACCCACCGCGAGCAGCGCGCATTCGCGCCCTTTGCGCAGCACGTCCCAGGTGCCGTACCGGACGGGCGCGACCTCGGCGGCGGGCGGCGTCTCGCCCGGCGCCTTGTCGCGCGGATAGCGAAGCGAGAACGGGCCTGCGGTGTGTTCGAGCGCGCAACGCAGCAGTCCGATGAGCTCGGCACCGTCCTTCGGTGCGGTGACGGTCAGGTTTGGCACGGCGAGCAGGTAGGCGATGTCGTACAGGCCCATGTGCGTCTGCCCGTCCTCGCCCACCATGCCCGCGCGGTCGAGGCAGAAGATCACGGGCAGCTGCTGGATCGCGATGTCGTGGATGATGCTGTCGTACGCCCGTTGCAGGAACGTCGAGTAGATCGCGACCACGGGCCGGATGCCCTGGGTGGCGAGCCCGGCAGCAAACGTGGTCGCATGCGCTTCCGCGATCCCGACGTCGAAGAAGCGGTCGGGCCATTTCTTCTGGAAGGTGCCGGTGCCGGTCCCGGACGGCATCGCCGCCGTGATGGCCACGAGCTTGGGATATTCGCCCGCCAGCTGGGTGAGCGCTTCGCCGAACACCGCGGTCCACTGCGGCGGACCGCCCTTGACCGCGCGCAGCTCACCCGTCACCGGGTCGTAGGGCGCGCGCGCGTGGTACTTCTCGGTATCGGGCGCGGGCAGCGGGAACCCCTTCCCCTTCTCCGTGATTACGTGCACCACACGCGACCCTTTGAGCGTCTTCACGATCTCGAACGTCTGTACCATCTGCGCGATGTTGTGACCATCGATCGGCCCGAAGTAGCGGAACCCGAGCTCTTCGAACAGCATGCCCGGAGACCAGAAGTTCTTGATGCTCTCCTCCATGGTCTTGGCGAAGTCGACGAGCTTCTGACCGCCGACAATGTGGGAGACCGACTCGATCAACGCCTTGACGCGCTCCCGGATCCGCACGGTGATGGGACTCGCGATGATCGAGCCCAAGTACTTGTTGATGGCGCCGACGTTGGGCGCGATCGACATGCCGTTGTCGTTCAACACCATGATGATGTCCCGACCGGAGTGGCCCGCGTTGTTCATGGCCTCGTAGGGCAGCCCGCACGTGAGCGCGCCGTCTCCCACCACCGCGACCACCTTGAACTGCTCGCCCACCAGGTCGCGTGCCGCAGCGATGCCGTACGCGGCCGACAGGCCCGTCCCCGCATGCCCGGCCCCGAACTGGTCGTGGGGACTCTCGCTGCGCCGCAGGAATCCGGAGAGCCCGCCGGGCTGGCGCAGCGTCGGGAGGCGATCGTTGCGGCCGGTGAGGATCTTCCACGGGTAGCCCTGATGTCCCACGTCCCACACGATCCTGTCGCGCGGCGAGTCGAAGCAATAGCCGAGCGCGACGGTCAGCTCCACCACGCCCAGGCCGGCGCCGATGTGCCCGCCGGTCTGGGACACGACCTCGATCAGCCGACGGCGCACCTCGTCCGCCAAGGGCTGGAGCTGGTCCCGGGAAAGCCGCTTGATGTCCGCCGGACCGGTGATCGACTCAAGGAGAGACACGGTGCCCTTTCCAGTGCGGAGTGCGGAATGCGGAATGCGGAACGTCAGGGTGAGGGTCGAGCGGCGATCGACCTTCCACCGCAATTCCGCACTCCGCATTCCGAATTCCGCATTTGTCCCATCAGTTAGTTCGGTCTGGTAACAATGTAGTGCGCCAGCTCCGCCAGGGTAGGAGAAACTAACCCGGCTTGGCGCAAGCGGTCTACCGCCCGGGCCGCCAGTCGCTCCGCCTCGGCCCGGGCGGCGCCCACGCCCAGCAGCGTGACGAAGGTCGACTTGCCGGCGCCCTCGTCCTTGCCTGCGGTCTTGCCGAGTTGGTCGGAGGTGGCTGTGGCATCGAGCACGTCGTCGTAGATCTGGAACGCGAGGCCCACGTCGCCGCCGTAGTCGCGCAGCGCCTCGCATGCCCCCGCCGGGGCTCCGGCGGCGAGGCCCCCGATCACGCAGGCGGCCGCGATCAAGGCTCCCGTCTTGCGCCGGTGCACGTCCTCGAGGCTCGCGGCCGGCAGCCTGCGTCCCTCGGCTTCGAGGTCCAACGCCTGCCCCCCGATCATGCCCCCCGCTCCAGCGGCACGGAACAGCTCGAGCGCGATGGCCCGGCGGCGCGCCGGCTCGAGGGCGAGTGCGGTCATCCCGGCGTCGAGCACGCGGGCGGCGAGGGCCACCATGTAGTAGCCGGCCACGGTGGCGGTCCCGACGTCGAACGCGCGGTGGGTGGTCGGCCGGCCGCGACGCAAATCGTCGTTGTCCATGCAGGGGAGGTCGTCGTGGACCAGGGAGTACGCGTGCACCACCTCGACCGCGGCCGCGAGCTCCGCCACCCCGGCTTCCCCGCCTCCCCCGCCGGCTTCAGCCGACGCGAATACCAGCGTGGGGCGCAGCCGCTTGCCGGTGGACAGCAAGCTGTAGCGGATGGCCGCCGGGAGGGGGTGGCGCCACCAGCCGTCGGCGCGGGCGCCCCAGGCTTCGAGGGTGGCATCCACGCGGGCGCGGGCGTCCTGGAGGTAGGCCTCGAGGGCGCGGTTAGCCGTCGAAATCCTCGACCTTGAGATTGCCGGCCTTGTCCGAGAGCACCTGCTTCACCTGCGCCTCGGCCGCGGTGAGTCGCTCGCGCGCCTCCCGCAGCCGCTCGATGCCCTCCTCGAACAGCTTGAGCGCTTCGTCCAGGTCGAGCTCCTGCGCTTCGAGCCGGCGCACGATCTCCTCGAGGCGGTCCAGCTGCTGTGCGAAGGTCAGGCGCTCCGAAGGCGTGCGTGCCATCACGACTCTCCGGCGCGCGCCGCGACGTCTCCATCGGTGACACGCAGCCGGAACCGCAGCCCCGTCGGAAACTGCGCGACGCGCTTCAGCACCCGGCCCTGCTCGTCGCGTGCGAGCGCGTAGCCGCGCTCGAGGATCTTGAGCGGCGACAAGGCATCGAGCCGGCCAGCCAGGCCCGACAGCTCGTGCCCGTGCCGCTCCAGTCGCCGCTCCAGTGTGGCCGTCAGACGGTCGAGCGTGCGGTCCAGTCGCTCGGCGACGCGCCCCGAGCGCCCGGCCAGTCCGCGCGCCAAGCGGCCTCCCAGCTGCGCCAGCGCGGCCAGGACATCGGCGCGGTCCGGCGTCGCCGCTTCGGCCGCAGCGGACGGCGTGGGGGCGCGCACGTCGGCGACCAGGTCACACAAGGTCACGTCGGTCTCGTGGCCGACCGCCGAAATCACCGGCACCGGGAGCGCGGCCACCGCCCGCGCCACGCGCTCGTGGTTGAAGGTCCAGAGATCCTCGCGAGAGCCCCCGCCCCGGCCGATGATCGCGAGGTCCAGTCCCTCGAGCCGACACAGCAGGGCGAGTGCGCTGCAGATCTCAAGCTCCGCTCCCTCGCCCTGCACGCGGGTCGGCAGCACGAGCAGTTGCGCCAACGGCCAGCGGCGCGCCGTCACCGCGATGATGTCCTGCAGGGCCGCGCCGTCGGGGCTCGTGACGACGGCGATGCGGAGTGGGTACGGCGGCAAGGGCCGTTTGCGCGCCGGGTCGAGCAGCCCGTCCTTGGCGAGGGCGGCCTTCGCTTTCTCGAAGGCGAGCTGCCACAACCCGCCTGCCTCCGTGGAGAGCAGATCGACCACCGTGAGCCGGAACTCCCCCTTCTCCTCCCAGACGGTGGGCCGGGCGAACAGGAACACCTGCATGCCGTCCTGCGGCGGCGCGGGGAGGCGGCGGTTGTCTTTCTGGAACATGACGCAGCGGATCTGGGCGCCGCGGTCGCGCAGCGCGAAGTACCAGTGACCACTCTGCCACGCCTTGAACCCGGAGATCTCGCCGCGCACCCACAGCGGCAGCAGCCCGGCCTCTACGACCGCGCGGGCGCGTCGCGTGACCTGGGTGACGGTCCACGCGCCCTCGGGCGAAACCGCCGCGAAGAGGTCTAGGCTTTGGCCCACTGACTCGCCGCCTGTACGGTGTTGTACAGCAACATGGTGATGGTCATCGGCCCGACCCCGCCCGGCACCGGAGTGATCGCTCCCGCCACCTGCTTCGCTTCCGCGAACTGCACGTCCCCCACCAGGCGGTAGCCCTGTTTGGTCGAGGGGTCCTCCACGCGGTTCACACCCACATCGATCACCACCGCTCCCGGTTTGATCATATCGCCCGTCACGAACTCGGGCTTGCCGATCGCCACGATCAGGATGTCGGCGAGGCGCGTGACCGACCTGATGTCCCGCGTCCGGGAGTGACACACGGTGACCGTCGCGTTGCCTCCCGGCCCGTCCTGGAGCAGGAGCGCCGCCATGGGCCGGCCCACGATGTTGGAGCGACCCACGATCACGACGTGCTGACCCTTGGTCTCGATCCCACTCTGGACGAGGAGCTGCTGGACGCCGTAGGGCGTCGCGGGGCGAAAGCCGGTAGGGTCGCCGATCGAGACCTTCCCCACGTTCTCCGGGTGAAAGCCGTCCACGTCCTTCCCCGGTGACACCCGGTGCAGCACGCGCTGCGCGTCGATGTGTTTCGGCAGCGGCAGCTGGACGAGGATGCCATGAATCTTGTGGTCCGCGTTCAGTCGCTCGATCAGCTCCAGCAGCTCGGCTTCGGTGGTTTCCGCCTTGAGCCGGATCGTCTCGTGATACAAGCCCGCCTCGTCACACGCCTTCCCCTTCATGCGGACGTACGTGGTCGACGCGGGGTTCTCTCCCACCAGCACCGCCGCGAGCCCCGGGGTGATGCCGCGCGAGCGGAGCCGGCGGATCTCGCCCTGGAGCTCGACGCGCATCGCGTCGCCCACGGCGGTGCCGTCGATGAGCCTAGCGGGCAAAATCCACCGCGCGCGTCTCGCGGATCACCACCACCTTGATCTGCCCGGGGTACTGCAGCTCGCGCTCGATCTTGCGGGCAATCTGCTCGGAGAGCGCGCTCGCCTTGCCGTCGTCGATCGCGTTCGGGGTCACCACGACCCGCACCTCGCGGCCGGCCTGGATCGCGAACACCTTCTCCACGCCCGCGAACTCGCTGGCGATCTGCTCCAGCTGGGTGAGCCGCTTCACGTAGGTCTCGAACGCTTCGCGGCGCGCGCCCGGCCGCGACCCGGACACGGCGTCGGCCGCCTGCACGATCACGCTGATCGGCGATTCGTGAGCCACGTCGTCGTGATGCGCCGCGATGCAGTTGATGACGGTCGGGTGCTCTCCGTGCTTCGTGGCGACTTCCACGCCCAGCTGGACGTGCGTGCCGTCGTGCTCGTGCGTCAGCACCTTCCCGATGTCGTGCAGCAAGGCGCCGCGCTTCGCGAGCTGGACGTCGAGCTTCAGCTCGGCGGCGATGATGCCCGCCAGCCAGGCGACCTCCTTCGAGTGCTCGAGGATGTTCTGCCCGTACGAGGTGCGGTACCGCATCCGGCCCACCAGCTTCACGAGCTCCGGGTGCATGCCCTTGATGCCGGTCTCGTATACCGCCTGCTCACCGGCCTCCAGGACCGAGGCGTCGACCTCGGCGCGTGCCTTGTCCACCACTTCCTCGATGCGCCCCGGGTGAATGCGCCCGTCCGAGATCAGCCGCTCGAGGGCCAGCCGCCCTACCTCGCGCCGTACGGGATCGAAGCACGACACCACCACCGTGTCCGGGGTGTCGTCGATGATGACGTCCACACCGGTCGCCGCTTCGAACGCACGGATATTGCGGCCCTCGCGCCCGATGATCCGACCTTTCATTTCATCGGAGGGGAGAGCGACGGCGGACACCGTGGTCTCGGCAGTGGACTCGGGCGCGAGCCGTTGGATCGCGAGGGCGAGGATCTTCTTCGCTTCCTTGTCCGCACCGCGCCGCGCCTGCTCCTTCAGGTCCCGGGCGAGGGCGGCGGCCTCGTTACGGGCCTCATCCTCGAGCCGGCGCACCAGCTCCTGTTTGGCCTCCTGGGCGGTCAGGCCGGCAATCTGCTCGAGCCGGGCACGCGCCTCGAGCTCTTTGGCGGCGAGCCCCCGGTCCCGATCCTCCAGCGCCCGGCCACGCAGCTCGAGGCCGCGGGCACGCTCTTCCAGCCCGCCCAGTCGCTGCTCCACCTGCTGCTCGCGTCGCTCGATGTCGCGGCGCCGGCGCGCGGCTTCTTCCTCGAAGGCCTCGCGCGCCTGCATCAGCTCTTCTTTGGCCGCGAGGACGACGCGTTGGCGTGCTTCCCCCAGGAGGCGCTCAGTCTCGGCCGCGGCCGCACGCGCCGCCGCTGCCGCCATGCGCCGCTCTACCCGGCGCCCGACCATGTAGAACAGCGCTCCCGCGGCGACACCTCCGCCGAGGAGGGCTGCCACGACCCCCAGCCAGTCCGCCATAGGATCTATCTCCAGCATCACCCCGCCGGAGGCGGAGCGAGTGTATTTCAACCGACGACGGAGGACGGATGACTGCTGACGGCCTTGCGCTTCCCCGGCGGGAGCAGCTTCGTCAGATCGTCCGCCAGCGCGGCGAGGCGCGCCGCGACCTCGCGCTCACCTTTCTTCGCCTGGAACAGCTCGTTGGTGATGTCCAACGCCGCCAGGATCGCCGCCTTGTGCGTTTCGACGATCGGTCCCTGCGACAAGACCTTCTTCAACGCCTGGTCCACGTAGGCGGCGACCTCCCGCGTGTACTCGGGCAGTAGGTCGGACCGCACCGTGTACTCCTCGCCGCCGATCATCACCTTGACCGCGTGCTTTTTGGTGCTCACTGAGCTCCTCCGCTGGCACCCGGAGCGCTCCCCCCCCCACCCGCCGCCGCAGCGCCGCCCGCCGCGCGCACGCCGCCGTTGCCGCCGGCCTCGCGCGCTTGCTCCTCCAGAAACGTGAGCCGGGAGAGGAGATCGTGGACGCGGAGGCGTGCCGCCTCGACCCGCTGGCGCAGCGTCTTGTTCTCTTGCTCCAGGTCCGCGACTCGGTTGCGCGTCTCGGCGTCGGGCTTCGCGGCGGAGCCGCCGCCCCGTCCGCCGCTCTCCTTCAGCTCCCCTTCGGCCTTGACGGCGCGCGCGCGCCACCCGGCCAGCTCGTCCGCCACGTGGCGAAGGATCGTCTCGAGCTGGTCGAGCACCTGCGCATCAGCTCTCTCTCCGTCGTACGCCAAGCTCACCCTCCAGAGCCGCGAGACCCCGGGCCAGCAGCGCATCCACGTCTCGCTCGCGCAACGTCCGCTCGGGATCGCGGAACGTGCAGTGCCAGGCCACGCTGCGGTGCCCAGCGGGGATACCGGGCCCGCGATACTCGTCGAACACCTCGAGCCGCTCGAGCAACGGCCCCACGGTCCGCCGCAGCACGTCGGACACCTGGGCGGCAGTGACGCCCGGCGGCAGCACCAGCGCCACGTCCCGCTCCACCGGCGGCTGCAGCGGCAGCGGCCGGTACGCAACGAAGCTCTGCTGGGCGGCGGACAGGCGCACCTCGAACCCGAACAGGGGAGCGGCCCACACGGGGGCGTCTCCCTCGAGGGGGCCTGCCCACCCCACCACCGCCCCGCCCCGTTCCACCGCCTCCCAGCCAACCGCCCCGCCCGTTGCAGGGCGTACGTCGCACGCAGGCGCTGCGACAGCTACCGCTAACTCAAAGTGGTACTTCAGGTCCCATATGTCCATATCAGGTACTTTCGCACCCTCAGACCAATGCGCCGGCCGCCGGGCGCCCGTGAGAACCCCCGCCACGGAGGTCCACTCTTGCGGGAGGGAGCCGCTCCCCGCTCCCTGCTCCCCCGCCGGCTTACGAAAGACGGTGCCCACTTCGAACAGCCGGATATCCCGATTGCGATTCGCCCAGTTGTACTCGATGCGTCGCACCAGGCCGGGCACGAGCCGCCCTCGCAGGTACGCCTCCTCGGCGGACATGGGGTTGAGGATCGGCACCGCGTCCGGGCCGTCCGGAGGCCCGAGCGGCAGGGTGCGTGCCTCGAGCAGGCCCGCTCGCACCAGCTGCTCGCGAATCCGGGCCCGGGCGCGCTCATCCGGAGCGTCCGGCACGGTACCCGGGCGGTAGGCGCGCAGCTCGTCGGGGAAGGCGTCATACCCCTTGAGGCGGGCGACCTCCTCGATCAGGTCCACCTCGCGCGTCACATCGGGGCGCCACCCGGGGACCTGCACCGCGAGGCGCCCGTCCTTCGGGGCAACAAAGAATCCCACCGCGGTGAGCACACGCTCCAGCTCGGCTCGCTCCACCTCCACGCCGAGCAGCCGGCTGACGCGCTCGGGACGGAGGAAGATCGCGCGCTCCTGCTGGGGCTCGGGCCACAGGTCGAGAGCCGGCGCGCGCACTTCACCTCCCGCCACGGCGATGATCAGCTCGATCGCCCGCCGGAGTGCATCCGGCATGCCGAGCATGTCGATCCCGCGCTCGAAGCGGTAACTCGATTCGCTCGACAGCTCGAGGGCGCGGCGGGTGCGGCGGATGCGGGTCGGCTGGAAGTAGGCGCACTCGAGCACCAGATCCGTGGTGCTTGCACTCACCTCCGACTCGGCGCTTCCCATCACGCCGGCGACAATCGTGGGGTGCTCGGCGTCGCAGATGGCAGTCATGTCAGCGGTGAGCGTGCGGGTCACGCCGTCCAGGGTGACGATTTTTTCGCCGGGGCGCGCGCGCCGGACGACCACTGCGGGCCCACGCAGCCTGGCAAGGTCGAAGGCGTGGAGGGGCTGGTTCAACTCGAACAGGATGTAGTTGGTCGCATCGACGACGTTGTTGATCGGCCGGTGCCCCAACGCGGTAAGCCGACCCGCGAGCCAGGCGGGGCTCGGCCCCACCCGCACCCCGCGGATCACCGCGATCATGTAGCGGGGAGCTCCCTCGGGATCCTCCAGGCGCACCTCCACGCCGTCCACGGCACCCCGGGCGGACTGACGGACCGCCGGACTGAGGGACAAAGGCTTCGCACCCGGAATCGGCGGCAGCTTGACCGGCGCGCCAAGCGATGCGCCCAGCTCGCGGGCGACCCCCTTGTGACACAGCAGATCGGGGCGGTTGGCCGGCACATCGATCACAATCTGGTGATCGGCGATGCCCATTGCGTCGACGAAGCGCGTTCCCGGCGCCGCCGTCGTGTCGAGCTCCAAAATTCCGGCATGATCGGCGCCGAGCCCGAGCTCTTTCGCGGAGCAGAGCATGCCGTTCGACTCGACGCCACGGATCTTTTTGCGCTCGAGCTTCAGCCCGCCCGGCAACACGGCACCCACCGGGGCGTAGGGGTAGGTCTTACCAGCCTGCACGTTCGGGGCGCCGCAGACGACCTCCACGGGCGTGCCCCCGCCTCCCCGGTCCACCAGACAGAGCGACAGGCGATCGGCATCGGGGTGCTTCTTCACCTCCAGCACGCGGGCGATGAGGATGTCGTTCAGGTCCTGATGCAGAGGGACGACGGCGTCGACGGCGGCGGCGTGCAACGTGAGGCGGTCCGCCACGTCGCGCGCATCGAGCGTGCGGTCCAGCAGCGCCTCGAGCCAGCGGCGCGAAACGATCATCGCGCCCCTGCCGCGAACTGCGCCAGGAATCGCACGTCGCTCTCGAACAGCACCCGGATGTCGGGAATGCCGTGGCGGGTCATCGCGATGCGCTCGGGGCCCATGCCCCACGCGAAGCCGGTGTAGCGCTCGCTGTCTACGTTGCAGTTCTCGAGCACCGCGGGGTGCACCATGCCCGAGCCGAGGATCTCCATCCAGCCGCTCTGCTTGCAGGTGGGGCAGCCCACGCCCTTGCAGATCTGGCACTGCACGTCCATCTCGGCCGACGGCTCGGTGAACGGGAAGAACGACGGGCGGAACCGCACCCGCGTGTCCGCGGTGAAGAAGCGGCGCGCGAACGCGGCCAACGTCGCTTTGAAATCGACAAAGGTGATGCCCTCGTCCACCGCGAGGCCCTCGATCTGCTGGAATACCGGGGAGTGCGACGCATCGAACGGGTCGCGGCGATACACCTGCCCCGGGATCACGACGCGGATGGGCGGCGGGTAGCGCTCCAGCGTCCGGATCTGCACCGGCGACGTATGGGTGCGCAACAGGACGTCGCCGCTCAGGTAGAACGAGTCCTGGGCATCGAGTGCGGGGTGATCCTTGGGGAAGTTGAGCGCGAAGAAGTTGTAGCGCTCCGTCTCGGCCTCGGGACCGACGGCGCGGGTGAAGCCGAGCTCGCGAAAGATGTCGCAGATCTCGTCCACCACCTGGGTGACGAGATGCAGCCCACCCTGCCAGCCGACGCGGCCGGGCATGGTGAGGTCCACGCCTGTCACCGTGCCGGCGGCGCGCTTGAGCTCGCGCTCACGGGCGTCGAAGGCCGCTTCGAACTCGCGTTTCAGTGCGTTGGCCGCCGCGCCGACCTCCTTCTTGGAGGGCGGGTCGAGCTTGGGCAAGCGCCCGAGAATCTGGGTGAGCGCGCCGGCTTTGCGTCCCAGGATCTCCGTCTTGAGATCCGAAAGCCGGCGCTCGTCCGCCTGCGGAATTTCCTTCAGACGCTCCCGCAGCTCGGCGAGGGCTGCCAGGAGGTCGCGCATGGCTAGAGCGCCTGCTTGGCGACCTCCGCGAGCTGCTCGAACGCGACAGGATCGCGGACGGCGAGATCGGCCAGCACCTTGCGGTTGATCTCGACCCCGGCCTTGCGGAGCCCGTTCATGAGCCGGCTGTAGGACAGCTCGTGCAACCGTGCGGCCGCGTTGATGCGCGTGATCCAGAGGCGGCGAAAATCGGCCTTCTTACGGCGGCGGTCCCGGTACGCGTACTTCTGGGCCCGCTCGACCGACTCCTTGGCCGCTTTCCACAGCTTGGACCGCCCGCCGAAGTAGCCCTTGGCGAGCTTCATGATCTTATTCTTGCGCTTCAGGCGCGCGACGTTGCTTTTGACGCGGGGCATGAGCCGCTCCTTATACCATCAGCAGCCGCTTGAGGCGGGCTTCGTCAGCCTTGGACACCATCGCGGGTTTGCGCAGGTGGCGCTTCCGCTTCGGGTGTTTCTTGGTCAGGATGTGGCTCTTATAGGCGTGGTACCGGCGCAGCCGGCCCGTCCCGGTCAGCCGGACGCGCTTGCGGAGCGCGCGCTTGGATTTCTGTTTGGGCATTCCGTCCTCCCCGGGCTCGCGCCCGGGGTTAGTTGTCATTTCGGGGCGAGCACCATCGACATGTTGCGGCCCTCGAGCTTCGGATCCTGCTCGATCTTGGCGATGTCCTTCAGCTCGTTGGCGACCCGGTCGAGTACCTCGCGTCCCAGGTCGATGTGGGCCATCTGCCGGCCCCGGTACATCATCGTCACCTTCACCTTGTTGCCGTCCTGCAAAAACTCCCGCGCGTGCCGGGTCTTGAAGGCGAAGTCATGATCGTCGATCCCCGGCCGGTATTTCACTTCCTTGAGGTGGATGACGTGCTGTTTCTTCTTGGCCGCCCGCGCCGCCTTCGCCTGCTCGAACTTGAACTTCCCGTAGTCCATGATCTTCGCGACCGGGGGTCGCGCGAGCGGCGCCACCTCGACCAGGTCGAGGCCTCGCTCCTGAGCCGCGGCCAGCGCTTCCTCCACGGTCAGCACGCCGAGCTGCGCTCCGTCGGGTGCGATCACGCGGATCGGGCTGATCCGGATCTGCCGGTTGACTCGGATGCGGGGCGCTTTGTTGTTCGGGCTTTCGATCGCCAGGTGCCGATGTCCTCCACCAGAAAGAAAAAGCGGACTCCGGGTTGCCCGGGAATCCGCTCGGCCTCACCCCCTGGCCCCCGCTCCGCAACGCGGAGAGGGGGAGTGGGGAGTCAGGTTTCGGAAACCCTAGAGCACTCTCCCTCCGGAGAGGCAGCGGGTGAGGCGCACTCGGGCGCCCGCTTGCCGTATTGTCGCGGCTAAGTTAGCCCGCCCGGAGCGGGTTCACAAGTGCAAACGCTTTCCCGTCACGGCCCAACCGACCGGCGACCACCACGGGATCGTGCTCGAAAAACAACAGCCACCCTTCTGCTTCGGCCAGGGCATACAGTCGGCGCTTGGACTCGAGGGTCACGAGCGGCTCCAGGTCGTAGCCCATGATCCAGGGAAGCGGCAGATGGGCGCTGGTCGGGACGAGGTCCGCGAGGAAGCACACCCGCTCACCGCCGCTCTCGACCAAGATCGACTGGTGATAGGGCACGTGGCCCGGCGTCGGCAGGCAGCGGATTCCCGGGAGCGGCTCCGCCTCCCCGTCGATGAAGCTGAACGGTACCCCCTCGAAGTTGGGCGGCAGGTAGCTCGCCGCCGTGCGCTCGTTGGTGTGCCGGGCGAACTCGAGCTCGCGCCGCTGGACCAGGTATCGGGCCTGGGGAAAGCTCGGGGCCACCCGACCCGAGGGATCGCGGTAGGTGTTGCCGCCCGCGTGATCGAAATGGAGGTGGCTGTCGATCACCCAGCGGACGTCGGCGGGACCGTAGCCGAGCTCAGCGAGCGCGTCTTCGAGCTGGGTGCGTCCGTCTTTCCCTGCGTTCGCGACCCCGTAGATGTCCTTGAACTTCTCGTCTTCCTTATTGCCGAGCCCGGTGTCCACCAGGACCAGCCCGGCGTCGTGCTCGACCAGCAGACAGCGCAGCGCCAGGGGGATGCGGTTGCGCTCGTCGGCCGGAATACGGCGCTGCCACAGGGGTTTCGGCACGACGCCGAACATGGCGCCCCCATCGAGGCGTTGGGTGCCGGCTTCGAGGGCATGGCACGTGAGGCGGCCGACTTTGAAAGTGGTGTGGGGCATCAGAAGTCGGAACGCGGAACGCGGAACGCGGAATAGTCGGGAAGGGTCGCTCGCGCACTGACGCCTTCGCCGCTGTTCCGCGTTCCGACTTCCGCGTTCCGCCTTCGCGCGTGCCGCGGCCGGTCGTGCAGGTCGACGAGCTCCTCCAGCGTCTCGACCCCACGCTCCCGCGCCCGTTCGATCAGTGCCCGGAGGATGTGAGCGGTCGCGAGGGCATCCCCGAAAGCGCGGTGGCGTGCCGGGTTGTCGACGCCGAAAAACGCCGCCACCTGGTCGAGCCCACGGTGGCGCAGCTCGGGCACGAGGCGGCGGGTGAGGCGGACCGTGCACAGCGGCTTGCCGCTGGGCGCAGGCACGCCGACCGCGGCGCATTCGGCCGCGAGGAAGCGCCAGTCGAAGCGGGCGTTGTGAGCGACGAACACGGCGGCGTCGAGCGCCCGCCCGAGGCCGGCGGCGACGTCCCCGAAGCGGGGCCGACCGGCGACCATGGGCTCGGTGATTCCCGTGAGGCCGGTCACCCACAGGGGGATCCGGGTCCCGGGGTCGAGCAACGCCTCGAAGCCGAGGTGGATGGTTCCGCCCTCGACGATGGCCACGGCCACCTCGAGGATCCGGCCGCCGACTTGGGCCCGCGTCCCGGTCGTTTCCACATCCACGACGGCGAAGCGGGTGTGCTCGAGGGACTGGGGGGCCGGGCTAGAGGTCATCCCGCCGCAGCGGCAAGGTCATGCACCGGGGACCGCCACCGCCGCGCACCAGCTCGCTGCCGTCCATGGTGATCACCGCTCGGTCGCCGTCGGCCAAGCCATCTTCGCCCGTCAACAGGTTCACGGCGGACAGCGTCTTGAACCCCGCGTGCTCGAGCTCGCGCAACGTCGCCTCGTTGCGCGCGTAGGTGACCGTCACACCGGGCCGCACCGCGAAGAAATTGCACGCCGAGGACCACTGCTCGCGCTCCTGCAGCGAGCGGTCCGAGCCGCCGCAGAACACCGGCTCGAGCGGATGATCCACCGCCTGCATGGCGGCGAAGAAGTTGGGCATCTCCTTCACGCCCTTCGACTTCTTGCGACGGTGCAGCACGGCGAGCCGCTCCGGCCCCACGAAGTGGGGCGGATAGACGCAGCACAGCTCGCGGTCGAGCTGTGTGAAGATCATGTCCAGGTGGATCGCGGTGCGCTCGTTCGGCAGCACGACGACGATCACGTCTTTCACGCCGCAATGCTCGAACACGAGGTCGCACAGATGATCGAGCGCCGCCGGGCTCGAGCGCTCGCTGAACCCGAGCAACAACAGGTCGGGGCGCACGGGGTGCACGTCCCCGCCCTCCAGCGTGTAATTGTTGCGCTTCTCCTCCGATCCGTCGTACAGGATGCCGGCGTTCTCGAGGCACGGGTGGTAGCGGAACAGCGCTTTCACCAGCAGCTCCTCGGTCCAGCGCACGCCGTAGCGCATCGACCCGATGATCGAGTGCTCGCCGATCACGATCCCCACATCGCGTGTAAAGAAGAGATTGGGGAGCGGCGGCAGCGCGAAACCCGTCTCGTTGAGCGCCCGGGCGATCGGCCCGGCTTCCTCGAGGGCGCCTTCGATCATCAGGCCGACGAGCTCTCCCGGCGAGAGCGCGGCGAGCTGCTTCGCCAAAACGTCCGACGGCACCACCTCGAGGGCGCGGGTGACGAGGAACTCGCGCACGTCGGGACGCGCCACCAGCTCCGTCAGCAGCGTGCGCACCTCGTACACCTGGGCGAACCGCTCCAACACCCCCACGAACCGCCGGTGCTCGCGCTGGGCGAGCTCCAGGTCGATGATGTCGTCGTACAGATAGTCTTCCCGGTTGCCGGGGGTGACCGCGACCAGCTCCCGGCCGGGAGTATGGACCAGCACGGTCCGCAACTGGCCGATTTCGGTGGTGACGTGAACGCGCGCCATGGGCGGAATCTAAGCGGACATCGGGGCGGCAGCTAACTGACGGGGAAACGGGACGTTACAGCGCTCTGACGGGCAAGTGCGGAATGCGGAATTCGGAATGCGGAATATCAATGTTAGTGTCGCTCGGCGAACGACCTTCCCTTTCAATTCCGCATTCCGCACTCCGCATTCCGCATTTGTGTCTCATCGGTTGGCCAGCGCGAAGCTCAGGGTCTCCAGTTCCAGCGCCATGTTCACCGACTTCACGGCCACGTCGCCGGGCACCGCGAGCTGCACCGGCGCGAAGTTCAGGATCGCCTTCACGCCGGCGCGCACCAACCGGTCCACGACGTCCTGCGCCGACTCGGCAGGCGTCACGACGATGGCGATGTCGCTGGGCTCTTTGGCGAGGTCGGCGTCGAGGTGACGGATGTCCCGCACCACCAGGCCGTTCCAGCGCGAGCCGATCTTCTTCGGGTCTTTGTCGTAGATCGCGGCAACATGGAATCCGCGCTGCCGGAAGCCGGGATACTGCACCAGCGCGCTGCCGATGCGGCCCGCGCCGACGAGCACGACGCGGTAGGTGCGTCGCAACCCCAGGATGTCGCGGATGCGGGCGGTGAGCTCGGGAACGGAATAGCCCAGGCCGCGCTTCCCGAACGAGCCGAAGAAAGACAGGTCCTTGCGCACCTGGGCCGAGGTGGTGCCGGCGCGCCGGGCCAGCTCGGCGGAGGAGATGGTGGTCTGGCCTTGCGCGTCGAACTGCTCGAGGAACCGGAGGTACAGGGAGAGCCGCCGCACCGTGCTCTCAGAGATCTTCCTCATATTGTGAATTATTTCACAATCGAGCACTCCAACGCAAGAGCCGCACGAATGATTCCACGGCGAGCGTCTCGGGACGCGCCGCCGCATCGAGCCCGAGCGCCGCGAGGCCCGGCGCTACGACGCCGGCCGAGCGCCCCGTGGCCGCCATGACCACGTTGCGCAGCTGCTTGCGGCGGCGGGTGAAACAGGCCGTGACGAACGCGCGGAATGCGGCGATCTCGTCGGGCGCGACGAGCGGCTGCGCGAGCGGGGTGAGACGCACCACGGCACTCGTGACCTTGGGCGGCGGCGTGAACGCCCCGGCGTGTACGGTGAACAGCCGCTCCACGCGAGCCACGGCCTGCACGCCGATGGACAGGGCGCCGTACGTCTTGGACCCCGGGGGCGCGGCGAGGCGGTCGGCGACCTCGGCCTGGACGAGAAACACGATGCGCGCGGGAAGGGGCGGCGTGAGGGCTTTGTCGATCAGGGGCGTCGTGATGTTATAGGGGATGTTGCCGACGAGCTTGAAAGGCGGAACGCGGAACGCGGAACGCGGAACAAGCAGTGCCTGCCACTCTACGCGCAGCGCGTCTCCGTGGACGACGGTCAGTCTATCTGTTCCGCGTTCCGACTTCCGCGTTCCGAGTTCGGCTGCCAGCCGCCGATCCTTCTCGATCGCAATCACCCGCAAGCCGCGGGCGAGCAGCTGCTCGGTGAGGCTCCCCTTCCCCGCTCCGATCTCGACCACGACGTCGTCGGGCGCGGGCTCCAGCGCGTCGACGATGCGCTGCAGGATGTTTCGGTCGGTGAGGAAGTGCTGGCCGAGCCGCTTGTTCGGGATCACACCTTGAGGATGACGACGGTGCGATCGTCGGCCGGCGGCGCGCCGCCCGTAAAGCCGGCGAGGTCGGCGTGCACGGACTCGAGGATCTCCCGCGCCGGGCGGTCCTTCAAGCGGGCCACGTGCCCGATCACGCGCTCCTCGCCGAACCGCTCGCCGCTCCCGCTCCCCCCCAGCGCCTCGGCGACGCCGTCGGTGAAGAGGCAGATGATCCCCTCCCGCCGCGCCCACGTGTGCACGGCATCCGCACCCGGCGCGTCGGCGAGGCCGAGCGGCGGCCGTGTGGCTTCGAGCCGGATCGCCGCGCCTGTCCGCGTGGACACCAGAAACGCATGCGGATGGCCGGCATTGGCGAACGTGATGCGGCCGGCTTTCGGGTCGACCACGGCGTACAACACGGTGAGGAACATCTCCGTGCTCGCGAGCTCATCGGCGAGCGACTCCTCGAGCCGGCGCAGCACCTCGGTCGGCGTCGCGGCCGATTCCGCGTGGATACCCGAGGCCGCCATCACGAGCGCCATGATCAGGGCGGCGCCGAAGCCGTGGCTCGTCACGTCGCCGATCATCACGCCGATGCGGTCCGCCCGCAGGTTGAGCAGGTTGTAGAAGTCTCCGCCCACCGACTCCGCCTGGCGGCAGCGCGCGGCGACGTCTACCCGTGACCCGAGCACGCCCGGGGACGGGAGCAGCTTGAGCTGCAGATCGCGTGCCAGCTCGAGCTCGCGCAGCACGCGCTGCTGCCCGAGATCGCGGGCGACGAGCCGCGCGTTCTCGATCGCCGCGCCGATCTGGTTCGCGATGGCGGCTACCAGCTTGCGGTCGCCGGCGGTGAACGCGTCTCCCCCCACCCGGTCCGTCAGGTTGATCACCCCGATCGGCTTGCCGCGCGCCCCCGGCGCCGCGTACAGGACCGGGACCGAGAGGAACGCCTGGCCCCGGTAGTTGCGGCCTGCGGGACACCCCGGGTTCGGGGCCGTCGGGTCGGTGGGGTCGTAGCTGACGATGCGCATCTCCCGGAACACGCGCGCGGCGATCGAGCAGGGGTCGTCCGCCTCGATCGGCTCCGTCTCCTGCGGGTCCATGCCCCGCGCGGCTACGATGCGCAGCATCTTCTGCTCGGCATCGTACACGAGGAGCGTCGCGCGCCGCGCCCCGACCACGGTCGACACCTCGCGCAGGATCCGGTCCGCCGCCTCGTCCAGCCGAATGGTGTGGCCCAGGATCTCGCTGATCGTGTAGATGAGGTCGATCTCTTCGTAGCGCTCCGATAGCTCGGCCGCGACCTGGACGGCATCGCGCTCGGCTGCGAGCACGGAGCCGACGATCTGGGCGAGCTCCGGTGCGAGCACCGGGCTTGCGCCCGGGGTCAGTGGCTTCCCCAGTCCGCCGTTCGCGATCTCGAGCCAAAACCCCTCGGTCTCGGGGATCGGCTCGAGCCGGGTGGACCCGTCCGGAGGTCCGGCCTCCCCGGTCCGCCGCAGCCGCAGGCGTGCCCCGACGAGCCGCTCGAGCACCGGGAGCAGCCGTTCGACCCGGGTCAGCCCGCCCGGAGCGTCAGGCACACCGAGTTCCCTTTCTCGTTGAACGACACATGGTCCACGAGGCTCCGCAGCACGAACAGGCCGCGACCGTCCTCGCGCTCGAGCCGCTCGGGGAGCGTGGGATCGGGAACGCCCGCCGGATCGAACCCGTTGCCCTCGTCGGTCACGTGCAGTCGCACGGCGTCGCGCGCCACCTCGACCCGCACGCGCACGAGGCGCTGCGGGTCGCGGTGGTTGCCGTACGCGATCGCGTTGGCCAGGGCTTCCGCGAAGGCGGTGCGGAAATTGAAGCGGATGCGGCGGGGAGAGAGCGGACCGCCGGGCAGCTCGTGCGCGAGCAGCTCCACCGCTGGGCCGACGTACTCGAGGTCGCTCGGTACGTCGAGCGACAGCTCGATCTCGGTCTCGCCTCCCGTCGCCCGCCGGCGAACCTGGAGGGGCTGCGGCTTCGTCACGGGCTAGAAAGCGGCGAGCGCCTCCTCGGGTGTTCGCGCGATCGCGAACAGCGTGTCCAACTTGGTCAGCTCGAACAGCGTCTGCAGGTCTTCGTTCAAGCCGCAGAGCCGGAGGTCTCCGCCCTGCTCGCGGATCTTCTTCGAGAGCGACACCAGGACGCCGAGACCGGACGAGTCGATGTAGCCGGTCTTGGTGAAGTCGATGACGAACTTCTTGCCACCGGCTTCGAGGGTGTCGAGCACCTTCTGCTTCAGCTCCTGACGGTTGCCGACGATCAGCTGTCCGTCCACCCCGACCACCACCACGCCGTGCTTGTCCTTCTTGAGACTGAAGCTCATGACCGCTCTCCCGCTTGAAGGACGGCGACCGCCGCCGTGTCCACAATATCGTCGGCCGTAGCGCCCCGCGACAGGTCGGCGACGGGTCGCGCGAGTCCCTGCAGGATCGGCCCGATCGCCTCCCAACCGCCCAGGCGCTGCACCAGTTTGTATCCGATGTTTCCGCTGTCAAGATCGGGAAACACGAGCAC
>Ga0075433_10000944_pt1 | contig 20524 bp, 16 predicted proteins | sample RhiMethybrSRZTD2_FD_75299 | JGI IMG/M metagenome (GOLD analysis project Ga0075433, IMG submission 75299) | Populus rhizosphere microbial communities from Tennessee, USA - Rhizosphere MetaG P. TD hybrid SRZTD2 | ecosystem: Host-associated > Plants > Roots > Rhizosphere > Soil | place: USA... | reverse complement strand
AGCTCTTTTTCCGTGATGGACTCGGGCGAGAGCCGCGCGAGGCGCGCCTTTTCTTCGGACGTGGCCGCGGCATCGATGCGCGTGTACGAGGGCGCGCCGAGCGCCGTGGTCAGCGAGCCATAGTGCTCGCCCGGGTCCTTTCCGCTGCGCGCGGTGATCTCCGCGGCGAGCAGCGCCATGATCGGGCCGTCCTTGTCGGTCGCCCATACGGTGCCGTCGCGGCGCAGGAAGCTCGCCCCCGCACTCTCTTCACCGCCGAAGCAGAGCGAGCCGTCGAACAACCCGGCCACGAACCACTTGAATCCGACGGGCACCTCGGACAGTGCGTAGCCGCGGGCGCGCACGACCCGATCGATGAGGCTGCTGCTCACGATGGTCTTGCCGACGGCCGCGCGTGCCGGCCACTGGGGACGGTGCGTCAGCAGGTAATCGATGGCCACGGCGAGGTACTGATTCGGGTTCATCAAGCCGGTCGACGACGTGACGATGCCGTGCCGATCCGCATCGGGATCGGTGGCGAACACGACGCGGTATCGATCCTTGAGCCCAACGAGCCGGGCCATGGCATACGGACTCGATGGATCCATGCGGATCCGGCCGTCGTGGTCGACCGTCATGAACGCGAATTGCGGATCGACGATCGGATTGACGACGGTGATGTCCAGCCCGTAGACCGCGTTGATCCGCTCCCAGTAGTCTCGGGTGGTCCCGCCGAGCGGGTCGACGGCGAGCGTCAGGCCACTGCCCCGGATCGCGCCCATGTCGAGGACGTTTCGCAGATCGTCCACATACGGCAGCATGAGGTCCTCTTGACGCGTACTGGCCGCCTTGATCGCGGTCGTGAACGGCACGCGCTTGACACCGATGTTGCCGGTACGCAACAGCTCATTGGCGCGGTCCTGCACCCACGTCGTGACGTGCGTGTCCGCGGGGCCGCCGTTCGGGGTGTTGTACTTGAAGCCGCCGTCTTCGGGCGGGTTGTGCGATGGCGTGACGACGATGCCGTCGGCGAGGTGTGTCGTGCGGCCGCGGTTGTACACGAGAATGGCGTGCGAGATCACCGGCGTGGGTGTCACGCCATCGTCCCGCTGAATGACGACGCTCACGCCGTTCGCGGCAAGGACCTCGAGGGCCGTGCGCTCGGCCGGACGCGACAGCGCGTGCGTGTCCTTGCCCATGTAGAGCGGACCATCGATGCCCTGCTGTCGGCGGTACTCGCAGATGGCCTGGGTGATGGCGAGGATGTGGGCTTCGGTGAACGAGCCGCGCAACGACGATCCCCGATGCCCGCTGGTGCCGAAGCTCACGCGCTCGCCGGCGTTGCCCGGGTCCGGTCTATGCGCGTAGTACTCCCGTTCGAGGCGAGCCAGATCCACCAGCATGCCTCTGGGCGCCGGCTTGCCCGCGAGCGGCGAAATCCCCATGTCTCGATCCTCTCGCTTTTGATTAGATGCGGCGCGGAGCCTCGGCGTTACGCCGTCGAGAACGTGCGTCGGTCGAGCGTCACGGCCCGCTCATCCATTGCTGATCGGTGAGTGCCCAGCCACCGCCCAGCGCCCGGTACAGGCGGACGTGCGCGAGCAGACGATCGCGGCGGATCTGCGCGAGCGTGTTCTGCGCGGGATAGAGCTGCTGCTGAGCCTCGAGCACCTCGAAATAGCTGGCGAGCCCGAAGCGATACCGATCGGTCGCGTACTCGACGGCATTCGCGAGTGCCTTGACCGAGCGGTCCTGTCCCGTCTCGGCATCGCTCAGCTTGCCGAGCGCCGTGAGCGAGTCCGATACCTCCCGAAGCGCGGTGAGCACGGCCTGCTCGTACTGAAGCTTCGTCTGCTCCCATTGCGCGATGGAGGCGCGGTAATTGCCGAGCGTGCGGCCGGCATTCAAGAGCGGTCCGCTGAACACCCCGGCGACGGCCCAGATCGTGGCGGCGCCCCCCGTGAGTGCCGATATCTCGGGGCTGGCCGTGCCGAAGAGCGCGGTCAGGCTGAGCTTCGGAAAGAATTCGGCCTTGGCCACGCCGATGCGTGCATTCGCGGCGGCCATCTGCTGCTCCACCTGCCGCAGATCGGGCCGCCGCTCCAGGAGTGACGATGGCAGTCCCGCCGGCACCGTGGGCACGACCGCCTGCTCGTACATCGGCAAGCCCCGGACGATCGGACCCGGCGTGCGGCCGAGCAGAATGCTGATCTGATTCTCCTTGGCGACGATGTCGCTTTCGAACTGCGGAATGGTGGCCTCCGCGCCGCCGAGCGCGCCCTCCGCCCGCGCCGTCTCGAGCTTGCTGGCCACGCCGGCCTTATAGCGATCCTCGAACAGATCGAACGTGTACTGATACGCGTCGCGACTGTTGCGGGCGATCTGCAGCTGCACGTCCAGCGCGAGCAGCTCGAAGTAGGCCTGGGCGAGATCGCTGACCAGCGTGAGCCAGACGCCGCGCCGGGCGTCTTCGGTCGCAAACAGTGTCGCGCGCGACGCCTCGGTGGCACGGCGGATGCGACCCCAGATGTCGAGCTCCCACGACATCGTCATCGAGGCTGAATAGAAATTGCTTGCATTCAGCGCCGGCCCACCCGGAGAACCCGCGATGCCGGGCGTGAGCTTCGCTCTCCCGGCGCTGATGCCGTAGTCGACCGAGGGATAGAGGTCCGATCGTGTGCTGACGAACGCCGCGCGCGCTTCCCGCACGCGCGCGGCCGCGATGGCCACGTCGTAGTTGTTCTGCAGCGCCTCGCGGATCAGATCTTTGAGGATCGGGTCACCGAACACGTCCCACCACGGCGCGTCCGCCAGCGATTCGGCCTCGGTGCTCACCTGTCCGCGGAACGTCGGCGGCTCGGCGACCGACGGCCGTTTGTAATCAGGGCCGATCGCGCAGCCGGCGAGCACCGCCGTCGCGACGATAATGCAAGCGCAAGCCCGAGATCTCACGAGCGCGGTCTGCCGGCCGAAGATTCGTCGCCCGCCCCGCCAGAAATCGCCGCCGGAGCGGATACCGGCGGGGTGGCGGCGTGCGGCGCCCGGCTGAAGCGCTCACTCACATAGAAGCTCACCGAGATGAAGAGACTGGCGATGAGCGTGTCGGTCAGCATTCCGCCGATCACGACGGTGCCGAGTACGCGGCGTCCAACCGCACCGGCGCCGGCTGCGGTCCACAACGGCACGCAGCCGAGGATGAACGCGAAGGAGGTCATGAAGAGGGCGCGCCGACGCACACGGACGCCTTCGAGCGCGGCGTCGACGAGCGGCATTCCCCCCTCGTACGCGACCTTGGCGAACTCGACGATCAGGATCGCGTTCTTGGCGGCGAGCCCGATGACCATGAGCAGGCCGATCTGCGAGAAGACATCGAGCTCGAAGCGCCGGAGCCACAGCGCTGCGAGGGCGCCGAACATGGCGATGGGCGTGGCGAGCAGGACGGCGAACGGAAGCGTCCAGCTCTCGTACAGTGCTGCCATGATCAAGAACACCACCAGCACCGAGAACCCGAGCACCACACTCGGCGGCACGCCCTGCTCCGCCACGTGCTCCTGGAACGACATGCCCGAATAGTCGAAACCCATCTCGCGCGGCATGGTTTGGGCGAAGACCTCTTCGAGTGCCCGCATCCCCTGCCGGGTGCTGAACCCGGGTGCCAAAAGCCCATTGATCTGCGCCGCGCGATACTCGTTGAATCGCGTCGTGAACTCCGGGCCGTTGACTTCCTTCATCCTGACGAGCGTCGACAGCGGCACGGGCTGGCCCGCGGCGTTGCGCACGTAGAACCGACCGACATTCTCAGCCTGGGTTCTGAACTGGCCTTCAGCCTGGACGTACACCTGCCAGACTCGTCCGTACTGGTTGAAGTAGTTCACGAAGGCGCCACCGAGGAACGCCTGCAGCGCCTGGTAAACCGATGCGAGATTGATGCCCTGCTTGAGAACCTTGTCGCGATCGACGTCGGCGAAGTACTGCGGCACGCTCGGCAGCAGGGTCGTGAAGAGCCGTGCGAACTCCGGGCGCTTCCGCGCGGCGGCCAGGAATTTTTCCGTGTTCTCGGCGAGGAACGCGGGGTCCTTGCCCGAGCGATCCTCGAGCATGAACGTCACACCGCCCGACGTTCCGATGCCCGGGATAGCCGGCGGCGAGAAGGCGAAGGCCTGAGCCTCGGCCAGACCGGCCAGCTTCTGGTTGAGCTGACGGATGATCACGTCGGCAGTGAGGCCGACCTTGTTGCGGGCGTCCCAGTCCTCCAGCGTGATGAAGTAGAACGAGTTGTAGGTCGTGGTGACCAGGCTCAGCAGGCTGAAGCCGGCCACGCCGGTGTAGTACTTGATGCCCGGTTGCGTCTTGAGGATCGCGTCGAGCTTGTCGTTGACGGCCGCCGTGCGATCGAGCGAGGCGGCCAGAGGAAGCTGGATGTTGGCGTAAATGTAGCCCTGGTCCTCCTCGGGCACGAAACCACCGGGAAGCCGGAGGCTGATCAGACCGGACACCCCCGCCGCGACGAGCAGCAGGAGTATCGCAAAGGCGGCCTTGCGGATCAGGATACGGCTCCCATCGAGATACCCGGCCATCACCCGCTCGAAGGCGCGGTTGAAGCCACGGAAGAACCACCCGAGCGGGCCGCGCATCTCGCGCTTCTCTCTCAGTAATAGCGCCGAAAGCGCCGGGCTCAGCGTGAGCGCGTTGAAGGCCGAGATCAGGACGGACACCGCGATGGTGACGGCGAACTGCTGGTACATCCGCCCGGTGATGCTCGGAATGAACGCCGTCGGGATGAACACCGCGGCCATGATGATGGCGATTCCGATGACCGGTCCCGACACCTCCTCCATCGCCTTCAACGAGGCGTCGCGCGGGGAGAGCCCCCGCTCGATGTGTTGCTCGACGGCCTCGACGACCACGATGGCGTCGTCGACGACGAGGCCGATAGCCAGCACGAGGCCGAAGAGCGAGAGCGTGTTGATCGAGAATCCCAGCAGCGGAAAGACCATGAACGCGCCGACGAGCGCGACCGGCACCGCCAGCAGCGGGATGAGCGTCGCGCGGAAGCCCTGCAAGAAGACGAAGACGACGAGGACGACGAGGAGGAGCGCCTCGACCAGCGTCTTGGCGATCTCCCGGATGCCGGCGCTGACCGCCAGCGTCGTGTCGAGCGCCGTCACGTAGTCGAGGTCGGCGGGGAACCGCTTCTTCATCTCGTCCATCAGCTTCGTCGCGCCCTTCATGGTCTCGATCGCGTTCGAGCCGGGCAGCTGGTAGACCGCCACGATCGCGGCCGGCTGGCCGTTGAGGCGGCCGCGCCGGATGTAGTTCTGCGCCCCGAGCTCCACGCGCGCGACGTCCTTCACTCGGACGATCGCGCCGTCCGGCTTGGCTCGCACCACGACGTTCCCGAACTCCTCGAGACTGGTGAGGCGTCCCTGGGCCAGCACCGTGTACGTGAACTCCTGGCCACGAGGGATCGGATCGCCGCCGAGCTGGCCGGCCGGGTTGACGGTGTTCTGCGCCTGCAACGCGTTGGCGATCTCGTTGACGGTGATGTCGAGCTTCGCCAGCGTGTCGGGGTTGACCCAGAGCCGGATTGCGTACTGGGACGCCCCGAAGATCAGCACCTGGCCGATGCCGGGTACGCGCGTCATCGGGTCATTGATGTTGACGTACGCGTAATTGGCGAGGAACAGTTCGTCGTACGTGCCCTTCGGCGAGTACAGCACGAAGAGGCCCAGTGGGCTCGTGACCGACTTGATGATGGCGACGCCCTGGTTCACGACGTCGGGCGGCAGCTGTGAGACGGCCTGCGAGTAGCGGAGGTTGACGAGCACCTGGTCGACGCTCGGATCAGTGTTGACGTCGAAGTCGACGCGCAGCTGCATCTGATTACCGGCGCTCTGGTTGAGCGAATACATGTAGATCATGTTGTCCACGCCGCTCATCTGCTGCTCGATCGGCGTGGCAACGGACTGCTCGAGCGTCACGGCGTCGGCGCCCGGGTAGCGAGCGGTCAGGAGGATCTCGGGCGGCGCGATGTTCGGATATAGAGCGATCGGCAGCTGCACCATCGCGACGACGCCGAGGATCACCATGAGGATGGAGATCACCATGGCGACGATCGGCCGGTTGATGAAGAACCTCGACATGCGGGTGCTCTACTTCGTCGCGCCGGGCCCCGGCGGCGCGAACGCTTCGGGCCGCACCTTCTGGCCCGGACGCACCCGATCGCCGCCCTCGACGACGACCCGCTCGCCGGGCTTCAATCCGTTGGTGACGACCCACAGAGAGCCGAAGCGCGCTCCGAGCTGGATGGCGCGGACGTCGACCGTGTCGTCGGCTTTCACGACGGCGATCTGCTGCACACCCTGGACGTCCTGGACGGCGCGCTGGGGCACGAGGAGGGCGTTCTTCTTCACGTCGACGACGGCCCGGACCTTGGCGTACTGGCCGGGACGCAGCACATTGCCCGGATTCGGGAAGACGCCACGCGCGAGCACGGTGCCGGTCGTCACGTCGACTTGTCGGTCGAGCGCGACCGCTCGGCCCTTTCGGGGATAGACGCTGCCGTCGGCCAGGATCAGCTCCAGGTCGAGGTCTAGACGCTGTCGCGGGTTCGCCTCCCATTCGCGGAACCTCGCGAGCGCCCGCTGCTCGCTGATCGGTACCTCCGCGTAGATCGGGTCGACCTGAGAGACCGTCGTCAGCGGCTGCTGATCGTTCGGACCGACGTAGTCGCCGATGTTCGCGACCCGGAAGCCCGCCACGCCCGAGATCGGCGCGAGCACATGGGTGTAGCCGAGGTTGAGCTTCGCGTTGGTGAGCGAGGCCCGCGCGGCGGCGATGTTCGCTTCCTGCGTCTTCACGTTGGCTTGCGAGTTCTCGAGCGTTGCGCGCGCGTTCGACACATTGGCTTGCGCGTTCTGTACCGAGGCGCGAGCGGCCGCGACCGACGCGACGTTCGCGAGGTTGTTCTGGACCGCGTTGTCGAGCTCCTGCTGACTGACCGAGCCACGCGTGGCCAACGGCGTGTAGCGGCCGACGTCCAGCTCGGTCCGACGCTGGTCAGCCTCGGCCTTCTGAACTTGGGCCTGGTACTGGGAGACCTGCGCGAGCGCCTGCTCGACCTGTGCCTGGCTCGCGCTGACCTGCGCCTTGGCCTGGCTCAGCTGCGACTCGGCCTGCAGCAGATTGGCCTCGGCCTGCTCGAGGGCCGCCTGGAACGGCCGGGGATCGACCTGAAACATCAAGTCGCCGGCCTTGACCAGCGCGCCTTCCGTGTAGTTCTGACTCATGAGGTGCCCGGCGACGCGAGCGCGAATTTGCGCGGTGACGTAACCGACCAGCGAGCCAACGTACTCGACCGAGATCGGCACGTCCTCCTGGGTGACTGGCGTCACCTTGACCACCGGGGGCGGAGCGGCGGGGGCGGCGCCCGATCTGTCGCCGCAAGCCGCCAGCGTGACAAGGAGAGCGACGGCCAGCAAGCCAGGACCGACGAGCGAGCGCCCCTTCATGCGGGCCTTTTGATGCCTGGACCCGCGGCAACGTTACGGATGAATGTCGACTGCCTAGAAAGCGCGCACCGCGTCATGGCGACAGGCTCTGGTTTCCGTCGGCAGCCGGGAAGTACTTGCGGTAAAGCGCCCGGAACGCCTCGGTCTGTTTGAATCGACGCAAGGCGTCGGAAAAGCTCTCGACGAACGCGGGCGACACGCGCTCTTTGCTGAAAATCACGTACAAATCGTCCTCCTTGAGGCTGCGCGACAGCAGCGGTGCCACCTTGCCCTCGAGACCGAGCGACCTGATCAGCCGCATGCCGTTGACGAAGCTCGCGACGACGTAGTCGACGCGGCCCGCCTCCAGCATCCGCATATTTACCTCATCGCTCGCCGTCTCGCGAATGGTGCGCTGCTCGCGCGCGAAGGCCCAGAATTCCGGCGAGATCGACGCGCCCCGGAGCACGGCGATGTCGTGTCCGAGCAGATCCGAGAACGACGAAAACTTCAGGCGGCCGGCATCCGCGGCTCGTACGAAGAAGATCCACTTGTCGCGGGCCAGCGGCTCCTTGGGGAAATGGCAGTAGCGCGCTCGCTCTTCGTCGTAGAACGCGGTGAAGAGCGCGTCCCGCTCACCGCGGAAGACGAGCCGGGCGGCACGCGCCCAGGGAAACTCCTCGAACGAAACCTCCTGCTTCATCGACGCGAACACGCCGGTGAGCACTTCAGTGCTGAATCCTGGAGCGTCCGCGTCCGAGAGATTCTCGTACGGGATCCACTGATCGGTGACGAGGCGCAGCGGCGCCGCGACCGCCGGCAGCGTAGCCACGGCAACCGTGAAAGCCCATGCGGCGGCGAGCACAGCAACTGTTAGACAGCGACCGCGGTCGGCCATCGATGTCCCCGGTGCATTCTCCACCAGGTCGAACCCGTCTTCACGCACGTTCTCGTGCCTCGCGTCGTATGCCACTCGGCCGTGGGATACTGTCCGGCGCTTGGACAGCGGGATGACGGCGGGGATATCGCGCGCCTTCGAACGTCTGCGCGGGGGCATTGGTCCGCGTTTGTTGGGTCGGGTGTTGCTGTTCAGCTTCGCCATCACGCAGATCGTCACGCTCGTTCAGCTCGGTTTCGACTATCGCCGCGATCTCAACGCCATCGACGGCCGGTTGTCCGAAGTGGCGGGCAGCTACTCTCAGAGCCTCGGCGAGGGCCTCTGGAACCTGGATCGGCGACAGCTCGAGCTGCAGATCGAGGGGATTCTGGCGTTGCCGGCCATTCGGTTCGTGGAAATCCGCGAGACCACGAATCGCCCCGAGCCGATGGTGGTGACGGGCGGCCGCCGGCCGGGCCCCGACGCCATCACGCGCCACTTCCCGCTGCTCCATACGGCGCGCGGGGGCCAGCAACAGCTCGGCGTGCTGACGATCGAGGCGACACGAGCCGACATGTATCGCGCGCTCGCCGAGCGCGCCGCCGTCATCGTCACCACACAAGGCGCGACGATTTTTCTCGTGTCGTTCTTCATCCTCTACATCACCCATCGCCTGGTCACGCGGCATCTGACGGCGCTCGCCGGATTTCTGGGGAAGTACGATCTGCGAACACCGGGCCCGCCGTTGCGCTTGCAACGCCGGCCGCCGGAGAACAAGGACGAGCTCGATCACCTCGTCGCCGCCTTCCAGACCATGCGTCAGACCCTCGAGCGTGCATACGAGGATCTGCGGGCGAGCGAGCAGCGGTTCCGCGACTACGCCGAGACGGCGTCGGATTGGTTCTGGGCCACCGGGCCGGGGCACGAGTTCTCGTATTTCTCCGAACCGGTCGGCGCCTTCGGCTTCGACTGGGGCGCGCCCATCGGCAAGCGTCGCTGGGACATCGCCGCCGACTACGCGTCCGACCCGAGCAAGTGGCGCGAGCACATCGCGACGGTCGAGCGCCACGAGCCGTTCCGCGATTTCGTCTACATGGCGCGACGCACCGATGGCTCGCTGGGCTTCATCTCGATCAGCGGCAAGCCCGTGGTCGATGCCGACGGTCGATTTCTCGGCTACCGCGGCGTCGCGCGGGACGTCACGCAGCAGAAGCGCGCCGAGGAGGAGCTGCGCGAGCGAGAGCAGCGATACCGCGACGCCCAGGTCGAGCTGGCCCACGTCACGCGGGTGATCACGCTCGGCGAGCTGGCCGCGTCGATCGCACACGAGATCAACCAACCGCTCGCCGCCATCGTTGCCGACGCCGACGCCTCGCTGAACTGGCTGGCCAAACCCGATCCCGACCTGGAGATGATCCGCAGCGCCCTCGAGGGCATCGCCAAGGACGGCAACCGCGCCGGCGAAGTGATTCGCCGGATCCGGCAGCTCGCCGCGAAGTCCGGGCCGCAGAAGGTGCCGCTGGACGTCAACGGCGTCATCAGCGACGTGATCCCGCTGCTACGCAACCAGGTGCTGGAGCATCACGTCGCCTTGCGCATGGACCTGCCGCCGGCGCTTCCAGCTGTCCTGGCGGATCGCGTGCAGCTGCAGCAGGTCATCATCAACCTCCTGATGAACGCCATCGAGTCGATGGCTTCGGTGGACGATCGGCTGCGCGAGCTCGTCATCTCCTCGCGGGCCGACGACGGCGACCAGGTGGTCGTCACCGTGCAGGATGCCGGCGTCGGCATCGATCCGAGCAAAGCGGATCAGCTCTTCAACGCCTTCTTCACCACCAAGCCGGGCGGCATGGGGATGGGCCTCTCGATCAGCCGCTCGATCATCGAAGCGCATGGCGGGAGGTTCTGGGCCACGGCGAACGCAAGCCACGGCGCCACGTTCCATTTCGTTTTGCCTGCGATGCGGGACCATACCCCCAAAAAGTAGGGTCTGACGTCCAACACCCCGCCCGCGACATCTCAAGGGCGTGAATGAGTCGAATACGCAGACCCAGCGGCTCCTGGAAGCCGAGCTCGATGAGATCGCTGAGCGGCTGCATAGCGGCGCCGGCGACGTCACGACGGCGCCCGCCGGCGGCGACTTCTTCGACCTCGCGCAGAACCTCGAGCATCAGGAGCTGGCCCGCCTCAGCGCGTCGCGCCTGAGCGAGCGGGCGCGCCGGCTGCGCATCGCCCTGCGCCGCGTGCTCAGCGGCGAGTACGGCGTCTGCACAGAATGCGGGACGGCAATTTCCCTCATCCGGCTGCGCGCCCTTCCCGACACCACGACCTGCGTGGGATGTCAGGGACGGCTCGAGCGCGGCGCGAGACACACGTCATGAGAAGCCACGAGACGCTCAAGGCCTTCCAGCTGCCGCTGCATCGGATCGCGCTGTGCCTCGATTGCGAGATGTGCTTCGACATGGGCGCCGGCCGGTGTCCGGCCTGTGGCGGTGGCATGTGGGCATCAGTGGCTCGCTTTCTTCACGGGAGATATCAGCCATGAATGATTCTGCGAACGCGGTTCGACTGCCGTCGGGCGACGAAGTCATCGCCCCCGTCACGATTCTCGACGCGCAGGGACACGTCGTGCAGGTGGTGGCGGCCGACGAGTTCCGTCGCACGCATCCGAGGGAGGCAGGGCGAGCCCCCATGGCCGCACTGCGCCGGCGGCATCGCGACGGAGCGGCCGCATGAAGGCGCTGGTCTGCACGCTCGCCGTGCTCGCGATGACCGCCGCGGCCAGTCCAGCGATGGCCTACGTCGTGATGGTCACGACGTCGGTCCCCGCGGCCAGCCTCACCGATGACGCGCAGCTCAAGACGGCGGTGGCGTCAGCCGTCGAGGACGTGCTGGCGCACGCCATCCGCTTCACGCCGACGGTCGTGACGCTCGAGGCCGTCCGCGTCGTCGGCGATCGCGTGTACTTGCTCATGACGATCGCCGATGCCGACGGCGAGGCGAGCCTCGACGGCATGGCGACCGGCGGCATGGCGACCGATGAGCCGATGTCGACCGAGCCGGCGCGCAAGGTCGCGCCCAGCGCCACGTACTGAGCGAACCGCTACCCGTCTCTGGGGGGGTTCGCGCCGCCGCCGGCCGGCGCGATGCCGAGCCGCGCGGCGAAGCGCACGAGCTCGGCGACCGAGCCCGCCTGCATCTTCGTCATCACATGGGCGCGTTGCTCCTTCACGGTCGCCTCGCTCGTGCCCAGCTCGCCGGCGATCTGCTTGTTGAGCAGACCGGCGACGATGCGCGTCAGCACGTCGCGCTCACGCGGTGTCAGCGAGGCGTAGCGACTCCTGAGCGCGCTGACCTCCTGGCGATCGAGTCGGATCACGCGATCGCGCTCGATGGCGCCGCGGATGGCGTCGAGCAGATCCTGCTCGCGGAACGGCTTCGTCAGGAACTCGACGGCCCCGGCCTTCATCGCGCGCACCGACATCGGGATGTCGCCGTGCCCGGTGAGAAAGATGATCGGCAGCGCGGCCTCGGTGTCGGCCAGCTCGCGCTGGAGATCGAGGCCGCTGAGCCCCGGCAAGCGGACGTCGAGCACGAGACATCCGGGCACGTCGGGTCGTCGCGCCTTCAGGAAGGCCTGCGCGCTGGGAAACACTTCCACGCCGAACCCGACCGAGCTGATGAGCCGGCGCAGGCTGTCGCGAACGGACGAGTCGTCGTCGACGACGAACACGACCGGAGCCGACGACGTCACGGCATGCTCGGGAGCGCGAATTGAAAGGTCGCGCCGTGCGTGGGATTCGGGGTTGCCCACAGGCGGCCGCCGTGCGCTTCGATGATCGAGCGGCTGATCGACAAGCCCATGCCCATTCCACCAGCCTTCGTGGTGAAGAACGCGGTGAACAGCTGGCTCACGTTGTCCGGATCGATCCCGACCCCCGCGTCCTGCACAGCCACCAGCACCTGGTCCTCGTCGTGCGGCCGCGAGCCTATCACGAGCTCGCGCGGGCGGTCCGTGATGTCCGCCATCGCCTCGATGCCGTTCATCACCAGATTGATGAGGACCTGCTGCAGCTGAACCCGATCGCCGACGACGGGTGGGACGGTGGGCCCGAGGTCCAGTCGAAGCATGGCGCCATGATCACGCACCTCGCTGCGCACGAGCGGCAACATGTCGCGGATGACATCGTTGACATCCACACGCGCCCGCTGGGGATCGCTCTTTGTCGCGAGCTGGCGGATGCGCTGGATCACATTGCCGGCCCGGTGACCGTCACTCACGACGGCGGTCAACGCGTCGCGAACCAGATCGAGGTTCGGATGCGCCGCCGCCAGCCAGTTGAGCGACGCGTTGGCATCGGCCACGATCGCCGCCAGCGGCTGATTGATCTCGTGGGCGATCGACGCGACCAGCTCCCCGAGCGTCGTCACGCGCGTGACGTGCGCGAGCTCTGCCTGCGCCTGGCTCAGGGCTTCGGCGGCGAGCATGTGCTGAGTGAGATCGCGGCTGATCACGAGCGCAGCCTCGACACGCTTGGCGTCCGGCCGCAGTGGTGAGTACGTGGCCGACAGGTATCGGCGGCCGGCAGGCGTCGGAAACCAGCCGACGAAGCTCACCTCTTCTCCGGCGAAGCAGCGGTCGAAGCTCGGCTTGTACGTTTCTTCGAAGGGCTCTTTGCCCGCGAGCTCGTCGATGCGCATGCCGATGATGCGGTCGGCTGGCAGCTGCCAGCGCCGCTCGAAGGTCGGATTCACGCGCTGATAGCGGTAGTCCCTCCCCACGAGGTAGACCGCATCGGGCGCCATCTCGAATACGAGTCCCGTCAGGTATTCGGCGCGCTTGCGCTCGGTGATGTCCTGCACGGTTCCGAAGATCCGCAGCGGCCGGCCCGACTCATCCCTCACGAGGTCGCCCTGAGAGTGGACGTGGCGTACCTCGCCGGTGGGCCGGATCACTCGATACTGGACGTCGTAGTGCTCGCCAGCCCAAAGCGCCATCGCGGAGTCGACGACGTATTGCCTATCATCGGGATGAACGAGCTCGAAGAACTCCTTCGGCGCGAACCTCCGCTCCTGCGGCTCGAGCCCGAAAATGCGGTACATCTCGTCGGACCAGGTGACGACGCTCGTATCGTTCTCGCGCTCCCAGTGGCCGACGTGGGCGAGGCGCTGGGCCTCGGCCAGCCGGCGCTCGCTCTCGCGCAGGCTCCGCAGCATCAACAGACTGGTCAGCGCATCGGTGAGCCGGCGGCCGATGGCCTGGAACAGCTGCGTCTCCTGCGGCGTCCAGACGCGCGGATACGAGCACTGGCTGAGCCCGAACATGTACGGTTGATCGCCCTTCGGGTACACGGCCATGAGGAGCCTCGACTGCACCCCCAGCTGCTTGGCCAGCCGATCGGGCAGCGGATGCTCCGAGCCGGGTCCGAACGCCACCGGGCCCGGCGACGCTCTGACGATTCGCAGCAGCGCCGCAGCGTCGTCGTCCATGGGCACGTCATCGCCGACACCGAAGAGCCCGGGAAATTCTGGGCGCGTGCGCTGCATCCTCACACCGTGCGCTGACGCCTCGGGATCGCAGGGATAGACGAGCCACGCGCGATCGCAGTCGAAGATCGCCAGCGCGGCGCCGAGGACGTCGCTCATCATCTGCTCGAGATCGTTCGCCCCCTGGATCGCGACATTGACGCGGTCCATGCTCTCTACTTGCCAGCGACGCGCCTGACGCTCCTCTTCCGCGCGCTTCAGCTCCGTGATGTCGACCATGACGCCACGCAGCCGCGCGGGCCCGTCGCCGTCGAGCACGACACTGATGTGGTCGCGGATCCACACGACCCGGCCGTCAGCGGCGATCATGCGGTACTCGAGGTCGCGATCTCGCTTGTCGCGCAGCACCCACTCGCGGTCGTCGGGATGGAGATGATCCTCCCAGAAGGTGGGATCGGACAGCCAGCGGTCGCTCCGATAGCCGAGGATTCGTTCGGCCTGGCGGTTCACGAACGAGAACTGCAGCGTCGTGGCGTCCGCCTCCCAGACGATCCCGTCGACGGAATCGACCAGCTCCCTGAATCGATGCTCTGTCGAGACGGCGTCGGCGACCGCACGGTGCAGCCGTTCGTTGCTTTGTTCCAGCGCGGCCGTTCGCTCGCGCACTCGCCCTTCGAGCTGCTCGCGTACGCTCTTCAGCGCGTCCTCCGCTCGGCGTCGCGCAGCGCTCATCGTGGCCAACAACGCGGCCAGCGACGTGAAGATCACGAGGCGTGGCAGCTCCGTGCCGTAGAACTTGAACGAATCGAACGGAGCCGTGAAGAAGTAGTCGAAGGCCAGCGTCGCCAACACCCAGGCCAGGAGTGCCGGCCGCAGCCCCGTCACCCAGCCGGTGATCAGCACACCGAAGAGCAGCAATTGAGCGCCCGCCAGCGTCACGGGCCTGAGCCACAAGCCGAGCCCGGTCGCCAGCGCCACGCACGACACAGCGATCGCGTATCGCAGCAGCGCGGATCGCGCGACGTGGCGTTGCATCAGACGCCCCGCGATCGCGGCCGCCGGGTCTTCATCACGTCGACGTCAGCGCCGTCCGCACGGCATCGAGCAGCGCAGCGCTTCGAACCGGCTTTTCCAGAAACGCAGCCGCCCCGGCCTCCAGCGACCGACGGCGCGTCTCTTCGTCGGCATGAGCCGTCAGCATGATGACGGGAATGCGTGAGCCGGCGGAGCTCAGATGTCGGAGAAGCTCGAGACCGCTCATGCCCGCCATGCGCACGTCGAGCACCACGCAGCCGATACTATCCCGACGTGGCGCCTCCAGAAAGGCTTCGGCCGAATCGAAGGTCTCGACAGCAAAGCCCACGGACATCAATAAATTCCGAAGGGATCGGCGCAACGATGCGTCGTCGTCAACGATGCAAATCAACCGCCCGTCGTGCCCACTCATCTAGATCGCTGGCCTTCGACAAAGGTGAGAGTCGATTCCGGAGATGGTAGTTACGGCCCGGATAGCGCGTCTACCCTACCTTCGTCGGGTTCCGCCCGCGCTCACTTGCGACCGGCGCCCCCTGCCTCGGCGCTCAGCTTGCCTTCCGGTCCATGGCCTCCAACGTCTGGCGGCGCGCCGCGTCGCACGGCATCGGCCGGCGTCGTATCGCCAGGACCCGCCGCCCAATGGGTGAGATGGACCGCGGCGCCCAGCGCGATTCGCGCCACTCGAGCGCTAACAGCATGACGACGATCAACAGCGCGTCCAGAACGAGCCCGCTCATTCACACCTCCCTGTGCTTGAGATGCGCGTGCGGGGGGGTTGGTGACGAATGGCGACGGGCACTTCTGAGAAACTTCTCATGCTCCTTTCATCGCCGCCTCATGGTCGCCGGCTACGTTCGTAACGGAATCCGAGGCCCGAGACCTCGAAAAAGGAGAACGCATGGCTCGATATCCCGCAATTCGCCGAATCGCATGGTCCCTTGGCGCAGTCTCGTTGGTCGCGACCCTGGCCTTCGCAGCGCACCTGCGCGCGGCACCCGCAAAGATCTGGACCGACACGCCGGTCACGGTGGCACCGTCGACGGTGCCCGCGCCCAACTGGGTGGCCCTCGCGAGCCAGCTCAAGCCGGCGGTGGTCAACGTGAGCACGAAGCGTGCGCAGCAGGACGATCAGGGCGCGGTGGATCCGTTCTTCCAGAAATTCTTCGGCCGTCCCCCGCACCGCAGCATGCGGAGCCTGGGCTCGGGCTTCGTGATCAACACCGACGGTCATCTCATCACCAACAACCACGTCGTTGACGGCGCGACCGAGGTCCGCGTCAAGCTGTCCGACGGTCGCGAGCTGCCGGCGCAGGTCGTGGGCCGCGATCCCCGCACCGACCTGGCGCTCCTGAAGGTGGAGGCGACCGGTCTCACCGCGATTCCGCTCGGCGATTCGTCCGCGCTCGCGGTCGGTGAGCCTGTGATGGCGATCGGCAATCCGTTCGGGCTCGAGCAGACCGTCACGACGGGCATCGTGAGTGCCACCGGGCGTGTCATCGGTGAGGGTCCGTACGATGATTTCATTCAGACCGACGCGTCGATCAACCCCGGCAACAGCGGCGGGCCGTTGATCAATGCGCGCGGCCAGGTCGTCGGCATCAACACCGCGATCCTGAGCCAGACGGGCGGCTCCGTCGGCATCGGGTTCGCCATTCCGGTGAATCTCGCGAAGCCCGTGGTCACGCAGCTGGCGAACGGCGGTCACGTCGTGCGCGGCTGGCTCGGTGTGGGCATCCAGCCCGTGACGGAGGAGCTGGCGAAGGGCTTCAAGCTGCAGGGCGCCGAGGGCGCGCTGGTCACCTCGGTCCGCGAGGGATCGCCGGCTGCGAGCGCTGGTCTCAAATCCGGCGACGTCATCGTCGAGTACGACGGTCGCAAGGTCGCGCGCGCGTCGGAGCTGCCGCGCGCGGTGGCCGAGACGCCGGTCGGCAAGCACGTGACGCTGAAAGTCGTGCGTGACGGGGCGCCGCTCACGCTGACGGCAACGGTCGCGCGGCTCGAGGATATTCGCGAGGCCCGCGTCAACGGTGATAGCAACTCCGGGGCGACGAGCCTCGGCATCGATGCGCAGACGCTGACGCCACGAGTCGCCGAACAGGCCGGCATTCCGTCGCAACGCGGCGTGCTGGTGACCGACGTTCGCGACGGCAGCCGCGCGGAGACGGCAGGATTCAAGGCCGGTGACGTCATCGCCGAGGTGGATCATCGGCCGGTCGCGGAAGTGGCGGATCTTCAGACCGCGCTGAAGCAGCATCGCGCGGGCGCGCCGATCGTCTTCCTGGTCCGGCGGGACGGTGAGCCGATGTGGCTCGCCGTCGGTGCCTGAGGCAGGCGGCCGTGCGCTCGGGCGCCGTTCGCTGGACCGAGCTTCACGACGCCATCAGCGAGCAGCATCCTGCGCTGGTGGCGGTTCATCAGTCCGCGTCGGGGCAGCTCGCGCTGCTCCTGCGGCACGCCCTCGTGCCGCCGTGCGGTCAGCGGCGCCTCTGGCGTCGCGATGTTCAGGTCGCCGCGCGTGACATCGCGCGGGAGCTGCGCGCCACGGGGCTGCACGGACGCTTGCTGATCGTGCAGCGGCTTCCGGCCGTTCGCGCGCGTCGGGTGCTCGACGGCTGGCGGCTGCTCTGGCAGCGCGATCCGCTTCGCGCCTCCGAGCTCCGTGCGATGGCCCGACGGCGGGCGGCCGACGCTCGCTTCCTGGCCGCGCGGAGCGCGCAGCGCCGCGGTGGCCGCGGCCGGCGCGTGTCGATCGAGCAGTGGTACGCCGATCTCGCGCCGCTCTGGCTCGGCCTGAGCCCCGAGCCGCGTCGTCGCCTCGTGCTGCAGACGCACGTGTGGATCACCGAGCGGCTGACGATGCCCGTCGTCGCCGCCGACTCGGATGAGGCGGAATACGAGGCGTTCCGACACCGCCTCGAGCGTCTCGTTCCTCCGGACGACCGTGATGACTGGGCCGGTTGGATCGACACGGTCGTGGTCACGTTGCTGCGCGCGTTCGACCGCCCGCCGGTGCTGCGGGATGCGCGGTGGGTCCGCGGGCTCTTCCTTGCTCCGTGCCGCGTGGCGCTGCCAGTTGCGCACGGCGCCAGGCTGACCGCGTCCTGATCTCTCGCCGCGGCGCGGCGATCGCCGCCGCGCCGCGGCCTCTTCTCGATTAACGCAGCCCGAGTGTCACTCCGCCGCGGTGGCGAGCGTCTTTACGTTGAGGACGCACCGAATGAGTCGCAGAAGAGCGATCGCCGCGGCGCTGGCCACGGTCTGCCTCGCCGTACTGTCGGGATGCACGAGCATTCGGCGTCACGAGGCGGGCGGCACGGAGCAGCTGCTGGCCGCGGCCGGATTCGAGATGCGTCCCGCCGACAGCCCAGAGCGCCAGCGCGACCTGGCTGCGATGCCGCCGTACAAGATCGTGGCCCGTGATCGCGACCAGAGGGTCACATACACGTACGCGGATCCGGACAAGTGCCGCTGTCTCTACGTCGGTGGCCCCAAGGAATACACCGCCTACCAGCACCTGGTCGTCGAAAAGCAGATCGCGCAGGAGCGGCTCTGGCGCGAACAGCAAGAGATGGACTGGGCCGTGTGGGGCCCGTGGTGGTACCACGACTGAGCTGACCGACACGTGCGACTGTTCCTCGTGGTCGCAACGCCCACGCCGCCATTCGCGAAATCCGGTGCCGATCCAGCCTGACTGACCACTGCGGCGCTCAGCGGCATCACGTGGTCGATGTTGCCGAAGTCGGGCAAAAGTGGTCTAGTTACGCCGCCCGATTCGTCACACGGAAGGCCATAGCGATGCAAGACGTGCGATAACAAGGGCCTCGACTAGCGTGCTGCGCATCCTGCATCTCGAGAACGACGCGGACGACGCCGAGCTCATACGGGCCGCGCTCGAAACCGAGGGCATGGCGTTGCAGCTCACCCGTGTCCAGAATCAGCAGGATTTCGTCGCCGCGCTCGATCAGGGCCACGTCGACGTCATTCTCGCCGACTACACGCTGCCGTCCTTCGATAGTCTGTCGGCGCTGACGATCGCCAAGAAAGCGTGTCCCGACGTCCCGTTCATCTTTGTCTCGGGGACGCTCGGCGAAGACATCGCCATCGAAGCGCTCAAAATCGGGGCCACGGACTACATTCTGAAGGACCGGCTCTCGCGACTCGCGCCCGCCGTGCAGCGCGCATTGCGCGAAGCCACCGAGCGCGCGGAGCGCAAGCGCGCCGAGGCGCTGCTGGCCGGCGAGAAGCGACTGCTCGAGATGATCGCCACCGGCCAATCCCTTCCCGTGATCCTCGACGCTCTTTGCCGGCTCGTGGAAGAGCTGGCGCCGGGCACGCTCTCCTCGATCCTGTTGCTGGATGCCGACGGCACGCGCCTGACGCATGGCGCGGCCCCCAGCCTCGCGCCGAGCTATGTGGATGCGATCAATGGGAGCCCCATCGGTCCGGCCGCCGGATCATGCGGAACGGCGGCGTATCGCAACGAGCAAGTCATCGTCACTGACATCGCCGAGGATCCGCTCTGGGCCGAGTATCGACACCTGGCGCTGCCTCATGGGCTGCGCGCGTGCTGGTCGACGCCGATCCGCGGCTCGGATGGCAGGGTGCTGGCGACCTTCGCGATCTACTCGCGTCAACCGGCGCGGCCGACGCCACACCAGCGATCCCTCGTCGAGCAGATCACCGACCTGGCCAGCATCGCCATCGAGCGCAAGCGTGCGGAGGAGGACCGCCACGCCCATCTGTGGTTTCTGGAGCGGATGGATCAGGTCAACCGAGCCATTCAAGGGACGACCGACGTCGAGCGGATGATGAGCGGCGTGCTCGACGCGGTGCTGTCGATCTTCGAGTGCGATCGCGCGTGGCTCGTCTATCCCTGTGATCCGGACGCGGATTCGTGGAAAGTTCCGATGGAGCACACTCGGCCCGAGTTTCCGGGAGCCTTCACGCTGGGGCTCGAGCTGCCCGTGGACGACGAAGTCGCTCACGCCTTTCGGATCGGCCGGGAGTCGAGCGGCCCGGTGGCGTTCGGTCCCACGTCGGAGCACGCGCTGCCGGTCGACGTCGCGAAACAATTCAACGTCCAGTCGATGATCGCCATGGCGATCTATCCCAAAGGCGATAAGCCGTACATGCTCGGGCTGCACCAGTGCTCGTACCCGCGCGCCTGGACGCGGGAGGACCGGCGCCTCTTCCAGGAGATCGGCCGTCGGCTGGAAGACGGGCTGACGAGCGTCCTGGTGTTTCGCAACCTGGGCGAGAGCGAGCGCAGACTCGAGGCGGCTCAGCACATCTCGCACATCGGCTACTGGGAGCGCGATCTCCTCACGAATCGCTATACCTGGTCGGACGAAACCTATCGCATTTTCGGTCTGCCGCCGCAGCAGCGCAGCCTCAGCTTTGGCGACGTTCAAAACATGCTGCATCCCGCCGATCGCCAACACCGGGCCGCCGCCGTCACCGAAGCCCTTCGAGGCGGACCACGCTACGACGTCGAATATCGCGTCGTCCGTCCGAGCGGCGAGATACGGTTCGTCCACAGCCTGGGCGACGTGCTCAGGGACGAAGCGGGCCAGCCTCGGCGCGTGTTCGGCACCCTGCAAGACATCACCGAGCGCAAGCTCGCTGAGTGCCGTCTCGTGGCCCAGCACAGGGTCAC
>Ga0075433_10000937_pt1 | contig 20586 bp, 22 predicted proteins | sample RhiMethybrSRZTD2_FD_75299 | JGI IMG/M metagenome (GOLD analysis project Ga0075433, IMG submission 75299) | Populus rhizosphere microbial communities from Tennessee, USA - Rhizosphere MetaG P. TD hybrid SRZTD2 | ecosystem: Host-associated > Plants > Roots > Rhizosphere > Soil | place: USA... | reverse complement strand
AGCTGACCAAGCCTGATCGCGCACGCGAGGCCGGCCGGGCCGGCGCCGACGATGAGCACCCCGACGTCGATGCGCTCGTCGGGCGGATCCGTCGGCTCGCCGATGAATTCACGCGGGTCGAACGGCGGCGGGTAATCGGACGGGCGCGTCACGACCCCCTCCGCTCGCGCACCAGCTCCGTGAGCTTGGGAACGATCTCGTGCACGTCGCCGACGACGCCGAGGTCCGAGTACTCGAAGATCGGTGCGTTGCGGTCCTTGTTGATGGCGACGATGACGTTCGAGCTCTGCATTCCGACCTTGTGCTGGATCGCGCCAGAGATGCCGGCCGCGACGTAGAGCTTCGGTGCCACGGTCTTTCCGGTCTGCCCGACCTGCGAGGCGTACGGATACCAGCCCGCGTCGACGACGGCCCGTGTCGCAGCAACAGCGCCGCCCAGCGCCTTCGCAAGCTCCTCGACGATCGCGAACCCCTCCGGGGCGCCGAGCCCGCGTCCGCCGGCGACGATGACGTCGGCGTCCTCGATCGATGGGCCGGTTCGCTCCTCGTGCGCCTGCTCCACCATGGTTGCCGCGAGCGAGAAATCCTCGATCCGCGCCTCGACACGCTCGACGCTCGGCTCGCCGCCTCCCGCCTCGGGCTCGAAGCTGCCCGGCCGGAAGAGCGCGATCCGCGGCCCGTCCCTCCAGCCCACGTCCACGTAGACCGAATCGCCGAGCGCCGGACGCTTGCCGACGAGCTCGCCGTCGCGGCGCTCCAGGTCGACGAGATCCCAGTTCAGCCCTGCCTCGAGACGTGCCGCCAGCCCGCCGGCGACGTCCGCAGCGAGCACGGATGCGCCGAAGAGGACGGTGTCGAAGCCTTCGTCGCGAACAAGGCTCGCGAGCACGTCGACGCGCGGCTGGGGAAGCGGGGCTGCGAGGCGCGGATCGTCGGCGACGTAGACGACCTGCGCGCCGTACTTCCCGGCCTCGGCGGCAAGCTCTTCGACGTCGGCGCCCGCAATGAAGCCGGCCACGCTGTCGTCACCGAGCGCCGCGGCCTTCGCCAGGACGCCCAGCGCTCCCTTCAGGAGCTCGCCCTCGTGGTGCTCGAGGAACACGACCGTGCTCACAGCAGCTTCCTCTCGGCGAGGAAGTCGACGATCTTCTCGGCCGCCGAGCCGTCGTCCTCGATCACGGTCGTGTCGCCGCGCGGCGGCGGATCGGCGAACGCGAGGACCGTCGTCGCGGAGCCCTCCTCGCCGACGTGATCCGGGGCCAATCCCAGATCACCGGCCGTGAGGGTGTCCTGGGGCTTCCGCTTCGCCCCCATGATCCCTTTCAGCGACGGGTAGCGGGGCTCGTTGATCGCGTCCGAAACGGCAACGACCGCCGGCAGCGGCGCCTCGATCACGTCGTAGCCGAACTCGGTCTGGCGCTTCGCCCGCACGCGAGCGTCGCCGAGTTCGAGCTCTGCCGCCTGCGACAGGAGCGGCCGTCGCAGGCGGTCGGCGACGGCGGCCCACAGCACGGCGCCGTCCGCGTCGCTCGACTGCTGGCCGAAGAGGACGAGATCGGCGTTCTCCCGCTCGAGCGCGGCCGCGAGCAGCCGGCTCGTTGCGACCAGGTCGGAGCCGGCGGCTGCGTCGTCGGACACGAGGAGGGCACGGTCTGCACCCATTGCAAGTGCCTTGCGCAACGAGTCGCCCGCGCCGACCGGACCGAGGGACACCAGCACGACTTCACCCTCTCCGTCGCGATCCTTGATGCGAAGCGCCTCCTCGACGGCGTGGACGTCGAACGAGTTCAGCGTCCCTTCCCCGGACCGGTCGAGGCGCTTGCTGGACGGGTCGAACCGTCGCGGCGCCGCCGCATCGGGCACGTGCTTGACACAAACCGCAACTTTCACCGGCGCAAGTGTATGGGCCTGATACGTCGCAAACTAAGGCTGGCCTTCAATCACTGGCGGAGGCCGGCTTTGCCGGCCGCAGCCACGGCGCGCGAAGGCGCGTCTGCCATCGTTTCTGCGAGGGGGCTCACGGGGGAAACGCCATTTCCCCCGTGCAGGTTTGCGGGCGGTAGCCGCGAACCTGGTCCGCACCTTCTGCTAGGGTGCCGCCCTTCGAGCGCGACCCGGAGCCCTTGACCAGCCACCGGACGACAGCCCGAAGCATCCTTCTCGTCCTGCTCGGCCTCGCGGCCGGCGTCGGTTCACAGTCCCTGCACGCGCAGACCTACGGCGGCTCGGACGGGTTGGGCGCCAAGTCGGCGACGACGACCTCGGCGCCGGCGACGTCTGCTCCCTCGACGACCAACTCGACGCCCAGACCCAAGCCGAAGACGGTCCCGATCGGCAACCGCCTCATCTTCCCGGTCGTCGGACCGGTCCAGTACACGGACGACTTCGGGGCCCCGCGGCCAGGCGGTGTCAGGCACGAGGGGAACGACATCATGGCCGCGAAGAAGTCGCTCGCGGTCGCCGTCGAGAACGGGACGGTGAAGTTCGGCCACAACTCCGCTCACGCCGGCTGCTACCTCTATCTCTACGGCAAGAGCGGCGCGTACTACCTCTACATCCACCTCAACAACGACGTCACGATGGCGAACGACAACCGGGGCAAATGCGGCCCCGGGATGTCGTACGTCAAGGGCCTGAAGAACGGTCAGAAGGTCAAGGCGGGCGAGCCGATCGGGTATGTCGGCGACTCGGGCGACGCGAACGGCATCCACGCCCACCTCCACTTCGAGGTGCACCCGCACGGAGGCGGCGCGGTCGACCCGTATCCGTACCTGAATCGGGCGCTGCGGCTTCTGTTCGCGCTGAGGCGCGGCGCCACGTTCACGCTCAAGCTCAATGGGAGCGTGGCCGGACTGACCGACGGCGGATCGCTGAAGGAGCTCGTGAGCACGGTGCTGACCTTCCCGACTGGATACAAGACAACCGGCGTCAAGCGGACGATCCAGCTCTGGCTCCCGGATGACGCGACGGTCCAGCGGAAGGCGAACGGCGTCGTGCGGACGGTGACGAACCCGGCCGCGGCCCTCAAGAAGAAGGCGCCCGTCCAGATCGCCACCGCCTCCGCCGCCGCCACGCTGCAGGCCCAGATCGGCGCAGCGGACGCGCTCGTGGCCAACCGCGTCCTCGTGCTCCCGAAGAGCTAGACGCCGCGGAACCCGGGCTCGCGCTTCTCCACGAACGCGGCGAGGCCCTCCTTCGCGTCCTCGGTGGCGAACAGCTGGGCGAACTGGTCGGCCTCACGGCCGAGGTTGTCGACGTGGTCGCCCTGCAGCGCGTGGTTGAGCGCGACCTTCGCGGCGCGCAGCGCGAGCGGGCTCTTCGCCGCGAGCGCGCGGGCGGTCTCGAATGCCCGATCGACCAGCTCGTCCGGCTCGTAGACCGCGTCGACGAGCCCGAGGCGGAGCGCCTCGTCGGCGTCGACCGTCCGCCCGGTAAGGATCAGCTCCTTGGCGACGCCGAGACCGCAGACGCGCGCCAGCCGCTGCGTACCGCCCCAGCCCGGGATGATGCCGAGGTTGATCTCGGGCTGACCGAGCTTTGCCGTCCGCGAGGCATAACGGAGATCGCAGGCGAGCGCGAGCTCGCACCCGCCGCCGAGGGCGAAGCCGTTGATCGCGGCCATGGTCGGCGCGGGGCTCGTCTCGAGCAGCTGTCCCACGGTGTGGCCGAGCTCTCCCCACTCCTTCGCCTGTATCGGGCCGAGTCCGCTCATATATTTGATGTCGGCGCCCGCGGCGAACGCCCGGTCGCCCTCGCCCGTGAGGACGATCACCCGCGCCTCACGGTCGTCCCGCAGCTCGCCGAGGCGCTCGCGCAGCGCCGACAGCGTTTCCACGTCGAGGGCGTTCAGTGCGTCGGGACGGTCGATGGTGACGGTCGCGACACCGTCCGCACGGTCGACGCGAACGCTCACGGCAGCCTGGGCCTAAACCGTCTCGGGTTGTCGTGAACTGCGGAGGAAGTCGACGATCTCGCTGGTCGGCGCTCCCGGCGTGAACACCTCGGCCACACCTTGCCGCCGGAGCTCGTCGGCGTCGTCGCGCGGGATCGTGCCTCCGACGACGACGAGCACGTCGTCGGCGCCCGCCTCGCGCAACCCTTCCACCACCCGGGGCACGAGCGTCATGTGCGCGCCGGACAGGATCGAGATCCCGACCGCGTCGGCATCCTCCTGAATCGCGGTCTCGACAATCTGCTCGGGTGTCTGGTGGAGACCCGTGTAGATCACTTCCATCCCGGCGTCCCTGAGCGCACGCGCGATGATCTTGGCTCCCCGGTCATGACCGTCCAGGCCGGCCTTCGCGATGACAACTCGAATCTTCCGCGCCATCTGGGCAAGTATATGAGCGTGCATTTGAGCGTCGTAGGCAGTTCGCCCGCGTGGCCCAACCCCGGCTCCGCCCAGTCCGGCTACGTCGTCGACAGCGGATCCGGACGGCTCCTGCTCGACTGCGGCCCGGGAGTGCTGGCGCGCCTGCGCCAACTGGACGGGGGTTGGCCCACCGTGGACGCCATCGCGGTCACGCACTTCCATCTCGACCACTGGGGCGACCTGGCGACCTGGGCGTGGGGCAGCCTCTTCATCGGCCGAGACCGGCCCAAGCCCGAGCTGTGGGTGCAGTCGACGGGGATCAAGCAGCTGACGGAGTTCGGCGAGTGGATGGGGACTCCGTGGATGTTCGAGCGGGCATTCGAGCTGCGCGAGTACGAGGAGGACGTCCCGTTCCGCACAGCCGGCCTCGAGGTAACTGCGATTCAGCTGCCGCACTATCAGCTCAGAACGTTCGGATTTCGCCTCGCCAACGAGACGCACACGCTCGCATACTCGGGGGACTCGGGGCCGAGCGAGAGGCTGGCGGACCTCGCGCGCGACGTCGACCTGTTCGTGTGCGAGGCGACGCTCCTGCGCGGGGAGCTGGACGCCCAACCGCGCGGGCACCTGTCCGCGGAGGAGGCCGTCGAGGCGTTCGACGCCTCGGGCGCGAGCCGCCTGCTCCTGACGCATCGCCCCGACGAGCTACCGCTCGCCGACGGGCTGGAGCTCGCCTACGACGGCCTCGAGCTCGACGTGTAGCGATCCTTGATGTAGGCGCGGTAGACCCTGGCCCCGCGCCAGCTCCGGATTCCCAGCGCGGCGACGACGACGAGGAGCAGGCCGAAGATGCCGACCGGGAAGAGCAACCACAGCTGGCTCGCGTGGGCCTCGGACTTCGCGGCGCGCGCCGCGGCGCTGACGCGGCTCGAGCTCGACCCGAATTCCCCGGTTGGATCAGGCGTGGGCAGGAAGCTCGACACGAGCCATCGGTAGTGGCCGTCGCCCTTGAAGCGCCGCAGCGTGAGATCGAACACCACCGGACGTATGTGCTGTTGGGGCTTCGCGAAGAGCGCGACCTGGAGCTCGATCTCCTTCTTGAACGAGTAGCCGACCCGCCACTTCGCCGTGTCGACCGGGAACGGGGGCACGGGAATGTCGCCCTTCGCCCAGCTCGCCCGCGTGTAGCCGCGGCGCATTGAAGGAGCCAGCAGTGGCCACGAATCGGCGGTGTGCCGGCGTCTGACGGCAGTGAGGATGAACTTCTTCGCCACGGTCAGGACGGTGACCGCCCGGGTGGCGAACTCGTGCGGCTTGTCCTCCTTCACGACGTCGCCCTTGACGTTCGTGACTCGCGCTTCCTTCGGCGTGCCCGGGCTGGGCAGTGCGATGATCAGGCCGGCGACGAGCCCGGCGAGCGCGACGAACGCTCCCATCCAGGCAAGGCGTCGCCTCGTCCTCGGCGAGGAGAGGATGCCCCTCACGGGGCGAAGGATAGACCCTCGAGCTGCGCGGCTCTAACGCGCCGTCCGGCTAGCTGCCCCCCTGCGGCACTTGCGGCGTCCAGCGCGGCATCCAGTAGTCCACCAGCCACGGCGTCGCCCGCGTGCCGACCTTCTTGAGCTCGATCCAGAAGACCGTCGGCCGCAGCTTCGCCTTGGGGTCCGGCGTCAGGCCGACTTCGACCATGACATCGTTCCGGTGCGCGTAGACGAGCGAGTAGTTCGTCGTCGTGTCCGGCTTGTAGACAGGGTACGGGACGAACGGATGGCTGTTGCTCGTGACCCACTGCTTGTACGTGTAGCCGCCGCGCATCCTGGGCGTCACGTACTTCCACGCGGCTGCGTAGTTCTTGCCTGCGACCGCGCCGGCAATGAACGTCCGGATCGCCTGCTTCGCCTCCTGATCCAACTGCCCGTAGTTCGTCACGCGGACGCCGTTTCCGTTGACGAGCGCGTGCGTCTTCGCCGGCAAAATCGGCCGGAAGCTGGGAGCGGGGTTGGTCTGGGTGTGGTCGCTGCCGCCGGCGAGCCTGATGATCACGAGCGCTACGCCGGCCGCAAGCACCAACGCGCCGAACGCCAGCAGCAGGCGGCTGAAGCGAGCCGAGGAAAACGCAGATTGGATCGTGTCCATGTGTGGGTCAGTGGTGTAGTAGATGGCAGCGCGGCTCTAACGCGCCCCGCTAGTTCTGAGGCACCGGCGGCGTCCAGCGCGGCATCCAGTAGTCCACCAGCCACGGCGTCGCCCGCGTGCCGACCTTTTTCAGCTCGATCCAGAAGATCGTCGCCCGCAGCTTCGCCTTGGGTTCGGGCGTCAGGCCGACTTCGACCATGACGTCGTTCCGGTGCGCCCAGACGAGCGAATAGTTCGTCGTCGTGTACGGCTTGTAGGCCGGGAACGGGACGAATGGATGGCTGTCGGCCGTGACCCACTGTCTGTACGAGTAGCCACTCTTCATCTTCGGGGTCACGTACTTCCAGGCGGCCGCGTAATTCTTGCCCGCGACCGCGCCGGCGATGAACGTCCGGATCGCCTGCTTCGCCTCCAGATCCAGCTGGCCGTAGTTCGTGACTCGGACCCCGGCCCCGTTGACGAGCGCATGCGTCTTCGTCGGCAGCGTCGGCCGGAAGCCGGGATCAGGGTTCGTCTGGGCGTGATCGCTCCCGCCGCCGAGCCTGATGATCAGGACCGCCACGCCGGCCGCGAGCACCAACGCGGCCAACCCCATGAGCAGTCGGTTAAAGCGAGCCGAGGAAAACGCAGATTGGATCGTGTGCATCTGGGGTCAGTGGTGTAGACGGCAGGGTAGCGCGTTTGTTAGACGGTCAGAAGACGGGGGTCTCCGTCCACGTGCCCCAGGTCTCTCGGAGCGTGTCGCACATCTCGCCGAGGGTCGCGTAGGCGCGCGCCGCCTCGACGATTTGCGGCATCACGTTCACGTCGCCCCGCTGCGATGCCTCGCGAAGCCGTCGCAGCGCTTCCTCGACGGCAGCCGCGTCACGCCGCGAGCGGACGTCCCGAACACGATCGACCTGCTTGCGCTCGAGCGCAGGGTCGATGCGGAGGATGTCGAGCTCGCTCTCGTCGTCGAGCTCATAGCGGTTGACGCCGACGACGACGCGACCGCCCGACTCGACCTCCGACTGGTATTTGAAAGACGCCTCGGCGATCTCGCGCTGGAAGAAGTTCTCCTTGATCGCCTCGACGACGCCGCCGAACTCGCGAATCCGCCGGAAATAGTCGTACGCCTCGGCTTCGAGCCGGTTCGTCAGATCCTCGAGGTAGTACGAGCCGCCGAGCGGGTCGATCGTGTTGACGACGCCGGTCTCGTGCGCGAGCACCTGCTGGGTGCGGAGCGCGAGCCGGACGGCGTCTTCGGTCGGGAGCGCCAGTGCCTCGTCGAACGAGTTCGTGTGAAGCGACTGCGTGCCGCCGAGCACCGCCGCGAGCGCCTCGATCGCCGTCCGCACGATGTTCACCTCGGGCTGCTGCGCGGTGAGCGAGACGCCGGCAGTCTGGGTGTGGAACCGCATGAGCCACGAGCGTGGATTGGTGGCTCCGTAGCGGTCACGAAGCTCGCGCGCCCAGATCCGGCGGGCGGCCCGGTACTTCGCGATCTCCTCGAAGAAGTCGAGATGGGCGTTGAAGAAGAACGAGAACCGCGGCGCGAAGTCGTCGACGGCCAGGCCGCGCTCCATGCACGCCTCGACGTACGCGAACCCGTTCGCGAGCGTGAACGCAAGCTCCTGGACGGCGTTCGAGCCGGCCTCGCGGATGTGGTAGCCCGAGATGGAGACCGGATGCCAGCGAGGGAGGTCCTTCGCGCAGAACTCGATCATGTCCACCACGAGCCGCATCGACGGCTCGGGCGGGAAGAGCCATTCCTTCTGGGCGATGTACTCCTTGAGGATGTCCGTCTGGATCGTTCCCCGGAGCTCCGCGCGGGGGACGTTCTGCTGCTCGGCGACGCAGACGTAGAAGGCAAGCAGCATCGCCGCCGGCCCGTTGATCGTCATCGACGTCGACACCTCGCCGAGCGGGATGCCGGCGAAGAGCGTCTCCATGTCGGCGAGCGAGTCGACCGCCACGCCCTCGCGCCCGACTTCGCCCAGCGAGCGCGGGTGGTCGGAGTCGAGACCCATCAGCGTCGGCATGTCGAATGCGGTGGAGAGTCCGGTCTGGCCGTGCTCGAGCAGATAGCGGAAGCGCTCGTTCGTCTCCTCGGGCGTCCCGAAGCCCGCGAACTGGCGCATCGTCCAGAGCTTTCCGCGGTACATCGACGGGTAGACCCCGCGCGTGAAGGGGTAGACGCCGGGGTAGCCGAGGTCTCGTTCGTAGTCGACGTCGGCGTTGTCGGGCGTGTAGAGCGGCTCGTTCTCGAGACCCGAGATCGTGGTCGTCAGCTCGTCACCGCGCTCCGGTGACGCGTCGTAGAGCTCGCGCCGCCACTCGCCGGTGTTCGTCTCCTCCGTCGAGCGGTCTTCCGTGGTCGCCATGCCGTGAAGTTTAGGGCGGCGGTGCTACCGGGAGGCGCCGGGCTTCCAGAGCGGCTCCGGGATCCCCTCGTCGGCGTTCGCGGCCCGCGCGAGGATGAACAGCAGGTCGGAGAGCCGGTTGAGGTACGCGAGCGCGACCGGGTTCGCGCCCTCGACGCGGAGCGCGTGGCGTTCGGCACGCCGGCAGACGGTTCGCGCCAGGTGGAGCCTCGCCGCACTCTCGGTCCCACCCGGGAGCACGAAGCTCCGTAGCGGCTCGAGCTCGGCGTTCAGCTCGTCGCAGGCCGCCTCGAGGGCCTCCACCTGCGAGGCGGCGACGCGTAACCGCTCGCGCTCGCCGCCGGTTTCCGGGACCGACAGGTCGGCGCCGAGGTCGAAGAGCTCGTTCTGGACGCGCTCGAGCAGGCGCCGGATGTGGACGGGCAGATCGCCGGCCAGCACGACGCCGAGTTGCGCGTTGAGCTCGTCGACGACTCCGTAGGACTCAACGCGCGGATCGGTCTTCGGCACGCGTGACCCGTCGCCGAGGCTCGTCTGCCCGCCGTCGCCGCCGCGCGTGTAGATCCGTGTCAGGCGGACGGGCTCGTCGCGGTTGCGAGGCACGCTCGTAGAGTAGGGACATGATCCGACGTGCGGCCGCCGGTGACGTCGATGCGGTGGCGGCGTTGTTCAGGCGCTCGTTCGGCACGCTCGATTTCCTGCCGACGCTGCACACGCCCGAGGAGGATCGGCAATTCCTCGGTCGCGTCATCGCCGAACAGGACGTCTGGGTCGCCGACCGGGACGGGACGATCCTCGGCTTCCTCAGCCTCGACGGTGACGTCGGCACGTTCTTCTACGTCGATCCACAAGAGCACGGCGGCGGCGTCGGCTCGGCCCTGTTCGAACAGGCGCAGAGGGTACGACCGGACGGCTTCGAGTTCTGGGTCTTCCAGCGCAACGACAAGGCCCGGCGCTTCTACGAGCGTCGTAACTGCCGCGCGGTCCGCTTCACGGACGGCTCGGCGAACGAGGAGCAGGAGCCGGACGTCCTGTACGAATGGCGGCCGGCTACCCCTGCGCCATCGCCCGCTGCTGAAGACCGAGGATCGAGCGGGCGATGACGAGGCGCTGGATCTCGCTCGTCCCCTCGTAGATCTCGGTGATCTTCGCGTCGCGGTAGTAGCGCTCGACCGGGAACTCCTTCGTGTAGCCGTACCCGCCGAGGATCTGGATCGCCTCCGCGGTCTGGCGTCGCGCCATCTCCGAGGCGAACAGCTTCGCCTTGGCGCCCTCCTCTGTGTGCGGCAGCCCCTGCTCCTTCAGCCAGGCCGCGCGGTAGACGAGCAGGCGCGCTGCGTCGATCTCCGTGGACATGTCAGCGAGCTTCCACTGGATCGCCTGGTGCTCGGCGATCGCCTTGCCGAACGCGCGCCGCTCCTTCGCGTACTCGCGTGCGACGCCGTAGGCGGCCTGCGCGATTCCGAGCGCCTGCGCGGCGATGCCGATGCGGCCGCCGTCGAGCGTCGCCATCGCGACGGTGAAACCCTTTCCTTCCTCGTGAAGGAGCCGGTCGCGGGCCACCTCGGCGTCCTCGAGGACGATGTCGTTCGTGATCGACGAGTTGAGGCCGAGCTTCTCCTCGTCGCGCGTCACACGAACGTGCTCGGCGTCGACGAGGAACGCGGAGACGCCCCCGGCGGCCGGCGTGGCCGGGTCGGTCCTGGCGAACAGGAGAAAGGTGCCGGCGAACGCGCCGTTCGTGATCCACTGCTTCGCGCCGGTGATCCGCCAACCGTCCTCGGTTGGTTCGGCGCGTGTGCGTAGCGAGCCTGCGTCGGACCCGGCCTCGGCCTCGGTCAGCGCAAACGCGCCCAGGTGCTCGCCGCGGGCAAGCGGGGGCACGAAGCGGCTCCTCTGCTCGTCGGTGCCGAACGACAGGATCGGCAGCGTCGCAGCGCTCGTGTGCACGGCGACCGTGACTCCGACGCCGGCGTCCGCGCGCGAGAGCTCCTCGAGGACGAGGATGTACGAGAGGAAGTCGGCGCCGGCTCCCCCGTACTCCTCGGGCACGCAGACGCCCATGAGGCCGAGCTCGGCGAGCTTCGCGAACAGGTCGCGCGGGAAACGGTGCTCCCGGTCCCACTCGGCCGCGTGCGGTTCGATCTCCGCCTCGGCGAACTCGCGTGCCAGCGCCTGGATCTCGCGCTGCTCGGGCGCCAGCGAGAAGTCCATCCCGGCGCGAGTATAGGCGGGTCAGTACCGGTAGAAGCCGCGGCCGCTCTTGCGCCCGAGGCGGCCGGCCTGGACGTACTGGCGGAGCAGTGGACAGGGCGCGTACTTCGGGTTGCCGAGCCCGGCGTGGAGCACCTCCATGATCGCCACACACGTATCGAGGCCGATCAAATCCGCGAGGGCCAGCGGCCCCATCGGGTGGTTGAAGCCGAGGTGCGCGATCGTGTCGATCGCTTCCACCTCGGCCACCCCCTCCATGAGCGCGTACGCCGCCTCGTTCACGAGCGGCATGAGGATGCGGTTCGAGACGAAGCCGGGGAAGTCCCGCGCTTCCGCGGCGGTCTTGCCGAGCTCGCCGGCAAGCTCGGTGATCGCGGCTGCGGTCTCGTCCGAGGTCTCCAGCCCTCGGACGACCTCCACGAGGCCCATCAGCGGCACCGGATTGAAGAAGTGCATGCCCACGACTCGATCCGCGCGGTCCGTCGCCGCGCCGAGGGACGTAATCGGGATCGAGGACGTGTTGGAGGCGAGGATCGCGTTCTCGGGTAGCGCGGCATCCGCCTCCCGGAACACGGCCTCCTTGACCGCTGCGTCCTCGACGACCGCCTCGATCAGGAGGTCGGCGCCGACCACGCCGTCGACGACCTCGACGCGCGACAGCACCCCGTCCGGATCCGGCCCGCCCTTTTCGGCGAGCTTCTCGAGGCTCTTGCGCATCGTCCCGAGCGATCGCTCCGCGGCTCCGGCGACCGCGTCGTGCAGGAGCACGTCACGGCCCGAGGCGGCGACGACCTGGGCGATCCCGCCGCCCATCTGGCCGGCCCCGACGACGAGCACCCGCCCGAAGCGCATGAGGCAGGAGGGTAACGTGGCCCGGTGGACGCAGTCGTCCGTCCGGCCGGGACCGCGGACGCCCGCGAGATTGCTCGCGTCCACGTCGAAACGTGGCGGCAGGCCTATGCGCACGTCTTCCCGGCCGAGTATCTCGCTGCGTTGTCGGTCGACGACCGCGCCGCGCTCGCCGAGCGTCTGCTCTCCGAAAACGCGGAGACGATCCTCGTCGCCGAGGTCGAGCGGCGCATCGTCGGGTTCGCCTCCGGTGGGCCGAGCAGGGACGAGGACGCCGAGGCCGCGCCCGGTGAGGTCTACGCCATTTACGTCGAGCCTGCCGCCTGGGGCGCCGGGGCAGGGCGCCGCCTGCTCGAGCGCCTCGAGGCGGCTCTCCGGGGGATCGGCTTCGACGAGGCCACGCTCTGGGTACTCGAGGACAACCCGCGGGCGCGCCGGTTCTACGAGGCGGCCGGCTGGCGGTACGACGGCGGCCGCGAGATCTTCTCCCGTGCCGGCGTCGATGCGTGGGAGATCCGCTACCGTAAGCGTCTCCGATAACATATCTGTACTGATGATCAGTGCAGATCTGTTGCGTGAAGCGCGGCTGCGTGCGGGCCTTACCCAGGCGGAGCTCGGGCGGCGCGTGGGCCGTCCGCAGTCGCAGATCGGCCGCTGGGAGCGCGGGGAGGTGAAGCCGAGCCTCGAGACGCTGCGCGAGTTGATCCGCGCGTGCGGGCTCGAGCTGACGTTCGGGCTCGCGAACTACGACGATTCCTACGACGAGTGGATTCTGAGGGCCCTCGAGCGCGAGCCAATCGAACGCCTGAAGGACGCGGAGGCCCGCGAGCGGGCGTACGAGGCGATTCGACAGGCGGCGGGGGCGACCCGTTCCTTCTGACCTCGGCGTACTCGCGCCACTCGTATCGCTCGATCGGCACGAGGTGCGCTACATCGTGATCGGAGCCGTCGCCGCCATTGCCCAGGGTTATCCGCTCACGACGAACGACCTTGACGTGACGCCCGATCCGGAGCCGGACAACATCGCGCGACTCGTGCCCGCACTGCAGGAGCTGGACGCAAAGCTGCGTACGCCCACGGAGCCCGTGCCGTTTCCGATCGACGCGAAGATGATCGCCGGCGTTCAATCGTGGACGCTCGCCACGAGCGAGGGGGCACTCGACCTCGTGTTCGTCCCCGCCGGCACCGGCGGTTATGAGGATCTACACCGCGAGGCGCTGACCTTGGACCTCGGGACGGGGAGCCCGACATTGGTCGCATCGGTTCGAGACGTCATCCGCATGAAGGAGGCGGCCAACCGGCTGAAAGATCAAGCCCAGCTCCCCGCCCTCCGCCGCACGCTCGAGCTGATCCGCGAGCGCGAGCGGCGCGAACGCGAAGGCTGACGCACGACCGCCGGTCTGTCAGATTGAGCGCATGTCCGAGCTCCCGTCCGGGACGGTAACGCTCCTCTTCACCGACATCGAGGGATCGACGCGGCTGCTGCAGGTGCTCGGTGACGGCTACGGGGAGGTTCTGGGTCGTCACCACGCACTGATCCGCAACGCGGTGGCGCAGCACGACGGACACGAGGTCGACGTTCAGGGCGACGGCTTCCTCGTCGCTTTCGCCCGTGCCGACGACGCGGTCGCCTCCGCAGCCGACGCGCAGCGCGCCCTCGGCGAACTCGACGGCGTGCGCGTCCGGATGGGCGTCCACACGGGCCAGCCGCAGCGCGGCGGCTCGGGCTACGTCGGGCTCGATGTCCACCGCGCAGCCCGGATCCGCGACGCCGCCCACGGCGAGCAGGTGCTCCTGTCCGAGACGACGCGAGACCTCGTCGACGTCGAGGTGCGCGATCTCGGCGAGCACCGCCTGCGCGATCTCACAAAATCGCAGCGGCTGTTCCAGTTGGTCGCGCCGGGGCTCCGCCGGGACTTCCGCCCCCCGCGTACGCTCGAGAACCGGCCTACGAACCTGCCGGTGCAGCCGACGCCGCTGATCGGCCGCGAGCGCGAACTGGCGGAGACGACCGAGCTCGTCCGCCGGGAGGACGTTCGGCTTGTCACACTCACCGGCCCGGGCGGCTGCGGAAAGACGCGACTCGCGTTGCAGGCGGCGGCCGAACTCGTAGACGACTTTCCCGACGGCGTCTTCTTCGCCGCGCTCGAGGCGCTGGAGGATCCCGGCCTGGTCCTGCCCACGATCGCACAGACACTCGGCGTCGACGAGACGGGAGCGGCCACGCTTGCGGGCGCCCTCGCCGACTTCATCGGCGATCGGCGGCTCCTCCTGCTGCTCGACAACTTCGAGCAGGTGCTCGAGGCAGCGCCCAAGCTGCGCGGAATGTTCGCGCCGACAAGGGTGAAAATGCTGGTGACGAGCCGGGCTCCGCTCCGGCTCTCCGGCGAGCACGAGTACCAGGTTCCGCCGCTCGAGCTTCCGGACCCCCACTCGTACGCCGACCTGGACACATTCTCGCAGTACGACTCGGTGGCGCTGTTCATCGAGCGTGCGCAGGCGGTTCGGGCGGACTTCACCGTCAGCGCCGACAACGCGCCGGCCATCGCCCAGATCTGCGCCCGCCTCGACGGGTTGCCACTCGCGATCGAGCTCGCGGCGGCCCGCGTTCGGCTCCTCACGCCGCAGGCGCTGCTCGACCGGTTGGGAGAGCGCCTGGCTCTGCTGACGAGCGGGCCGCGCGACCTCCCCTCGCGTCAGCAGACACTCCGCGGCGCGATCGACTGGAGCTACGGGCTCCTGCGCGAGGACGAGCGGCGGCTTCTCGCCCGGCTCTCGGTCTTCGCGGGCGGTTGCCGCCTCGAGGCGGCCGAGGCCGTCTGCGACGCACGTCTCGACGAGCTCGAGGCGCTGCTCGAGAACAACCTGCTAAGGCAGGAGGAGCGCCCCGACGGCGCACCGCGCTTCCAGATGCTCGAGACGATCCGGGAGTACGCGGCCGAGCGCCTCCGTGAATCGGGAGACCAAGAGGAGATGCGCGAGCATCACGCCCGGTACTTCCTCCGCTGGGCCGAAGACCGTTTTCAGGCCCGCCTGGCCGGTGAGCTCGTGCTCGGCTACGGCGTCGAGGAGGAAGAGCACGAAAACGTACGTGCCGCCCTGACGTGGGCTCGCGGTCGCGGGGACGGTGAGCTCGAGCTTCGCCTGGCGACGGCGATTCACCAGTATTGGGGTATCGGCGGGTATCTGAGCGAGGGCCGCGTCTGGCTCGCGGATGCGCTATCCCGTGGTCAGGAGTCGACGGAGCTCACCCGCGCGTGGGGGATGGCGGCAGCCGCGAACCTCACCTGGCGACAGGGCGACGCGGCCGCGACGCAGGGGTTCGCCGAGGCCGCACTGCCCGTCTTTGAAGCGCACGGCGACCGCCGCGGCATCGGACTTGCCTTGAATTCCCTCGCGATCGCAGCGCAATGGCGCGGCGACGCCGACGAAGAGGCGCGGATGTGGGAGGAGCAGGAGGCCGTCGTGCGGGAGCTCGGCAACGAGGCGGGGCTCGCGATCACGCTCAACAACCGCGGTTACGCGGAGCTCATCCTCGGCCGGTACGCGGCGGCCGAACGGCTGCTCCGCGACAGCTTGCAGCTATCGGGATACGCCGAAGAGAGTGGCAGCACCCGGTTGAACCTCGGGCTCGCGCTGTTCCGGCAGGGGCGACTCGACGAGTCCACGCGAGCATTCGCCGACGGCCTCGACGCTGGCGTGGAAGCGGCGTCCCGCGAAGTCGTCTTCTACGGGCTGGAGGGGTTCGCGAACCTGGCCGCAGCAGCTGGCGACGACCTCCGCGCGGCACGGCTGTGGGCCGCATCGGAGCAGTTGCGCGAGCGCCTCGGAGCCCGGCTCGCGCGCGCCGAGCAGGAACTGCACGAGGAAACGGTGCCGGCTGCTCGCGCGCGCGCCGGCGAGGCGGCGTTCGAGCGCGCGTGGACGGAAGGGCGGCTCCTCACCGAGGGGCCGGCCGTCGAGCTGGCGCGCGCGCGGCCCTAGACCTCGACGAGCACGGCGTCGCCCTGGCCGCCGCCGGAGCAGATCGACGCGAGCCCCAAGCCACCGCCGTTCCGACGGAGCTCGTAGATCATCGTGCCGAGGATGCGCGCGCCGGACGCGCCGATCGGGTGGCCGAGCGCGACCGCGCCGCCGTTGACGTTCACACGTTCCTCGTCGGCGCCGAGCATCTTCGTGGAGTTGACCACGACAGAGGAGAACGCTTCGTTGAGCTCGACGCGCTCGACGTCGTCGATCGTCTTCCCGACCTTCTCGAGCGCGCGTACCCCCGCCTTCGCCGGCGTCCTCGCTAGGTAGGGAGGCTCGTCGGCGACGTACGCCTGCGCGACGATCGTCGCGAGCGGTTCGAGGCCTCGCTTCCGCGCGAACTCCTCGCTCGTGATCACGAGGGCGCCGGCGCCGTCGTTGATGCCCGGTGCATTCCCGGCGGTCGTCGTCCCCTCGGGATCGAAGACCGGCCGCAGCGCCGCGAGCTTCTCGACCGAGGTATCCCGCCTGGGGCCTTCGTCGACCGCGAGCCCGTCGACCGGGACGATCTCGTCCTGGAAGAAGCCCTCGTCGATCGCGTGCACGGCCCGCTGGTGAGACCGGAACGCCCACCTGTCCTGGTCCTCGCGTGCGATCCCCAGCTCGCGTGAGACGAACGACGCCTGCTGGATCATGTGCCGGTTGTCGAACGTCGAGATGAGCCCGTCGTGCGTCATGAGGTCAATGATCACGTCGTCGCCCATCCGGTAGCCGAAGCGCGCCTTCGGCAGGGCGTAGGGTGCGTTCGTCATCGATTCCATGCCGCCGGCGACGATGACCTCGTGCCCGCCTGCGCGGACCATGAGGTCGGCGATCTGCACTGCCCGGATGCTGGAGGCACAGACCTTGTTGATCGTGTCGGCCGGAACCTCCACCGGAAGGCCCGCGCCGATCGCCGCCTGGCGTGCCGGCGCCTGACCCGTTCCGCCCTGGAGAACTTGCCCCATGACCACGTACTCGACCTCGCCCGGCTCGAGCCCGATCCGCTCGAGCGCAGCCTTGATCGCGATCGAGCCGAGCTCGGGCGCACGGAAGCGCGCGAGGCCGCCGCCGAAGCGGCCGAACGGCGTGCGGACTGCGGAAACGATGACGGCGCGAGCCATGTGGCCAGCGTAGCGAAGGGCGCTTTCGAGACCCCTCGGCTGGGTCAGCCGGGCATCTGGTTCATCGGGCCCATCTGATCCATCTGGGACATCGACGGCGTTTGCGACGGGTCCGTGATCCCGGGGACGCTCGAGGGCGCCATGATCAGCCAGATCCCGAGGCCGACGAAGGCGAGCGCGAACACCTTCGAGAGCCGCATACCGTACGGCAGCGTCTTCTCCGCGAAGATCACAGCGGCGACCAAGCCCATCCAGACGAGGCTCATGACGCCGACGGCGAAGAGGATCACCATCAGCCCCCAGCAGCAGCCGACGCAGAACAGGCCGTGCTCGACGCCCATGCGGAGCGCGCCAAGCCGTCCCGGGCGCCACCCGTGGAAGAGGAAGTGGAAGGGGCTGCGGCAGTGGCGCAGACAGACCTCCTTCAGCGGCGTCAGCTGATAGAGGCCCGCCGCCACGATTGCGCCCCCGGCGACGTACGGGCCCGCGCGGTCCCAGGCTAGCCAGTCCGACCCGGCAGCAGTGATCAGACGAAACACGCCGTACGCGAGCAGCCCGTAGGCGGTCCAGGCGACGAAGTACCCGGCGAGGAAGATCCAGGTGGGCACGTAGGCGTACCCGCGGTTGGCCCGCTCGCGCGAGCTGCGAGCGAAGACGAGCACCATCGGCGCGACCGACGGCAGCATCATCGCGGCCATCATCGTGACCCAGATGCCCACGTACCAGCCGACCGCGCCGAGGTCGGTCCCGGGTCCGCCGTCCATGCCGCGCATGCGCCAGGCCGTCACGATCCAGGCGACGAGGGCCGCCGCGATCAGGATGGCCGCGACGTCCGTCGGCCTCGCGGAGCGGAGCGGGGACCGGCGGTCGTCGTTCTGACCCGCGGCGGTCTGTGCTTCGTCGACGACGACGCTCACGTCGCGGGCATGGTAGATAGGCGCGGAAAGGCCGTGTCCGGCGAGTACGTTTTCGGCTGAGTGGACGGCGAACTTCTCAGGAGCAAGCGCACGACGCTGCTTCTCCTTGCCGCCGGAGTCTTTCTTGCTGTCGGCGCCGGCGTCCTGATCGCGCACGCCGCTCGCTTTGCATCCGTCCTCCATGAGCTCAAGCACGCCGATGCGAGCTGGTTCCCGGTCATCCTCGGCGGTGAGATCGTCTCGTTCGTCGGGTATGCGATGGCGTACCGCGGCACAGCTCGCGTGAACGGCGGTCCGCGCTTCAGCTTCCCCCTGACGCTGCGGCTGGTCGCCATCAGCCAGGGCGGCGTGGCCGTCGGCATGGGCGTCGGCGGCCTGGCTGTCGACTACTGGGCGCTCCGACGCGCCGGCGAGGAGCACAACGTCGCGTTCGCGCGCGTTCTGGGATTGAACACGCTCGAGTGGGCCATTCTCGGAGCGGCCGCCGCCGGCGCGGCCGCGGCCGCGCTGGCCGGCTCCGGGCAGGGAGCACCGCTCGCGCTCGAGGTGGGCTGGATCGTCGCCGTGTCCTTCTGCTACGCGGGCGCGATCCTGGTCACCCAGCCGCGACGGGTGGACCGGCTGACGCGCCTCGAGGGACGGGGACGGGCCGGGACGCTCTTCGCGGCCACGGTTGCGGGTGTGGCGATCGTGCGCCACATCATCAGCCACCCGATTCGCTACGCGGAACCGTTCTGGGGCGCGGCGATCTACTGGACGGGCCTGATGATCGCGCTCTGGGGCGGGCTCCACGCGTTCGGCTGGGGCATCGGCGTCACCGGGCTTGTGCTCGGCTTCGCAACGGGCTATATCGCCACGATGCTGCCGCTCCCTGCCGGCGGCGCAGGCGGCATCGACGCTGCGATGACCTATGCGCTGACGCTCGTCGGCGTCCCGCTCGCACCCGCGCTCCTCGGCGTGATCGCATACCGGCTATTCACGTTCTGGCTGCCGCTGATCCCGGCGCTCCTTTCCGGCGTCACCGTGAAGGACCTGCGCGCGCGGCTCCCCGAGGTCCCGCACCCCGGCGACGACGCGCGCCTGGCCGCGCTCTCGAAGGACTAACGCGCGAGCTTGATCGCGGCGAGCGCGAGCACCGTCCCGCCGGCGATGTCCAGGACGTAGTGGTTGGCCGTGACCAGCACGGTGAAGGCGACCCCGGCCGGGTAGGCGAAGGCCAGCCCTCGCACCGGCACGGAGGACGACGAGGAGAGCATCGCCGCGCTGGTGCAGATCGCGAACACCATATGGATGCTCGGTAGCGCGGCGATCGGGTTGTACAGCTTCACGATCAACCCCGAATCCAGGTCGATCCCGGTGACTTCCTCGATCGTGTCGACCAGGTGCTCCTGCTTGCGAGGCGGTTCCGTCGGCATCAGCAGGAAGATCGGCTGGGCCGCGAGCATGCCGATCGCCGTCGCCCGGCGGGCGGGATGGAAGCACGGGTGCCGGAGGAAGAAGAGCCGCATCAGCACGCCGACCGTCAGCGCGACGTTCAAGGTGACATACGCGACGTTCAGCACCGCGACCGCGCGCCGACGGCGCGGCAGCAGCAGCCCCTGAACGGCCGGCTCGACGTGGATGCGAAGGCGGCGCTCGAACGCGACGAGGCGGCGGGCGTTGACGACGGCCCGCTCTCGCCCTCGCCGGCGCACGACGATGCCGCGGACGAGCAGGTAGACCGCGTACGCCCCGAGGCCGATGGCGACTTCCCGGCGCCCGGAGAAGCGCCGGCGATCCGGCGTCACGGGTGGAGCGCTTCGTCGTATACGGCCAGGATCTCCTCCGCCACGACCGACCAGTCGTAGCGGCTCGCGGCCCGGCGTCCGGCGTGCCCGAGGCGGCGTCGCAGCTCGCCGTCGGCGAGCAGCCGCCGCAGCGCGCCTGCGAGTGCCACGGCGTCGCCCGGCGGGACGAGCATCCCGGCCTCGGCCGGAAGGACGTCCCGGTACCCGCGAATCGCCGATGCGACGACCGGAACGCCGGCGGCCATCCCTTCCAGCACGACGAGCCCGAAGCTCTCGCCGGACAACGACGGCGCGCAGACCACGTCGGCCCGCGACAGCAGCTCGCGTCGCGTCGCCTCGGGCACACGCCCATGAGCGTGAACGCGTTTGCGCGCGGCCGCCGGGAGGCCGTTCGCGAGCCGGGTCACGTCCGAGCGCGCCACGCCGACAAGGTCGAGCTCAGCGTCCCCCGGAAGCCGGCCGAACGCCTCGAGGAGAACGGGAAGTCCCTTCCGCGGCTCGGGACGGCCCACGAAGAGCAGACGTCCCCCCTCCCCCGTCGCCGCGCGCGTGCACTCGGACGCGTCGATTCCGTTCGGGATCAGCCAGTAATCCCCGGGGAGAAACCTGGAGACAAACTCGCGTGCCGCCTCCGAGACGGCGATCCGCGCGCGAAGCCGCCGCGCGGCCTGCCGGACGACCGGCCCGAACAGCCGGTACCACCGCTCGCTCACATTCAGCATGTGGAAGGTTCCGACGACGGGGACGCGGGCCGACTGCAGCGCGCCGAGGCACACATGCGGCAGCATTGGCTCGTGCAGGTGCACGAGGTCGTACCCGCGCGTCCGCACGGCGCGAACGGTGCGGACGAGCGCGGCAGGACTCAGGGCGACGCGC